>ERZ889217.417-NODE-417-length-26330-cov-12.131456_pt1 | contig 26330 bp, 26 predicted proteins | sample MGYA00521098_ERZ889217 | MGnify/ENA primary metagenome ERZ889217 (study PRJEB32303, sample SAMEA104408613) | aquatic metagenome | biome: Brackish water; feature: Pelagic; material: water | place: Baltic Sea | collected 2014-06-10T22:04:00 | depth 2,362 m ... | reverse complement strand
TAGAGCGTCTCGTTCGCAATGAGAAGGCCAGGGGTTCGAATCCCCTTACCTCCACCAAATCTCTCTCTCTTCATGCCGAATCAATCCCTTCCCGAAGACCTCCGCACATGGGCTGAGATTGATCTAGGGGCGTTGCGTCACAATATCGACCGCATTCGAAGCAGGCTAGGGCCGGGTGTGGAAATTCTTTCCGTAGTCAAAGCGAATGCATATGGCCATGGGGCGATGCGTGTGGCCAGTGAGTTGGTCGCTGAGACCGGGATTTTCGGGGTGGCGAACCTCCGTGAAGCCTCGGAACTAGGCCCATCAGCACAAGGACGGGATCTCATGTTGCTCAGCCCGTGCCTGCCAGGCGAACGCCATGATGCAGTGCGGCGTGGGCATATCGTCACTGTGTCCAGCGCTTCCGAGGCGGAGGCGTATTCTGTGTTCGGACCCGTGAGGGTGAATTTCAAAATCGACACAGGCATGGGGCGTGTCGGTTGCTCTTTCGCAAATGCCGAAGAGGAGGCGCTAAGGCTGAAGCATGTTGCCGGAGTAGGGGTCCATAGTATATCCACGCATTTGCCCAGTGCGGATGAGGATGACGGTTTTACTTCCGCCCAACTGAACCAGTTCAGTGATCTCGTAAAGGTGCTTCGAGGGCATTTCCCTGGCGTAAAATTCCACGCATTGAATAGCGCCGGGTTGTTGACCCAAGGGCCATGCGATCTGGAAATCGCCCGGCCAGGCTTGTTGCTCTATGGGATATCACCAATCGAGGGAGTTCAATCGGAGTTTCGCGCGGTGATGGAATGGAAGGCCCGTGTGGGGTTGGTCCGCGAGATGCCTGCAGGCGCAAGTTTTAGTTACGGCCGAACCTATGTGTCTCAAGTTCCAATACGCACTGCGGTGATTTCAGTGGGATACGCCGATGGGTTCCCTCGCCAGGCTTCGGGAAACGGTGCGTCAGTGCTGATTCGTGGGATTCGCTGTCCACTTCTGGGTCGAGTGACAATGGATCAGATCATCGTCGATTCCACCGGAGTGGATGGAGTGAAGGAGGGAGATGTGGTCACGCTTTTCGGCAGGGACGGGAATGCCTCAATTACGGTTTCTGAATTGGCCGAGCAATCGGGAACCATCGCTTGGGATATCCTCACTGGGATTGGTCGCCGGGTGGAGCGCTTTTACAAGGACTGATCTGAAAGGCCTCCATGACGACACTGCAGGCTTAAACGGCAGGTGCTTCGTTGCCGAGACCACTGAGTTCTCCGTGTTTTCCAACTCACGGGAAGAAGCGGATTGTGAGCGGGAACTGATAGATCGCGCCGTTACTGGCGGCGATGGCTCCTTTGATCACGTAAAAGAGCCAGAAGGCCAAAAGGATCAAAGGAATGGCCAGAGGAAAGACGAGGCATGATCCGAATGCGGCGACGATTGCCGAAAGAATGCCCCATAGGGTCCAAGAAATCTGAAAATTAAGAACATTCTTTCCGGCGGCATCAAGGCCTGGGACGTCCTGTTTTTTAAGCAGCCAGATGATGAACGGGCCGAGCATATGACCAAAGCCAACAAGCAGAATTCCCGCAAGAGCACTCAGGTGGACAATGGTGATCCACTGGGTAGCACTGGGCCCTTCTGGGAGCGGAGGAGGTGATTGTGATTGATCCATGGCATCGCAAGGCTCGATTTGTGCTGACCAAAATGCAAGCCGGCGATGCATGGGGGATTTCCCGCGACTGTGCGATTGTATGAGGTTGTCAAATCCGGGTATTTGTAGCCGATGAACCGCAAGGAACGTGCTGCTGAGTTGTTGAAGAGATTGCCGGAGATTTACCCCGGTGCTCATTGTGAGTTGGATTTCAGAAATCCCCTTGAGCTCTTGGTGGCAACGATTCTCTCGGCGCAGTGCACCGACAAGCGCGTAAACATGACAACTCCAGCTGTATTTGAGCAGTGCCGGACGGCAGAGGAATATGCCGCAATTGATCAAGAGGAGATGGAAAAGATGGTGCGCTCCACTGGGTTCTACCGGAATAAGGCAAAAAACCTGCGGGCCATGGGATCTGCTTTAGTGGAAAGGCACGGCGGCAAGGTGCCTGAGACACTGGAGGAGCTCGCGGCATTGCCGGGGGTGGGTCGCAAGACAGCAAATGTTGTGCTTGGGAACGCTTTTTCCAAAAACGAGGGGGTGGTCGTGGACACGCATGTGGGCCGTCTCTCCCAAAGGCTAGGGCTCACAAAATTTAGTGATCCGGTGCGAATAGAGCAGGAATTGATGAAGCTCTTTCCCCGAGATTCCTGGACGAACCTGAGCCATTGGTTGATTTTTCACGGACGGCGTCGTTGCGGGGCGAGGAAGCCCGATTGCGCAGGTTGCGAGTTGAGGGACATTTGTCCCTCGGCAAAGTAAGGAGTGGGGGCAGCCGGATTCGAACCGACAACCAAGCGGTTATGAGCCGCCTGCTCTAACCATTGAGCTATGCCCCCAGAGTCGCAAGGTGAGATGCACCGCCGAATATGCCGAGTTTTTCAGGGGGAGCAAGCATCAGCTGGAGGGATTTATTTTTTGAGGAGGTCTGGGTATTTGTTGGCGATGGATGTGAGGATATCGCGGCCTGTTGCTTGGATCGATTGAGCGGCATCGACAAGAACGATCCGGTCAGGGTGATTCTGGGCAAGGGTGAGGTAGCCTTGTCGGACGGCTTCAAAAAATGCCTCGGATTCGCGTTCGATGCGATCGAGTTTCGCCCGTGAGGCACTCATTCGTTGGCGGGCGGTGGCGCGATCGACATCCAGAACGAAGGTGATATGCGGCCGGACTGAGCCCATGGCGAAGGCATTGATGAGATCGGTCTGGGCCGGATCAATGCGACGCGCCACACCTTGGTAAACGGTGGTTGAGTCCATGAAGCGGTCACAGATGACGATGCGCCCGGCGTCAAGGGCCGGTTGGATGACTTCACGAACAAGTTGGGCGCGACTGGCGGCAAAGAGGAGAAGTTCAGCCTCCGGGGTGAGGGCTTCCCCCTCTGGTGCATGCTGGAGAAGGTGGCGAATCAATTCGCCAGCTGGTGTGCCGCCGGGTTCGCGGAGAAGAAGGGGTTCATGGCCTGAAGTGCGCAGATGTTCAGCCAGACATTGGATCTGGGTGGATTTTCCGCAGCCTTCAGAACCCTCGAATGTGATAAAAAATCCTGTGGTCGACATGAGGCGAAGGGTTTGATCTTCCCTGAAAATCCGGCTAAGCAAAGCAGGAATGAACCACTGGCTCGTGAAACAGGAGCCCACGGCATATTCGTGGGAGCAATTTGTGAAAGACGGCGGCACTTCCTGGACCGGGGTCCGCAATTTTCAGGCTAGGAATCATCTGCGCACTATGAAGCGTGGGGACGAGGTACTGTTTTATCATAGCGTAAACGGCAAGGCGGTAGTGGGAATCTCCAAAGTGGTGCGGGAGGCTTATCCCGACACCACAGCGGATGAAGGCGACTGGTCGTGTGTGGATCTCAAGCCCATGAAGGCATTGGCCTCACCGGTAACGCTCGAAGTAATCAAGAGTGACCCTGCGTTGGCTGAGATCGGGTTGCTTCGCCAGTCGCGATTGAGTGTGATGCCGCTGAAGGCGGCGGAGTTTGAGCGGATCATAAAACTAGGTGGTGGGTGAAATTCCTCTCGCACTTGCCGCAGTTTGGGGGGACGCTTAACAAGTATGGGACAGCTACACTTCGCCGTCGCCTCGACATTTTCGCCCCGCTTCCGGGGGGTTATTATGGAAGCGGATCGTGTCGCGCGCCTTTTTAATGCGCGCTTGAGTGTGCTTCATGCCGGGGAGAAGACGCCGGAAAAGATCAAGACGTTTGCCGATATTTTTGCGGATATGGGCAGGAAGGATGTCGAGATCTTCTGGTGCGAAGGCTCCACATCTGTCGAAGCTTTGTTGGATGCAGCATCCAGCGAGGAGTTCGATCTATTTATTGCTGGAACGATCCCCCGTGCCGAAGACCACAGGAATTTCACGGGATCTATCGTGCGCGAGCTCTTCACTCGCACGCCGTGTGATTTGCTGCTGATTCCAGACCCGAAAGAGGATGTTCATGAGGAAATAAGCGTCTGCCTGTTGCTGGAAGCCCATTCGCCACGTTGGCGTGCTGCTGAGGAATCGTTGCGGCATTTGAAACCGGCAAAACTCTCGATTCTTGCAGCAGACAGTCCATTTGCCATGGCAAAAAGCCGAACTTCGGAAGGCGAGACGCTTGAAGAGATTGCTGAGAGGCTCGGAGAAGTTGTTCCAGAAGTCGACCTGCAAGTGGTGAAATCAAATACAGGATTTCTTCTTTGCGATATTCTTCAAAGTTCGGAGCCGGATTTTATCATGGTGGAGTCGGAATGGAAAAATAGACACCGTGTTGTTCCAATCCATCTCGGATGGCTTGAGCAGGTCATTCCAGGGCGGTTATTTTTGTTCGGCAAGCCGCCTCGAGGAGTGAAGGAGACCACAACGCTGGGCCTCGCATAGGGTGCGGGGAAGAGGGCTGATTTGATCATCGCAATTTCACCGGCCGATGCCGTACTGGCCTCGTGGAATATCGAATGGGTTCCGGCGGGTTGCATTTTCCTTGTCGGGATTCTTTATTTCAGAGGCTGGAGGAAGGTATCGCGTATGGCCCCAGCGAAGTTTCCTGCAATGCGGTTGGTGTCCTTCCTTTGCGGACTCGCGGCATTGCTTGTAGCGGTGGCCTCGCCATTGGATGCCTTTGCCTCATGGTTGTTGAGCATGCACATGGTGCAGCACCTGATCCTGACAATGGTCGCCCCGCCATTGCTTCTTCTTGGTTACCCCTTGCTTCCGGTGCTGTCAGGCCTCCCGAGAAGTTTGGTTTCAAGGGGGCTCGGTCCATTTCTTACAGATCCTCTGGTGAAGAAAATCGGGGGTCTATTGGTGCATCCGCTTGTAGCCGGGCCGCTCTTCATGCTTTCGAATGTCTTGTGGCACATTCCGTATTGCTACGAGTTGGCCCTTGGCTCAGAAGGGTGGCACCGGGCCGAGCACGCATGTTTTCTTGGAACGGCGATCCTGTTTTGGTGGCCGGTGGTTCAGCCATGGCCAGCAAGGCCTGTTTGGCCGCGTTGGGCGATGGTGCCATATCTGCTCGTGGTGGATGTCCAAAACACAATCCTCTCCGGATTTTTTACCTTTTATGACAGGGTGTTGTATCCGACTTATGAAGCTGCGCCTCGTCTCATGGGTTGGAGCGCCATTTACGACCAGGCTGCAGCTGGAGCGATCATGTGGGTGCCTGGATCAATTGTGTATCTGCTTCCTGCGGCAGTGATTACTGTGAAGGCCCTGACTTCGGGTGGGTTGGCCCGGCCACATCGGCAAGTAGCAACTCAAAAAAAATTGGTGTCGCACTCTCAAGTGTCATCTTCTTTTGATCTGCTAAAGGTGCCTTTTTTAGGCCTGATAATACGTGCCGGATGGTTCCGGCGCCTGTTGCAATGTGTCATGTTTCTTCTCGCCATGGGTGTGGTGGCTGATGGTTTTTTTGGCCCTCAGGTGTCAGGGATGAACCTGGCGGGGGTGCTGCCCTGGACGCATTGGCGGGGGTGCACGGTGGTAGTATTATTGGTGGCAGGAAACTTTTTTTGCATGGCATGTCCATTTACTTTCGCCAGAGATCTCGGGCGGAGGATCTTTCCAGCAACAAGGCGTTGGCCGACGGCACTTCGATCCAAGTGGGGCGCTGTGGGGCTGTTGGTCTGTTTTTTTTGGGCGTATGAATTTTGGGATCTGTGGGCCACACCGTGGTGGACTGCAGCCATTATCGTATTTTATTTCGCAGCGGCTATCCTGGTGGATGGCATGTTTCGAGGTGCAACATTTTGTAAATATGTCTGTCCGATCGGCCAGTTCCACTTTGTTTCCTCCCTTGCATCGCCGCTTGAGGTGAGGGTTAGGGAACCCTCGGTGTGCGCCGAATGTCGGACACATGATTGCTTAAATGGAAATGACAGGGATCGTGGGTGCGAGTTGTCTTTGTTTCAACCCGCCAAGTCCGGGAATATGGATTGCACGTTCTGCCTTGATTGCGTTCGGGCATGTCCCGCCGACAATGTGGGAATTCTCGCTACGCCTCCAGGGCGTGATTTGTTGTATGAGGGGAAAAGGTCGATGGTCGGTGACTTTTCAAACCGACCCGATCTGGCGTTTCTGGTCCTGGCATTGACTTTCGCCGCCTTTGCCAATGCGGCAGGGATGGTCGCACCCATGGTCGCACAAATCGGCGGTTTGAGAGAGAGTTTCGGGGTATTCTGGGGGGAGATTTCCGAGACGCTCTATTTTTTGGGAGTCGTCGTGGCGGCTCCTTTGGTCGCGGTTTTTGGGTGCGGAGCCATTGCTCGGTGGGTTTCCGGGCATAAAGAAACGCTTCGTCCGATAGTGTGCCGGAACGCCATGATGTTCGCGCCCATCGGATTCTCAATGTGGGTCGCACATTTCACTTACCATCTGGTAACGGGATTCACTTCGGCATGGCCGGTGCTTCATCGCTTTGCTGCAGACTTCGGCATGGCTTCTGCGACGCCCAACTGGGGAATAGAGACATCGATGCCAGAATGGTTGCCTGGGATGCAGATCCTGCTTTTGAATGCGGGATGTCTTTTCACTCTCTGGCTGCTTTGGAACTCTGCGCAGCGCAATGCAGGGCGTTGGACATTCTGGTCATTCCTCCCCTGGGGAGGCCTTGCAGGAGCACTTTATGCAATTGGGGTATGGATTTTATTTCAGCCGATGGAGATGCGCGGAACCTTGATGCAATAGATGGATGATGGCGCGACTCTTCATGTTGGTTTGGATTGCCGGAGTATGTGTTGCAGGAGCCGATGGTGGGAGGGTCATTGGTGTGAGTGAAATCGACGGAATTCGGGTGTTGCTCTTTGGGCAGCCTGATCCATTGCGCGCGGGGTTGGCTGACCTAGGGGTGTATTTGGAAAAAAACGGCACGTCATGTTTAGATGCTTCGGTGGGGTTTCGTCTGATCAAGCTCAGCGCTCCATCGCCCGACCCATCGTGGGCTGGCCCAGGGTGCTTGGCACCTGGTGTTTCGGTTCCGGCTATTCTTGGGCATGCCGGAAATAAATTGGTTTATTCCGCTGTGCTTGGGATTCCTGAATCGGGGATCTGGGAGCTTGCGGTGGATATTAATCGTGATCGCTTCTCCACAGCGTTATTTGAACTCAAGGCTACCGCGCCAGCGCACCCGCTTGCCACCTGGTGGCCCCTAGTTCTCATGGTCCCTGCGGGAGTGACTCTCTTCGCCTGGCGCTCGAGAATTCTATCCCGGAGGCAACGGCAATGAGGTTGTCCGGCCACATCGAGCGGGTGACATTTCACAACGCCGAGACAGGATTCTTTGTGGTGCGTGTAAATGCAGAGGAACGGCGGGAGTTAGCGACTGTTCTCGGGAATGCGCCGGACATCAATGCCGGTGAATGGATCCAAGCCGAAGGATCCTGGGTGCGTGATCCCGAGCATGGGATGCAATTCAAGGCCGATAGTTTGCGCACCAACGCCCCGACCTCACGTGAGGGAATCGAGAAGTATCTTGGAAGCGGGCTGATTAAGGGCATTGGGCCGGTTTACGCAAAGAAGCTCGTTGAGAAATTCGGTGAACAGGTTTTTACCATCATCGAGGAACAGTCCGCCCGCCTTGAAGATGTACGCGGGATCGGGCGTGAACGTAGAAAAATCATCAAGGCTGCATGGGCAGAACAGAAGGTTGTACGCGACATCATGGTGTTTCTGCATTCCCACGGCGTGGGCACAAGCAGGGCTGTGCGTATTTACAAGACATATGGGGAGGAATCCGTCGAGCGTGTAAGAGCGAATCCCTATCTGCTCGCGCGTGACATCAGCGGGATAGGATTTAAAACCTCCGATGCAGTGGCCGAAAAACTGGGTATCTCGAGGGAGTCATTGATCCGTATTGAGTCGGGTATTTTTCATGTGCTGCTGGAAGCCGGCCGGAGTGGACATTGTGCGTTGCCGCATGGGATCCTTGTGGATCAATCAAAAGGGCTTCTCGAAGTGGAAGAGGTTCTCGTTACAGAAGCGCTTCACACAATGTTGGAGCGTGGAGATGTCGTTGCTGAAAGCGTCGGAGGAGAGGATTTGGTATTTCAGCCCGGATTGCGTCGTGCCGAAGAGGCGATCGCTTCGGCACTGCGACGTATGGCAGAGATGCCATCAACCTATCCTGTGATTGATGATCGAAAGGCAATCAAGTGGCTTTCAGCCAAGAATGGTATCGAACTCGCTCCGAGTCAGGAATCAGCCCTGAGAAAGGCCCTGATCTCCAGATTGCTGGTGCTCACCGGAGGGCCTGGAGTGGGAAAAACAACCTTGGTCAACGGTATCCTCTCGGTGCTCCGGGCGAAGAAGGTGAAATGCCTCCTGTGTGCTCCGACTGGTCGGGCGGCAAAGCGTTTATCAGAGTCCACGGGACTTGAGGCAAAGACGATCCATCGTCTGCTGGAGTTCCAAGGCGGCGGATTTTCGCGCAATGCGAAAAACCCGCTCGATTGCGATTTGCTGGTGGTTGACGAATGTTCGATGATCGACACGGTGCTAATGGACCACCTTTTACGTTCAATGCCGGAGCGTGGTCATTTGTTGCTGGTCGGTGATGTCGATCAACTCCCAAGCGTGGGACCAGGGGCAGTGCTTGCGGATATAATCCAAAGCGGAAGGGTGCCGGTGGTGCGCTTGACCGAGGTCTTCCGGCAGGCGGCAACAAGCAGGATTATCGTCAATGCACACCGCATCAACAGCGGAGATTTGCCCGAATCCGAAAAGGATACAGATTTTTATGTCATCGAACGGGACGACCCCGAACGGATTCTTGATGCCATACTTGAGTTGGTGGCGCGCCGAATTCCAAAAAAGTGGGACATCAACCCTCTTCGTGATGTGCAGGTATTGAGTCCCATGAATCGGGGGTCGCTCGGCACGACAGCGATCAACCGCATGCTGCAGGAGGCATTGAACCCTGTGAGGAGTGGCGAACCAGTGGTCGAGAGATTTGGTTGGGAATTCCGGTGTGCAGACAAGGTGATTCAACTGCGAAACAACTACGACAAGGACGTTTTTAATGGAGATATCGGCAGGGTTAGTAGGATCGATCCGATGGAGCGCGAGCTTGCGGTGGCCTATGAAGGTCGGGAGGTGGTGTATGATTTCAACGAACTCGACGAGTTGGCGCCGGCTTACGCAATCACGATCCACAAGAGTCAGGGATCGGAATTTTCAGTGGTGGTAATGCCTCTTGCGATGCAGCATTTTCTCCTTCTCCAGCGGAACCTTCTCTATACGGGAGTGACGCGCGGACGGCGGTTGGTAGTGCTTGTGGGGGAAGCAAAGGCCATACGAATGGCGGTGCGAAATGCCGAAGCGAAGAAACGATACACTGGACTCAAGGAAAGGGTGAGGAGTGATTTTTCAATAAAACCCATGGACATTCCTGCGCAGGATATGAAACGGGTAGTGGATGGCTATTGAAGCGATTCTATTTGATTTGGACGACACGTTGATTGTCGATGAGGCAGTCTCAATGGAAGCAATGAAATCAACGGGGGAAATGGCTGCCCAGCTTGCAGGTGTTTCCGCTCCATTGTTTGTCGATGACGCGAGAATGGCTGGTGCCGCTCTTTGGCGTGAGGGAGCATGCCATGGCTATACAAAATCGATCGGGATCAGCTTTAATGAATGTCTCTGGGGCGAGTTCGAGGGAGCAACTCCTGAATTACAGGCTCTCCGCGCTTGGGCGCTTGATTTCCGTGAGGCGGTTTTTGCTTCCGCCCTGCGGGCGCAGGAGGTGAATGACGAAGAGGTCGCCGAGCAGTTGGCCATGCATTTCAGCAAGGTGCGGCGCCAATTTCAGCGTCTCATGCCCGATGCGGTGGAAACGCTCGTGCGTTTGAAGGCAAATCACAAGGTCGCATTGTTGACCAATGGCGCACCCGATTTGCAGAGGGAAAAGATCGCAGCCTCTGGCCTTGGGAAGTATTTCGATGCGATCGCAGTCTCTGGGGAACGTGGAATAGGAAAACCCCGTCCCGAGATATTTCATCTTCTACTAAAGGAACTCGATGTGTCGCCTGATGCCGCAGTGATGGTCGGGAACAGTCTCGAGCGCGATATCGCCGGAGCACTTAATGCCTCGCTTGCTTCCGCAATCTGGCTTCAGGTGCCCGGTTCGGAGGAGCATGATGATGTGAAGCCGCACCACACAGTGAGGGGACTGCATGAGGTGCCGCCATTGGTGGAATCGATCGGGCGCTAGGCCTGTTTGCCCGGAAGGTGCTCGATACAGAATTCCTTCCCCTCGGCGGTGACACGAAATTCTTTCTCAGGGTGTGAATGCTCGGTTGCGGCACATTGTTCACAGCGGTGGAGGGTGGTCGATTCGGTGCTCGAAGCAGCATTGAAGCGTTCGCGACGTTGTGAGGTTTTGCGGGATTCCATACGACCTTTGAGAAAAGATGGCCCGAAAAACAGCAGGTAGTTTCCAAGGCACATGATAACCATCATTTTAATGCTTAGTGGTCCGGTGATCAGGTAGAGAGCTGGGAGCAGGAGGCTGAAAAGCGCGACCCATTTTATTTTAACCGGAATGATCAGAAAAAGCATGATTTCGAAGTTCGGGGCGAGAGTGGCAACAGCAAGGAAAAGCGAGAGGTTAAGGAAAAAATTTCCGCCCGATGCGCCAAAGACCAGGGCCGATCCGATGCAGAGCATCATACCTAGAAAATAGTAGGCATTCAGGCGGAAGGCGCCCCAATTCTCCTCAAGCATGTCGCCGATCCACCAAGTAAAAATCAGATAAAAAAGGACCCAGAACGGACTCATGGTGTTCGGGATGAAAATCCAACTCACGAGTCTCCAGAGTTCGCCGTTGAGGATAGCACTCCGGTCGATGGAAAGAACATCGGCGTATTCAGGAAGAAGAGTGACAAGAATAAAAACAAGGGCATTCAACGCCACGACGTAGCGGATGAGGCCGGGGATGGCATAGCGGCTGAAGTGTTTTTGCAGGCTGTCCAGAGATGTCATTGCGCCGGGGAGCATCCCTGCCCACCAGTAGGGTTGTAAAGGTTCGATTGGCGCGCGTGTTACTCGTCCAAGGCAGCAAGCGCCCAAGCCGGAAAGTCGGATCCCGGTGAAGCGGTGAATGACAGGCGCTTCCCGGTTGCCGGATGAGTAAATGTGATTTTCCAGGCGTGAAGGAAATGGCGGGTATGGGAACCACGGCGACCATAGGCGGGATCCCCAGTGACTGGGTGGCCGAGGTGCTTCAAATGAACGCGTATCTGGTGGGTCCTGCCGGTGAGGGGGTGGCACTCGACGAGGGATTTCCCCTCCTGCGAAGCGCGCAGGCGGTATCGGGTGAGTGCAGACCGACCACGTTCAACAATGGCCATTTTTTGCCGGTGGACAGGATGACGACCAATGGGAGCATCGATTTTTCCGTGTGGCATACGGAGGACTCCATCGACAAGCGCAAGATAGGTTTTTTCGACTTCACGGGAGGCGAACTGTGTTGAGAGGGCGAGATGGGCTGCCTCGGTTTTGACCGCCACGATGCACCCAGAGGTCTCCTTGTCGAGGCGATGAACGATACCTGGACGCTCTACCCCTCCCGCAACTCCTATTCCAGGGCAATGGTGCAGGAGGGCGTTTGCCATGGTGCCTTCACGGTTGCCCGCGCCTGGATGAACCACAAGCCCAGCCGGTTTGTTCAAGACAAGCAGTGTGTTATCCTCAAAAAGGATATCGAGTGGGATTTCCTGAGCGGCAAGGGGTGATGGCGTGGTCTCAAGGGGAATATCCAGAGCAATCACATCTCCCTCACGGAGAGGTAAAGAGGGTTTGGCTGGAGTCGAATTCACCATAACACGGCCGGATTTAATAAACTCTTGAAGGCGTACACGCGAATAATCCGGACACTCGCGTCCGAGGTACCGGTCCAAACGCATGTCGGAGTCCTCCACTGCGGCGGTGAAGCATCTCAGTGGGTGGTCATCGGGTTGTGTCATTACAATTGGTGATATGCTGTCTCGGGAGTGTGGTAAATCATTCTCCGCTGGTGATGAGCTTTTGGGTTGTTCGCTGGGGCATTGGACACTATGAGCTTTTGAGTGTCTTCTGATGCCGCACAGCCTGCCATGGTGATCGAACAATGTCCGATATGCTCGGCGCCGCTAGATATGAGCGGCTTGTCGCCATTGGTCGAGGTGAGTTGTCCTGCGTGTGGCGTTCCAATTTGGGCGCGTTCCATTTGGAACCAGTATGAAATTCTGGACACTTTGGGTGAGGGGGGGATGGGGACTGTTTATCTTGCCCGTGACAAATATCTTCGTCGCAATGTGGCTCTGAAAGTCCTCCTTCTGGGCGAGAATGGTGGTCTGGTAAACAGTGAAAAGTTGGCTCAGGAAGCCCGGATGACCGCATTGGTGGAGCATCCAAACATTATCAAAATCTACGATTTCGGGCAGTCCCAAGGAGAGTTCTATGTCGCAATGGAATTGATTCCAGGAGGATCCCTGCACGATCGGATGCACCAGGCGGAAGGAATTTCGGAAGAGCAGGCACTGAGGGTGGGAATCAATGTGGCTGAAGGCTTGGAGGCTGCCTTGCGAAAAGGCCTTGTTCACCGCGATATCAAACCAGCGAATATTCTCTTCATGGATGAGAGCACTGTGAAGTTGGTGGATTTCGGGTTGGCTACAGCGCTCGGCGGTTCTGGGTCCGACGGGGATGCTGTTCTGGGAACCCCGTACTATATCGCTCCCGAGCGCCTTGATCAGCGCCCTGAGGATTTGCGCAGCGACATCTATAGTCTTGGCATGACCTTGATTCATGCCATTTCAAAAATCCCGCCCCTTGATGAGATGTGGCCACCATTTGAAAAACTGAAACGCGAGAAGGCCATGCCAATGGATCTCGCAAAAGTCGCACCCGGCGTTTCAGCTCCGACGGTTCAAACCATCAATCGCATGGTTGCTCCCGATCCTGCAGACCGCTTTGTTTCCTATGAGGAGCTACTGGAGCATTTAAGAGCCGCATCGGAGGGGAGGATTCTGAAGGAACCCCCACACTTTGAGTCTGGCAAATCTCGCCCTGGATTGAAGGATTGGATCAAAGCCGGTATCTTGATGGCTGTTCCGGGATCAAGAAAGTAACCTGGTCGTTACCCAGCTTCCGCATTGACTGGCCACTCCAGCGCCCCTTAAATGCGCGCGTCTCAACAAGGCAATTAATATCAAATATAAATTCTATGGTTAAAATCGGCATCAATGGTTTCGGGCGCATCGGACGCATGGTCTTCCGCGCAGCGGTTAAGAATTTCAGCAAGGACATACAGATCGTTGGGATCAACGATCTTTTGGATCCCGAGTATCTTGCATACATGCTGAAATACGATTCGGTTCACGGGCGTTTCGACGGCGAGGTGAAGGTCGAGGGCAGCAGTCTTATCGTCAATGGCAATAAGATCCGTCTCACCGCAGTGAAAGACCCATCCACTCTCAAGTGGGATGAGGTTGATGCGGATATCGTTGTTGAATCCACCGGTCTCTTTTTGGACAAGGCGTCCGCTGAGGCTCATCTGAAGGCTGGGGCCAAGAAGGTAATCATGTCGGCTCCTTCGAAAGACGACACGCCGATGTTCGTCTACGGCGTCAACCATACCACTTACGCCGGTCAGTCGATTATTTCCAATGCCAGTTGCACCACGAATTGCCTCGCACCTCTTGCGAAGGTCATTAATGACACCTTTGGCATCAAGCGCGGTCTCATGACGACCGTTCACGCCGCCACCGCGACACAAAAAACCGTGGACGGCCCAAGCATGAAGGACTGGCGCGGGGGGCGCGGTATTCTCGAAAATATCATCCCTTCGTCCACTGGCGCGGCAAAAGCCGTGGGCAAGGTCATTCCAGAACTGAACAAAAAACTCACAGGCATGGCATTCCGTGTGCCGACTTCGGATGTATCGGTTGTTGATCTTACTGTGGAACTCGACAAACCAGCTTCCTATGAAGAAATCTGCGCCACTATCAAGGCCGCATCGGAGGGTCCTATGAAAGGCATCCTCGGTTACACCGACGAAAAAGTCGTCAGCACCGACTTCCGCGGTGAGACCCAAACATCCGTCTTTGATGCCGAAGCAGGCATTGCCCTCGACCCGACCTTCGTGAAGCTTGTTTCTTGGTATGACAACGAGTGGGGCTACTCGAACAAGGTTCTCGAGATGGCACGCGTGATCTCGAAGTAATAGGCAACTTAAAATACCGGCCACAGAGAGGCCGAAAATCATGGAGGCGATGCAATATTTCCCTCTATGAAATTTGGAATCTCTGTGGTCATTTTTTTTAAAATACGAACCACACTCCAACCATGAAAAAATCCATTAAAGACACCGCCCTTTCGGGAAAAAGGGTCCTCATTCGCGTTGATTTCAATGTTCCCCAGGACAAGGCCACTGGAGCGATCACGAACACCCAGCGCATTGTCGCCGCAATCCCTACCATCCAGTACGCCCTCGACCAAGGGGCCAGCGTTGTGCTGATGAGTCACCTTGGCCGACCCAACGGCCAGCGTGTGGCCAAATACTCGCTCAAGCCCGTTGCCGAAAAACTTTCCGAACTCCTTGGACGTCCCGTCCAGTTTTTGGATGACTGTGTTGGCCTCGAAGTCGAGACCGCTTGCGCTCAGATGAAACCCGGTGAAGTCACACTTCTCGAAAACCTCCGGTTCCACATTGAAGAAGAAGGAAAAGTCAAAAACGAGGATGGTTCTTCCACCAAAGCCTCCCCGGTTGATGTCTCCGCCTTCCGCGCCAGCCTCACGAAGCTCGGTGATGTCTTTGTTTCAGATGCTTTTGGGACTGCGCACCGTGCGCATTCGTCTGTCGTTGGCGTGGACCTTCCAAAAGTGGCCGGATTCCTCATGCAGAAGGAACTTGATGCTTTTTCCGCTGTACTCGACACCCCAAAGCGGCCGCTCCTCGCGATCCTAGGCGGAGCGAAAATTGCCGACAAAATCCCGCTTATTCGCAATCTGATCGAGAGCGCCGACGAGATCATTATTGGCGGAGGCATGGCTTATACCTTTAAAAAAGTCCTTAATAACATGCCGATTGGCAACAGCCTCTTTGATTCCGAGGGCGCAAAAATCGTTCACGAACTCATGGAAAAAGCCATTGCCCGTGGTGTGAAAATCCACCTCCCGGTGGATTTTATCACTGCAGACCAGTTTTCCCCTGACGCCATCACGGGCTCTGCGGATGAATCAACTGGCATCCCGGATGGGCTCGAAGGACTCGATTGTGGTCCAAAATCCCGACAACTCTTTTCCGATGCGATCCTTCGCGCAAAAACTATCATCTGGAACGGCCCGGCGGGTGTATTTGAATTCGAGAAATTTGCCGAGGGCACCAAATCCATGGCTTCCGCGGTCGCTCAAGCTACAGCATCGGGAGCCATCACTATTGTCGGGGGTGGAGATACGGCCACTGCTGCTAAGAAATTCGGCGTCGCCGACAAGGTCACCCACTGCAGCACCGGAGGTGGTGCTTCCCTCGAGCTCCTTGAGGGAAAAACTCTCCCAGGAGTCGCCGCATTGGATGAAAAATAATACGCTTTTTGTCACCAGGCAAACCGCACGACTGAAATCTATTCCCTTTTCGATTGTCACCCAATGAGGATCGGAAAAGTTTTGGGTTTCCAGTCTGTGGGGATTCGGGGAGGGTGGTCTCCGTGACTGACGAGAATCTTAAAAACAGAAATATCCACCCGGAAACAAAGCGGTTTTTGGGGCGTCTCGACAAAGAGGCGTTGCTAAAGCAGCGCGGGGTGGTGCTTTGGATGTATGGGCTTTCGGGTTCTGGGAAATCGACGATTGCGAATTTGCTCGAACGCTCGTTGCACGATGAGGGTCGTTTCACAGCGATTCTGGATGGCGATAATCTGCGGGCAGGTTTGAATGCGAACTTGGGATTCTCCGACGAGGACCGGGCTGAAAATGTGAGACGTGTTGCGGAAACAGCGAAGCTCCTCGCCGGCTTGGGAGTGATTGTTCTTGTCTCGGTGATCACGCCGCGCCGCGCTTTGCGCGAGTTGGCCGGGGGGATTGTTGGCTCGGATTTTCACGAAATCTATGTACGCGCCGCATTTGAGACATGTGCGGAGAGGGATCCGAAGGGACTCTACGCGAAGGCGCGCGACGGTGCGCTGAAGCAGTTCACAGGAAAGGATAGCGGCTTTGAGGAGCCTGAAAATGGATGCCTCACGCTTGACACGGAGGCGTCTTCAGCTGAGGAATGTGCCCTGCTTTTGCGGGATCACCTCCGCCGGATCGTCGATTCCGGAAGCGGAAACTAAATTGATCGCACAGGATATTTTGCAAAGCACGACACTCTGAGACATGCCACAATACTCACTCGACCATCTTGACCAACTGGAAGCGGAGGCAATTTACATCCTTCGCGAAACGGCTGCCCAATTTCAAAACCCTGCCCTGCTATTTTCCGGCGGCAAGGATTCTATCGTCATGGCCCACTTGGCAGCAAAGGCGTTCTGGCCGGCAAAAATTCCTTTTCCGCTCCTGCACGTCGATACAGGGCACAATTTCACTGAGACACTTGAGTATCGTGATGCATTTGTGGAGAAGATCGGAGCGCGGTTGGTGGTGGGACTCGTTCAGGACTCGATTGAGAAGGGCCGGGTTAAAGAAGAGAAGGGCCCCTTCGCTTCGCGAAACAAACTTCAGACAGTGACCCTGCTCGACACGATCGAGGAGCAGAAATATGACGCCTGCCTGGGTGGTGGGCGTCGTGATGAGGAGAAGGCCCGTGCCAAGGAGCGTTTTTTTTCACACCGTGATGAGTTCGGTCAATGGGATCCCAAAAACCAGCGCCCGGAATTGTGGAATCTCTTCAATGGAAAATACCATCCTGGTGAGCATTTCCGCGTTTTCCCGCTCTCGAATTTTACTGAGATGGATGTGTGGATGTATATCAAGCGCGAGGAGATTGAGCTGCCCTCCCTGTATTTCGCGCATGAAAGAGACGTCTTTTCGCGAAACGGGTCGTTTCTTGCCGTTTCGGACTTTGTGCCGATGCTTGATACCGAACAAGCCGAACGCCTGACTGTACGTTTTCGCACGATTGGAGACATCACCTGCACCGGGGCGGTTGAATCCAGTGCATCGAATTTGGACGAGGTAATTGCCGAAGTGGCTGCCGCACGGCAGACTGAGCGCGGCACTCGCTCCGACGACAAGCGCTCGGAGACCGCGATGGAAGACCGCAAGCGCGAGGGGTATTTCTAATTTTTAAAAATCATGGATCTTTTACGTTTTGCCACAGCAGGGTCCGTCGATGACGGCAAGTCCACTCTCATCGGCCGCCTGCTTTATGATTCCAAGAGCATTTTCGAAGACCAACTTCTGGCCGTCGAGGAAAGCTCCCGCCGCCGTGGAGACGGGGTGGTAAATCTCGCCCTGTTGACCGATGGTCTTAAAGCGGAGCGCGAGCAGGGGATCACGATTGATGTCGCCTACCGCTACTTCGCCACACCGCGCAGGAAGTTCATTATTGCTGATACACCTGGACATATCCAATACACGCGGAACATGGTCACAGGTGCCTCGACGGCGGATCTGGCGATTATTTTAGTCGATGCCCGCAAGGGAGTGATCGAGCAAACAAAGCGCCATTCCTTTGTTTCGAATCTTCTCCGCATAAGGCACTTGGTCCTTGCAGTGAATAAAATGGATCTTGTGGATTTCAGTGAAGATGTGTTCAAAAATATCGTTGCTCAGTTTCATGAATTCGCCTCGCGGTTGGACAATGTTGCAGACATCACGGCTATCCCGCTTTCGGCCTTAAATGGAGACAACGTTGTGGAGAAATCCGCAGCCATGCCATGGTATGAGGGGTCTTCCCTGCTTTACCATTTGGAAACCGTCTACACCGGCGGCACATCAAACCACGTTGATGCCAGGTTTCCTGTGCAGTGGATTATTCGTCCTCTCTCCAATGAGTGGCATGACTTTCGCGGTTATGCGGGCAGGGTCTCTGGAGGTGTCTTCAAGCCTGGTGATGCAGTCACTGTCCTTCCTTCAGGCTTCACCACAAAGGTAAAGAAGATCTATATGCCTGGCGGGAAGGAACTCAATGAGGCATTTCCTCCACAGTCAGTCGTGATGACACTGGAAAATGAGATCGATATTTCCCGTGGCGACATGTTGGTCAAAGCCAACAACCCGCCCGTCTCGAGTCAGGATATCGAAGCCATGGTCTGTTGGTTTTCCCAGAAACCGATGGAACCCCGTGGCAAATATTTGGTGCGCCATACGACTAAGGAAGCCAAGGCGATCGTGCAGGAGCTCCGCTACCAAGTGGATATCGAGACCCTTCACAAAAAAGAGGGCGTGACCTCACTTGCAATGAATGAAATTGGTCGGATCACCCTGCGCTCAGCCAGTCCGCTGTTCCATGATTCCTATCGCCGCAACCGCTCTACAGGGTCGTTCGTGCTGGTAGACCCCGGGACACACGAAACGGTTGCAGCAGGCATGGTCGTGTAGACTCAGTGGAGTCGGTTGCTAGCCAACCGCCGCTCAGTCTAGTGAAGTTTTTGGGTTTGCGCTCTATTGCTCGAAAGAGCGTTGCGTCTTTTTCAGAAGAGGTCTACGCGTGGTACTCTTGGAGGCTCTTGACGCCATAGCCTGATTTTTGCATGGCGCGGATGGCTTGGATCGAGGCGCGGGCGGCACGAAGAGTGGTCATGGTCGGAATGCGTGCCGCAACAGCAGCACTGCGGATTGCTACTTCGTCCTCGCGTGGAACCTGACCGTTCGGGGTGTTGAGGATGAATTTGACCTCCCCGTTTTTGATCGAATCGACGACATTCGGACGGCCTTCACGGATTTTGAGCATGACAGGGACGTTGAGGCCTTGTTCTGCAAAGTATTTTGCAGTTCCTGTCGAAGCATGGACCTGAAAGCCGAGCGCATGCAGATCGCGTGCAACTTCGAGGGCGGATGGCTTGTCCGAGTCCTTTACGCTCACGAATACTGCCCCTGAAAGTGGTAACGCAGGCTGAGCGGACATCTGGCTTTTCGCATAGGCAATACCTGGATCGGCATCGATGCCCATGACTTCGCCAGTCGAGCGCATTTCGGGGCCGAGGATGATGTCGATGCCCGGAAATTTGATGAATGGAAAGACGGCTTCTTTGACAGAATAATATGGTGGAATTACCTCTTCCGTGAATCCAAGTTCGCGGAGCGTTTTTCCAGCCATGATCTTTGCCGCCAGTTTGGCCAGAGGCACACCTGTGGCCTTGCTGACGAAGGGAGCAGTGCGTGAGGCGCGCGGGTTCACCTCAAGGATATAGACAGTCTCTTCCTTGACGGCAAATTGCACATTCATGAGGCCACGCACCTCCAGTTCGAGCGCCATGGATTTTGTGGCGCTTTTGATGGTCTCTAGAACTTGGGGAGAAAGCGAAAAACTGGGGATCATGCATGCGCTGTCGCCAGAGTGAATGCCCGCTTGTTCGATATGTTCCATGACGCCTCCGATGACGCAGATTTCACCATCGGAGATACAATCGACATCCACCTCGGTGGCGTCTTCAAGGAAACGGTCTACAAGAACCGGGCGTTCGGGGCTGGCTTCCACAGCGGTACGGATGTACCGGCGGAGATCAACTTCATCATGCACGATCTCCATGGCACGGCCTCCAAGAACGAAGGACGGGCGTACAAGAACCGGGTAGCCGATGCGTGCAGCGACATCCACCGCCTCCTTCTCGTTGGTGGCGGTGCCACCTTGGGTTTGCTTGAGGCCCAATTTGTCGAGCATGGCAGCGAAGTGTTTGCGGTCCTCGGCCATTTCGATGCTGCGGGGCTGTGTGCCGATGATGTTGCATCCGTTTGCCTCGAGACCCTGTGCAAGGTTGAGCGGGGTCTGGCCGCCGAATTGGACGATGATAGCATCGGCATTTTCACGCTCGTAGATGTTGAGCACGTCCTCAAGGGTGAGAGGCTCGAAGTAGAGTTTGTCGCTTGTGTCGTAGTCGGTAGAGACGGTCTCGGGATTCGAGTTCACCATGATGGTTTCCCAGCCGAGTTCCTTGAGGGCGAAAGCGGCATGGACACAGCAATAGTCAAACTCGATGCCTTGGCCTATGCGGTTGGGGCCACCGCCAAGGATGATCACCTTCTTTTTGTCGCTTGGGCGGGTCTCATCCTCATCTCCATAGGTCGAGTAGTAATATGGAGTGACAGCCTCGAACTCTGCGGCACAGGTATCCACAAGGCGGTAGGTCGGCACGATTCCTGTCGCTTTACGGGCCTTGCGAACTTCAGGTTCAGTCGTGGTGGTGAGAGTTGCGATTTGGCGGTCTGAAAAGCCAAAGCGTTTCGCACGGCGGAAGTCGGCGGCCGATAGTGGGAAGGGGAGGCTGGCGATACGCTTTTCCTCTTCAACAATGAGGCGGATATGCTCAAGGAACCAGCGGTCGATCGAGGAAAGCTGATGGATTTCCTCCACGGTAAGTCCAGCGAGGAACCCGTAACGGATATAAAAAATGCGTTCAGGAAGCGGAGTTCGGAGTTTTTTCTGAATCGTTTCGAGATCGGGAGAGAGGTCTTTGCCGTCTGCTCCCAGACCAAACCGGCCGATTTCAAGAGAGCGGAGGGCCTTTTGGAGAGATTCTTTGAAGGTACGGCCGATAGCCATGGCTTCACCAACGCTTTTCATCTGCGTGGTCAGTGTTGGATCAGCCTTTGGAAATTTCTCAAAAGTGAAACGCGGAATTTTTGTGACGACGTAGTCGATTGAGGGTTCGAAGCAAGCGGGGGTAACTTGGGTGATGTCGTTTTTGAGTTCATCCAACCTGTAGCCCACGGCGAGCTTGGCAGCGATCTTGGCAATTGGAAACCCAGTGGCCTTCGAGGCGAGGGCGGAACTGCGTGAGACACGCGGGTTCATTTCGATCACAATCATGCGGCCGTTTGCCGGATTGACGGCGAATTGGATATTGGATCCGCCAGTCTCCACTCCTATCGCGCGGATGACAGCAAAGCTCGCATCGCGCATAGCCTGGTATTCCTTGTCGGTGAGCGTCTGGATCGGGGCAACGGTGATCGAATCACCGGTATGGACACCCATGGGGTCGAGGTTCTCGATTGAGCAAATGACCACGCAATTGTCGGCATGGTCACGGATGACCTCCATTTCGAATTCCTTCCAACCTAGGAGGGATTCCTCGACTAGGACCTCGCTTACCGGGGAGAGGTCCAGGCCGCGGCGGCAGATTTCATCGAGTTCATCGCGATTGTAGGCGATACCACCGCCCGCGCCACCGAGGGTAAAGGCAGGTCGAATGATCAGTGGAAATGTGCCGATGCCGGTAGCAACGCTGCGGGCCTCTTCAAGGGTATGTGCAACACCTGAGCGAGCACAATCGAGGCCGATCTCGAGCATGATGTTTTTAAAGACGAGACGGTCTTCCCCGCGATTGATCGCCTCGGCGTTTGCGCCAATGAGTTTTGCGCCGTGGCGTTCTAGCGCCCCGTTTTCCACAAGGGCCATTGCGGCATTTAGTGCTGTTTGACCACCGAGCGTCGGGAGGACGGCATCCGGCTTTTCACGTTCGAGAATTTTTTCGATGGCTTCAGGAGTGATCGGTTCCACGTAAGTTCTATTCGCGAACTCCGGATCAGTCATGATTGTTGCAGGATTTGAATTAACGAGGACGACCTCGTATCCCTCCTCGGCAAGCGCTTTGCAGGCTTGCACTCCTGAGTAATCAAATTCGCAGCCCTGACCGATCACAATGGGACCGGAACCAATAAGTAGAATTTTTTTGATCGAGGTATCCTTTGGCATGGTGCGGGAGACTATGCGAACCCACTTGTTCTGGGCAACGAAATGGTTGGACTAAAAACACACGGCGGATGAAATAGATGTGTGGAAGGACGCAAATACAGCACAGGCACGAAGGGGCGATTGAAGATGCATAGCGATCAGTGCAGGGAATTTATTCATGAAAATGCTCCAAGCTTCGCGCTCGCTGAGGAATTTGTGGCAAGTATCGACCCCGGGCGGGAAGACTCTATTTGGCAGCGTTTTCAAGAACCCAGCGATATCACCCCACTCTTGGATGCATGGTTGAATGGAGAGCCAGAGCCCTCCGTGCCGGAGCGCCAGGCCATTCAACCCGCGAGTGTGGTTTCCAAGGTGAAGCATTTGCCGCCTGTGCTTGAGCTCGCCTTCAAGAAAACCCATGCATGGATAGATTCCTGCCCGGAAGGATTGGAAACAGTGGCACTCCAGGAAGCCGCACGAATTGCCCTTGGTAGGCTGCGCGGTGAGTTGTGAAATTTGCATCCCACCGGATTGCTGTCATCGCCGACACGCACGGCCGGTTGCCTTTGCACTTGATCGATAAGATACGTGACGCCGATGAAATCTGGCATCTGGGTGATTTTTGCAATTTGGACACCCTTTCTGCATGCCGCGCCATCGGCAGGCCGTTCCTCGCAGTCCTAGGGAACAATGACTACGGATTGGACCTGCCCGAGACGCTCGAACTGGAGCGTGCCGGCAAGTGGTTTCACCTTGTGCATATCCCGCCGCGGCGGATGCCGACTTGCGATGTGTTGCTCCATGGGCACACCCATGTGCCTCGCGATGAAAAAGTCGGTTGCTGTCGGGTTCTCAATCCCGGCACGGTGGGCAAGCCAGATAAAGGCGCGCCGCCAAGTTGGGGGTGGCTTGAGATCGGAGTGCGTGGTCGGGTGCGTTGGAAGGTGAATCCGCTTTAGGCTACTTCAGCAAGGCCTCCAATAAACCCAAGCAGCTCCAGACGGCCGGTGCCGGTTTTCGAGGAGGTCAGGAAATGCGCTGCAGGAGGAGCGCTTTCGATCGCCTCCAAAAAACGGGTGGCATTTTTTTGAGCCTGAGCCGGTTTGAGTTTGTCGGTTTTGGTGAAAGCAATCGCGTAAGGGCGACCAGCCTCTGCGAGCCACTCAATGAACTCAAGGTCGATGCGCTGTGGTTCATGGCGAGAGTCGATCAGCACAAAAACAATCTTGAGATTGGGCCGATGAGCGATGTATTCCGCGATGATTTGCTGGAATGCCGCACGTCCGCCTTTTGGAACCTTTGCATAGCCGTATCCAGGAAGGTCGACGAAGCGAGGGCCTTTGTTGATGCGGAAGAAGTTGATCAGTTGGGTGCAGCCGGGAGTTTGGGAGACGCGGGCAAGGGTGCGTTGGCGGGTCAGAAGATTGAGAAGCGATGATTTTCCGGTATTGGACCGTCCGATGAATGCTAATTCCGGGATGTCATCCTCGGGGCAAGAAGAAATTCCGGTATGACTGGTCTCGAACTCTGCTGATTGGATGCGCATGGGGTTTTAGTCGATAAACCTACGTGTGATGTTTTCGTAGGCATCGATCCGCCGGTCGCGGAGGAATGGCCAGTGGGTGCGTTGGGTGTCGACAGTATCGAGATTGACTTCGGTCACAAGCACCTCGTCTTTGTCTGCTGAGGCCTTCGCAATAATCTCACCCGAAGGATCGGCCACGAAACTCTGGCCCCAAAACTGGATGCCGTCGCCTCCATCGGGTGCTTCATGTCCACAGCGGTTGGGAGCAACGACGTAGCAGCCATTGGCAATCGCATGGCCACGCTGGATGGTTTCCCATGAAGAGTGATGGCGTTGGCCGTATTTTTCTTTTTCAGAGGGATGCCACCCTATTGCCGTCGGGTAGAAGAGGATCTGAGCGCCTTGAAGGGCTGTGAGGCGTGCGGCTTCTGGGTACCATTGATCCCAGCAGATACAGACACCGATACGTCCGAATTTCGTGTCCCACGCACGGAATCCAAGATCACCGGGGGTGAAGTAAAATTTCTCGTAAAAGAGGGGATCGTCGGGGATGTGCATTTTTCGGTATTTTCCGAGGAATGAGCCGTCCGCATCGATGATCGCCGCAGTATTATGGTAAAGACCCGGAGCCCGTCGCTCGAAAAGCGAGGCGATCAGCACAACGCCGAGTTCCTTGGCAAGGGATTGGAATAGTTCGGTGGTTGGTCCAGGAACGGGTTCGGCGAGGTCGAAGTATTTGTGATCTTCGATCTGGCAAAAGTAGACGGAGAGGAACAATTCCTGAAGGCAAACGATGTTCGCACCTCGGGAGGCAGCCTTGCGGATGCCTCGAATTGCTGCTGCCATGTTCGCTTCAATGTCCCGGGAACATGCATTTTGTACGAGGCCGATCTTTACTCGCGGGTTTGACATGGGCGCATTGGTATTTTCTTGATGCCTTCGAGTAAACTTAAAACGAGGCGGCGGCGTGGAGGTGAGTCCTAAAATAGAGCAGTTCCGAACACGGTCATATGCGTCGGGGAGGGGGTCGGATTGGCGGGCGTGGCTGGGGCATTGGGGCGGTAGAGGATGCCAATGCCCGTTTCAAAAGAGGGGGTAAGTTGAAAGTCCATGCCTGCTGAAATACTAGGGATCAAGATACGGGAGTCTTCGGCCGTCGCATTTGGAATGTCGCGGTCTTCAACAGTGGCGCGGAGACGAAGACCGAATTGCGGAAGTGGCTCAATGCGGATCTCGGTAAATGTGATCGATGATTGCTCAATAGAACCAGTGGCTTCCCTGGAAATCATGGAAGATTCAAACCCCATCGAAAGAGTGTTGCCTGCTTGGAAGTTCCAATGGGCGGCACCCAGGAGGCGATGGCGTTCCACATCGGTTGTCGGCGAATCCTGCAGTGATTGCCATGCGGAGGTCTGTGTCAGTGTGAGGCGAAGTGGTAATGGCGCAATATGCCGCTCAAGTGCAATCGAGAGGGCTTCTTCGTACAGGGTGGCCCCATCGATGCGGTGGCGATCAGTCGACCCGATGGAAGAACGGATTGTTGTGAGCGGGATCGGATACAAGGAAATGCGCCCTCTTTGTACAAAGGCATACTCTTGGAGGGGCTGCTCGCTTTGAGCGAGGGTCTCCATGCCGGAGGAAAGAATAAGTTCCAAGCGATTCGGGCCTGTCCATTTGAGGTGTCCCCCTTGGCTGATTTTTAAATGCCGTGACAGGGGGGGATCAATGGAATCACCGGTTATGGAGTCCAGCATCCTGAAGCCCGCATCCAAGTCATATCCGATCTCTGGGGCATTCTCGGGAGAAATCCGGTAATCAACGTGGAATCCCTGGTGGCTCGTGCGAGTCCCATTTTGAAGGTTGGAAACGATCCGTAGGCGAGAGGTGGAGGCGCTGAAAGTCGAGGCATTTCCGGTCTCCGACAGCACTGGAATAGCCTTGCGAATCGGAATACGAGCCCCACCGTCGAGAATCACATAATCCTCGTCCAATGCCAGAGCGGCCCCGCTGGCCAGCAGAACTAACAGCAGAGTAATTTTGAATTGCTGGCTAAAAGACACGAAACGAAACAACTGCAATATGAGACGTGATGCAAATGCAAAAGGCTCCAATTGGGGCGTATTGCGGGATTGAATCAGAAAATACTAACTACAGGATCCGCTGAGCTTCGCGGATTGGAAGTATACTTTCAGTAGTACAAAATAAGTCTCCTGAAGTATTTTTGCGTGCGTCATCTGCATGTTGTCACCAACCCTCAAATTCCTTGCATGGATTGAGGGTTTTGAGGCCTTCGAATATCTCGAAATGGTTGTCGTCATTGAGGATGGTTGCACCGATATCATGGGCGCAGGTAGCCGTGAGGATGTCTTGCGAGGGGAGTGTGGTGCCGGATCGATCAAGCGACTAGGCGCGGGTAGCGGACTCTTTCCAGAGATTATTGGTGGTTGGGATGTTAATAAGGTTATCAAAAAAAGGCGGACATGCGGTGGCGGAGTTCTTCCAGTGGCCAGGCGAAGGTTTTACCGCTGGCTTCGATGGTGAGGGTGGGGTCTGCGACAACGGTTGCAAGACGTGAGTGGGGGATGTTTTTGGATTTTAGGAAATCCTCGGCTTTGGCAGCATTTTCTGGCGTGATCGTGATGACGATGCGGGATTGCGACTCGTTGAAGAGGGCGATATCGGCGCGGGTGCATCCTCGGGACAAGCGAGTGCCTCCACTGGCCTGAGCAGAACCGCAATCAAGCCGCCAACTTGGTATAATCTTTGGTGACAGCGGCGGTGATTTGCTTTTTTTAGTAACTGTCGGAAATCGCAGGTGGTTTAAATATTGAACCAGAACTGCGCGCTTTGTTTAAAAAATTTACCGAGTTTAAGGGGCA
>ERZ889217.416-NODE-416-length-26369-cov-18.296914_pt1 | contig 26369 bp, 22 predicted proteins | sample MGYA00521098_ERZ889217 | MGnify/ENA primary metagenome ERZ889217 (study PRJEB32303, sample SAMEA104408613) | aquatic metagenome | biome: Brackish water; feature: Pelagic; material: water | place: Baltic Sea | collected 2014-06-10T22:04:00 | depth 2,362 m ... | reverse complement strand
CCATCGCACGTCTCGCCGCCGCACAATCAATTATCGGTGGCCTCAAAACCGAAACTAAATAGATAAGACTCATTTCACTTTGAGTGGTGCTGGCGGTGGGGTGTTGGGCTGTTTAGAATAGAGTAATAGCCCGACTTGCCGATTGGTAAGCGATCATCGGGGGAAGTAAAACCGAAACAAAAGTTTCTGGTTCATCACCCGAAAGGTCAAAAAAGTTACACATGTTTAATATGTTGTTCGCCGCAGGTTCAAAAAATGAAAACTTCGTAGATGTCGTAATCCCTTCGTGGGGTTGGCCAATGTTGTTGGTCGTTATCGCCGGCGCATTGATGATCGACCTGTTGGTATTTCACCGCAAAGCCCACGTCATCGGCATTCGAGAAGCCGCTGTCGAGAGCGCAGTTTGGATTGGCCTTGGGCTCGCGTTCACTGGTGTTATCGCTTGGATGTTCACCGGACAAGGAGCGGGCACATCATCAGCAATTGAATATCTCTCGGGCTATTTGATCGAGAAGAGTTTGTCGGTCGACAACGTGTTTGTTTGGGCGATGATTTTTGCGCACTTCAAAGTGCCGCGCGAGTATCAGCACCGCACACTGTTTTGGGGAATCTTCGGTGCGCTCGTGCTGCGTTTCGTATTCATAATTATCGGTGTCGCGGTGATTACACGGTTTCAATTCTTGTTGCTCGTATTCGGCATCTTTTTGATTTACACGGGTGTCAAGATCTTCAAATCGGGCTCAGACGAGGGCGACCCGTCTGAAATGCGCACGATGAAATTGTTCCGCCGATTCGTGCCATCTGTCGACCACTACGACGGTCAGAAAATGTTCACGCGAGTGAACGGCCGTCGCATGGCCACCCCGTTGCTTGCAGTGCTGGTCGTAATCGAAGTTTCAGACGTGATTTTTGCCGTTGACTCGGTGCCAGCGGTGCTCGCGGTGAGTCGCGAGCAATTTATCGTGTTCGCATCAAACGCGTTTGCGATTCTTGGTCTGCGCGCACTGTATTTCTTGCTCGCCGACATGCGCGAGCGTTTCGTATACATGCCGCACACGATTTCGCTGTTGCTTGTTTATGTTGGCATCAAGATGTCGATCGCAATTTGGTATCACATTCCGGTTCCGATTTCGTTGGGCATAATAATCGGAGTTTTGACCGTCGGCATTTTGGCGTCAATTGTGAAAGACCGTCGCAAAAAGGTCTAAATAACACCGATCAACTAGCCTTCGCTCGTGGCGATTGCTGATACAGATATTGAACGACTGCGCGAGTCGGTGTCGATTGTCGACACGATTCAGGGTTATGTGCAGTTGCGTCGCGTCGGTCGCAATTGGGTGGGCTTGTGTCCGTTTCATGCCGAGAAATCTGGCTCATTTAATGTTCGTGAAGAGACGCGACGCTACAAATGTTTTGGTTGCAGTGCATCCGGGGATGTTTTCAAGTTCATTCAAGAAATCGAGCATCTCGACTTTGTCGGCGCGATCGAGCACATCGCAGGCAAAGCCGGCTATCAACTGACATATACGACGGGTGGACAAAGTAAAGATCGTCAACGTTCAAAAAAATTGACAGAAATCATGTCGCAAGCAGTTGATTGGTACCACAATCGATTATTAACTGCACCCGATGCAAGAGCGGCACGAGACTATTTGCGCGATCGTGGCTTGTCAGGCGATGTTGCCCGCGAATTTAAACTCGGGTGGGCGCCAGACGAATGGGATGCACTGTCGCGCGATCTCGGTGTGTCAATTGATCTGTTGCGCGAAACTGGCTTGGGTTTCATCAACAAGCGTGGCAAGGCCCAAGATTCGTTTCGAGCGCGAGTAATGTTCCCGATTTTTCGCGATTCGGGTGAGCCTGTTGCGTTTGGTGGGCGAGTGTTGCCGGGAAGTGTTGATCCTGCAAAATACAAAAACTCACCAGAAACGGCGATCTATGCAAAATCTAAAACTCTCTACGGTTTGAACTGGGCGAAAGCCGAAATCGTCACTGCTGATGAAGTGATTGTTTGCGAGGGTTATACCGATGTGATTGGGTTTCAACGCTCTGGTGTCAAGCGAGCGGTTGCCACATGTGGTACCGCGCTGACCGAAGATCACGTTCGGTTGCTCAAACGTTTCGCGACAAAAGTTGTGTTGGCATTTGATGCCGACAACGCCGGGCAAGGCGCAGCCGAAAGATTTTATGAATGGGAGCAGCGCTACAAAGTGCAGGTGAGCGTCGCACATTTTCCGCAGGGCAAAGACCCTGGCGATTTGGCGAACAGTGACCCGACAGCATTGGCGAGCGCAGTTGCGAACGCTCAACCGTTTTTGGGTTTTCGACTGCAACGCGTTCTTGACGCAGGGTCAGTCACGTCGCCCGAGGCTCGTTCACGCACAGCAGAACAAGCAATGGCTGTGATCAACGAGCATCCGGATACGAATGTGCGAAAACTTTACGCGGGTCAAGTGGCGGCTCATGTCGGTATTCCTGTTGTTGATTTGGTGCGTTTAGCCGAACGCGGAACAAGAAGACCGACGATAAATATCTCAGCGGCGCCGAATTCACGACGCAGTGAGTCGGCCGAGTTTGTCGTCTTGGCGTTGATGTTTTCTCAATGGGAGATAATTGCCAATTGGTTATCCGAAGCACTATTCGTAGACGAGATACATCGCCGTGCGTTTCTCGCAGTAGCTCAAGCACAAGGAGACGTAGCGAAATCCCTAGAACTAGCCGATCCAGAAGCGCGCGAAGTTTTAGAACGGGCTGCAGTTGCCGATGTAGAGACTCAACCCATTCGTGAAGCCTGGAATCTACTTTCTGCCGCAGTGCGCCGCGAACTCGCACATCGAGTGAAATTAAGTGATCCAGAACAGATTCGTGTTGACAGATCAGCGCGATTGTTGCTAGAAAATCTTGAGGTCCCAGGTATGGCAGAATCTTCAGCAGAACAGTTATTGGGTTGGTTGAATCTTCGGGTGGGAGAACACGAATGACGACATCGTCAACAAGAGACACTCTCGGGTCTGACTCTGTTCGTCTTTACTTAAACGAAATTGGCCATGTTGATCTTTTGACGGCCGACGAAGAAAAAGATCTTGGCAAGAAAATCAAAGCCGGAATTGTTGCTCAAGAAAAACTACATAAAACCACTGAAGCGTTAGATTTTTCGGGTCGTCGCCGTTTGCAACGCACCGTAAAAGAGGGCGAAAAAGCCAAAGATCATATGGTTCGGGCAAACTTGCGTCTTGTGGTTTCGATAGCGCGTCGCTATGACCGCAAAGAATTACAGCTCGCTGATTTGATTCAAGAAGGCAACATTGGATTGATGCACGCCGCAGACAAATACGACTACGAAAAAGGTTTCAAGTTTTCAACTTATGCGACTTGGTGGATTCGTCAGTCAATGACTCGAGCACTTGCAGATCAAGGTCGAAATATTCGTATTCCTGGCCACATGATGGAGATCGTTAACCGGGTGCAGCGCTCTGAACGCGATTTGACGAGCGAACTTCGACGCAATCCGACCCCAGAAGAAGTTGCCGCGCGGTGCAGTCTCTCGGTTGAAAAATTATTAGAGATAATGCAACTAGCGATACCGACAACAAGTTTGGATGCCCCAGTTGGGCACAATACCGACGACTTGACTGTAGGTGACACGATTGCCGACAGCGACGAAAACGATCCACTTGGTGCCACTGAGAGAAGTCAACTGCACGATGCGGTCGAGCAAACACTCAAAGACTTGCCCCCACGCGAGCAAGAAATTGTTGCGATGCGTTTTGGTATTGGAGAGCATAAGCGTGTTTATACTCTTGAGGAAGTTGCTGAAAAAATGAATGTAACGCGAGAACGGGTGCGGCAAATTGAGCAAAAGACTTTGGCTCGGATGCGTCACCCACACAACAGCGCCAATCTGCGTGCTTTCTTTGAAGAGAAATAACTAGTTTTAAATAGTTAGATCTACTACTGGCTCCCATTTACGTGAAGTCCATGAGTTGATAAGCGCTTGTTGCACGCTCACAACATCGACGGCTTCTTTGAACCCTGGAGAGTAAGTCTTGCCTGTTGCGAGCGAATTCATAAAGTTCAGATCTTCGATTGCAACAAGGTCTTCAAAGCCAATCGCATTTGCCATACCTGGAGCGAACGCGCCGTGAAACGGAAACCGATCTCCACCGAAGATTGTTTTGTATCCGGTGTTGACGCCTTCTTCTCGTTTGTAAAACTGTAATTCGTTTAGTTTCTCGAGATTCCATGACAGCGAGCCTTCGGTGCCGTAAACCTCAAAAGCGTTCTGACTTTCAGGGCCGACCATTGAACGACTTGTTTCAAAAGTTCCAGTTGCGCCATTTTCGAAATTGCAAAGCATCGACGCAAAGTCTTCGTTTTCGACTTCGCCTTTAGGGTCGGTGGCTTTGCCGCGACCGTAGTGACTTGCCGCACCACTCGGCAATGGTCGATGAGTGATTGTATTGTTTTTCATTCCAGTTACTTCTGAGATACCACCAACTAAAAAGTGGGCGAGTGAAACTGAGTGGCTGAGAATATCGCTGGTAACGCCGTAGCCGGCTTGGGCAAATTTAAATCGCCAAGTCAGCAAACCAAGTTCGTCGCTGCCATACATCGACAAGAATCTTCCGCGATAGTGGGTGACACGTCCGATTGCTCCACTGGCGATTAGTTCGCGTGCGTGAATAACCAACGGTGACCACAAATAGTTGTAACCAACACCAGTCGGCGTTGAATGTTTCTTGGCGATGTTGTAAGCCTCAACTGTTTGTGCTGGTGTGCCACCGATTGGTTTCTCGCTAAAGATCGCTTTGCCTGCGGCTGCCGCGGCAGCGATCATCGGAACATGCAACATGTTTGGCGCAGTAACCCAAACTGCGTCTACGTCTTTTGCCGAAACTGCTTCTTCGAAACCAGGCACCGCACGCGCAAAACCAAAATCATTTACTGCTCGATCACGTCGACTCTGTTCAACATCGGCGCAGACAACGAGTTCTGGTTTGAACTCTGCATCTGGAAACAGCGAAGAAATTCGCAAAGCAGCACGACTGTGGGCCTGGCCCATCCATCCAAGACCTAAAACTGCGATACCGATTCGTTTTTTCATTATTTTCTCCGTTTTGTTTGGTGAATGAGATTGATTTTTTGAGTTAATTGTTTACCCGACCGCGGGCAGATGTCATCGGCACACGTGGGTCGATCTGTTGTGTCTTCCATTCATCACGAATCCAGTGATGACTCGGATCATCGCAGAACGCCATTGTGCGATCGGCTGCCGGACCCGCCAAAACATTCAAAAAGTACATCGGGTACTCTGGCGCGGCGATTGAGGGCCCGTGATATCCCGCTGGCAAAATATAAACATCGCCATCGCTAAGCGTGACCGTGTCATCAACAGAACCGTCGACCGTGTATGCATGAAAATAGCCCCGACCTTCAGCGGATCCGTGATCTGATTTCTGTTTGCCGATTCTGAAGTAGTAGATCTCTTCGTTCATATTCGGGCAACCGGCGATGCCGTCATGTCGATGTGGTGGCCACGAAGACCAGTTTCCACCGGGTGTGAGAACTTCGCAGATGATTATTCTGTCGGCACCATGAAACGAATCTGGTGTGGCGATGTTGTTGACTTGACGAGTTGCAAACCCTGCACCTCGTGGCTCGACTGGCACTGCGCTGGCTGAACCGTGGTGAGCAGGAAACTCTTTTGTTGCAATCGCAGTGCAGACGGCAACTTCGCCAGCGTCTGCAGAAAGTGAGAATTTAGAACCTACTGGCGCATAAAACCAGTCAGCGACCGCCGCAAATACTCCGGGTCGACCTGTCAGCGAGTAGTTCGCATCTTTGCATTGCACATTTGCCGAAATTGCCGAGAGTGGCACAATCACTGCTTCGCGACTGCCAAGATCAATCTCTACCGTTTTATTTTTTGACATGGTTGAAAAGTCGTAAACATCAAGGCCGCAATAAGTCCAGCCTGCAGTCTTCGCGTCTAAAGAAACTGGTTGGTTTTCGCGAGCCAGCGAACCTTGCGGGTAATACCAACTTGAAGTTTTATTCATCGCCTGTGTGCCTCGACCTTAAATTTTTGAGCCATGAACAAGTTGTGCGGCTCGACCGATGGCTTTCTCGACGTCGTCATCATATGGAAATAGTAACGGTCGACCCGCAACCAACCCGATTACATTCGGTATTTTTAGTGCATTCGACCAGTCGCTAAAAGTTGCGTCTAAGTTTTCGCCTGGGTCGCCACCAAGCAACAAAATCGGCAATGTTGTCGAACCGCCCAATGATTTATGGCTAGTCCATGCCGGAAGTTTCAACCAAGTAAGACTTGAATTAGAACCGAGACCTGCAGCGATTGAGATGATTTTGTCGAGTCGGTCTGTTGAGCGGTCAAGCATTGGCAAACCGTTCGCATCTTTTGTGTATGGCAATGGTTCGACCAGACACACGATGTTTCGCTCAGCCAACAATCTCATCGCATCAACGACGTATTCAATTGTTTTACCCACGCCCGCATCAGTGTTCTCAATTCGCAACAAAACTTTGCCGCCGTCAAGACCCATTGATGCAATGTGGTCGGCGTCGTACGCCGTCATCGGGTCGTCAAGTCCCCACGATGAGCCGAGGTAACCGCCGCGATTCATTGTGCCAAAAACGAGTTTCGTTTCAAGTGCGCCAAGCCAGGCGAGTTCTTCAACTATGTCTGCACTGGCTAATAAGCCGTCGACCAATGGATTGCTCAAACTTCGTGTCAGTCGATTTAGCAACGAATATCTGTCGGCAATTGCAAAAGGATTATTTCCCGCCGCGATAATGCCTCTCGCGGTGTGATCGGCAGCAACGATAAGCAACCTGCCGTCTTTGCCGATCAGTTTGCGTCTATTGCGATTAGAGACAGCGTTTACAAATGATTGAGGGTCGCGCACTCGCGCATCAAGAAGTTCTTTGTATCGCTTTTGATCAAGAACCGACATAATTGTTTCGTCTAGTTCTTTTATTTAGATACTTTTGATTGCTCTGCGATAAATGAGCGTAAAACCTGATCTGTTGGCATCGCATCGGCGCAAGAGAGTTTTGTTGCAACATAGGCGCCAGCGGCATTGGCGAACTCACCAATTTCGCGAATCGACCAATTGTTGATCAAACCGTGAGAGAGCGCACCACCAAAGGCATCACCTGAGCCGAGACCGCAAACGAGTTTGATCTTGAGTGGAGCGATTCGTATTCGCTCGTCGGCAGTTGCAAGCATCACGCCTTCAGCACCAAGTTTGACAATTGCAAGTGAAACGCCATCAGCAAGCAACTTGTCGGCAATCTTGTCGGGGTCGGTTAGACCGATCGCCATCTCGCACTCTTGCTTATTGCCTACAACGACCGAGCAGTGTGCGATTGCTTCTCGTGCAGCAACACCAGCATCCTGCATTGATGACCAAAAACTTGGTCGATAGTCAAGATCAATAACTGTGTGTATCTTGCGACTGCGTTGCGCAAGCCATTGCATCGATGACTTTGCGGTTTCACCATGCGATAACGCACAACCACTCATCCAAAAAACCGCACAACTATCTATTAGTGAAGACGGTACCGAACTGGCGACAATTGTCGTGTCGGGGGCATTTGGTTGTCGATGAAAAATAAGCTTTGGGTCCTCAGGAGGATCAAGTGCGGCGAGCACGACCGGGGTTAAGCCATTTGGTTCGATCGCAACATATTGTGTGTCGACATTCCAAGAGTTGAGCTTGCTGACAATGTATTGACCTAGTGCATCTGAGCCGACTTTCGTCAGTAGCACTGCGTGGTTGCCAAGTTTTGCTGCAGCAACCGCAACATTGCTTGGACTTCCGCCAACACTTTTTGAAAATGTTTGCTCGCCACCAAACGATGCACCAGCCTCTATGCCGTAGAGATCGATGCTTACTCGGCCAACGGTGACGACGGTGTTGTTCATCGGGTCTCAGTTTAAGCACTCAGCAACTAGATTTTTGAATTAGTAGATGACAACGAGTAGTTTTCTTGAATGCGAATTGCAGTTTTTGGTGCTGGGCGAATGGCAGAAATTCGAATCGAAGACATGGTCAAAGATTCGCGGATCAAAAATATTTCGGTTATCAATCGATCGCCTGAAAAAGCCGAGTCGCTTAAGGCGAGATTTGGTATTGAGATCGTCTCTGAAAAAGATTTCAAGCCAGAAGGTTTTGACTCGTATGTGATTACCACTGGTACATCACACCATGCTCAGGCTCTTGACTTAGTTTTAGGACCAAACCGCAAAATTTTGTGCGAAAAGCCGATTGCTCTTGAACTCGCAGACACTGATGCTGTTTTAGATCGTGCGAAAAAAGCTGGCGCCGAAATTCAAGTTGGATTTCAGAGGCGATTTGATCCACCGATAGCAAAAGCCAAACAACTTATTGATAGTGGCTCGGTTGGAACGATGTATCACATTCGATTTATGTCAAATGATATTCAGCCGTCATCACGAGAGTTTCTTGCGGGCAGTGGTGGAGTTTTTCGTGATCTGCATGTGCACGACTTTGACTTGGCCGAATGGCTTTGTAGCGAGCCGATTGCCGAAGTGTTTGCAACGCGTCGGGTTCGTGAATATCAGCAATATGCAGAATTTGACGACGGCGACGTCTCACTTATTCATGCGATGACACAATCTGGTGTGCAAATCAGCATCTCGGGCACCCGTCACGACCCACGTGGGCACGATGTGCGTTTCGAAGTATTTGGTTCAAAAGATTCTTTGAGCGCAGGTCTTTCTCCGCGAACGCCGCTAAATTTGCTCGATGCCGGCATCGAGTTGAGCAATTCTCCGTACACAGGTTTCGTGGATCGGTTCAGAGACGCCTTCAGAGAAGAGACCAAGGCGTATATCGAGTGGATCGCCGGTAATCGAAATAATCCATGCCCACCAGACTCGGCACGCAGTGGTATCTGTATCGCAATCGCCTGTGAAATTTCGGCGCGCGAAAAGCGCGTAGTGAAGGTTGCTGAAGTCAGAGGATCATGACGCGTTTGAAAGTCGCATTAATTGGTCTAGGTCGTATGGGTCGAGTTCACGCGGCAGCCCTTGTTAAATCAAACTCAGTCGAAGTGGTCGCAGTCGCTGACCCATCGCCAAACGCTCTCAACTTTGCCAAGACTTTGTTTTCTGGTGCAGCATTGTTTGATAATTACAAACAGGCATTGCTTCACGATCAAGTTCAAGCGTGCGTCATTGCATCGCCAACGCCGATGCATGCCGAGATGGTGCGAGACGCACTTGAGCATGGCTTGCATGTGCTGTGCGAGAAACCATTGGCGCTTGATACCGAAGTTGCAAAAGAACTTGCCACACTCGCAACAACGGCAAATCTAGTTTTACAGATTGGCCATTGGCGAAGGTTCTCACCACCTTGGGCAACAGCAAAAAAGTTGCTAGACACAGGCATCATTGGCACACCGATCATGATTCGGCTTTCACAATGGGATGCGAATTCACCCCCGGCAAGTTTTTGTGATGTGACCATAAGTGGCGGATTGGCAATTGATTGTGGTGTCCACGAATACGATCTTGCCGAATGGTTTTTTGGTTCACCCGTGCGCGCAGTTCGTGCATGGAACCTGTCGTTGGTTGAGAAGTCACTGGCGGCGGTTGGTGATGTGGATAATTTATGTGCCGTACTTGAATTTGATGATGCAAGAACGGCATTCGTCGATCTCTCGCGAAATTGCCGTTACGGCGATGATGTGCGAACAGAAATTCTTGCGAGCAACGGGGCAATTTTTATTGATCTTTTGCCAACTGGTCGAACACGGTTGGCAACTAAAGATGGTGTTACCGAAGTCTCCGGCTCACTGGCAGTTGACGCAACAGCGGCCGGAGTTGAAAACCAACTAGATGCATTTGCAACAGAGGTTGCAAATCAGGGTTCAATTGATTTTCCAGATGGTGGCGCTAGTGCTCGAGCGACGCAGATTGGTCATGCGGTGAACTTGTCAGCGAAAACTGGCGAACGAGTTGAAGTTTGAAATGTACGAAAAATTCGAAGGTCAAATTGTTCTGCATCAAGACGATGTCGGAATGTGCCACGGCGCAAATGTTGCCTTTAGTGAACTTTCTGCACTTGGGTCAATAACAAGTGGCTCGGTGATGGTGCCGTGCCCTTGGTTTCGAGAAGCCGCCGAAATGGCTGCTGCAAACAAAAGCCTTGATCTTGGTGTGCATCTAACTTTGACCGCCGAAAAAGAGTTCTATCGCTGGAGACCACTAACAAGCGCGGGCAAATCAAGTGGATTGGTAGATGACGATGGTTACATGTGGCGAGACGTCAGTTCGGTTCGTCGAGAAGCGAATGTAGATGCAGTTGCGTTAGAGCTTCGTGCGCAAATAGATTTTGCTCTCGCTAGTGGTTTTGATGTGACACATCTTGATGCGCATATGGGTGCAACGCTCGCGCCCGAGTTTTGCGCAATTTACATCGCGCTTGGGGTCGAATATCGACTGCCAGTTCTGTTGACGAAAAAACTCTCGCAATATGGACCAAATAATCACATAACGGGTGTGTCTGATGAGCGGTTTGAAGGTTTTATCAATTTCGCTGAACAGACTCGACAGCCAATCTTTGATCGTGTACTTGAAACTGATTTTGGTCGACCCAGCACGCAGAGTCTTGCGCCCGATGCATATCAAAAAATGTTCACCAAATCAAAAACTGGTCTCACATTTGCCGCTTTGCACCCGAACGCGCCTGGTGAAGTTGAAGTAATAGAACCAAATCAGTTTCATGTGCGAACTCAGGAATATGAAATATTTAGTTCGAAAGACTATTTAACTTGGCTCACGAAAAATGAAATCACACCAATCGGTATGCGTGAACTTCGCGATGCAATGCGACTAGTTAATTGACGCGCTTGTTTTTGAAATGTGTTCTGAAATTCCAAAACTATTGGTAATTAGTTTTGTACCGAGTAAAACAATTAACGCTGTACAGGCTAAGAAAACTGGAAACGTCCATTCTCCAACGCGTTCAAGAAGTTGACCCGCAAGCCATGGCAAAGTAGTTGAACTTAATCCAGCGGTTCCAACGATGCGGGCTGTCATCTTTCCCGAAAGCGAAGTGCGATTGCCGATGAAACCAAACATCAGCGGAAACTGCGGCGCGGCAGCAATTCCATAGATGAATGCGCACGGAAGCAGTACTGAATCAAACCTAAAGTAGAGGGCAACACAAACGCCAACATTCAAAATCGCGCCGAGCTGGATTGCCAAAATACCGTGGCTCTTTTGTGCGAGAAATACCGTCACGAATCGCCCCAACATAAAACCGATCCAATATGTCGAAGTTAGAACTGCGGCTTCGGTTTTAGACAAACCAATCTTTGTGCCGTAGGTGTAAATCCAGGTGACAAAGACAACTTCAAGCGCAACATACGCCAAAAAAAACATTACGACTAATGCAATTTGCTTGTTTGAGATGTCAGGTGTGTCAGCCCTGGTCTCTAAATGAGGATCGGTAGGTTGTCGGTGATTCAGGACGACAATTGCAATTGTGGCAATCGCGGCACCGGCAAACCAAAACGCAAGAGCCGAGTCGCCCCGTATTTCGTCTGACCCACGCACAATTAACGGACTCAGAATTGCGCCCACGCCAAACATCGTGTGCATCAGCGCAAGCCGAGGTCCGACCCGTTCTTTGAGTTCCCAGACAATCAAAGTGTTGCAACCAACATCCGAGGTTGAAACTGCGGCACCGAAGAGAAAAAACATCAAAGCAAGAATTAACCGGGCCGATACGAAAGGAATGCTCGCGAGACAAGTCGCCGCGATGAGAAGTGATGTGCCAATTAGTCGGTTGCCATAACCACGGTCATAACCCCGCGCAAAGATTTGTGTGCCGATGATGTAACCAAAACCGTAAGTGACGAGAACGATTCCGACTGAAGCCAAAGTCGCGCTGACTTGATCAGCCAAAAGTGAAATTGACGGCCCGATTAGGCCGAAGGCCACTCCGACAACCAGAAAAACTCCGAAATATGCTCTGTGCGAACGGGTAGTTGGTTGGTCAATCAAAAGTGGATTTTCCAGATCTTTCACCCCGAGCACGCTACGACTTGTGGGGTGGCCGATTGGGGATCTCCCGCAGAAATCATTGCTAACAATTTGTCGACTGCTTCTATTCGAGTCGCCCAAGCTAAGTTTTTCTCAGATCGACTCTTCGCCCAAACTAATCCAACAATTTCGCCATCGCTATTGATCAGTGGGCCGCCCGAATTACCGACCACAACTCTTGTTTCGACCTCAATGCTAGGTCGCGAGACATCGGATTTGAGATAAATATCCTGAGTATTGACCACTAGCCGTCGTTTGATTTTTGCCGCACGTAGAACCTGTGACGAATCTTGATAGGCCACGAAATAAGCGTTGGTTCCAGCAACAGCATCAGCGAATTTTAAGGGCACCAGATCTTTAGTTAACTCTGTCGGGTCAAAGTAGAGCAGGGCTAGATCAAGGTTGAAATCTATAGCCGCAACTTTCGCACTCAGCACTTGACCGCTAACAGTAGTTATGAAAGTTGATGTTTGTCCGGCGACGCCGTGTGCGACAGTCAACACGAGTCCGTCACCGATTATTGATCCCACAGTGTGGGTTTGAGCACTTTTGCAGCCGATAGAAGTGATCAAAACTACCGAATCAAATTTTTCGGGCTTTGATTGAGTTCGTGCATAAATGAAAATACTTACAACCAAGAGGCACATTGAGAGAGTTATTAAATATTTTTTCGACTTGATATGAAAATATTACTTCAGTGAGTGGGTTTGCTGTAGTTTGAATGTTGTCCGAAAAAATGTGAGAAACAAAGAGATTTAGGAAAGCAAAATGACTAAGACCAAAGTTTCAGTAGTTGATCGACTTGTAGGTAACCCGATTTCGTGGGGTGTTTGTGAAGTGCCTGATTGGGGTTTTCAACTAGATGCGCGAACTGTTCTTGGTGAAATGAAGGCTGTGGGTCTTAATGCAACCGAGCAGGGCCCGGTTGGTTATTTGGGTAGCACTCCTGATGAGGTTTCAAAAGTCGCGAACGAATTTGGTTTGCCAATCGTTGGCGCATTTGTGCCACTCGTGATGCACGATCTTGCCCAACGCGACGCGATGCGCAAGGCGATTCATTTTTCGGCAAATTTATTGAGTGAAACTGGCAAGGGTTTTTTTATTACTGCTGTCGTGGTTGATGAATCTTGGGGCAAGCGTTTCAAGTTGTCCGATGCTCAGTGGCAAGCAATGTTTGATGGTTTCGCCGAGGTCGATGAGATCTGTGCGACTTATGGAATTCGCCAGGTGTTACATCCGCATTTAAATACCTTGGTTGAAACGCAAGACGATGTAAATCGAGTTTTGGCGGGTTCTAATGTTCGTTGGTTGCTCGACACCGGCCACATGATGATTGGTGGTACTGACCCGGTTAAATTCGCGCGAGAAAACTTTTCTCGAATCGATCACTTTCATGTCAAGGATGTGAAAATGAGTATCGCCAAAAGATTTTTGGCTGGCGAAATTACTTTGATGGAGGCAACCCGTGACGGTGTTTTCTGTGCCGCAGGCGATGGTGACGTGAAACTCGCCGAGGCAATCGGGGTAATGGAGTCAAACGGTTATGAAGGTTGGTATGTGCTTGAGCAAGACATGGCGATAGTCGGCGAACAACCACGCGATTCAAAGATTTCAACTGCTGGCGTGCGCCGCAGCATCGAATTTTTGGCCAAATTGGGCTAGTTGGCTTGCCGACTGTCCCTGAATTCGGCTACCGTGTTTCGGGCAGGAAACCTCCTGCTCGAATAACTATGCATAAAGGGGAAAGTTAATGAAGATCCAAAAAACATGGGGAGTTGTCATTGGTGCAGTAGCACTTTTGTCACTCGCCGCATGTGGTGGTTCATCAGATACAGCATCTGATTCCGCTGCAGAAGACACAGCAACTGTTACAGCAGGCGAAGACATCACAATCGCAGTTATCACCCACGGTGATGACGGCGTGTTCTGGTCAGTAGCTCAAAAGGGTGCAGAGGCTGCTGGTGCAGCTCTTGGTATCACAATGAATTACCAGGGTGCAAACAACAACGCACAAGATCAAGCACAAATGATTGAGCAAGCAGTAACTGATGGTGTTGATGGTATTGCCATTTCACTTGCTGATCCAAAAGCTCTTGATGGTGCAATCAAAAAAGTGATTGCAGCAGGAATTCCTTTGATCACACTCAACTCAGGTTCAGACCTCTTCAAAGACCTCGGCGCGATTACGCACGTTGGTCAAGACGAGACTGTTGCTGGTCACGGTGCTGGTGAGCGTCTTAAGGCCGCTGGCGGAAAAGTCATGCTTTGCGCAAAGCAAGAGCAGAGCAATGTCGCACTCGAAACTCGTTGTAACGCAGCAGCCGAAACATTCGGTGGCAAAGTTATTCAGATCACAACTTCAGGTGACGCAGACCGCGTTGCTCAGCAAGCTGAGATCAAGTCAGCGATGGATGCAGATGCATCAATTGACTCGTTCCTTGGAACAGGTCCAGTTATCGCAGTTGACGGCGCAAATGCAGCCGCTGAACTCGGTCGTGTAATGCCAACAGGCGGCTTTGACCTCTCAACAGAAATTCTTGAGTACATCAACGCTGACAAGATGACATTCACAATTGACCAACAGCAGTTCCTTCAGGGATACCTTGCTGTTGTGTTCCTCTACCTCAATATCACCAACAAGAACACTGTTGGTGGCGGATTGCCAGTTATGACAGGCCCAGGATTTGTTGACAAGTCAAACGTTGTCGCAGTTCAGGAACTTGTAGGCAAGGGAACTCGTTAATTAGTTCGTTAATTGCGAATTAATTGAAAGTTAGTTTTATCGAAGTTGGTTCACTCGCTCAGAAGTTAGAGCGAGTGAACCAACCCGATTTATTTCAAGAAGCAAATTTGAATTTGAATTAGTGGTTTGTTTAGTATTCATAGAATGCGCCGGGGGATAACAGCGTGAGTGAATTTGATGATGTAACTCCGCTTAAATCAAGTGATGAAAGAATCACTTATCGCGGGCCACTTAAGAGGTTGTTGATCTCTCCTGAAATCGGGGCCTTGATCGGCGCTGTCGTAGTATGGGCGTTTTTCTGGGGCAATGGCGACAAGTTCGGCACGGCAGGTAGCACTGCAAACTTTTTAGACGTCGCAGCGCCACTTGGCATCATGGCAGTGGTCGTTTCATTGTTGATGATCGGTGGCGAATTTGATCTCTCAGCAGGCGTGATGACAGGTGCAAGTGGCGTGACGATCGCCCTGATGGCTAAGTATTTTACCGCTGGTGGAATTTCACTTTGGGTTTGTATACCGGCCGCATTCTTGTTGGCAGGTTGCGTCGGCTGGTGGAACGGTTTTCTGGTCAATAAGACAGGACTGCCCAGTTTTATTGTCACGCTTGGCTCGTTCTTTGTAATCAAAGGCGCCAATCTAGTTTTTTCGAAGCGAATCAATTCTCTGGTGAACGTCTCTGATGTTGACAAAGCCCATGGATACAAATTTTTCAAAGCCGTCTTGGGCGGTGAAAATAAATTTGGTGATACCAAGTATCGCGATGTGATTTTCATTGCCGGGGGAATCTTGTTCGGGGTTTTATTGATTATCGGGTTTGCTGAACAGTCCCTTGTGCGTCTAGAAAAAACTTCATTTCCATCGTTGCTCGTGGCGCTTATTGGCGCTGCCTTCGGTGTGGCTGGCGTGTTCGTACTTCATCGAACCGACTCAGTTAACGGAAATATCGTTGCTGGTGTAATCGGTCTGTCAGGTGCGACTATCGCGGTTGTTGCCTATTCTCGAGCGAGATTTCAAATTAGAAAGCCAACTGTTGGGTCGCTCCCCGAATCTGCTCGACCATTGATAATTCTTGGATTGCTGGGTACCGCGGTCGCATCGTTGGCTGGTCAAATTTTTGATCGTGGTGAAGAGAATGTAGTTCTTCAGTGGTTCCCGAGTTGGCTACGACTTGTTGTTGCTGTCTTGGCTGGAGCTTTGCCGCTTTGGTTCTTTGTGCGCAAAGTGATGCGCGGAGACGTCGAATTAAGGGCAAAAGTAATATCTCTGGTTGTTTTGCGTTTGCCAATTATTTGCCTTGTCTCATTGACCGGCATTATCTCGTTGCTTCAGTTAACGACAGTTCAGGCGGTGCGAGCAACGCTGATAACTGTTTCTGGGGCAGGCGCCATAACTTGTCTCTATCGTGCGCGAGGAATCGCCGGAAAACAATCAACAAGGTGGTTCGTAAACTTGGGCGTTTTGATGACGGCATGTTTTACTATTGTCGCTTTCGCAATTCGTGCCGACTCAAGTGCGGCACGATTTCGGGGCGGGTTATTTACTACTCTGCTGATTAGCGCAACGCTTGTGCTTGCGTCAACACTGGTTGAGGCGGCTCATCAAAAGAGAACTTTGGCAGATTTGAACGCTGATCAATTCGGCAAGCGACTCGTAACAATCGGCATGATCGTCGGTTCAATTGCCCTTGCCACCAGGCTTTTGTTCTCAGACGGAGTGTTTCGAATGTCGGTTTTCTGGTGGATGTTCTTTACGGCAGTCGGTGCATTTGTCTTAACAAAAACTAAGTACGGCAACTGGATTTTTGCAGTCGGTGGCAACAAAGACGCCGCACGAGCGACCGGTGTGCCGGCTGACAAAGTAAAGACTGCGCTATTTATGGCAAGTTCGCTAATGGGTGCTTTCGTCGGCGCAATGATCTTGATGCGCCTCAACTCGGTTCAAGCTCAGCAGGGTGATGGTCAAGAATTCGAATACATCATTGCGGCTGTGGTTGGTGGCAACCTGATGACTGGTGGTTACGGCTCGGTCATAGGTGCTTCGCTTGGCGCGCTAATCATGGCCGTTTCTAAAAACGGTATTCCGGCTGCTCAATGGAACCAAGACGGTCGCTTTATATTTTTGGGCGCGGTTTTGCTGGTCGCAGTACTCGTAAACAACTTTGTGCGAAAGAAAGCGAATGAACAACGATGAGCAACGTGAAATCGCTTCTTGAACTCGAAAATGTCAGCAAGTTTTTTGGCAACGTAAAAGCACTCGAGAAGGTCTCGATGAAGGTCAATGCTGGTGAAGTCACCTGCGTGTTGGGTGATAATGGCGCAGGTAAATCAACTTTTATTAAAATCATTTCTGGTCTACACAAGCCAAGTGCGGGTTCTTATAAGTTCGAAGGTCATGAAGTGTCGTTTGATTCACCGCGCGAGGCTCGATCTTTGGGTATCGCAACCGTGTATCAAGACTTGGCGATGGCTCCATTGATGTCTGTTTGGCGCAATTTCTTTTTAGGTTTAGAACCGACAAAGCGATTCGGGCCGATCAATCTGATTGACACGAAGTTTGCTCGGGCTACGGCAAAAGAAGAAATGGCGAAACTCGGTATTGACGTTCGTGACATTGACCAACCCGTCGGCACGCTTTCTGGTGGCGAGCGCCAAAGCGTGGCTATTGCTAGGGCAGTTTATTTCGGTGCTCGAGTTTTAATTCTCGATGAACCAACTTCGGCGCTTGGTGTTCGTCAATCAGATCTTGTGTTGGGTTATGTGCGTGCGGCTGCAGCGCGTAATCTGGGCGTGATTTTAATTACCCACAACCCGCAACATGCATTGCCAGTAGGTGATCGGTTCTTGGTTCTCAACCGTGGTCAATCGGTTGGGCAATTTGAAAAAGCAGATCTTTCATACGAGCGACTTATTGAGTTGATGTCGGGTCGTGTGCACGCTGCTTAGTCGGCTTCACATTCAGGCTTGAATTGTTTATGCGTGACGAGCAGTGGCTAGGTCTGATTGAGGCGCGTCTAAAAAGCCCGAATGCGGCGACAAAGGCGTTAAAAAAACGCAAACGTCGAAAACTGGTCACAGATTCTCGGCTTTTCATTGTTGCGGCTGATCACACCGCAAGAGGAATGCTTGGCGTTGGTGATGACCAATTTGCGATGGCTGATCGTCGCAAGTTACTTGATGCCCTAATGATCGCATTACAAAACCCTCAGGTTGATGGTGTGCTGGGTAGCGCTGATGTAATAGATGAACTTGCGCTACTTGGGGTACTCGATAACAAACTGGTCTTCGGCACGATGAATCGTGGCGGAATCATGGGCGCTAAATGGGAACTAGATGATCGTATGACGGCGTACACGCCGCAAGAAATTGCATCTCGTGGTCTTGACGGTGGAAAGGTTTTGTTGCGCCTTGCCGACGATGATGCGGGTACTGCGCCAACGATCGAAGCATGTGCCAAAGCAGTTACACAGATGGCGGATTTGAAACTACCGATCATGGTTGAACCTTTGCCATACACCGGTGGCAACGGTGGGCCTGCCAAATATCTCGATGACAACGACAAACTGTTGCGAGCAGTTTCAATTGCATCTGGTCTTGGCTCATCGTCTGCTAACACATGGCTGAAAGTGCCGGCAGGATCGCAGGTTGAGCGAATGATGGCCGCGACAACATTGCCTGGTTTGATCCTGGGTGGTACACCAGGACCTGATCCTGATGTGACGTATGCATCGTGGGAGAGAGCAATGAAAGTACACAATGTTCGGGGATTGGTTGTCGGTCGCGCACTGCTGTTTCCGAAAGATGGGGATGTGGCTGGCGCGATAGCGCGCGCGGCGCGTATTGTTCGTCCATGAAGACAATTCGATTAACGACAGCGCAGGCACTCGTAAAATTTCTTGTTGCTCAAAAAATAATGATCAACGGTCGCGAAGAAAAATTGTTTCCCGGAGTGTTGGCTATTTTTGGTCATGGCAACGTAACAAGTCTCGGTGTCGCACTCGACGAAGAGCGAAAAAATATTCGCACATGGCGTGGGCAAAACGAGCAAGGCATGGCACTGGCTGCCGTTGGGTTTGCCAAAGCAAAACGTCGTCAACAGATCATGGTGGCGTCATCGTCAATTGGTCCGGGCGCACTGAACATGGTGACTGCTGCCGGTGTTGCTTATGTCGACCGTCTGCCCGTTTTATTTTTGGCGGGTGATACTTTTGTGCACCGCATACCAGACCCGGTTTTGCAGCAAGGTGAGAATTTCGCTGATCCAAGTGTCACTGTGAACGATGCGTTTAAGCCAGTCGTTCGATATTGGGACAGGATTATCGCGCCAGAACAGTTGCTGCATTCATTGCCGCACGCGGTTTCGACAATGCTTGACCCGGCAACTTGCGGACCTGCTTTTATTGGCTTACCGCAAGACGTTCAGGCTGAGAGTTTTGATTACCCAGAGGTGTTTTTCGAAAAAATTGTGCACACGATTGTTCGACCTCGAGCCGACGCAACTGAATTGAAAACCGCTGTTGATGCTTTAAAGAGTGCGAAGCGACCTTTGATAATTGCCGGCGGCGGAGTTCACTATTCGCTCGCCGAAAAAGATTTGGCAGATTTTGCGACGAAGCACAATGTTCCGGTCGTTGAGACTGTGGCTGGCAAGGCATCTCTGCTTGCCTCTCATCCGCTTAATGCTGGGCCAGTTGGTGTTACTGGTTGTGAGTCAGCAAATAATTTGGCTGCACAAGCAGACGTTGTGGTGGCGTTGGGGACACGATTGCAAGATTTCACTACGGGTTCGTGGACGATCTTTGCTAACGAGCAAACAAAATTCATCGGTGTGAACACGGTTCGCTTTGATGCGATTAAGCATCGCTCACTTGCAGTTGTGAGCGATGTTCGTGAAACGTTGTCTGAATTTGACTCTCAACTCGGTGGTTGGCGAGGCGATGACTCGTGGTCAAAGGTGGCGCAAAAAGAAGTTGCCGGCTATCACAAATATATTGACGGCATCGCCGCGAAAAGTTCGGCCAAAGACATTACGAAGATAGCAACGTATGCCCAAGTTGTTGGTGTGGTAGATCGTGCTGCACAACCAAGCGATTATGTACTCACGGCGGCTGGTGGGTTTCCGGGTGAACTGAATAATGGTTGGCGAGCCAAGAGTCTTGACTCTTTTGACTGCGAATACGGATTCTCGTGTATGGGATATGAACTGTCTGGTGCATGGGGGGCAAAAATGGCGATGCCAGAACGCGAAGTTATTGCGTTTGTCGGTGACGGCTCATACATGATGATGAATAGCGATATTTATAGTTCAGTTCTTTATGGTCACAAATTGATTGTGATTGTCTGCGATAACGGTGGTTATGCCGTGATTAATCGATTGCAAGTTAATCAAGGCGGTGTGTCGTTCAATAACCAACTTGCAGATTGTGAGGCAGAGAACCTCGTGTATGTAGATTTTGCAAAACATGCCGCAGCAATGGGTGCAATATCTGAGACAGTTGGCTCTATTGACGAACTTGAGGCGGCGTTTGCTCGCGCGCGCAAGTCTGATCGTACGCATGTAATTGTGATTAAGACCAGCCCAAATGACTGGACCGAAGGTGGTTCATTTTGGGAAGTTGGCGTGCCAACAACTAGCCATCGCCCTCAGGTTATTGAGGCCGGCAAAATAATGCGTGAAGGCAAAAAACAACAACGAGCCGGCTGGTAGGTAAAAACTGTGAGTGAAAATAAATCAAGTAGTTCGAGCATGCACGGAAAAGTTCTATTGCTTAGCGGTGCGTCGCGAGGTGTCGGCGAGTGTGTGGCGCGTCTAGCCGTAGAGCGCGGCGCGGCAGGTCTGGCACTTGTGGGTCGTGACACGAAGACTGGTGAATCGCTGGCAAAAGAGTTGACAAGCCTCGGCACGAAGGCAATTTTTATAACTGGTGATCTTGTAGGTACTGATGAACCAAAGCGAATCGTCAAAATAGTTGACGAGACCTTTGGTGTTGTTCACGGATTATTAAATTCAGCCGCAGAAACTTCTCGCGGCAGCGTATGGAACACCACACCGGAAATGTTCGACACGATGATGGCGGTCAATGTTCGCGCTCCATTTATGTTGATTCAAGAGTGCGCCAAAATCATGAAGCGTGAGGGTGTGGCTGGCTCAGTCGTAAATATTGGCAGTGTCACGGGCTACGGCGGTGACGTGAATTTGACGCATTATGCGATCTCAAAAGGTGCGCTGCACACATTGACACGCAACTGTGCGTATTCACTAATGCGCGATCGTGTGCGGGTGAATCTTTTGAACCCGGGTTGGATGGACACACCAACAGAAGATGCGACACAACGCAAGTGGCATAATGCACAAGATGGTTGGCTAGAAAAAGCCGAGCGTGATCAACCAATGGGTCGACTAATAAAACCTGATGAACTTGCGCGCACAATTATGTTTTTACTCTCAGACGAGTCAGGTTTAATGACGGGCGCAGTAATAGACTTCGACCAATCGGTGGTCGGCGCGGGCTCGCCATCTAAACCAAAAGTAGGAGAAGTTTGGCCATGAGCAGCAATAAAAGTCTTGGTATCGGTGTATTGGGTTGCGGGCGAATCGGTGTGATGCACGCCGAGTTGGTTGCGCAACGCATCGAGGGTGCACATCTGGCAGGCGTTTACGACGTTGTGACTGAATCAGCCAAAAAGATTGCCACAAAATTCAATTGCATGCATTTTGAAAGCCCAGATGCACTGATGTCGGCACCCGAAGTTGGCGCAATTGCAATTTGTACATCGACCGACACGCATGTCGAAGTGTTGTTGATGGCCTCAAAATATCGTAAACCGATTTTTTGTGAAAAGCCGATTTCGCTCTCGTTAAGTGAAACCGATAAAGCCTTAAAAGCAATCAGCGACAGCAAAACCCCTTTGATGCTTGGCTTTAATCGCAGATTTGACCCGAGTCATCGCAGTGTTCGCGACAATGTTGCCAGTGGCGCAATTGGCGATGTTCATATTGCTCGAATCACAAGTCGTGACCCTTCACCGCCGCCAGTTTCGTATGCGAAAGTTTCTGGTGGAATTTTTATTGATATGACGATCCATGATTTTGATATGGCGCGTTATGTCGTCGGGAGTGAAATCGTCTCTGTCTACGCAACTGGGGCTGTGCGAATCGTGCCCGAGTTTGCAGAAATTGGTGATCTTGACACGGTGGCAATTATGTTGCAGCACGAAAATGGTGCGATCACGATGATCGACAACTCGCGTCAGGCCGTCTACGGATATGACCAACGCGTTGAAGTCTTTGGATCAAAAGGTTTGGTTGGCTCAGATAATCAAATGATGACCAGTGTGGTCAAGCGCAACGACGAAGGCACGCAGTTGGCCAAGATGCCTTACTTCTTTCTAGATCGCTACATACCTTCATACATAGCCGAATGGAACGAGTTCATGGGTGTCGCCACCGGAAAAATTCAACCAGTTGTAACTGGTGCTGATGGTCGCGCTTCACTTGTCGCGGGTTTAGCGGCATGGAAGTCGGTTCGCGAAGGTCGAATGGTTAAAACCAGTGAAATCGTTGGCTAGTAAAATACTTTTTAAGTTTTAAACACCGTAACTTTTAATTCGGGCATCTGCGAATCGTTGGCGAGTCTCATTGCGTTGCGATGAACTTGCAATTGGTTCCGCGGCAATTCGTGAAGAGGCAACCCATGATGGCCATTTGCCAGTGAGAGTTGCTGCTGCTTGCCTGGCGGCACCGAGCGCAACAATTTCTGGTTCATTGAGTATGTTTACTTGCTTGCCAGTTAGATCTGCCACGATCTGACAAACAGCCGGCGACTGCGCGCCACCGCCGAGCAAGAAAATTCGACCCAATGTATCGACGCCACAGTTTGTGATTGCATTCAAGCCATCGAGTAGACCGCAGACAACGCCTTCAATGGCGGCGCGCGCGACATCACTGCGCGAATGGCTTGAGTTCAAACCGACCAACATGGCCCGGGCGTCTGGAAGATTCGGTGTGCGTTCTCCGTCTAGATATGGCAACAGCACGAGTTCGCCAGCGCCACAACTTGATGACAGCGCAAGTTCACCAAACTGAGGCAGATCGACGCCGAGAAAATTGGCGAACGAATCAAAAACTTTTGTCGCATTAAGTGTGCAAACCAGTGGCAAGAAACCTCCTGTGGCATCGGCGAATCCAGCGACAGCCGCGGTCGTGTCGTGTGTTGGTGATGAACTAACCGAATAAACCGTGCCTGATGTGCCAAGTGAAATAGCAACATCGCCAGGCAGAAGTCCGATGCCGAGTGCGCCGGCCATGTTGTCACCGGTGCCACAACTAATCACGGCTTTGCCCCATTGGCCGGTTGATTCGAGTGGCCCTGCCACGCGCGGCAACATCTTTGACCAATCGCGTGTCTTGTCGATTATTTTTAGAACTTCACTGTTATAACTGTGTGTTGATGGAGACCAATAGCCGGTGCCAGATGCATCACCGCGATCTGTTGTTATTTCGGCCGCGCCACCGCCACGTAAATGCCACGAAAGAAAGTCGTGTGGCAAACATATGTGAGCAACACGCGACCAATTCTGTGGCTCGACACGCTTTAGCCACGAAAGTTTGGCGACAGTAAAACTCGCAACTGGCACGCTGCCGACTTGCTCTGCCCACCATGCAGCGCCGCGTTGGTCGACACACCACTGTGCGTCTGGTGCCGACTGTGTATCGTTCCAAAGTTTTGCGTTGCGCACGACTTTGTGTTCATGATCAAGAGTGACCATGCCGTGTTGTTGACCAGCAACCGAAATCGCCGCGACAGTTGGCAAAACAGTCTGTGCAGATGCTTGTGCAGATGCTTGTGCGTATGCCTGATCAAAAGCCGCTATCCACTCAAGTGGGTCTGTTTCGCTAACTGGCGCAATGCCTGTGCTCGGGTGCGATGCACGACCAGACGAAATTAACTCACCAGAATCAAGATCGCGGATCTCTACTTTTGTCGACTGAGTTGACGAATCAACGCCGACTACAACCGGCATCGGTTATCGAACGCCGAGAATCAGTTCTGTAACCAGTTGATCGAGGCGTTCGTGAGCATAACCGCGCTCGCCGAGTGCCTTGACATCAAACGTGTCTGTGCGCAGACTGTGCAACGCATCGGCACCTAATCCATCAGGAGAAGTCGGCACGCTCAACTGGTCGAACATCGACGCTTTCAGTGCTGCCTGAATTTCTTTGTCTTGTTTGAACTGGCGTGATTTTTCTGCCAAAATCAAATAGGTTCGCATGCAACCACTAGCGAAATCCCAGACACCCTCGGCATTTTCTGTGCGATATGCGTGTGCATCAAAATGCAGCATTCCATCCCACTTTGAATCTTCAAGCAATTTAACGAGATAGAAAGCATCGCGGATGCCTTCACTGCCGAATCTGAAGTCTTGGTCGAACTTGCCGATGCGTTGTGCGTTGAGGTCAATATGAAACAACTTGCCGTGCCATAAAGTTTGGGCAACAGCGTGCGTAAAGTTGAGCCCACTCATTGTTTCATGGGCAAACTCGGGGTTTAGGCCGACCATTTCGGGCCACTGCAACTCGTTGATAAACGCAATTGCGTGACCGACTGTCGGCAAGAACATGTCGCCACGCGGCTCGTTGGGTTTCGGCTCGAGAGCAAATTTGATGTCGTAGCCACGATCTTTGGCGTAAGCGCAACAGATATTTACTGCTTCGGCGTAGCGGTCGAGTGCCGTACGAACATCTTTGGCGGCTTCACACTCGAGACCTTCACGCCCGCCCCACATCACATAAACCTTGGCGCCAAGTGAGACACCCATGTCTATTGACTCCATTGTTTTTTTAATTGCATAACGACGAACAACTGGATCGTTAGCAGTGAATGCACCTTCTTTGAAAACCGGCTGACCAAAAAGATTTGTTGTCGCCATTGGCACTTTCATTCCGGTTTTATCTAGTGCTTGACGAAAACGCTTCAGCGCGGTCTCACGCTCGGCAGGCGTTGATCCAAATGGCACGAGATCGTCATCGTGAAAGTTCACGCCGTATGCGCCAAGATCTGCCAAGCGATGCACCGAGTCAACAGGGTCAAGTGCGGGGCGAGTTTCTAATCCGAATGGATCACGACCCATATTTCCGACGGTCCAAAGACCAAAGGTAAAGCGATGTTCTGGTTTGGGAGTGAAGTTGTCAGACATAAACGAGATACTAGTTGTAATTCGGATTAGTCCGCTAAGCGGTTAGAGTAAACAAGCCTTTTACCTTCCGGGGTAGCTCAGTTGGCAGAGCAACGGACTGTTAATCCGTTTGTCGTGGGTTCGAGCCCCACCCCCGGAGCAATATTTTTATTTGTGGCAACTGTTCGGAGGCAAGATGAGTTCATCTGCGGTGGGGACTGGTGTAAAAAGTCGTGCACATCCGCTTGACCCGCTGAGCAAGAATGAACTTGAGATGCTGATCGGCGCTCTGCATCGTGATGGCATAATTGATCACCGTCACTTGATTGCGATGTTGCAAGTTGAAGAGCCATCGAAGGCTCAGTTGGCACGTTTTCGACTTGGTGAAAATGTTGATCGTGCGGCTCGAGTGACAGTGCTGGATCGCTCGACGAGCAAGGTGTCAGAAATTGTCGCAACTATTGGGGTCGACGACTCGTGTCGCATTGTGAGCAACAAAATCATTGAAGGCGCAAAGGCACCCGTTTTGAGTGTTGAGAGCGATATGGCGATCGTGGCTGCCAAGAATGACCCGCGTGTGATTGAAGCCTTGCATAGTCGCGGCATAACTGATTTAGACACCGTGAAGATGGAGACCTGGGCAATTGGTGCGCAAATACCGAAATATTTAGACGACGGTCGGCGACTTATCTGGACGCCGATGTGGCACCAGCCGACGCCACAGGCGAATTTTTACGCCCATCCAGTTTCTGGGTTGCACGCGATTGTTGACATTGATTCGGGCGAAGTCGTCGCCGTTGAGAACGACCAGCAGATTGCCGTGCCGCAGACGCCGGGGGCATATCGCGAGAGTCAAACTGGGGCGAACATTTTGTTGAAGCCACTTGAGATCAAACAGCCTGACGGTGTTTCGTTTTCAATAGATGGCTACAAGGTGTCTTGGGAGCGATGGAACTTTCGCATCGGATTTTGTCAGCGCGAAGGTCTCGTGATTCATGATGTTTGGTTTGATGATTCGGGCAAGATGCGCAAAATTGCTCATCGTTTGTCGATTGCCGAACTGGTGATTCCGTATGGTGACCCGAGTCAAGGTTCTTATCGCAAGAACGCTTTCGACACAGGCGAATTTGGTTTGGGCAATTATACGAATTCGCTGACTTTGGGTTGTGATTGTTTGGGTGAAATTGTTTATCTCGATGTTGCCGTTGCGACCCCTGACGGAACTGTTCGCGAAATCAAAAATGCGATTTGCACTCACGAAGAAGATTTCGGAATTTTATGGAAGCATGTCGATATTGATGGCAATGTTGAGGTGCGACGCGGTCGTCGGTTTGTGGTTTCGTCAATTGTCACGA
>ERZ889217.412-NODE-412-length-26651-cov-12.081967_pt1 | contig 26651 bp, 27 predicted proteins | sample MGYA00521098_ERZ889217 | MGnify/ENA primary metagenome ERZ889217 (study PRJEB32303, sample SAMEA104408613) | aquatic metagenome | biome: Brackish water; feature: Pelagic; material: water | place: Baltic Sea | collected 2014-06-10T22:04:00 | depth 2,362 m ... | reverse complement strand
ACAAGAAGGATGCACTGATTGAATGGGCGCGTGCCAATAAGGATCGGCTCAGTCGACATTCGCTGGTAGCCACGGGTACGACTGGCAAGATGTTGAGTGAGCAAGTGGGTCTTGAGGTGCATTGCTTGAAAAGTGGTCCCCTCGGCGGCGATCAACAACTGGGAGCAATGATCTGCGAACAGGGTGTCGACGTGTTGATCTTCTTTTGGGATCCCATGGAACCTCAACCGCATGATCCTGATGTGCGTGCTCTGTTACGGATCGCTGTGGTCTATGACATTCCCACGGCAAGCAACTTGGCGACTGCGGATTGTCTCTTGTCGTCACCGTTGTTCGCCTCGTGAGCGGCTCGGTGTCAGCGGAAAACTCTGGCGCACCTCTGACATATTCAACTTATTTGAAGATCGACGAGTTGCTCAGTCTGCAACTGCCAAAGTCTGACGGTCCAGAACACGACGAAACTCTATTTATCATTATTCATCAGGTGTACGAACTGTGGTTCAAGCAAGTGTTGCATGAGTTGGATCATGCAACCTTTTTATTGCAAAAAGACCAGCAGGTCTCGGCCTCTAAAACTCTGAAGCGCGTGCTGACGATATTCAAAGTCATGGTCTCGCAGATGGATGTTTTGGAAACGATGACTCCGTTGGAGTTTATGAGTTTTCGCGAGCGTCTTGAATCTGGAAGTGGCTTTCAATCGGCACAGTTCCGGGAACTTGAATTTCTTCTCGGTTACAAGCGTGAAGAAGTCTTAGCTGAGGTTGCTCACACAGAGAGCGTGCGCCAACGTCTTGATATTCGTCTGGCTACACCATCGTTATGGTCGGCTTTTTGTTCGCATCTTGCTCGGAGAGGCCATGCAGTACCCGTCGAGGTACTCAATGCGGATCATTTCGTGAGCACGCAACCCAACGAACAACTGCAAAATGTGCTGGTGGAGATTTATCGCCACGACGTATCGTCGGCAGAACTTTGTGAACGCCTCGTTGATCTCGATGAGGGTCTACAAGAGTGGCGTTATCGGCACGTGAAAATGGTTGAGCGAACCATCGGTGTCAAGCCTGGTACGGGCGGATCATCGGGTGTGGGTTATCTGCTGTCAACTCTTGGTCAGCCAGTATTTGCCGACCTCTGGGCCATCAGAGCTCGGCTCTAAATAGGTTCGACTCCTTTAGGGTTCGACCACGATCCAACCTCGCCTTTGCAATTCGGCAGCTAGGACCGAGTCGGGCAAATCACGCACAGTCTTTTCGGTTGTCGTGATTCGTTGTGGTGAAGCCTTGGGTTTGATAGATCGTGCGACCACGACGTCGGGTGGCGTATCGGGCTGAGTTTCCGCTTCTTGTTCAAGTTGGGTGATGAAATCCTCAGCTTCTTGGCGGGTGAATTTGCCGCCCGCCTGACGTTGATTGAAATGCATCGGACCTCGGGCATCGCGAAAATCGCTGTAGCCAGCAGCACTCAGTAAATCTGCGAGTTGCTTTAATTGCGAATGCGACGCTGGGGGACCGGGGGATTGACCAAAAGCCATGACCTAGTCTCGCAAACGGGTGTGGCAAAGCCGGGCATGCCTGCTCATAGTGAGCCACGCTTGGAGATGTGCAGCCAAGAACCTTTTCCGGTACGAACTCGTGTGCGATATGAAAATCCCATGAGGGCCTCCGAGATTATGTACGGCGTGCCTGAGCGGCGCGACCCAAATCTATGACCTCTGCTTGATGAGCGGTGTGCATGGGGTCTTCTTCTCCACCAATAGCGTCAATGAATTCCTCGACATCTTCGGGTTCGCCACCAATCAGCCAGACAACCATCGCCCCATCGTGGTCTTCGGGATCACGTGGCAAGATTCCTTCAACCTCATACTGATCCACAGTGATCTCGTCTGACCCTTTGCCGACAGGGGCGACGATCGCCATTTCAACGCTGGACTCTGGATCAAGATCACTCAAGATGTCAATTAGTTCGGCAACATTCATACTCTCAGTATTTCATGTGGAGTGCCGACTACGTGTCATGAGCGAAATCAGGATTCGACGATCCAAGTGGGTGCAAGTTGCAGAAGGAAAAGACTGACATCGCTGCAGCGTTTCAGCACGTTGCAAAAAGCAGAATCATCGTTGATATAGATATCTGCTAGTGACACACTCAGTCTGGCCACAATCGACAAACGATGCTCTGGGGCATCAATCACCGAAACAGTTGAGTCAATGGCCGAGACTTCCAATGGAAGTTCGGATCCACCAACTCCGGCAAGATCCGTCGCCAGCACGAGAAGATCGGGCCGACTTGAGAGTGGGGGCAAGGTCCATGTGAAGAGTAAGGGAAACTCAAAACCGAGGGGTGGGTCTTGATCTGGATCATCAAGTTTGCCCATTTCATCTTCGAAACCGAGTAACGCCCGCGGGTCAACTTCGAGTGAGAGATGGAGGTCAATCGGGCCGTCGCAGGCTTCTTCGGGATGAAGATCCACCTCCCACATCTGACGCAACGAATAGGTCTCCACGAAATGACGTTCATCGTGCACGTGGAACCCGTGTTCAACGGCGTGACTTTTCATATCCGAGACGAAACCTGCAACATCAATAAAAGCCATAACGCATCCTTTGCAACAAGGTTCAGGATAAAGGGTGTCCCGCACACTACCCTCGATGGGGTGGAGTCTGATCGATTACTCGAGTTGCTGAATCGGGTGGCAGATGCAGTGGGCCTTGGTTTGCAGGGGATCACGGATTGGGGATTGTCGGGTTTTCGTGACGGTCAATACAACGCCGACTTAGTGGCCGATCAGATCGCTTTAGACATTCTTCGTGAGGCCGGGGTGGGGATCATCTCTGAAGAGAGTGGAGCGGAAAATCTTCAACGCGATGTTGTGGTCATCATCGACCCACTTGATGGATCAACCAATGCCAGTCGAGCAGTACCGCACTACGCCACATCTTTGTGCGCTGTGGACACTCACGGCGCGCTGGTGGCCTTGGTGGTGGATCAAGCGACAAATACTCGTTGGTCGGCCGTGAGAGGTCAAGGAGCCTTCAGGGACGGTGTGCGCCTCGTACATCGCGACGTCAGCGATTGGTCACAGGCGCTTGTGGCGATTTCGGGACCGCCTCCGCCGAATCCGGGTTGGGGTCAATTTCGCGCTTTCGGAGCCTCAGCAATTGACCTGTGTTACGTTGCCGACGCAACAGTCGATGCGTTTATCGACATGAGTCCAAGTGCTCACGGGGTGTGGGATTACGCCGCTGCATATTTGGTGTGTCAAGAGGTCGGAGTCCGCATTGAAGATGCTCAAGGCCGAGAACTGATTGTGATGGATGCAGCGCAGAGGCGAACTCCGGTGGCGGCGACGAGGGGGATATTTTCTCAAGCGCTGGCGACGCGGCATTTGTCAGCTTTATAGAATCTGATTCAGACTGCGTCGGCGGCGCGCTGACCTTCGTGCCACAAACGCGACACGCTGGGGTGGCGCAACTTGCCGAGAGCCCGAGCTTCAATCTGACGAACTCGCTCGCGGGTGATGCCCATCTTTTCGCCAATCTCAGCCAAGGTCATTGGGTGATCGTCAATACCGAAGCGGGATCGCAGAACCTGTTCTTCGCGTTCTTCAAGGCGCCGCAACTGGTCAACTAAGGCTCGCCTCTCGAGGGCTGCGGCAGCCGATTCATACGGCGATATCGCTCCCTCATCGGCGATCAAATCGCCAAGTTCGGAATCGCCGTCAGAATCGAGTGGCGTTGAGAGCGAGACGAGAGGGCGACGGTGCTGATGCACCAAAGCGACCCGTTCGACGCTGACCCCCGATAATTCGGCGATCTCTTCAACGGTTGGCTGGCGATCTAATTGGGCAGCGAGTTTGTCGGTGCTCTGGTCAATCAGCGAATACACCTCGCGCACATGTGAAGGGACCCGAATCGTGCGCGAGGAATCAGCCAAAGCGCGTCCGATTGATTGGCGGATCCACCACGTGGCATAGGTTGAAAACTTAAATCCTTTTTCGTGGTCAAAGCCTTCAACGGCGCGCATTAAGCCGAGGTTTCCCTCTTGAACCAGATCCAGAAGACCCAGTCCAGCGCCTTCGTAGCGTCGCGCCACACTGACCACTAAACGTAGGTTGCATTGAATGAACTCGCCCCGTGCGTCGTCACCTGTCTGTACCGTGCGCGTCAACTCGGTGCGTTCGCGACCTTTGGGTGCGGGGTCAAAGTCAAGGCGTTCTTGGGCCACACGAGACGCCAAAATTAGACTTGCAAGGCGACGCTCATCATCAGCCGTGAGCAACGGGTACGTCCCGATGTCATCAAGGTATTGACGAAGAAGTTCGCTTTCAGAGTCACCAGGGCGGGTTGCCACAAGAAAAACCGTAGTAGCGCGGATCGCATACATCGTGGATACTCGCACTATTTGGTTTGAATGAGATTGCTGGCGGTAGCATTCACATTCCCGCAAGGGCGCTTAGCTCAGTTGGTTAGAGCTCCTCGCTTACACCGAGGAGGTCGGGGGTTCGAGTCCCTCAGCGCCCACTACAAGCCCTTCCAGAGTTGCACGGGTGACTTGAAACGGTCACACCCACTCGGCACAGAAACCTCTTGTGAACCGAGCGCGGCGGAGTAGTAGGCGGCACAGACGATCTCCATGATCCAGCGGCCAAAGGCGACATCCATGAAAGGTTGCGTTCCTTCTTCAAGATCTGCGATGAATGCCGACAGTTGGCCGACATAGCCAAATTGTTCAATCATCGGGATCACAGCAGTTGTCGTTGGCAACACCACTTCGTCACCGTTGTGTTCAAGAGTGAGATGTGGAAAGAGTTCGGCGCGTACGACACCTTCATTACTAGATGCTTCAATATCCCAAGTTGGGACGGCCTCGCCCTCCCAACTAGAGGTCACTGTGGCTAATAAGCCACTGCCAAAACGAAGATGAACCTCGGCGTGAGTGTCGGTGATCTCACCGCGCAAGATCGCCGAGAGAGCAACGACTTCTCCGGCTCCTGTGGCGCGTCCGATCAGCACTGCGAGAGCCAGTGGGTGCACGCCAAGGTCAAACAGCGCTCCACCGCCCCACTGCGCAGTGGTGAAATCGCCCCATTGCGGAAGTGACTGAATTGTTTTCAGAACTAAATGGTTGAGCGGTCCAATCGTGGCCACTCGTTTGATGAATGCATGAACCACGGGGGCATAGGCCAAGTTTTCGGCATATAACACTTTGGCTCCAGAATGCTCCACGAGATGAAGCAAGCGGTCGGCTTCGTCAAGCGTAAAGACAAGGGGCTTTTCGACAATGACAGCGGAGCCATTTTCTAGCGCATGGACTGTATGCGAAAAATGATGGGCGGGCGGCGTTGCCACGATGACGATGTCGGCGCCTGCGGGAAGTTGCTCATATGAGACCGAGACGGTGTTGAATTGGACGGCGCGTTCCGCGCTTTTGGCCGCAGTACGCGACGCCACCGCAGTGATTGAAGCTCCGACAACCTGCGCGGCCATGGCATGGGCTCCAGAAATCATTCCTGCTCCGCAGAGAGCAATGGTTTTGGAGGCAGTCATGCTGGCTATTTCCCGTTCAGCGCGCTCACAACGGGAGCGAAGGAATCAATGTCCTCGGCGCCGACGATGATGTAGGAAAAGCCCCATCGTTCGCGGCGGGCGATCAAGTCTTCAATCAACTTGCTTGGCGGGCCAACCAGAGCGAACGGCGTTTCTTCAACCATTTTTTGCTCGACGCCCATCATCGCGGCGATGCCGGCAGCCGCGCCATCGGCATCATCGGTGATATTGACGAGAAAGGCGCGCACATTCATCTCGATATCGGCTAAACGTGCCCCTGCTGCGACGCGGACAATGTCAACCTTCTCATCGACAGCCGCGGCGGTCATTGTCGAAATCGCATCTGGTCCAACGACGCCGGCAGACATGGTGGCATTGATACCGATGATGTCTGCTTCACGGGCTGCGATCGACAAAACTCTCTTGCCACCGCCACCGATCAAAATCGGTGGGCATGGAGACTGGACTGGCTTAGGAGTCCCGTTATATCCAGTGATGGTGTAGTGCTCGCCTGAAAATGAGAATGGGCCTTGCGCCATGGCTCCTTTGATGACCTTGATACCTTCCACGAAACGATCAATGCGAATTTTCGCCGAGTCATAGGGGATGCCCATTTGCTCGTAATCACTGATCATCCATCCAGCGCCGATACCGAGTTCTAGGCGACCATCGGACAGCACATCCATGGTTGCTAGTTCTTTGGCTAAAACTGCTGGATGTTTATAGTCATTGTCCCAGACCAAGGCTCCGACACGCAGCGTGGTGGTGACATTTGCCGCTGTCATGAGAGCCGGAACTGGCGCCATTTGGTCGTCGTAATGGTCGGGCATCGTCAGACACGAATAGCCATTGTCCTCGGTGCGGCGCGCCAGGTCCACCCATTCTGCGCGAGTTTTAGCACTTGACGCTTGGACACCGAATCTGAAGGGGCGAAGAGGAAAAGACATAGTTGAGACCGTAGTCCGTTGAGGGTGACACTGCTCTGCCCGAAATGGCTACTACCGTAAAGGTGTTGTGCGATTGATCACTTGGTGGATGCGTCTGTGCGTCGTCGTTGTGGCGGGAGCACTTATTGTGGCGGCGACCGTCGTCGCCATTGCACCTCGTCTCTGGAACGCTACGAACGCCCATTCCGAGTATCCGGTGGACCTGCCCCCATGGGAGGGCATCGCCGAGCGAACCTATGTCTATGACATCGCTGGAAACGAGATCGCCGCCTACGAGTTAGAGAACAGCCAGCCGGTATCAATCGGGCAGATCCCCCCCGATGTTTTGGCTGCAGTTTTGGCAGTTGAAGATCGCGAGTTCTATAACCATCACGGGGTCAATGTGCGCGGCTTGTTTCGCGCGACATTGTCCAACTTTGAAGGTGGCGCTCGCCAGGGCGCATCGACGATTACTCAACAGGTCGTCAAGGTTGAATACCTCGGTGGCAGCGAACGTGATGGTCGTTACAAGTTGTTGCAGATCGTTTATGCCTTGCGATTAGAAAAAGAACACAGCAAGCAAGAGATTCTTGAGCGGTATCTGAACACTATTTATTTCGGCAATAACACCTACGGCATCCAAGCTGCCGCCGAAGTTTATTTCGGCAAAAAGGTCCAGCAACTGACATTGATTGAGGGCGCATTTCTGGCGGGTCTGATTCAAGCACCGTCAAGTTACGATCCGATTCGTAAACCCCAACAGAGCCGCCGTCGTTTTGCTGAGGTGCTTGATGCGCTCGTGGAGGTTGGCCTCACGTCAGCGACTGAGGCTGAAGCGATCACGGTGTGCCTAGATCCGACTGCGCCAGAAGCCGAGAGTGAGCAGTGTGTTGGAAGTTGGCAAATCCCCGAAGTTGTGCGCACGATCACGGAAAAAAAGATCACTCGTACGCACTTCAGCGAAGAAGTGAAGTCGTACCTCTTGAATAAGAGCAATATTCTGGGTGAGACATATCAAGAAAGGTATAACAAGCTTTTCCGTGGCGGCCTGAAGATTTACACGACCCTTGATCCCGTGGCGCAGACTGGCGCTGAAGCGGCGCGTGCTTCTCAGTTGCCAGTCAACTCAGCGGGCATTGAAACGGCGATCGTCACATTGGACAGCAAGACTGGCGCGGTGCGGGCGATGGTGGGCGGCAAGCCTTTTGTGGCTGGACGAAGTGAAGTCAACATGGCTCTTGGAACTCGGCAAACTGGTTCCAGTATCAAGATGTTTATTCTCGCTGCCGCCGTACAAGCAGGCGTGCAAAATGATGACCTCATTGACGGGGCGCTTCCCTGTCCGCTTCCCAACCCAGATGACCCTGAGAATATTTTTAAGATTACTGACGGTGTCAGTCGATCACTCGGACCGCTTGAAGAGATGACATGGTATTCAATCAACTGTGCCTACGCTCGTCTGTCGCAGATAGTTGGTCTTGACCGTGTTGTTGACACCACATATCGCATGGCCAAGAACTTGTATCTGTATCCAGAAAGAAATCCTGCTGAACGCAAGCCGTTGCGTCCGTATGCATCGTTCGCTACCGGGGCAAATGAAATGAGTCCGCTGGATATGGCCTCGGGTGCCCAGACTTTGGCGAATAACGGGATACACATGCAGCCTTACTATGTTGAGCGAATTGAAGGCCCACAAGGCACCGTGTATCAACACACTGACGATGGGGTAGCAGTTCTGACTGCCGAGGCGGCGGCCAAGACGACCAGTATTTTGTCAGGGGTGCTGATCTCGGGTACGGCGCGACGTAGTCAACTTTATGGTCGGGTGGCCGCAGGAAAAACTGGAACACAAGATAACAACACCAACTCTTGGATGGTGGGGTATACCCCTGAGTTAGTCACTGCGGTGTGGGTCGGTCATCCAGATTTGTATTTACCGATGAACAGCATTCCAGAGTTTGTCGCCGTTGGTGTACCGCGAGTCCAGGGAGGTACTTTCCCGGCGCGAATATGGAAGGCAACCATGGATGCCGCCCTTGTAGGTCGGCCGAGCAGTGTCTTTGTCACCCCAGTTCCTAATCGCCGCTTGGGCATGCGTTTGTATCTACCTGGCACGGACTGTTTAAGTTCGGCGACTACTGTTCCACCGTCGACTTTTGCGCCCCCTGTGACAGTGCCCTCAGTTGATTCCACCGATCCCTCTGGCTCAACTTTGCCGCCCACGACCACGACCACGACAACGACTTTGCCGCCCACGACCACAACATCAACGACCTTGGTCCCGCCAAAGCCTGGAACGATCACCGATCTCAACACCACCGTTCCTCGTGGTCAGATTGACCCGACCTGGCCGGTACCAACTATTGATCCAACTTTGTACACAGTGGCTGCTTGTCCGAGTTAGGGCGTACAGTCGTGGCTATGGATGTCAAGGCACTCTACGAATTACAAAAAGTAGATACGGCTATCGAGCAGGGCAAAGTGGCTTTGGAGAAATTGCCCGAGCGTTCACAACTGCAAAGTGCTATCGCCGATCTCGCTGGTATTCGTCGCCGTCGTGCCGAGATGAGAGCACAACAGCAAGCCATGGAAACCGAACTGACGGCCATTGAAAAAGCTTCGGCAAGTATCGATACCCATCACGCCAAACTTGAGCGACAAATGAAAACAATCATTGCTGCCCGCGAAGCTGAAGCATTGCAACACGAGATGCAGACCCTCGAAACTCAACGTAACGAACTTGATGATCGCGGTTTGCTGTTACTTGAAACCAGCGCCGCCACAGATGACGAACTCAGCCAGTTGGTCAACGCTGAGGCCGAAGCTGTGAGCAATGAATCACTTGCCAGTGCGGCACTCGCCAGCGCCGCTGATAGTAAGACGGCAGAGATTGATGTCTTACAAGAGCAACGAATTGTCGTTGTATCGACAATTGCGCAAGATGACATAGCCGTTTATGACCGCTTGTGCGCCTCTTATAAGGGCATCGCAGTGGCTGTCATCCAACACGGCGTCTGCGGGGGTTGCCACATGGATATTTCTGTGTCCGAACTCGACATGATCAAGCGTTTGCCCGCAGATCAAGCCGCCGAATGTCCCAACTGCAATCGTCTCCTCGTTCGATAGCCGATGTTTTTCTGGTTCATCGGAACTTCAGTGTTATCTGTATGGTTTGTTTTTCGCGATTCCGTTTTTGATTATCGGACCCTGATCATCGGAGTTCTCCTACCCGATGTCGTGGACGGGATCTGGGGTGGGGCCCGTGGACTGCATTCGTTGGCGGGCAGCGTGCTTCTTTTGATCGTGGTGATGCTCACAACCATTGGTCGTCGGCCACAGCGCAAACGTTTTTTGGCGATTCCGATCGGCGCCTTCCTGCATTTAATCTTTGATGGGGCTTTCAACAACACGAAAGTTTTTTGGTGGCCGTTGACTGGCATCTCGTTTTCGGGAGACCGACTTCCAGTAGTTGATCGTGGGATGCTCAACATCGGATTTGAAGTCGCGGGATTATTATTGTGCATTTTTGCCTGTAAGAAGTTTGATCTCGCCAATCCGCAGCGGCGTCGCGAGTTCATTCGTCGGGGGACCCTGCCACAATGACTGCAACGGGTTCAATCATCATCGTGCGCCATGGTCGCACCGCGTTCAACGCCACTGGACGTCTGCAGGGGCGTGCCGATAATCCTCTTGATGAAGTGGGTGTACTTCAGGCCGAGCGCGTCGCTCATCATTTGGCACCAGAACTCGATACGGACTCGCTCATTGTGTGCAGTCCGCTGATCCGCGCCAGGGCTACGGCAGAGGCGATCGCCACATTGTGTGGCGCCAAGTTGATGATTGATGAGCGCTGGATTGAACTTGACTACGGCTCCTACGAAGGTTGCCCTCAAAGTGATATCCCAGCAGAAGTGTGGAAGCAGTGGCGTGGCGACAATAACTTCGCGGCCCCTCATGGGGAATCTTTGAATCAGGTGCATGCTCGCGTGACTGCGGCCTGCCAGGACCTTGCGATGCAACTCTCGGGACGCATTGCGGTCGTGGTCACCCATGTCTCGCCGATCAAATCGGCTATGGCTTGGGCTTTAGGAGTTGATGTTGGGGTGGGCTGGAAATCTCATCTAGACACCGCATCGATCACCCGCATTGGCGTCACCTCGAGAGGACCGGTCTTGCGCTCTTTCAATGAAACAGCGCGTGAGAGCACGGGTTAGGCAGAAAACTTCTCAGGAAAATATGGGGCTCAACGGTGCCTTTGGCTAAACTTAATCCTTCGCACACATGTGCCCGAATAAGGGGAATCCCATGCCTGAAGCAGTCATTGTTGCTACCGCCCGCAGTCCAATTGGTCGAGCTAATAAAGGTTCATTGATGTCATTGCGCACCGATGAAATGGCCGCCCAAATCGTGCGCGCGTTGATGGCCAAAGTTCCATCCGTCAAGGGCTCAGACATTGAGGATTTGATCATTGGTGTGGGTCAGCCTGCCGGCGAAGCCGGTTTCAACTTGGGACGCATGGTCGCTTTGTTGGCCGGCATCCCTGAGGCGCCTGGCGTTGTTGTTAACCGCTACTGCTCATCGAGTTTGCAGACTATTCGTATGGCTGCTCATGCCATCAAGGCGGGCGAGGGAGATTGCTTCATCGCCGCTGGCGTTGAAGCTGTCAGTCGTTACCAGTTTGGAGCCGCCGACACTGCTCCTAACCCAGTCTTCAAAGGTCCAGGCGAGCGCACCAAACTACGTGCCCTTGGTGGACAGCCAGTATGGACTCCGCAAGATGGTTTGGCCGATGCCTACATGGCGATGGGTCAGACCGCTGAAAACGTTCGTGAAGTTGAAGGTGTGAGTCGTGAGGATATGGACTGGTTTGCGAAGCGCAGTCAAGATCTTGCGAGTGCCAATGTCTCAAACGGTTTCTTTGATGCAGAAATTTCACCGTTGACTCTTGAAGACGGCACTGTTGTTGATAAAGACGATTGCCCGCGCGCCGGAACGACATTGGAAAAACTCGCCAGTCTGCCACCAGCGTTTCGTCCTGATGGTCAAGTCACTGCGGGAAATGCTTGCCCATTGAACGATGGCGCTGCTGCTGTTTTGGTGATGAGTGACACCAAAGCCAAGGCTCTCGGCCTGACGCCGTTGGCGCGTTTCATTTCCAGTGGAGTGTCAGCGTTGAACCCAGAAATCATGGGTCTCGGACCAGTTGAAGCCTGCCGTCAGGCATTGCGTCGCGCTGGTATGAGCATTGATGACATTGACTTGGTGGAAATCAACGAAGCATTCGCCGCTCAGGTGTTGCCTTCAGCGAAGCATCTCGGAATTTCCATGGACAAGCTCAATGTCAACGGTGGAGCAATCGCTCTTGGTCACCCGTTCGGTATGACCGGCGCACGCATCATGACCACTTTGATTCATGGACTCCAGGATCGCAACAAGAACATCGGTATGGAAACAATGTGCGTTGGTGGCGGTCAGGGTCTAGCCATGATTATTGAGCGCCTCAGCTGAAACTGAAGTATTGCCTGCGAGAAGTCGCGCCACAGTTCCCAATACCAAGACACTGAGACCGGCAAGGCCGAACAACAACCTTGGGCTGATGTGGCCGTAACCCCATGTTGCCAAGATTGCTACGGCTGCAGCAACGAGTTGATTGCAGGCTCCTGCGAGCCCTTGGGCTGCACTGGCGCGTCCTTCAGGGGCGCCTTGAGCCAACATTCCTTGGCCCGCTGGCGAACCAGCAGACTGGGCAACGGATTCGATAATGCCTAAGACGATTGGCATCAGGGGAGTGGCGAACCAGCCGTATAAAGCGGTCAACGGGGCTACGAACAAGACAGCAATAAAAGCAATCTTGATTTTGCCGCTGCGGTCGGCGAGTCTTCCGCCAAAACGTGAGAGCAAGACAAACGGCAAGGCATAAGCGGCCAAACTGAGGCCAACAACAATGTCGCTGGCTCCAAGATCGGTGAGGTAGCGATCCCACAAAGCGTCATACATTCCGACAGGAAGCGCCAAGGAAATCAAAAACAAGATCGGAATCAGGACCTGTCGTTGACGCAACAGGCCAAAGGCCAATCGTTGTGGGTGCGTTGATGGAATCAGTAACGGAAGTCGTTGAGTGCTGACGATGACCAGCGAGACGAGCGCCGAGATTGAAAAGATAATGAATGGCCAACGCAGCCCGAGTGGTCCGACTAAGAACCCACCGATCACTGGCCCAGTGACGAATCCTGCGAGGGCGACTCCGCCCATTGCTCCGAGTCGTTCGGAGACACCTTGTTCATCGAGTGAGGCAATCAGTGCACGCGCGGGTGGAAGAAATAATCCACTACCTGCACCAGCAACTAAGCGCGCCAGGATGAACACGATTAACGATGAGCCAGCAGCGAAAAGAGCATTTCCAAGTAGCGCTAAAACGGTGGCGATGATCAGCAGACGTTTGGCGTGACCACGATCGGCGTACGGGGCAACGACGATTTGCATGACGAAGGATGCGAGAAATCCTGCGGCGGCGATAAGTCCCAGACCACCATCATTGAAACCGAATTCATCTTGCAAGTTGCCCATTAAAGCAAAGATCACACTTCCGCCAGCCTCCATAGTGAACACAGCACCGAGGAGGACACGTTCAGTTCGGCGAATATTGGTCATCAGAAGAAAGGGGAGTCAGCGTGCGGGGTCAAAATAATCAAGCACTGCATCGCTCAGGCTAGGCCATGCGCTGAGCGCTTCACCCGACCACTCGTCAAAGTTGCGATCAGTGCAAGCGATAACGGCGACGTCCACTCGTGGGTCAATCCACATCATTGATCCTGATCCCCCGAAGTGACCAAATGTTTGTGGTGAATTTTTGATTCCCGTCCAGTGTGGAGTTTTGTGTTGGCGAATTTCGATACCAAGTCCCCACGGATTCGGTTTAAAGGATCCGAGTCCTGGGATCACTCCACCAAGTTCAGGAAATTGAATCGTCACTGCTTCACGCGCAGTAGCGACACTGATCAAGTCTGGTTGCATCAGTTCTTTCATAAATAGGGCCATATCCGCGACTGTGCTCAACACGCCGAAGGCCGGCGATGCCTTTAATGCCGTGTCATGCATCTTGAGGGGAGCGAAGATCCCTTCGTTCATGTAGTCGGCGAAAGTCATGCCCGTTCGTTCGGCGATATGTCGAGCCGCAGTTTCAATTCCTGTGTTGGAATAGATACGTCGCTTGCCCACGCCCATGATTGGATTGCTTGTATCAAACCCGTAGCCCGCAGCATGGGCTAAGCAGTGACGCAATGTGGAGCCCTGTGGACCCACAGCATCCTCGAGGGAGACTGATCCTTCCTCAACAGCGATCAGACAAGCCCATGCGGTGATGACTTTGGAAATGGATGCCAAGCGAAAGACTCGGTTGATCTCTCCGTGAGATGCCACAACCTCGCCCGAGCGAATAACAGCGCATGCCGCGTGTGGGACAGGCCACGAATCGATGGTGGACAGGATCTGTGGGAGTGATGAATCAGGCAAAGCCGGCAGAGCGAATGAGTTCTGCAACGCCGAAAGCCAAGTCAAGGCTTTGGCGAGCATTCAAACGCGGGTCGCACACGGTCTGATAACGCACATCAAGATCGGCATCAGTGAGATCGTCGGCTCCACCCAAGCACTCGGTGACATTGTCGCCAGTGAGTTCAACGTGGATTCCACCTGGCCATGTTCCTTCGGCGCGATGAGCGGCAACGAAGCCAGTGATCTCGCGAATGATTTCATCAAAGTGGCGAGTTTTTCGTCCACCGACCGAGGTGAAGGTATTGGCGTGCATGGGATCGCAAGCCCAGACCACAGGATGACCACTTTCACGAACGGCTTGCAGAAGAGGTCGTAATGAATCCTCAACCTTGTCGGCGCCCATTCGACTGATAAGCGTGAGACGTCCCGGTATCTGCGCTGGATTGAGTTTTTGACAGAGTTCAAGGATGAACTCTGGGGTCGTCGACGGACCGATCTTGCAACCAATGGGGTTACCGACTCCGCGCAAGAATTCAATATGCGCACCATCTAACTGACGCGTGCGCTCACCGATCCACAACATGTGCGCCGAACAGTCATACCACGCACCTGTCAACGAGTCTTGACGAGTGAGAGCCTCTTCGTAACCGAGTAGCAAAGCTTCATGACTGGTGTACACATCGGCTTCGTGAAGAGCTGCGGTATTTTCAGTGTCAACACCGCAGGCGTGCATGAAACGCAAAGCGCGTTCAATGTCAGTAGCGACTTGTTCGTAACGCTGACCTTCAGGACTTGAACCGACAAACTCTTGGTTCCACGCGTGAACACGTGAGAGGTCGGCGAAACCACCCTTGACGAAAGCACGCAATAAGTTCAATGTGGATGCTGACTGGTGATAAGCCTGCACTAAACGATCGGGGTTAGGGATACGTGCTTCAAGAGTTGGAGCTGGATCGTTGACAATATGTCCGCGAAACGATGGGATCTCGAGATCACCGATCTTCTCGGTATCTGCGCTACGGGGCTTAGCGAATTGCCCCGCCATACGACCAACTTTGATGGTGGGTACTCCAAGGCTGTAGGTGAGCACGACAGCCATCTGTAAAATGACGCGCAACTTTTCGCGAATGTTGTTTGCTGTGAACTCATCAAAGCTTTCAGCGCAGTCACCTGCTTGGAGCAAGAAGGCATTCCCAGCGCAGACCTGGCCGAGTGCATTTTGTAATGAACGCGCCTCACCTGCGAAGACGAGCGGGGGATACGAAGCGATCTGCTTCAGCGAACGGTCCAATGCGCCCTGATCCGGCCAATTCGGTTGCTGGGCGGCGGGGAACGATTGCCACGATGTCGGGGTCCAAGTTGAGGCCATGAAAAAAGCCTAACGACCCGAGGCGCTAAGCCATCGGGTCGTTTTCACTGGGGTCTGCCCCAAGGTGCTGGGATGCTCAGTAAGCAAATATGTCTTCGGCTTCTTCTTTGAGGCCGGCAACGGCTCGTGAGACCAAACGACGGGCGGCCTCGGCCGTTACACCGAGCTTTTCGCCAACTTCACGGAAACTCTTGCGCTCGCCGTCAATGAGACCAAAACGGGCTTCAACGGCGTAACGAGCGCGGGTATCAAGAGTGTCAAGCAACTTGTTCAATTGCTCGGTCTCACCCTGAGCGATGATGTGATCCTCAGGGGTCGGGTCACCATTGGCCATCAGGTCGCCAAGAGTTGCGTCGCCATCGTCACCGATTGTCTTATCGAGAGAGACTGGGGTAGTGAGGCGATGCAGCTCGGCATTGGAAAGATCCAAGGTCTCACCATCTCCGCTGGCCTGACGCAGAGCAGCACGAAGGCTGGCCGAACGATCACCAGGAATACGAATCAGGCTGGCTTTTTGATCAAGGGCTCGACCGATGGCCTGGCGAATCCAGAATGTGGCGTACGTAGAAAACTTGAATCCACGGCGCCAGTCGAACTTGTCGACTGCGTGCTCGAGACCGAGGTTTCCTTCTTGAATGAGATCTAGCAAGTCCATTCCCTGAGGCAGAGGGTAGCGACGAGCGATTGAGACAACGAGGCGAAGGTTGGCACGAATGAATCGGTCTTTTGCTCGACCAGCTTCACGGATATCGCGCTTGACGGCCACAGTCTTATCGCCACTTGCTTGCTTGCCGGCAGCTTCACGACCTTTTTCGATGGCACGTGAAAGGACGCGCTCGTCTTCAGCGGTCAGCAAAGGAACCTTGCCGATGTCGTTGAGATAGATGCCGATTGAATCATTCATAATGTTTGTCTCTGTTCGTGGTTTGTGCACTTCAACTCTGTGAGCAGTAGCCCGGGAGAATCGGCGTAACCGATTTGGGGCACAAGGCAAACAGGGCTTCGTGGATTATGGAAAACGGGGGGTACTCGGGCTGACAACTTGTGACGAGACCGGTATTGCTGGGGGGGAAAATGGTCTCGAGAAGGAGTCATGAGGTTATCACAGGAATTTGGGGTTGTATAGAGTCGGAGGGTTTTTATGGCACTTATTGTCGTTTAATTCTTCGGTATCTAGGGTCCTCTCCTTGAGTAAATTCTCTGAGGAAAAGCGATTATTTCTTTGAAAATCTTGAATAGTCGCAGATCAATCGGTATTTCCTTAGTGATAAACGACCTGACCAGCCTGATGTGTGCGCCCATAGACTCACAGGGTGGATATTTCTTTGGCCTCTCCGGTTTCGGGCAAACCTCGAATTGGGCTCTTCGGCGGCACTTTTGACCCTCCCCACGTTGGTCATTTAGTCACGGCTGTCAATGTCATGTCGGCGCTGAGGCTGGACCTAGTGATCTTGATGGTGGCTAATGTGCCCTGGCAAAAAGAGCATTCGCGAATCATCACTCCGGCAGCCGACCGTTTAGCGATGGTTCAAGCTGCCGTGGCCACTGTGCCTGGCTTGATCGCTGGTGGGTGGGAGATTGAACATGGCGGTCCCAGTTTTACGGCGGACACTTTGACTGCACTGCATGATGAATATCTTGAAGGTGAATTTTTTACGATCGTGGGCGATGATGCAGCCAGTGGACTTACAACATGGGAGCGCTACGAGGATGTTTTGCGTTTGAGTCAAGTTGTTGTCGTTGATCGTCCTGGTGCGCCAGTTGCTTTGTCAAAAGATATTGCGTGGGTGCGAGTTGAAGTTCCACGACTCGAGGTATCAAGCACTGATCTTCGTTCACGTTTCACTGACGGACGACCACTCGATTATTTGGTGACGCAGCCAGTTCTTGATGTCATCAGCCAACGGAATTTGTACGGAGAATCGCTCAAGGTGAACTCATGAATGGTTTGTTGCAACAGCGTCGTCACCAAACAATGTTGAACTTTGGCGCAGGCTTAATCGTGTTGGCATTGTTGCCGATAACAGGGATCATCGCCTGGCGTGCAATTCGTGATTCAAACGCTGCCCAGGGTGTTATTTCCTTGCCGTCGCGAGCGGTCCCTCTGACTCCGACAGCGATTTTCGCGGTCACTGATGAGGAGAATTTCTTGACCTCCTTGACGGTGATGGCGCTCACGCCCGAAGGTGCGGGCGGAACCGTGATGGTGATCCCCGTGGGTGCCCTCGTGGGAGGCGGGCCCGTGGGTAAACCTCAACGCCTCGCTGATGTCTACGGTTCAGATGGGGTTGAGGCATTGCAGAATGCGGTTGAGGCGATGACGAATAGTCAGATTGAGCAAATCGCCGTCAACGGTGTTGATGGGACCGCCGAACTGCTGGCGCGCGTTGGGACTGTGAACGCCACATTTAGTACTGACGTGACGGACACAGAGTCAAAAATTTCTGATGTGATCGCCAAGAAAGGGTCAGTTGATCTGACTCCAATGGAGATGTCGGCGGTCTTGGCGGCGCGCGATATTTCCGTTGATGAGGCTGGGCGCTACCCAAGTATCAAAGCGACTTGGGAGGGCATCTCAGCAGCAGTTGGTAGTGGCAGACCAGGAGCAGTCCCCGCCGTGGTGATCCCCGATGTGGGGGCGCAATCGCCCGCAGATATGCCTGCATTTATGTCGGCTTTGTTCGCTGGACCGATCAACATTTGGCAGATTGATACCGAACGCATCATTGATGCTGAACGCAACCCCAAAGATATTGATGTCTACCGCTATAACGCTGGTGAGGTAGTGATGGTGATGGCCAGTGTGGCGCCGAGTGCGATGGTCGCCGTGTTACCCACTCTGACTGTGCAGGTTGATAGCCCATTTGACGACTCCACCATCACTCAAGACTCGGTATTTCGTATTTTGTATATGGGAACGAACGTCGTTTTGGTCCGCGTGGTGGCTTCGGTGCCGCCCCCGGTGACGATCATTAAGTATTCCGATGAGATGGATCGTGCTATTGCCGAGCCATTGAGCACTATGTTGGGTGATGTCGTTTTTGAAAAAGCCACCGAACGGGTGGATGGCGTCGATATACAGATCGTGCTTGGCGACTCATTTGTGACGTTCATGAGTGACGGCGCCAAACCAGATCCAAGTATTGATCCGCAAGATCTAGTCGCTCCAACGACTGATGCTCCACCAACAGAAACGACTCCATAATGGCGATTACTCCGAAACAAACATCTTCTTCTGATAGTGATGATTCGGTCAGACCAGAAACTTTCGAGTTGGCTTGTATAGCGGCTCGTGCCGCTGATGATAAGCAGGCCACGAACACCATTGTGTTATCCGTCGGCAATGTTCTCACGATCACCGAGCTCTTCGTCGTGACTGGTGCTTCAAACCCACGATTAGTACGTGCTGTGGCAATTGAGATCGAGGATCGGATTCGCGAAGTGTGCGGTCGTTCACCGGGTCGCACTGAAGGCCATCGTGAGCAGTCGTGGGTGCTACTGGACTACGGCGATGTCATCGTCCATATCTTCCTCGATGAGACAAGAGAGTTCTACGAAATTGAGCGCTTATACAAAGATGTGCCGCGCCTGGAATGGCGCGCTTGATATCTGCAAGACCACGAAGTATTGCTGAGCGGGTTTCAGCGAGGCGCCGTTACTTGGTATCGTTGCCATGTCCCGCAAGGGGCTGTAGCTCAGTTGGCAGAGCGCTTGCATGGCATGCAAGAGGTCAGGGGTTCAATTCCCCTCAGCTCCACGTACACAGTCCCAGGTCACAGGCCTGGGACTTTTTGTTTGGCGCCGGCCGGTCTCGGTTGGGGGGTCGCTCAGGGGGCGGTCACAACATATGAATAAGTGTTGTGCAAGTCGTCGCCTAAAACTTGTGCATCTTCGGCGCGAGTTTCAACAATGAAGTCTTCGTCTAATGTTTTGTAGTCGTAGGTCCAACCATCGGGAATCTGCAGGCGGTCGTTGAGGGTGTAGAGATCCTCTTCCATGAGTTGTGGATCAATCTGTTGACTCCAACTTTGCATCACATACGTTTTGCCCTCGGCATCGTGCAACATAAAGACTGTTGAGCCAGCGTTGAAAGTGAATGCTGCTTTGCGATTAACAGCATGCGGGTTATACGGCAGCACGAGATCCGCTGGTGAGGTGCCGACGTACACGCTGGCGTAGCGGTTCATTTCCAGAGTGCCGAAGGTCTTCATAAAGACTTCGGTCATATCTGACTTCACAACTGAATCCATGGCCCAATAGCGCGGTCCATTGGGCGAGGCAAAGACAACGCCTTCGTCTTTGGCGACAGCAGCAGTATCAATGGCTTCCCATTGCGCTTGCGGGCAATCGTTGAGGGGATAAGTATTGAAAACTTCAGCGTGAATGCCGTCGCTCTCAAGATTCAACAACAAGATTTCGCAATAGCGTTTCCCGCGCATATTGAGTGATGCCGGATTAATGGTTGTTGTGACCGCAGGAGTGCTGCTCGACGTCGTACTCACATCTGTCACCATCGTGGGAGATGACGAACTATCAGATGAACAAGAGGAGAGAGCCAAGGCAAGAGCGCAGGCATAGACAAATTTTTTTGACACCATGGCTGACACTATATGCGCTGATGTGGTGGTCGCGCAGTAGGGACGCGAAAGGGGCGGGTGCTTTCGCACCCGCCCCTTTACACACCTTGCGGTGGAGTACTAACTAAATCAGGCAACGCCCCAAAGAGCGAGGAACTGTTCGGCGAAGCCTTCTGGTCCCTTCCAGTTGCTCAATGGACTGCTGTCAATGATCTCTTGTGCGACTGTTGCGTCGTCCAAGATGAAGTTTGGCAATTCTTCGCCAGAGGCACGCTCGGTGAACTCGTCGCCGACTGCATCAAGAACCATGGCGTGTGCCATGACCCATCCGGAGTAGGCCTTCGGGTTCGAAGTCCAAGCCGTGTGAGTTCCATCTACAATCTCGCTCAAACCGGTCAAGTCAAAGTCGACTCCAACCTGTTTTGGCAAGGGTACGCCAGCAGCCTCGAGGCCTGCTGTTACAGCAATCGGCAAAGCCGAGAAGGCATAGGAAACGTAGTTTGTCTCTGGGTTCTCTTGGAGGAACGAAGCCACCAAGCTTGGAATGTTGACACCAATGTCAGCGATTTGAACCGGCAGTACGTCAAACGTACAAGCGGCGCAACCGGCGGCGAAAGTGTCCCTCATGCCCTCTTCTTCTGCGACGAGCACAGGGAAGAGTTGAATGTTGACCATCAACACATTGGCGGCAGCGCCACTGTCAGCGATGATGTAGTTAGCCATTCTTGCTCCAGCAGCATAAACAGCATCGTTGCCACTGATAGATGTCAAAATGCCGTCCGTTGGCGCTTCACCGTTGTAGGCGAAAGCGAACTTGATACCAGCGGCTACGGCTGCATCAAACTGCTCGGCGAATGTAGCAACAGGTGAGCCAGAGATCGCGATGTAGTTTGCGCCCCAGTCAATGGCCTCTTGCACGCCTGCTCCTGGACTTCCACTTTCAACGTTGATCGTCTTCAGTTCCCAGCCGAGAGCATCAGTGATTTTGCCCCAGTCTTCGCCAACTTCGGCGCAACTTGGGAGTTCGCAGGCGAGCCAAGCAACTTTTTTGCCGGTCGGTACTGCAGTGGATGGTCCAACACTGACGCCGATTTCTGTCGGTATGGTCATGTAGGTGTCGACGAGTGCCTGTGCGGCAGCAGTTTCAGCGGCAGCATCATCCATTGGTGCATCGGTGCTTGGTGCATCGGTGCTTGGTGCTTTTGTGGTTGGTGCATCCGTGCCCGGGTCATCGCTACCGCAAGCAGCAGCGATCAAGCCCAAAGCAAAAATGGCAGCGGCAACTCTATGAGTTCCTTTACGCATTGTTTCCCCTTTTAATTGGTGATGGTCGACTGGAAGGATTCCAATCTGGGTCGCTCTCACCACTTTTCACGATTAGTTTGGTGATCAGAGCGAATTGATCATATAGTAAATTAAGTAGGGTTTGCGAATTAGCGAAAGTTTCGCATGCACAATTCGGGGGGAAAGCAAAGAAAAATGGCAAAAATTCTTCATATTTGGTCGCTCTCGAAGTCCTTTCCAGGTCAGGTCGCCCTACAAGATGCGACTTTTGACGTGGAAGAGGGTGAAGTTCATGCCCTGGTGGGTCAGAACGGATCCGGTAAGTCGACCCTGATCAAAGTACTTGCAGGTTTTCACCAGCCAGATCCCGGTCATAACGTCACGATGCGCGATGAGGTCTTCAATATCGGGGATGCCGCGGCAGCCCATCGTGCAGGTATCCGTTTCGTGCATCAAGATCTGGGTCTCGTAGAGGCCGTGAGCGCGGTTGAGAACCTGGCTCTTGGTTTTGGCTATCGAACTGGTTTTGGCCGACGCATCAACTGGAAGAAAGAAACACTGAAGACCAAACAAGCTCTGCTCGATCTTGGCTTTGATATTGATGTTCGCGTTCCGGTTGCCGCGCTCGGCGGCGCCGCACGAACAGGTGTGGCGATTGCTCGGGCGTTACAAGAATCCGAGCAGAATATTTCGATTTTGGTCCTTGATGAACCGACGGCTTCCTTGCCAGGGGCAGATGTGGACAGACTTTTCAATGCCATTCGTCGTCTGAAAGCTCGTGGCATCGCAATCATCTTTGTCTCGCATCACCTTGAGGAAGTTTTTGAAATCGCTGATCGAGTCACCGTTTTACGTGACGCCAAGGTCGTTGCCACGGTTGAAGCTCGTGAGTTGGACATGTCTTCTTTGATTGAGTTGATCGTCGGTCGCAAAGTGACTGCGGCGACAGTTAATCGATCCATTGATCAAAGCCTTGAACCGCGCTTACGGGTTACAGATTTATGGGGTCTAGGGATGAACGATGTCAGTCTTGAAGTTCGCCCGGGAGAGGTTTTAGGAGTAGCGGGCCTCACTGGTTCGGGGCGAGACACATTGATTCCGATGTTGTCGGGAGCGATGGAGCGTCTCGGAGATGTCTCGATCGATGGAGCAACAATTCGTGCAGGTAAGCCGAGTGCGGCTATCGCCGCGGGACTTGCTTTCGTACCGGCTGATCGCTTACGCAATGGCATCATCTCGATGATGAGCGTGCGTTCAAATACAACGATCGCCAATGTGGCTCGTAATAAGACGGGGTTGCGACTTAACCACAAAAAAGAACGTGCTGAAACTCAGGATTGGATTTCGCAGCTTTCGGTCGTGACGACCAGTAGTGAGGCGCCAATTTCAACCTTGTCGGGGGGCAACCAACAAAAAGTGATGATGGCACGGAGTTTTCGCTTAGATCCAAAAGTGTTGTTGCTTGATGAACCCACGCAAGGCGTCGATATCGGAGCCAAAGAAGAGATTCATGCTTTCGTTGATGCAGCAGCGGCGACCGGTTCGGCTGTGCTGATCGCCTCGACGGACTCTGCTGAGTTAGCCCGTCTCTGTGACCGCGTCATTGTGATGCACCGTGGTCAGATCGTGGACACGATTGTGCGCGGTGGAGGAGCAATGGCTCAAACTATTGACAAGGTTTTGCTGGCGGGCTCAAGCCTGGCAAGCAATTAATGATTGAAATTCGTCTCAAACAAAATGTGAAGTGAAAGGAAGACATATGTCGACTAGTGAATCAGGGGTCTTAGCCACCCCGCAAAGATCTTTATTGAACCGTCTCGGGTTGGATCGCTTTAGCGCTCTTTATCTTTGGGGAGCGTTCATGATCATTTTTGGATTATGGAAACCTGACACCTTTTTAAGCATGACGAGCGCCAAGTTGGTCTTGGGTGAAAATGTCAGCACTGGTATTTTGGCCTTGGCCTTCCTGGTTCCGTTCTGTGCAGCAACATTTGACTTGTCAATCGGTGCTGTGATGTCAATGTCGGTTGTGACGATGTGTTTCTTGTCCGATGAGAAATCGCGCTCATTTAATATGCCAGTGGGTGTGGCAGCGGTTGTCACCCTTGTGGTGTGTACCTTGATTGGTGTTGTTTCTGGGTTTATTGTGGTCAAACTGAAGGTCAACTCATTTATTGCCACGCTGGGCTTGGGACAAGTGATCAGTGCAGTTGTGTTGAAGATTTCCTTCAATCGCCAGATCACTGGTACATTCTCTGACACCTTTGAGAAATTCGGTCGCAATCAATATTTCGGGATCCCCGTGGTCTTTTTCTACCTCGCCGTGGCAGGGATCATCATCTGGTATGTCCTGGAACACACCCCAGTCGGACGTTTCATTTATGCCACTGGTGGCAACCCAGAGGCGGCGCGTTTGGCTGGGGTAAAGACGGACCGCATGGTCTGGGGTTCGCTGATCGCCTCGTCTTTCTTGGCAGGTGTTGCGGGCATTGTCTTTAGTGCGAAGGTCGGCTTGTTCACCGCAGCGACCGGCCCCAACTATTTGTTCCCAGCAATCGCCGCAGTGTTCTTTGGTGCGTCACAACTGAAGGGTCGCCCAAATGTGGCCGGAACATTCATTGCTCTGTATGCCTTGGCCTTCGGTATCAAGGGTCTGCAACTTGTTGTTGGAACTGACTCGTACTGGGTGAACCCAATGTTCCAAGGTGCGACGCTGATCATTGCAGTTTCCTTGGCCAGCCAAAAGGGCATTGCCAAGATTCGCAAGCGCAAGGTTCAGACGACTTGATATAGCGCTCTCTATGTCATGCTTATTGGGTGACAACGGATTGGACAGAACTCACTCGGCGAAGTGCATTCGCATCGCACCGTCTCATCGGCTGGATTTATTGGGATCCTCGCGCGATTGAGCTGTATGCGAGGCTGGGGATACCCAATGGTGTCGGGTATTACGTGACGAGTCGTGGGGCACCCTTGTTGCCCGCTGGGCATCAGGCTGTATCCGCTGCCTTTTATTCGATTAGGGCTGATTTCATTGAGTTCGCGTTGACTTTGGCGAATCAGCACACATCGTGGCAAGAGATTTTCGCGGCTCGTAATCAAGCAGTAGGCGAGGGCTTGCGTCAGTATGTGCCCGAAATTTGCGAAGGTCTCGCTGCCCTTGAGACAGATCTGTGGCGAGTCGCCGAGGCCCTCCCTGAATCGGGGAGAGTGTGCTTCGCTGCGCATCGCCAAGCCCCACGAGATGAGGATTCTTTGGTTTCGGCGTGGTTGGCCGTGAACTGCATCAGAGAATGGCGCGGCGACACTCACTTCGCCGTTCTGACTTCGGAGGATATTTCACGCGTCCAGGCTGGAATCTTGCATGATGCCCATCTCAACTACGGCGGGTGGATCGCTCAGAGTCGCGGAGCCGATGCCGATGCGATCACGCATGCTTTTGCCGATCTTGAAAAAAGAGGTCTGGCTGACAATGGAGTTGTTTCCACGGCGGGACTAGCGGTACGTGAACTGATCGAAGAACGCACCAATGAAATCTGCCAGCGGGCATGGGAACTGTTTGGTTTGGAAAACACAGAACGGTTCTTGCATCTCATTGAACCCATTGGTGAAAGGTTGCTGGGACGCATTGACGCAACTGCTGGTCCGAACTGGATGCCCGCAGCACGTGAGCGCCGCCCCGACACCGCCTAGTGTGTGGAATACTACTGCGATGTCTGTTACCACTATTGAAGTTGATCGTCGGCACATCAGTAAATCGCGCATCCACTCTGAGCCTGAAGTTGCACTTCAAGATGGCGAGGTTCGACTGCGCGTCGAGGCCTTTGCGCTGACAAGCAACAACATCACCTACGGCGTATTCGGCGACGCAATGGGATATTGGAATTTTTTTCCGGGAGCACCAGATGCCGAGACTCCTTGGGGGCGGATTCCTGTGTGGGGCTTTGCCGAGGTCATTGAAACTCGTGTGCCAGACCTGCCACTCGGGCGGCGAATCTACGGCTTTCTCCCGATGAGTAATCAATTCATTGTCAAGGCAGGCCGTCTTGACGAGCGGAGTTTTGTGGATATGTCGGAGCATCGTGCACCTATGGCAGCGGCTTACAACCGCTACGTATTCACTGATGAAGATCCGATTTATCACCCCGACCGTGAGGCTCAGCAGATGGTGCTGTGGCCATTATTTATGACTTCGTTCATGGTGGATGATGTCCTGGGGCAAAATGTGCTGGAAAGCGATCCCAATAGCGTTGCATCGGTGGTGATTTCCAGCGCTTCAAGCAAGACCGCTATCGGATCGGCGCATCTTTTGGCACGCCGTCCCGGAGTCAGCGTTGTTGGGTTGACATCATCAAAAAATGCTGATTTTGTTCGGTCCTTGGACTGTTTTCACAGAGTGGTGACGTACGACATGATGAGCGATTTACCTTCTGGGACTGCGGCTGATATCTGCGCCTATGTCGACGTCGCCGGAGATAGTGCTGTGACCTGGGGAGTGCATGAGCATTATGGAGATGATTTGGCGTACAGCCTGGCGGTCGGCGGAACACATTGGGATGCTCGAGCCCGAGTCCCTGGGAGGTCGCTGGCTGGCCCCAAACCTCAGCCCTTTTTCGCCCCGACCCAAATCGCCCTACGAAATAAAGAGTGGGGTCGCGCAGGACTTGATCAGCGGGTAAGTGAAGCGTGGAACCGTTTCTCGGAAGGGACTGCACCGTGGTTACAGGTTGCTCCGACTTCTGGACCGTCTGGCGTTGAAGCCTTATTCCAAGAATTGCTGGCTGGACGAGTTGATCCGAGCGTTGGTCATATCTGCTCGATGCACTGACATGGGACGCGAAACAGGGGCCGGTTTCCGGTTTCCCGTGAGCCGACCCCTGCGTCTAAGTAGTTAAAACTGTGGGTGAGGGCTTACGCCCGCATGCCCTTTGAAATTGCACCAAACACTGCGTCCTTGAGCGGAATCATGCCGCAAATGACGGCTCCGTTAACGACGATGTTCTTCCAGTCGTCAGCCCATGAGGCACCCCAGGTGCTCAATGGATACGCCTCAAGCAACCACACGATGAGGATCGAAATACCCAGTGTGAGGTTCGCTCCGATGATCGGGAGCTTCTTGATGGTGTCGCCGAGACCGGCGGTATTCAGGACGGAATGAAGTACTGTCATCACTGCTTCAAGCAGGACTGCCATAACAATCAGAATTGCAACTGTATACATATTTTCTCCTTCAGTAGTGCCGTCTTGCGGCGGCAAACGGCAACTTATGAGACGTTTGGCACAGGGTGGTGGATGCCTGAAAAAAACCTTGTGAACAGGTGAAATGCAGCCTTTTGAACCGACTGCATTCCACCAATGGGTTCAACTGGCTTTAATGCTCTTCGCTGTACTCGCTGCTCCGCTACCAGCAGAGTTCACGGCACGAATCTTGACTTGATATGTGGTGCCGTTAACCAGT
>ERZ889217.408-NODE-408-length-26789-cov-20.942844_pt1 | contig 26789 bp, 27 predicted proteins | sample MGYA00521098_ERZ889217 | MGnify/ENA primary metagenome ERZ889217 (study PRJEB32303, sample SAMEA104408613) | aquatic metagenome | biome: Brackish water; feature: Pelagic; material: water | place: Baltic Sea | collected 2014-06-10T22:04:00 | depth 2,362 m ... | reverse complement strand
GATCGACAAGCTGCGCAATGCCCTAGCCCTGGGCACCAGCCCGATCGTGCGCGGCCTGGTCGATTACGAGGGCGCCATGGCGGTGATCCGCGACCTCGATCGCATCAGCTTCAAAGCCTGGTTCACCGGCCACGGCGGCAGCGAGCGCAGCCTCGAGCGCATGTGGGATCCGATCGCCTACGCCCTCGGCTTCATTGATTGCGAGGCGATCTCAGCCCGCTGCATGCTGACCATCTTCCTGATGTTCGCCACCAAAACCGAGGCCTCCAAGCTCAACCTGCTCAAGGGCTCGCCCCACCGCTGGCTCACCGGTCCGATCCTCGACTACATCACCGCCCGCGGCGCCCGCCTGCACCTGCGCCACCGGGTGGGCGAAGTGCATTACGAGGAGGGCCCATCAGCCGATAGCCCCACCCGCGTCACCGGGTTGACCCTGTCCACGCCTGAGGGGCCCCTGCGGGTGGAGGCGGACACCTACCTGGCCGCCCTCGATGTGCCCGGCATCCAGCGCCTGCTGCCCGAGGCCTGGCGCCGTTACCCCCAGTTCGACAACATTTACAAGCTGGACGCCGTGCCGGTGGCCACGGTGCAGCTGCGCTACGACGGCTGGGTCACCGAGCTGGGCCAGGACGCCGCCGCAGGGCAACGCCGCAGCGACCTCTCCCATCCCGCTGGCCTCAACAACCTGCTCTATACGGCGGATGCCCAGTTCAGCTGTTTCGCCGACCTGGCCCTGGCCAGCCCCGTGGATTACCGCAAGGATGGGCTTGGTTCGCTGTTGCAATGCGTGCTCACCCCCGGCGATCCCTGGATCCCTAAAAAAACAGAGGAGATCGTGGCGGCCACCGATGCCCAAGTGCGGGCCCTCTTCCCCTCGGCGGAAGGACTCACCTTGGTATGGAGCAACGTGGTGAAACTGGCCCAGTCGCTCTACCGCGAGGCCCCCGGCATGGAGCCCTACCGGCCCGACCAGGCCACGCCCGTGGCCAATTTCTTCCTGGCCGGCAGCTACACCCGCCAGGACTACATCGATTCGATGGAGGGGGCCACCATGAGTGGCCACCTGGCGGCGGCGGCGATCCTGGGCCAGCCGGCCAAGCTCGCTAGCCTGGCCTCCCTGGTGGGGCCGGCCGCAGGCCGGACCACCGCCGCTGGGGTGAGCTGAGATGGGCCGTTGGTTAGAGCACAGTGTCACCACCGAGATCCAGGCCCCGGTGCAGCGGGTTTGGACGGTATGGAGCGACCTGGAGGCCATGCCCCAGTGGATGCGCTGGATTGAGGCGGTGGAGACCCTCGACGATCCCGATCTCACCGACTGGACCCTGGCCGCCCAGGGCTTTCGCTTCCACTGGAAGGCCCGCATTACCCAGCGGGTTGAGGCCCAGCAATTGCATTGGGAATCGGTGGGGGGCTTGCCCACCAAAGGGGCCGTTCGCTTTTATCCAGGCCCAGCCGATCAAACAGCTGTGAAGCTCTCTGTGAGCTACGAATTGCCGGGAATATTGGCGCCACTGATGGAACCCACCATCCTCGGCAGGATTGTTAATAAGGAATTGCAGGCCAATCTCGATCGCTTCGGCGACCTAGTGGAAAGCGGCTATGGCCAGGCCTGATCCTGTGGGGGATCGATGCGGTGTTCGTCAGCCGTTGCGCTGGGGCCCCACGATCCCAGCCCTTGCCCTGCTCCTGCCGCTGATGGCCCTAACGGCCTGTGATGGGGAGGGGGATGGCGCTGCCACGGGCGCAGTCCCGGCCCCGGCCAGCGGCGTCGATGGGGCGGTGGCCCCACCCCGAGCCCCATCAGCGCCGGCCCCGGTGCTCCTGGGCACCGCGGCCGGATTTACGCCCTTGCCCTCCCCCCAGCAGGTGATTGGGCCCCTGGCACGGGGCCGTCAAGATCCCTTTGCCCCCCTGCCCCCACCCCAGGCCGGACCCGCAACCCCCAACCTGCCGAGCGGGTTCCTGTTTACGGGGGTGATCCAGAGCCGGGGCCTAACCCAAGCCATCGTTCAGTTGGGTGGCAGCACCGCTGGCACCCCGAGTTCTGGGTCCAGTGGTGCCCCCAGCCAGGCTGTCGCCCCAACGGGCCCAACCAGCGCCACCCTTTGCGAGGGTCCCCGGGGGATCTGCCCAGGGGCCTCCCCGAGCGATTACCAGCTACCGGCCGGTTGGAGCGTCACCGCGATTGACCTGCGCCAGGGCTTGCTCTCCTTGCGTCAGGGCGGCATGACCCTGCGACTCACCCTGGGTTCCGGCAGTGGGGCTGCCCCTGGCCAAGCGGCTGGATCCGCTAACCCAGGCGCAGCAAATGCTGGCTCTGCAAGTTCTGCCTCTGCCGCCAACAGCCCTGCTGGGACACCGCCTGGGCGCTGAGGCCATCCCCCCCGCTGGCCCAGGGCTTCGCGATGCGTGCCCTCAACCCAGGCAGTGGGTGCAGGCGGCCACCAGGCCGTCGAGGTCGTGGGGGCTGGCTTCAGCATCGACCCGGCCCAGGATCTCCAGGCAGTTGCGGCTGGTCTGGGGGCCGATCGAGACCAGGGCCATCCCCTTGAGTTGCGCGAGCCAGCTGGCGCCGAAGTGGGCTTCGAGCAGCTGGGCCGTGTGCAGCACCGTTTTGCCGCTACTGAAGGTGATGGCATCGAGGCCCCCAGCCTCCAGGGCCGCCAGGGTGGCCGATGGCAGGCTGGTGGGGCAGCGGGATTCGTAGGCCGCCACTTCCACCACCCGGGCGCCCGCTTCACCAAAGGCCTCGGCCAGCAGGGTGCGGCCGCCGCTCTGCACCCGGGGCAGCAGCAGCCTGAGGCCCCAGCCGGAGACCGGGAAATGCTCGATCAGGCTGTCGGCGACGAACGCGGGCGGCACGAAATCGGCGGGCGCCCCGAGGGTCTCCAGCTGGGCGGCGGTTTTACGGCCCACGGCGGCGATCTTGAGGCTGGCCGGCCGGCGGGCCAGGCTGCGGCCCTGGCGCTTCAGGCGCGCCTCCACCGCCTCCACGCCGTTGGCGCTCGACACAATCAGCCAGTGGAAGTCTTCGAGTTCGGCTAGGGCGTCATCGAGGGGGCCCCAGTGGTCTGGAGGGCCGATCACCAGGGCCGGCAGGTCGAACACCTGGGCCCCGGCCCGCTCGAACAGGCTGCGGGCCGCCCCGAGTTGTTGTTCCGCCCGGGTGATGGCGATGCGGCGGCCCCTGAGGGGTTCAGGCTCAGCCATTGGCTCAGGACTCCAGTTGCACCATGGCGCCGGCCTGCTGGCGCAGGTGGGCGGCTTCGCTGGCCCGGCCCTGGCTGTGGAGCAGGGCAATGGCCTGGCGGAAGCTGGCCCGGGATGCGGCAATGTCGCCGGCCAGCAGCTCGGCCACCGCCAGGTTCTGGTGGGTTTCGGCATGCTCAGGGTTGAGGCGCCGGGCCTGGCCATAGGCCTCCAGGGCGCCCACCAGGTCGCCATTGCGGCGGCTGACCAGCCCCAGGTTGTACCAGCCCAGGCCCACCTCCGGGGCCACCACCGTGGCGGTGCGGCAGAGGGCCTGGGCCTCCACCAGCTCGCCTTGCTCCAGCAGCAGGGCGGCCAGGTTGAGGCGGGCCCCCAGGCTGAGCCGCTGGGGTAGGGGCAGGGCCAGGGCCTGGCGATAGAGGCCGGTGGCGCCGCCTGGATCGGCCTCGGCAGTGGCGATCGCCAGGTGCAGCAGCAGTTCGTAGCGTTCCGGATGGACCTGGGGCGGGCAGTGCTCCAGGCCGCGCCGCAGCAGGGCAATCCCTTTGGCCCGGTGCCCTTCGCTCACCTCGAGGCTGCCGAGCTTGGCGCAGGCGTAGGCGTCGTTGGGCCGCTCCTGCAGCTCCTGCTCCATGGCTTCTCGTAGCCGCTGGGCCTTGCTCCCCTGGGCCAGGAGCTCCGGGCGGTAGCCATCGTGGAGCAGGGCTGGCACACCGCAATTGGCAACCCGCCACTGGGGCTCCTTGAGCTGCAGCTCCGCCACGCTCTCATCCACGCTGGAGTGATAAGCGCGGCTCCAGCGGATCGCCGGATGGCGGCGAAACAGGCGACTGACGCTGGAATAGGGGGATTGGCGGGCGCCCACTTCCAGGCGCAGCAGGTTGATCAGCAGCACATCCGGTTGGGCCATCAGGGCCCGCAGGGGTGCCATTGCTTCAGGGCGCAGCTGTTCATCGCCATCGAGCACCAGCACCCAGTCGCCCTTGAGCCCCTGCAACGCCGTGTTGCGGGCTGGGGCGAAATCCCCGGGCCAGGGAATCTCCTGCACGGTGGCCCCCAGGCTCTTGGCCAGGGCCACGGTGCCGTCCTGGGAGCCGGTGTCCACCAGCACCATTTCATCGACAAAGCCCTTCACCGAGGCCAGGCAGCGCTCGAGCCGTTCGGCCTCATCGCGCACGATCATTGAGAGGCTGAGCATCGGGCCCGGGGCCAGGGGCGGCCTGCCGAGGCTAGGTGCTTCTGGCAGGGACAGCCGCTGGGGGCTGATCTCAATCGGTGAAGCCGCCCTCCAGGGCCGCGGCGGCCAGGCCGAGGCGATCGAGCAGCAGGGCCTGGGCCAGGGGCATCTGGCCGGGGCTGTAGGCCGCCGGCAACGCATCGCTCAGCAGGGGGCGCAGGCTCTCCCAGAGGTAGGGGCTGCCGTAGACGGCCAGGCCGGCCAGGCGCCCCGCGGCCAGCAGCTGGCTCACCACGGCCGGCCAGGGCTCCTCGCCGCCGGCACTGCCGCGGAAGGGGTTGCCGCGCACAAACAGCTGCAGCAGCACCGGGCCCCCTGGCAGGCGCCCTAGGGCTAGGGGCGCTTGGGGGTCGCCGCTCCAGGGGCTGGGGCTGCGGCTATCGATCAGGCAGCTTTGGTACCCCGCCCCCGCCGGCCGCACCAGGGCCGGCGCCATGGCCGGCAGGAAGGGACAGGCCAGGCTGCTGTCGAGGCGGATCAGGTTCAGGCCGGGGCCAGGGGGGAGGGCCTGTGCTGGGCTCGATGGGGTTTGCCCCTGGGCGGGCCCGTGGGTCTCCAGGCTCAGCTCCACCAGCTCCCGGGCCAGGGCCGCTTCGGCGGGGGAGATCAAGTCGCCACTGGGGTCGCCGCCCAGGCCGCCTGCGGGCTCTACCGCGGCCAGGGCCCGTGTGCGCCGCTCCAGGCTGGCCTCCAGCCGCTGGCGCGAAAGGGCGCCCGATTCGATCGCCGCCACCAGGGCGTCGATGGCGGCATCGGCATCGGCGGGCATCAGGATCAGGTCGGCGCCGGCCGTAAAGGCGAGCAGGGCCGCTTCACCGGGGCCGTGGTGGGCGGTGATCGCCTCCATCACCAGGGCATCGGTCACAATCAGCCCCTCGAAGCCCAGGTCGCGGCGCAGCAGCCCGTCGAGCACGGCCGGCGCCAGGGTGGCGGGCCGGTCGGCATCGAGGGCCTCCAGCAGCAGGTGGGCCGTCATCACGCTGGCCACCCCGGCGGCGATCGCCGAGCGGAAGGGGGGCAGCTCCACCGCCTCCAGGCGGGCGCGGCTGTGGGGCAGCCGGGGCAGCTCCAGGTGGGAGTCGCTGCTGGTGTCGCCGTGGCCGGGGAAGTGCTTGGCGCAGCAGAGCACCCCCTCGGCCTGGGCGCCGCGCAGGAAGGCCGCAGCCAGGCTGGACGCCGTGGCCGGGTCCTCGCCCCAGGCGCGCACGTTGATCACCGGGTTGGCTTGGTTGTTGTTGACATCGCAGACGGGCCCCAGCACCCAGTTCAGGCCCAGCAGCCGGGCCTGGCGCCCCGTGCAGCGGCCGTAGCGTTCGGCCAGGGCTTGCGGGTGGGAAGGCGGGGCTGAAGGGGCTGCCTCGGGCCCTGGGGGCTGCGACTGCAGCAGGCGGCCAATCGCCAGGGGCGGCACCAGCCAGCTGGCCCCCTCGAAGCGCTGGCCCACCCCCTCCTCCACGTCAGCGCAGAGCAGGAGGGGGTGGGCCGCCCAGGCCTGGAGCTGGCGGCAGCGCAGGGCCAGGTCCTGGGCGCTCCCCCCCAGCAGGATCACGCCGCCGACCCCATCGCTGAGCAGCCGCTTGAGGTCGGCATTGGGGAGCTCCCAGCGGGGGTAGCGCCGTTGGCCGTCGCTGGCGTGGCCGCTGGCGCGCACCACCAGCAGGCGCGCCACCTGTTGGCGCAGGGTTAGGCCGCGCCAGTCGGACCCGGGGGCAGGGGCCGGCTTAGTCGTCATCGTCGGCTAGGTCGTCTGCGCCATTGGGCTCGACATCGCTACCGGCCGGCACGTCGCCCTTCTCCAGCCGTTCGGCCCCGAGCTTGTTGATCAGGCCCAGCACCGTGGTGCCCTTTTCGATGCCGCGATCGAGCAGGAAGATCACTTCCGGCGTGCGGCGCATGTTCAGGCGCCGGCTGAGTTCGCCTTTCACGTAACTGGAGGCCGAGCGCAGGCCTTCGAGGGCCTGTTGGCGCTCTTCCTCGCTGCCGAAGATGCTCACGTGCACCTTGCAGTGCTGCAGGTCGCCGGCCACATCAACGCCGGTGACACTCACCATCGCCATGTTGACCCGGTCGTCCTTGATGCCCGTGACCAGCAGCTCGCTCACCTCGCGGCGAATCGAGGCGGCCACCCGTTCCACCCTGCGCCCCTGGGCCATACCTATGTCACCGGTCCTGGGGTCACCATGGCACGCAGGGTTAGGGCCAGGCTGAGGCCGCCGCTGACCAGGGCGCCGATCAGGGCCACGGCGGTGACCGGGTTGCTGCGCCGATCGGCCAGGGGCTCGACGACGGAATTGAGCAGCCCCAGGCCAAAGGCCACCAGGTAGCGCGGGTAGCGCGTCACATTGACGAAGAACTCCCTCATGGCGCAGGCGGCGGCAGCAATCCAAATGCAGCGTTACTCTGCCGCCCAATGGTCTGGGTTGCTCAATGCTGGAACTTCATCAGTTCCGCCATTCCGCTTTCTGCGAGAAGGTGCGGTTGATCTTGGCGGCCAAAAAGCTGGCCTACGGTGTGGTGGAGGTGACCCCCGGCCTGGGCCAGCTGCAGCTGCTGCGGCTCTCGGGCCAGCGCCAGGTGCCCGTGCTGGTGGATGGCTCCGAGGTGATCGCCGATTCCAGCGCCATCGCCCTCTATCTCGAAGCCCAGGTGGCCGAGCCGGCCCTGCTGCCCGTCGATCCGGCCGGGCGGGCCCGGGTGTTGCTGCTCGAAGACTGGGCCGACACGGCCCTGGCCGCCGGCGTGCGCCTGGCCCTGCTGCAAGCCGCCGTGGAGGATGCCGACCTCAGGGCCGCCCTGCTGCCGGTGGCAACGCCCGAGCCCCTTAGGACCCTGGTGGGGGCGGTGCCCGGTTCGTTGCTGGCGGGCCTGGGCCAGGCGGTGGACCAGGGTGGCCTGGAGCAGTTGCGCCACAACCTCAGCCAGCTCACGGCCCTGGTGGCGGCCGGCCCCTACCTGGTGGGCCCCAGCCTGTCCCTGGCGGACCTGGCCGTGGCCGGCCAGCTGTCGTTGCTGAAGTTTCCCGAGGCCGCCGGCGCCCCCCTGGCCGGTTGGGGTGTGCCGGGGTTGGCCGATGATCCCCAGCTCGAGCCCCTGTTCCAGTGGCGCGACCGCATCGGCGCCGAGGTGGGCCGGCCCTGAAGGACACCAATTCCTTGATGGAAACGATCCCTTGAGGGATTGGTGCCCTTGATGGAAACGCCATGGCCCGGCCTGTCGCGCCAGGATTGAATCCCGAGCGGTAAGCGGCCATGTCCGACCCCTTAATCCGCGCCTGCGACCACTACGTGGTGCTCGAACCTGCCGGGGCCGAACGGCTGCTTACGGCCGCAGAAACCCTCGATTGGCTGGTTGCCCAGCTCGAGGCCTTGGAGGAGGTGCCAGCGGACCTGGCCTCCCTACCGGATACCCCCAGTCGGGCCCTGCGCCTGCTGGAAACGGCCTGCGAACTGGAATGGGAGCCGGGGGTGAGCGTGCAGTGGTTCGCGGTGCGGTTGGACCCGCCCGGCTCGGACCCTTGAGACTGCGGTGGGGCTTGGCAGCCGAGCAGGACAAACGACTGCGGCGTAACGGATCTGCCCGCCAGGGTCTGCTCGATCCCCCGCTTGGGAGGCCCCGATCGCGATCAGTTCAGGGACTCGGCGCTGGCGCCGTCGCTGTCGACTAGGGCCACGGGCTGGCTGGGGGCGGCGGGGCGCTGGCGCAGGATCGCCGGCAGCGCTGCGATCACCTGCTGGGCCACCGCAGCGGCCGGGCGGCCGTCCTGGAGGATGTGGAGATCGGCCTGGGCGTAGAGGGGGCGGCGCTCCTGGAGCAGCTCGGCCAGGCGGGCGGCCGGGTCGGGGCAGGCCAGCAGGGGCCGGGGCGTGGGATCGGCCGTAAGGCGCTCCAGCAGCAGCCCGTCCGGGGCATCGAGCCAGATCACCACCCCTTGGTGCAGCTGGCCCCAGTTCTCCGGCCGGGTCACCACGCCGCCGCCGGTGGCCACCACCAGGGAATGCCAGGCGGCGATCTGGTTCAAAACGGCCGCTTCCAGGGCGCGGAACCCCGCCTCGCCCTCGCTGGCAAACAGCTCGGGGATAGACCGGCCGGCCACCTGTTCCAGGCTGGTGTCGGCATCGAGGAAGCGGTAACCCAGGGCCTCGGCCAGGGGCCGGCCCACGGCGCTTTTGCCGCACCCCATCATGCCGATCAGATAGAGATTCACCCCCTGCAGGCGCCGGCGCAGCTCCAGGGCGGGATCGGCTGCTGAGCTGGCTCCGGGGCTGGGATGGGGCGCAGTCATCGACAGGGGACACCTTCTTAGAATGTTGCCTCATGTCTTGCGCTGCGATGACCCCGCCCGTGCTGGCGGCGCCCCCGGCGCCCACCCTCCGCGCCCATGGCCAGGGCAGGCCCTGTGTGATCACGCGCCGGGCCACCTTCAGTGCCAGCCACCGCTACTGGTTGCCGGAGCTCGGCCCTGAAGAGAACGCCAGCCGGTTTGGCCCCTGCAGCCTGGCCCCCGGCCACGGCCACAACTACGAGCTAATCGTGGCCATGGGCGGGGGCCTCGACGCCGATGGCATGGTGCTGAACCTCTCGGATGTGAAGCACGCCATCCGCCGCGAGGTGACCGGCCAGCTGGATTTCCGCTGTCTCAACGACGCCTGGCCCGACTTCGACCTGGAGCGGCCCGATGGTCGTCTCCCCACCACTGAAGCCCTGGTGCTGGCGATCTGGCAGCGCCTCGCTCCGCACCTGCCCCTGATGGGCCTGCGCCTCTACGAAACCTCCACCCTCTGGGCCGATGTGCTCGACGACTCCATGGAAGCCTTCCTGACGATCCGCACCCATTTCGCCGCCGCCCATCGCCTCGCCCGCCCCGAGCTGAGCCAGGCCGAAAACGAGGCCATCTATGGCAAGTGCGCCCGGCCGAATGGCCACGGCCACAACTACCTGCTCGATGTCACGGTGCGCGGCCGGATTGATGGGCGCACCGGCATGGTGGCGGACCTGGCCGTGCTGCAGCAGCTCGTGGACGACCTGGTGGTGGAGCCCTTTGACCACACCTTCCTCAACAAGGACGTGGCCCATTTCGGCCAGTGCGTGCCCACCGCCGAGAACATCGCCCTGCACATCGCCGACCTACTCCAGGCGGCGATCGCCACCACCGGCGCCAGCCTCCACAAGGTGCGCATCCAGGAAAGCCCCAATAACGCCGCCGAGGTGTTCGCCGAAGCCCCCCTGGTGGGCATGCGGCCCCTGGCCCTCGACGCCCTGGCGGCGGTGTGAGTGCGGCGGGCTCCCCGTCCGCCTTGGGGCCCCTAAGCCGGCCCCAGGTCACGTTGGTGCTGGCGCTGAGCCTCGATGGCCGTTTGGCGCCCCCCGACGGTGGCGCCGCCCAGCTGGGCAGCACCGGCGACCGACGTGCCCTCGAGGAGGCCCTGGCCTGGGCCGATGGCTGCCTGATTGGCGCCCAGACCCTGCGGCTCCATGGCAGCACCTGCCTGATCCGCCAGGCCGACCTGGTGGAGCGCCGGCGCCTGCAGGGGCGTCCGCCCCAGCCCTGGGCCCTGGTGGTGAGCCGCAGCGGCTGCCTCGATCCCCAGCTGCCCTTTTTTCACCAGCCTTTGCGGCGTGCTCTGGTGGCTCCGGCGGGGGTTGGTTCCAGCCCGCCTACGGGCTTTGAGCGCCTCTGGACCTTGCCCCCAGACGCAGAACCGCTGCCTGGGTCAGCCGCTGGGGCCAACCCGTCCCAACCCGGGAGCCGGGGTTGGCCCGCTCTGTTGGCCGCATTGGCGGCCGAGGGAATGGATCGCTTGGTGCTGCTGGGTGGGGCGCGGCTAGCGGCCAGCCTGCTGGCCCTGGATCTGGTTGATGGGCTGCAGCTCACCCTGGTGCCCCGGTTGCTGGGCGGCGCCCATCACTGGCTGCCCTTAGGGCCCCTGCCGGCCCCGGGCCGCTGGCAGCTAGAGGAGAATCGCCCCTTAGGCCAGGGCGAGCTGCTGCTGCGCTACAGCCGCCTTGGCAGCCGCCCCTAGCGGGACTGGGGACCTTGAGACTGGGAACCTGGGGACTGGGAACCCTGGGACTGGGCCTGGGACGGGGGCTTGAACTGGTGGGCGATGTCGCGCAAACTCACGTCCCGCAGGCTGTCGGGCGGCAGGCCCAGCAGTCGGGCGGCGCAGCGTTTCACCACCAGCTCACTGGCCTCGCCGAGGCGGCCGCTCAGCAGGTCGGTGACCACCGCCAGGCTGTTGTCGCTGGCATCGGTTTCCTCCACTAGGCAGCGGCTCACAGGGGCGGCCAGCTGGCGGCAGGGTTTCTCCAGGCTGGCGACCAGGGCCCCATCGGCGCCGCCCAGCCAGCCCACACAAAGGCTGGCTAGGCGCGCTTCCACCTGGGGCCGCAGCAGCTGCAGCACCGGTCGCATCAGGCCGGCCTGGGCCGGAACTGCCTGCAGGGGCAGCAGCAGGGCCGTGGCGACTCCTAGCGTTATGGCCCTGCCGCTGCCCCGGAACGCCCTGCCATGGCTGAGCTTCAAGCCCGCTGGCACGGGTCGATCGCCGAGATTCCCGAGGACCAATGGCAGGCCGTGACGGCGGCAGCAGGGCTTCCCTTCTACTCCTGGCCCTGGCTGGAGCGCCTCGAGGCCTCCGGCAGCATCGTGCCCTCCCAGGGCTGGCAGCCCGTGCACCTGGGGCTTTGGCGCGGCGAGAGCCTGGTGGCGGTGGCACCGCTCTATGTCAAAGGCCATAGCTATGGCGAATTTGTGTTTGATCAGGCCTTTGCCCAGCTGGCCGGCCAGCTGGGGCTGCGCTACTACCCCAAGCTGCTGGGCATGAGCCCGCTCAGCCCGGTGCTGGGTTATCGCTTCCACATTGCCCCGGGCGAAGATGAATCGGCCTTAACGGCCGTGCTGCTCGCCCTGATCGAGGAATTCTGCCGCAAGCATCATATTTTGAGCTGCAATTTTCTCTACGTGGATCCGCTATGGCAGCCCCAGCTGGAGGCGGCTGGCTGGGCCCCCTGGTTGAACCAGCAGAGCCTGTGGACCAACCAGGATTACACCGGTTTTGAGGCTTATCTGGCCAGTTTTAATGCCAATCAGCGCCGCAATATCAAGCGGGAGCGCCGTTCGGTGGCCGCCGCTGGCCTCACGGTCACCCCCCTGCTGGGGGAGGCGATCACGGATGATTTGATGGCGCGCATGCATCATTTCTACGCCCAGCACTGCAGCCGCTGGGGGGCCTGGGGGAGTAAATACCTCACCGAAGCGTTCTTTACCGAATGCCCGAAGGAGCTGCGACAGCATCTGGTGTTATTCAGTGCCCATGCGGGCGATCCCAGCGATCCCCTGGCCATGTCCCTGTGCGTGCACAACCGCGACCAGCTCTGGGGCCGCTATTGGGGTAGTGATCTAGAGCTGGAGAACCTCCATTTCGAAGTTTGTTATTACGCGCCAATTGCCTGGGCGATCGAACGGGGCATCCGTCAGTTCGATCCCGGTGCCGGCGGCAGCCACAAGCGTCGCCGCGGCTTTGTCGCCCGCCCCCACGCCAGCTTGCACCGCTGGTTTGATCCCCGCTTCGATCGGCTGCTGCGCCAATGGTTGCCCCAGGCCAATGCCCAGCAGCTGGAGGAAATCGAAGCAATTAATGCCGAGTTGCCGTTCACAACCCCGGCGCCGCCCCTCGGGATGCCGCTCGAGAGTGGGCCGTTGTCTCCCCCCTAGACAGCCCCCGATGGGGCCCTGATTAGCATGGCCCCATGGTTCCTATCCCCCCCGATCGCCAGGCCCTCGACGACCAGCTTTCGCAGCGGTTTATCGCCCTAGATCCGAGCGGCTACTTCCTGATCAAGCTCGATCGGGCCGCGGGCGAGCTGGTGGCCGAGCATTACGGCAACGGCATCGATGAGCGGGGCCTGGCCACCGATCCGGCCACGGGGGAAGTGCTGCAATGCCGTGGCGATGGACCCCGCCCACCCCTGGCCGTGTTTCGGGGCCGCAGCGCCAAGGCACTAGGCATTGCCCTCAGCGAAGGCGAGGGCCCCTGGCCGATCAGCCGGCTCGACCACGCCCTTTACCTAGGCCGGGAATTGCAACGGGCCGAACGCTGCCTAGGGGACGGCAGCAATTACATCCAAGACTGAACAAGTTGGCCGGCTTGCCCTTCGCCTTAGGCGGGCTGTAATTCCCGCGGGGCCATGGTTGGGGTAGAGGGGGGCTCGGGTGGCAGGGTTGCCAGCTGCTCCTGGATTTCCTTGGTGACGACCCCGCGGTATTCCTGGAAGTGCTCGTTGTGGGCCAGGGTGATCAGGAACTGCTCCAGGCACTTGGGATTGCGCCGGGCGACCGTGGCTAGGGACTTCCAGAAACGGAAGCGGGTGTCCCGTTGGAGTCCTTGGCGCCAGACCACAATCGAGAGGGCGCGCAGATCACGCCAGCCAGGTAGCACTGATTTGTCGGAGTTTTCGGCCTTGTAGAAGGCCTTCCAGCGGGGTTCACCCATCTTGAGGTAGTAGTGGGTGACCCGGTCGATATAGGCGTTGGGCTCATACAACCGGCAGAAGGCATCCACGTATTCGTTGGCGATGTCGCGGATCGGCCGGGTTGGCAGGAAGTTGAGCAGGTTGGTCTGGTTGACCCCCTTGGCATCGGCCTTTTCTTCGATCAGGCGCCCTTCCTTTTCGAGGCGATGCCAGAGGCCGGTGTTGGGCAGGGCCTGCAACATGCCCATCATCGCGGCAGGAATGCCGGTGCGGCTGACAAAACGCACGATGCGATCGCCGGCACCTGTTTTTTCACCATCGAAACCAATGATGAAGCCAGCCATCACCCGAATGCCATAGGAGGTGATCCGATCGACGGAGTCTTCCAGCGAACTGCGGGTGTTCTGGTGCTTGCCGGTCAGGGAGAGGCTGGCCTCATCCGGGGTTTCGATCCCCAGGAACACCGCCTCGAAGCGAGCTTCCGCCATCATCGTCAACATTTCGTCGTCGGCGGCGAGATCCACCGAGGCTTCCGTGGTGAAGGTGAAGGGGAAGCCCCGCTCAATCTGCCATTCCTTCACGGCTGGCAACAGCAACTTGGCATTGCGTTTATTGCCGATGAAGTTGTCATCCACCAGGAAGATGGCCCGGCGCCAGCCCAAGTCATAGAGGGCCTGTAATTCGGCCACCAGCTGCTCGGGGCTCTTGGTGCGGGGCTTGCGCCCGTAGAGCACGATGATGTCGCAGAACTCACACTGGAATGGGCAGCCGCGTGAGAACTGCACGCTCATCGAGTCATAGGCATCGAGCTCGAGCAGGTCGAAGCGGGGGATCGGCGTGCCGGTGACATCGGGCTTCACCCCATTGGAGCTGAATCGGCCCTGAAGCTCACCCCGTTCGATTGCTTCGATAAACAGGGGCAGGGTGATTTCGCCCTCATCGAGGATCTTGAAATCGGCTAAGGCCAGTTCCGGCGCATCGGGGGTGGAGCTGGCGAAGGGGCCGCCCACGGCGACCGGGATGCCCCGGCGCTTGGCTGCGGCAATCTGGGCGGCCATGTCGGCCTTTTGGACGATCATCCCGGAGATGATCACGAGCTCGGCCCAGACCCAATCCGCCTCTTGCACCTCGGAGACGTTGCGATCCACCAGCCTCATCTCCCAGGTTTGGGGCAGCAGGGCCGCCACGGTCACCAACCCAAGCGGCGGCAACAGCACCTTGCGATTCACCAGCTCGAGAATTTTCTCGTAGCTCCAGAAGGTCTTGGGAAACTCTGGGTAAATGAATAGCGTGCGCATGCCGACCGGTCTCAAGCTGTGGGGAATGACGCTCTGGCCGAACGGTTTGGCGGGGCTGGCACCCAACCATCAGGGATGGACCGCTGAGGGAAGGGTGGCTGCCTAGACGTCCTGGCTGGGGATGGGGCTAGGGACCTAGCCAGCGAAAGGGAAACCATTGGCAAATCGTTGACTCATCTTAGGCGGTTCAGTGAAGGTTTCGGTCTCGGGCCGGCCCCCTTCTGCTGTAATGGCTGGGCCATTGTCCCAGTAACGCCATGGGTCCCGCGATCTATCTGCTTCTCGTTGCCGGTGGACTTACCGCCGCCGCCGCCCTTGCCTATGTGGTGCGCAGCGCCAAGTTGATCTGAGCGAGTCTTGGTTGTGGTGGGGTGCTGCTGAGGCTTGTGGGCACCCCCTAGCCCCGGTCCTGCTCCAGCCGCTGGGAACCGCGGCTGCGCAGTTCCCATAGCGCGATCACCAGTCCAATGCCGCCCAGGAGGGCGAAACAGGTCTGCAGGCCATAGACCATGGTCAAGCTCGCGGCCAAGAGGCCGCTGAGGCCACCGCCCCCGAGGAAGGCCACCTGGGCTAGGCCGGCCATGCGACCCCGCAGCACCTGGGGAACGGCCACCTGGGTGATCAGGTTCGTGCCCGCCAACAGGCAGGCCGTGCCAGCCCCGATCAGGAAGGCCATGGCGAGGCTGGTGGGAATCATGCTGGCCGTGCCGGTGGCCGCAGCCATGCCCAGCTGGGCCACGGCGGTGACCAGGGCACTGGTGCCAAGCAGCAGGGCCGGTCGGCGGCAGAGCTGCTGGGAGCGCCGCTGCAAGATCACCCCACCACAGATGCTGCCCGCAGCTAAAACGCTGGTGAACAGGCCTAGGGCCAGGGGACTGGGGCCGAGCAGCTCATTGGCGATCAGGGGCGCCAGACCCGGGTGGAAGAAGCCCACCAGGCAGGCCAGGGCCGTGAAACGCAGCACCTGGCGCAGGGCCGGGCCGCAGTCCCGCCAGGCCGTGGCCACGCTGGCCGCCTGGCCCCGCTGGCTGCGCTGCTCCCGTTCCCGGTGCGGTGCCATCAACCAGGTGAGGGCGGCGATCGGCAGCAGGTAACTGGCCGCATCGAGGCCGAGGGCTGCCACCGGGCCCAGGGCGGCGACCAGCAGGCCGCCAATCGGCGGGCCCACCAACTTGCCCACGTTGAACACCACCGAAAAGCTGGTGAGATAGGGGCCCAGCTGCTCGGGCCCATCCACCAGCAGGGCGCAGAGCTTGTTGCGGGCGGTGAGTTCGTAGGCGCTGGCCAGGCCCACCCCCAGGGTGCTCAGTAACAGCAGGGCGATCTGGAGGGGCCCCTGGCTGATCGGGATGGCCACCGCCCCGAGCACGCCGGCTGCAAACAGGCCCCACTGGGCCCGGATCAACACCGTTTCACTGCCGAACCGGTCGGTGGCGACCCCGGCTGGCCCGCTCACCAGCAGGGTGGGCAGGCAGAGGGCGGCAAAATTCAGGGCCAGGATCAGGGGGTTGTGGCTGCCGTGCATCAGCAGCCAGCCCTTGGCCGTGAGCCCGGCGAAGGAGCCGGCCGTGCTCAGGCCGGAGGCCACCAGGAAGGTGCTGCGCTGCTGGCGGATGAGGTGCTGGCGGATTCGGCCGAGGGCCTGGCTCAAGTGCTCCCCTGGCGGGCAGCTAGGGCGTCGCCCACCATCGCCTGGGCCCCCACCACCACGCCCACCAGGTCGTAGGTGTTGGCGGCGGTGATGCGCACCGGAACCATGGTTCCGGGGGCGGCGCAGAGGCCGCCTTCGCCGGGCAGCACCCGCACTTCGCCATCCACTTCAGGGGCGTAACGGGAGCAGCGGCCCAGCATCTCGCCGGTGGAGGGGTTTTCCTGCTCAATCAGCACATCCACGATCCGGCCCACCCAGGCGGCGTTGCGCTCGGCGGCAATCGGCTGCTGCAGGGCCATCAGCCGGTCCTTGCGCTCGGCTGCTACCTCGGCGCTCACCGGGTTGGCCAGCTCGGCCGCGGCGGTGCCTTCTTCCGAGGAGAAGGTGAACACGCCCACGTGGTCGAAGCGTTGTTCGGCCACAAAATCGAGCAGGTGCTGGAAGTGCTCCTCGGTTTCGCCGGGGAATCCCACAATGAAGGTGGTGCGCAGCACGGCCTCGGGCAGCTGCTCGCGAATCCGCTTGAGCAGGCTGCCGGTGACATCGGCTTGCCAGGGGCGGTTCATGGCCCGCAGCACCTCGGGGTGGCTGTGTTGCAGCGGCAGATCCAGGTAGGGCAGCACATTGGCCACCTCCCGGTAGGCGGCCAGCACCTCGGATGTGAGGCCGGTGGGATAGGCGTAGTGGACCCGGATCCAGGGGATCTCCACCGCGCCCAGGGCGCGCAACAGCTCGGCCAGCTGGGGCTTGCCGTAGAGGTCGAGGCCGTAGTTGGTGGTGATCTGGCTGATCAGCACCAGCTCCTTCACCCCCTGGGAGGCCAGTTGCTGGGCCTCGGCCACGACCGATTCGATCGTGCGCGAGCGCTGGTCGCCGCGCAGCTTGGGAATGATGCAGAAGGCGCAGCGGTAGTCGCAGCCTTCGGCCACCTTGAGGTAGGCCACGGCCTCGCTGGTGGTGCGGTAGCGGGGCAGGTGTTCATCGCCCACGAAGACGGGGGTGGCGCTCACCTGGTGCACCCGCTCGCCCGCCTCGACCCGCTCCAGCACCGACACGATGTGCTGGTAATCGCCCGTGCCCACGATCGCCTTGGCTTCGGGCAGGGAATCCAGCAGTTCCTGCTGGAAGTGTTGGGCCAGGCAGCCAGCAATAATGAGTTCCTTGCCCTGCTCCGCCAGCTCCACCAGGGTGCGCACCGACTCTTCGCGGGCCTCCTGGATGAAGCTGCAGGTGTTCACCACCACCACGGAGGCGTCGTTTTCATCGGCGCTCACGCCGTAGCCGGCCTCGGCGAGTAGGCCGAGCATGTGCTCGGTGTCGACCCGGTTTTTCTCGCAGCCCAGGTGGGCGAAGGCCACGGTGGCCTTGCGGGCCGGGGCCGCTGTGGCCTTGCGGGCCGGGGCCGCGGTGCTGACAGCGCTGGGCTGGCCTGGGGCGGGGATCGGGCTCATCGTCAGGGGGGCTCCAGGGGCTGGCAAAGGAGCCAATCTCCCACCCTAACCAGGGCCTTCGCTCGTCCTTCAGCGTCCACCAGGCACCGATCTACCGGCGGCTGCGAGAATGCCTCCAGCCAAGTTCTTGCCTGTGACCTCCTCCAAACTGGGCAGTCGTCTCAGTTCCCGCCGCCGCAGCGATCCCGGCCTGCGCTGGGTGCGGGTCGTGATCGCCGTGCTGGCCACGGTTGGAGCGATCGACACTGGCGCGATCACCCTGAAGAAGTGGGGCCTGCTCGGCGCCCTGAGCTGCGGCAAGGAGGGCTTCTTCGGCTGCAACGGCTGCGAGAAGGTGCTCGCCAGCGCCTGGGGCTCGATCGCCGGCCAGCCCCTGGCCCTGTTTGGTTGCCTGGCCTACCTGGCGATCCTGCTGATGGCGGTGGTGCCCCTGGTGGCCCAGGGCGAGGCCCGGGTCAGCCTCTCCCAGCGCAGCTGGTGGGGCATGGCCCTACTCAGCACGGCCATGGCCGTGTTCAGCCTGGTGCTGGTGGGGGTGATGCTGTTTGGGCTGCAGGATTGCTGCCCCTTCTGCATCCTCTCGGCCCTGCTGAGCGTCTCGCTCATGGTGTTCAGCCTGGTGGGTGGCGACTGGGAGGACCCCGGCACCCTGGTGTTTCGCACCGTGATCACGGCCCTGCTGGTGGGCATCGTCGGCCTGGGCTGGGCGGCATCGGCCAACCGGCCGGCGGCGATCACCGGCAAGGGCGTGCCGCCCGCGGTGGTGTCGGAGAGCAATCCGGCCAAGCTGGCCCTAGCTGAACAGCTCACAGCCAGTGGCGCCGTGATGTACTCGGCCTACTGGTGTCCCCATTGCCACGAGCAAAAAGAACTGTTTGGCCGCCAGGCCACCGAGAAGCTCGAGGTGATCGAATGCGCCCCCGATGGCCGGAACAGCCAAAAGGCCCTCTGCGATACCAAGAAAATCGAGGGCTATCCCAGCTGGGAGATCAAGGGCGTGATCTCATCGGGCGTCAAACCCCTGGAGCAATTAGCCGATAAGAGCGGTTACACCGGCTCCCGCAGCTTCTGAGCCAGCTGGCTCGCTGGGCCTAGCCGGCGCCGGTTTGGCCCGCGTCGTTTGGGCAGGGGGCCTGGTTGCCGATGGGTTCGGTGCGGATCCGCTGGCCCCGTTCTTGGAGGCTGTGGCATTGCCAGAAAGGGGTCCGGGCCGGCGCATCCAGCCGGTAGTGGCCGCCGCGGCTTTCCTGGCGAAATAGGGCGGCCTCCAAGAGGGATTCGGCCACACTCAGTCGCTGCAGGAGGTCGTGGGCCGCTGCTAGGGCGTGCGCCCCGTCGGGGTCGAGGGCCAGGGCCCGCTCGCCCGGCTCCTGGTCCAGGCAGGGGACCAGGCCAGGGGCGCTTTCCAGGTCGGCCCGCTGGCGGCGCACGCTTTGCAGTGCTGGCGCCAGGTCGCCGCGGCAACGTTCCACCCCCGCCACTCGCCAGCAGGTGAGTCTCAGCTCCTGGTTGGCCCGGGCCAAGGCTTCGGGGTTGAAGACGAAGGGGGCGCCGGCCGGGCCCGGGGTTGGCATCGCCCGGGGCTCCTGGGCGGTTGGCGGCTGCTTGGGTCCCTCTCCTAGATGGATCGAGCCCAGTTGCCGGGCGAACACCAGGCATTCCATTAAGGAATTACTCGCCAGCCGGTTGGCGCCATGCACGCCCGTGCTGGCCACCTCGCCCACGGCATAGAGGCCGGGAATCGAGCTGGCCGCCTGCAGGTCGGTGCGGATGCCGCCCATCCAGTAGTGGGCGGCCGGAGCCACGGGGATCGGTGTTGTTGTGGGCTCTAGGCCCAGTTCGCGGCAACGGCCCAGGATCGTTGGAAATTGCTTCTCCAGCCGATCAGGCCCGACGGGCCGCAGGTCGAGCCAGAGGTGATCCACCTGCCGTTCGCGCATGCGCCGCACCAGGGCGCGGCTGACGGCATCGCGGGGGGCCAGGTCACCGCCCGCCAGCTGGGCCACCGGGCTAGCCCCATCGGCATCCATCAATCGGGCCCCTTCGCCCCGCACGGCTTCCGAGATCAGGAAATGGGGAGCCCCCGGCAGCATCAGGGCCGTGGGGTGGAATTGCACAAATTCCAGGTCGCGAATCAGGGCCCCGGCCCGGGCCGCCATGGCCACGCCATCGCCGCTGGCCTGGGCCGGGTTGGTGGTGTTGGCGAACAGGTGGCCGCCTCCGCCCGTGGCCAGCACCACGGCCCGGGCTGCCAGCCAGCGCACCTGCCCCTGGTCGAGCACCTGCAGGCCGCAGCAGCGGCCGCCTTCTAACCAGAGTTGCAGGGCCGTGCTGGCCAAGCGTCGCTCCAGGCCTGGGCGCCGCAGCACCTCCCGTTCCAGGGCATCGACCAGGGCTCCGCCGGTGCGGTCCTGGGCGTGGAGCACGCGCCGGTGGCTGTGGGCCGCCTCCAGGGTGGTGCTGAGGTCCCTGCCGTTGCGATCAAAGGCCATGTCGAGCTGCAGCAGCCGCTCCACACAGGCCGGGGCCTGGTGCACCAGCAGCGCCACGGCAGCTGGATCGCAGAGGCCGGCGCCGGCCTTGAGGGTGTCTTCGATGTGGCTCGCGAAGCTGTCCTCGGGCCGGGTCACGGCGGCAATGCCTCCCTGGGCCCAACGGCTGGCGGAGCGGGGCGCCCGTTCCTTGCTCAGCAACAGGATGCTCAGGCCCTTAGGCAGTTCCAGGCAGGCCATCAGGCCGGCGGCCCCGCCGCCCACCACCACCACATCCCAGCTGGATTGCAGGGGGCCATCGACCGCACGCTCAGCCATCAAGTGCCATGGACCAATAAAAAAAGCCGCCGGGAGGGCCCGACGGCTTGCACCATCTGGTCAGTTTAGGGCTCAGCGGTAAACACCGTCGTTGATGCGATCAAAGCCTTCGTTGAGGGCAATCGAGGGCGGGGTGACGGTGAAATTAGACTTGTATTTATCAAACAGTTCCTGCTGACGCTCGCTCAAATCGAGCTTGAGCACATCATCCACGCTGTCGTAGGGGCCGCCAAGGACGATCTTGCCGGCCAGGGTCGGGTACATGCCGGGATACACCTGAAAGCGGCGCACGGAGCAGTTGTTGAGGTCGATTTTGCCGCCACTCTCGGCAATCTTGTCGTCGACAAGGTTGCGAAGTTCGGCCGCTTGCACGCTTGGGGCCATCATCAGGCCTAGCAGCAGGCCGGCCAGGAGCACGCCACCCATGAGCCATGAAACCAAGCGTTTCATCGAAAACTCCGTCTGATGAGAAACCACACGCTGCCGAAAGCCAGCAGGGGCAACCTACAGCCCAAGGTCGGCTAATCCGCTGACCCGGCCCCAGGTTTTTGCAGTTCTTCAGATGGCGGCCTGGGCCTGGGCCTCAGATCAGTCCACTCAGTCGTGGTGCAGCCAGGGCCGCCGCCAGGAACAGGCCATCGACGCAGAGGGTGGTGGCCAGGGCCGAGGCGGCTAGGCGCCAGGCGGGATCGGGGTGGCTCCAATAATGGCGGCAGAGACCAATCAGGCCCCAGCCCGCCAGGCCAACCACCGCCAGGGGCAAGGGCTCCAGGACGCCAAGGGCTGCTTGGTGCAGCAAGGCAGCCGCCTGGTCTAGGGGCGCCAGCAACACCTCCCGCCAATGGGTCATCACCCCGGTGATTGCCATGACGCCATCGGTGCAGGCCGTGCCCAGGAGCGAAGCCAGGTAGAAGCTGGCGGCCAGGCGCCAGCGGCCCTTGAGGCCCGCCAGGGCCAGGGGCAGGGCAAAGGCCTCGATCGGCAGGTGCCAGAGGGGGTGGAGACGGCACCAGCCCCAGAACAGGCACCCCCCCAGCCAGCTGCCGCTGAAGCCCACCAGCAGGGCGCCGGCCGTGGACCAGCCTTGCTGGCGGCGCTGCTCCAGCAGCACCCCGACCAGCACGAGGGGCAGGGTGAAAACGGCAGCGCTGAAGGGGGCGAGCCGCACCCAGGGGGCCTGCAGGAACACGGGTAGGGCCACGAGCAGGGCGCCGGCCGCGGCGAGCAGGTCTAGTCGGGAGGTGGCTGTTGTTGGGTCTGCGCTGGCGGGTGCGAGGGGGGCGATCGGCACGCCGAGCCGTCCATTCAAGGCAAGCCCAGCGGGATCCCCCAGGGCAACGCCCAGCGATTCGCTAACAAGGCTGGACTGAACCCCGACCACCCGGTTGTGAAGAAAGGTATCCAACCTTAAAGGATGCGCCCGCCGACAACGGCTGGCCAGCAGCCCCTGGCCGCCATAGGGTCGGCCCCATTGCTTCCGCCGCCGCCTCCATGCCCCCGCTGGAACCCGCCCCCACCCTGGGGTTGTTTGAGGCGTGCTGGCACTACCTGGTGCTGGGCGTCGTTCAGGGGCTCACCGAATTTCTGCCGATCAGCAGCACGGCCCATCTCAAGGTGGTGCCCGTGGTGTTGGGCTGGGGCGATCCCGGGGTGGCGGTCACGGCCGTGATCCAGCTCGGCAGCATCGTCGCCGTGATTGCCTTTTTCCGCCGAGACCTCATCGAGGTGTTCAGGGGCATGGCCCAGGCGCTCCGCCAGGGCGACTGGCAGACGCCGCCGGCCCGCCTGGGCGTTGCGGTCGCCCTGGGCACCCTGCCGATCGTGGTGGCGGGCCTGGCCGTGAAGCTGTTTGTGCCCGATTTCGACCATTCGCCCCTGCGCAGCCTCCACTCGATCGGGGCGGTGTCGATCGGGATGGCGATCCTGTTGGGCCTGGCCGAACAATTGGGCCGGCGCCGACGGGTTCTGGGCGACGTTCAGGTGCGTGATGGCCTGTTGGTGGGCCTGGCCCAGGCCCTGGCCCTGGTCCCCGGCGTCTCCCGCTCCGGTGGCACCCTCACCGCCGCCCTCTTCGATGGCTGGCGCCGGGCCGATGCCGCCCGCTTTTCGTTTTTGCTCGGGATTCCGTCGATCACCCTGGCTGGGCTGGTCGAAATGAAATCGGCCTTTGCGGAGCCGATTGCCGGCGGGGCGATCCCCCTGCTGGTGGGCATCGTCACGGCGGCGCTGGTGTCCTGGCTGGCGATCGCCTGGTTGCTGCGCTTCCTGCAAAGCAACAGCACCTGGTGGTTTGTCGGCTACCGCCTCCTGTTTGGCCTGTCCCTACTCCTGTTTGCCGGCCGGCTTGGCGCCGCCGCCAGCTGAGTCCCTGGCCTGCCCTGGCCCAACCCCACCGCCCTAAGCAGCCCGGCCGCGGCGCAGACTGGTGTCAGCTTGTGAGTGGCGGAACGGCCCGTGTGGAAGGAGCCCTCGGCGGGTGTGAGCCTGGCTGATCAATCTGGCGAGACGCGCCTGCCTAAGCCCGCCGTGGTCGACACGGTGGAACCGGGTTCGATCGGCGAGGAGCTGGGTTTCCAACCTGGCGACAAGCTGCTCAGCATCAACGGGGTGCGGCCCCGGGACCTGATTGACCTGCAGTGGCTGGTTGGGGTGGAGGAGCTGCGCCTGGAGGTGGAGGATCCGAATGGAACCCTGCACGAAGTGGAGCTGGAAAAGGAGGCCGATGAGGGCCTGGGCCTGGGCTTCAGCGAGGCCCTGTTCGATGGCCTGCGCCAGTGCAATAACCATTGCGCCTTCTGCTTCATCGACCAGCAACCCCCCGGCCATCGCCACAGCCTTTACCTCAAGGACGACGACTACCGACTCAGCTTTCTCTACGGCTCCTACCTCACCCTCACCAACCTGACGGGGGCCGACTGGCAGCGGATCGAGGAGCAACGGCTCTCGCCCCTGTTCGTCTCCGTCCATGCCACCGATCCGGCGCTGCGCAGCCAGTTGCTGGTCAACCCCCGGGCCGGATTGCTGCTCGAGCAACTTGCCTGGTTTGCTGAGCGCCAATTGCAGATCCACGCCCAGGTGGTGGTTTGCCCTGGCCTCAACGATGGGGCTGCCTTGGAACGCACCCTCACCGATTTGGCGGGATTTGCTGGTGGCGATTGGCCGGCCGTGCTTTCGGCGGCGGTGGTCCCCGTGGGCCTGACCCGTTTTCGGCCGCCAGGAGATGGCCTGGTGCCGGTGGATCGGGCCTGTGCCCGCCGGGTGATTGCCCAGGTGGAGCCCCTCCAACAGCAGTTTCTCCAAGACTTCGGCAGCCGTTTTGCCTGGCTATCGGATGAGTGGTATCTGATGGCGGGCCTGGCCCTGCCGCCCCGCGCCAGCTACGAACAGTTGCCCCAGCAGGAAAACGGCGTTGGCAGCATCCGCGCCTTCCTCGAGGCCATGGAGCAGGCCACCGAAGATTTACCGGCGGCCCTGGCCCAGCCCAGGCGGGTCAGCTGGGTGGTGGGCCAGCTGGTGGCCGAAGCCCTGCAGCCGGCGGTGGAGCGGCTCAACCGGGTCACTGGCCTGGAGCTGCTGCTCCATGGTCTGCCCAGCCCCTACTGGGGCCAGGACCAGGTGGTGACCGGCCTGCTCACGGGCCAGGACCTGATTGATGGCCTGAAGGGGAAGGATTTGGGGGAGGAACTGTTGTTACCTGCGGTGGTGTTGCGGCAGGGGGAGCCGGTGTTCCTGGACGATCTGACCATGGAGATGGTCAGCCAGGCCCTGCCCGTGCCGCTGCGGCTGGTGCAAGGGGCAGATGAGATCGTGGCCGCCTGCCTGATGTTGAAGGCGGTTATTCCCTAGGCTTAGGCCACGCGATGTATTGGGTAAGGATCTGGTGGCTCCTCGATTGACTTCCTGGTTCGCCCTGCTGGGCGCCGGGTTCCTTCCCTTGGCAGCCGTACCTGGCCTGGCAGTGGTGCCTGGCCCAGCCAGTAGCGGCGGGGGTGCCGCAGCGGCGCCCCTTTCGCCCACGGCCCGCCTCGATCCGGCTCCCCAGCCCTTGCCCCTGGCCACCCAGGTGAGGGGAACCCGGCCCAAATCCAATCCCTCGGTGCTGGCACCAGCCGCCACCAAGCTCGAACCCGATCTGTTGCGCCTGAGCTCGCCGCCCAGCCTGGCCCTGCCCACCAGCCCGGATCAGGTCAGCATCCGGGCCCTGCGGCCCCTGGGCCTGGGGGAGGTGGAAACCCTGGCTGAGGTCAACAATCCCAACCTCAAAGCCATTGCCTCCCAGGTGGATCAGGCTAAATCCAACCTGCGGGCCCAGATTTCGGCTTGGTATCCAACGATGAGCTTGACGGCGTCTAACTTGCCAAGCTTTTTTAATGGTGAATCCTACAGTAGTTTGCCCGATGGATCTTTTAATTCCACTTCTACGGGTTTAAGTAAAACGCGTTTGCAGGGTGCAAAAGGTGGTGTGGGCATTAACTGGGCCCTGATCAACCCCCAGCGAGTTCCCCAAATTGCCGCGGCTCGCGACCAATTCGAGCAGGCCAAGAATCAATATCTGATCGCCCTACGGGAGCTGCGGTTGCAAGCTGCCCAGGCCTACTTCCAATTGCAACTCGCCGACGATCAAGTTCGTATTGGCCAGGAGTCGGTTCGGGCCTCCTTGGTGAGTTTGCGGGATGCCCGGGCCCGCTTCCAGGCGGGTGTGGCCACCAAGTTAGAAGTGCTGCAGGCCGAAACCCAGCTGGGTCGCGATGAGCAGCTTCTCACCAACTCGATCGCCAGCCAGAGCATCGCCCGCCGCAGCCTGGCCCGCCTGCTGGACCTGCCCCAAACAATCACGCCAACTGCGAAAGAACCCCTGCGGGTGCTTGGAGTGTGGACCCCTTCCCTGCAGGAAAGCATCGTGGCGGCCTATGCCTTCCGCGAAGAGATCTCTAATGCAATCTTGGATATTTCCGTTGCGAATAGCAATGCGAATTCGGCTCGCGGTGCCGTGCAGCCGTTCCTTAATATCTTTGACAATTTCAGTGCTGAACGCTATTCAGGCGGTACAACAACAAACTCACCCTCGCAATTCTCGGTGACCGGAGATGGCCCTGGGGCCTATCAATTCAATGTTAATAACACCGTTGGCCTCAACTTCTCCTGGTCCATTTTCGATGGCGGCAAGGCCCTAGCCCAGTCCCGTCAATACAAGCAAAAAGCGGCTGAGAATGCCTTCAAATTCGCTGAACAGCGCGACACCATCCGCTTCCAGGTGGAGCAGAGCTTCTACCAGCTGCGCCAGCACAACCGCGATATCCAAACCACCTCCCGCGAAGTGATCTCGGCCCGGGAATCCCTGCGCTTGGCCCGCCTCCGCTATCAGGCTGGCGTCACCACCCAGCGGGAAGTGGTTGATACCCAGCGGGACCTCACCCAGGCGGAAGTGGCCTATGCCACGGCCCTGGCCAACTACAACACCAGCCTGGCGGAGCTGCGGCGCCGCACGGGACTGGACCAGGTGGCGGTTTGTCAGCCTGCGAAGCTGCCCGCCCAGAAGCCAGATACGGGCATCAAGGTGCCCGTGCCACCCGAGCCGCTTCAGCCGGCTTGCCAAGCCAACCTGCGCCGCTTGGGCCAATCGTGATCCAAAAGCCCGGTCTTTTCTCTCTCTTTTGCCTAGGCCCGCTGCTGGCTGGCCGTCTTTGTTCCCCTTCTCGAGCCTAACCGTTGTTGCCTCAGGACCTAGCCCTAGAGCGGCTGAATGCCTTGATCGATCGGGTGGCAGAGCGCCAACGGCTTGATTTTGGCCAGCTGGAGTCGGAGTCCAAGGCCGACGGCAGCTTGATCACCGCCTGTGATCGCTGGAGCGACGCCACCCTGGTGGCAGGCCTGGCGGAGATCTTCCCGGGCGAAGGGGTGCTCAGCGAGGAGGGGAACCAGTCGGTGCCGGCTAGCTCCGCCTACTGGGTGGTGGATCCCCTCGATGGCACCACCAACTTCGCGGCCGGCATCCCGTTTTGGGCCATTTCGATTGCCCGCTTTGAGCAGGGGGTGCCCGTGCTGGCCGTGCTTGATGTGCCGCCCCTGCGCCAACGGCTGGTCGCGATCCGCGGCCAGGGGGCCTGGCGCAATGGCAAACCGATCGCCCAGCCCTCGGCCCGCAACCAGGTGGCAGGCTGCGCCTCGCTTTGCAGCCGTTCGATCAAGGTGCTGCAAAAGCTGCCCCAGCGGCGCTTCCCGGGGAAAATCCGGCTGCTGGGGGTGGCCAGCCTCAATCTGGTGAGCGTGGCCATGGGCCAGACCGTGGCAGCCCTGGAGGCAACCCCAAAAATCTGGGATCTGGCCGCCGCCTGGTTGTTCCTCAGTGAATTGGGCTGCCCGCTGCGCTGGTTGCTGCGCGACCCGGCCCTGCTCGAACCGGGAGCCAACCTGACCAGCACCGATTACCCCGTGCTGGCGGCCCGAAACGAGGCCACATTGGCCCGGTTCCTGCCCTGGGGTGAGGCCCTTGTCGCCCCCGACTGCGCCCTAGAGGGCTTTGTTCAAGAGCCTGAACCCCCCCTGCCTTGAGGCTTTTCTAGGGGGAGGGGCTGTTTGGGTGGTAAGCTTTTGGACTGCGCGCCAGGGAAGGGGTTCACCCCCGGCTCTGGTGTTAGCGGGATTGCTGAGGAGCCGAAA
>ERZ889217.407-NODE-407-length-26834-cov-37.787072_pt1 | contig 26834 bp, 26 predicted proteins | sample MGYA00521098_ERZ889217 | MGnify/ENA primary metagenome ERZ889217 (study PRJEB32303, sample SAMEA104408613) | aquatic metagenome | biome: Brackish water; feature: Pelagic; material: water | place: Baltic Sea | collected 2014-06-10T22:04:00 | depth 2,362 m ... | reverse complement strand
ATGGCTCAACGAACGAATTCGAATGAGCCATCAGTTTGGTTGGCGACCTAATTCAGAAACGGCCAAATATATGAAAAAGATGAATATCGATTGGTTTGTCGTTAGCAAGGCTAAGCAAATGCCTTCAACTTGGGAACCTTACGCAAGTGTTGCCTTTGAAAACAGTGAAGTAATAATTTTAGAACTTAACTAACTCACTAATTTGACTTTTGCGAGCCGTTGCGCAGAAAATCTGCATTTAAGTCCGCCATCACTCGTTTGATCCCAACACTGATTCGGGTTTTACAAAATGAGTCAGCATCCAATAATGCAACTGATTTAAAATTTATGCTTCGGGGTTGTTTATTTGTTTTTGCGTTACTTGAAGCAGTGATCAATGGCCTAACACGAAACACAGCCTTGGCGACACTAAGTATGTTTCCGATTGTTAAGTTTTCATCTGCAACAACTAGTTTGACAAATTTGTGGGTTGGTCCAGTATCTGTAAGAGCGATTTTGGCTGCGTCAACAATGATTCGTGAAGCGTCGGAAACATAAATATAATTACGCGAAGTCTCTAGCGGTACGAACAGATTTGTGGGCTGCCGGCGAAGTATTGAATCACAAATTGTCGAGATTAGCCCTTGGTTTTTTGAGAAATCCTGATTCGCGCCGTAAAGATTAGAGATTCTTCCTACGACAACTCTCACACCTAGTCGGTCAGAAAACTCTCGTAAAGAATCTTCCTGCTTTAGTTTTGCCTCACCATACGCTGTGGTCGGTTGTGGTGTCGTGAGTTCGGTGAATGGCTGATTTTCACTGCCCGCGTAAACCCCACCAGCAGATGACGCATGAAAAACTAACCCGTTTGGCAATAATTTTTCTCCAAAATTTTTCTCAACCGATTTCAAAAATGCCTGAAAAATTCTTGTTTCTTCAAACATTTGTTCAGTCGTGCTAGACAACGTTCCTTTTCCGGCACACCAAAAAATCGCCCACTGCTCATCACTAACAATTTGAGAAAACTGCTTGCAATTCTTGGTAATTTGACGCTGGAGTTGAGCACTATCAGACCATACGAATTTCTCTGTAGGCGAAAATATCTCAGCAAAATTTGTGCACTGTTTTTCGACGCTATTACCGAGCAATCCACCGCGACCGATGACCCAAACCTTCATTAGTTTGATTGTTTGCTTTTTCTCGTTCGTGAAAGTGCATCGTTAAACGGACTGGAGCGGATCAAATACAGCGGCCGACCAATCGCATTACGGACGACTACACCGAGATATTCAGCCAAGATTCCTAACGAGAACAAGATTGCACCGCTACCCATAGAGACGAAAATGATTACTGTTGTCCATCCTTCAACTGGATATCCGTGCGCGACCTTTCCGTAAAGTGCGTACACAGCGTAGAAAACTCCAATGAAAAATGAAGAAAAACCGATCAAACTTACAAGTCGAAGCGGGCGTGTACCAGAACTCAGAACCAGTCTCAAGAAGTGGCCAAGCAATCGGTGAAAGGTGAATCCTGTCTGGCGGGGATACTCGACTCGCGGCGAAATCTTGCACGCAACTGACCGGTCAACAACCCAAGTCAAAGCAACATCAAGGTAAACCCCCGACCCTGCGTACGCTCCGACACTTCTGCCTATTTCACCTGTCATCAACCTATAACTGCTAAAAAATTCTCCGTCTTGTGGTGAGAGAAGTTTTGTATAAAACCACTTCGCTAGTGCTGAGAAAAAATTCCGCCAGCGAGAATGCAACGCACCACCAGCAAATTTGCCGTAAACCAGTTGAGAATTTTCTGCGACCGCAGTATCTAGTAGTTTGGCGATTTCTTTTGGATCATGTTGCCCATCTTCGTCGAGAGTAACGATCCAATCAGAGACGCTTGCCGACATTCCAGCCAAAGTTGCAGCGTGTTGCCCGAAATTACGCGATAACCACACTGGACGAACCCATTCATACTTCGCACTCAAGTCATAAATTACTTTTGCCGAATTATCTGGACCAGAGTCATGGACCAAAAGAACTTCGCTAATCACGTATCTGATGCCAGAAGCCGAAGTTGAAGTTTCGGTAAAAACTGATAATTCATTGACCAAAGTTGAGATCGTTTTTTCACCCTGATAAACAGGAACCACCACAGAAACAGTTGCAATATATTGATTGTCTGAGTTCTTTTCCATCCCAAATAACCTTATCCGCAATGAACAATCACTATCCCGTCTAGCGTATGACTGTGGCTTTCAATGACTAACACCAATCTGGGTATTGACTTAAATGCGATTAAAGCAGCCCGCGAAGTTGGGCGAGCAGTAGTTGAACACACACCGGTTACACCTTCGGCGTATTTGTCAGAACAATTTGGTGGAAAAATTATATTGAAAGCTGAAAACCTCCAGCGGACGGGGGCGTTTAAAATTCGCGGTGCGATAAACAAGTTGCACCATCTCGGAGAACTGGCAAAGAACGGTGTCGTAGCTGGCAGTGCCGGTAATCACGCACAAGGTCTTGCATTTGCGGCGAAGTATTTCGGAGTGCCGGCTGAAATTTTTATTCCACTCGGGGCATCGCTGTCAAAAATTAATGCGTGCAAGGGATACGGCGGAATTGTTTTGGATGGTGGCGAAAGCGTTGATACTGCAGTGCTTTCCGCCAAAGCGCGAGCACTTGAGACCGGTATGGCTTTTTGCCATCCGTATGACGATGTCGATGTAGTAGCGGGCCAAGGCACGCTTGGTCTTGAACTGCTTGAAGATATTTCAGATTTAGCACAGGTGATTGTTCCACTCGGTGGTGGCGGACTGCTTTCTGGCGTAGCACTGGCAATTAAACAACAACGACCAGATGTAAAAATCATCGGCGTTCAAGTTTCATCGTGCGCTCCATATATTTACGGCAACGCCCCAAGTGGCGCAATTGCAACACTGGCTGACGGCATCGCAGTCAAACAACCCGGAAACGTGACAAGACCACTAATTGAATCGTGGGTAGACGAACTCATTGATGTTGATGAGGAAAGTGTCGCCAATGCAATGATGATTTTATTGGAACGATCAAAAATGTATGTTGAAGGTGGTGGAGCAGTTGGCGTTTCGGCGCTTCTCACATCGCGCGTCAAACCTGCAAAAAAGGGTTCGACCTGTGTTGTGTTGTCTGGTGGCAATGTTGACATGGGCTTGATTCCGAATTTGATTCGACGGCATGAAACCAAGGCTGGTCGTCGCGCACTATTGTTTGTTCGAGTTTCAGATCGCCCAGGTGCTCTTGCTAATTTCTTGGACGTAATCGCAAAATCAGGTGCGAATCTAATCGAAGTTAGTCATGTGCGTGAAGGTTTGAATCTCAAGGTTCGTGAAACTGGGGTTCAGGTTGTTCTTGAAGTACGAGGCCACGACCACACATCAGAGATCATCACAGCAGCGAAAATCGCTGGCTTTGATGTTTCCCATGTGACTAACTAAAAGCGATGACGCCACTTATTTTGCTACCCGGTAAATTAACAACCGATGCGAAAGGCGTTCGCGGAGATTCATTTTCAACCGGGCGTCTTTATAGCCACGCTATTGCTCATGCGGGAGGTGTCGCACTTCAGGTGCCACCAATTACGCAGAGCGTTGAGTCAGTAATCGAACTCGTAACGAGATTTGATGGTGTAATCATTCAAGGTGGAGGCGATATTGACCCATCGCTTTATGGTCAGACGCAGCTAAGTAACAAAATTTACGGAATCAGTGCAGAACATGACGCGCTTGAGATTGCGATTGTCCGCGCTGCGATTGAGCAGAACAAACCAGTTCTGGCAATTTGTCGCGGAATGCAAATACTTAATGTTGCTCTCGGCGGAACACTGCATCAAGACTTAGGCGAGATTCTTGAAGATGGCGAGGCACATTGGAATACCTATCATGAGATTGTGCTGACTACCGATAGTCGAGTTGCGTGCGCGATGAAGACTATTTCGCCAAAACGATCACATTCTTTTCATCATCAAGCACTTGACAGTGTCGCCGAAGACTTAATAGTCACCGGTCGGGCTGAAGATAACACTGTTGAGGCAATTGAACACAAATCTGCGCATTGGATTGTCGGTGTGCAATGGCACCCAGAAGACGACGCAATGACTGAACCAGATCAACAAAACTTATTTGATGGGTTTATTGAAGCCGTGCGCAACAAATAATACGTTGCAAATTATTGCTTGCGTATTATTTCTTGCGAGTTTTCTGCCCGCAACTATTTGCTAGCGAGTTGAGTGAGATTAGACGTAAGGTCAAGCAACAAACTTGGAAGAACACCAATAACTAAAGTTACTGAAACCGCAATCGCAATGGCGATAGTTGAAAACAACGGCACTTTAACTGACACAGGATTTGTTGCATCACTCAACCACATACTGACCATGATTCGTAAATAAACAAACGCTGCAATCACGGCACAGATCATGGCGATAACTGCAAGTTTGTAACTTCCAACACTTACTGCTGCCTGAACGACTCCGAACTTGGCGACGAACCCACTAGTTAAGGGAACACCTGCTTGGGCTAACAACAAAACCGTCAACGCCAGTGCAAGTACTGGATTACTTTTGCCAATGCCTTTGAAAGCATCAAGCGAAGTTGCTCCATCCGTTGAACTTTGAGCTACAACTGTGACAACGCTGAATGTGCCAACAACCAGTGCCGCATAAAGCACTACATAAACAGCGATTGCAGTTAATCCATCACCAACGTCAGGCGATGAGCGATGTGACGATGCTTCTAAACCTACAAGAATAAAACCGGCGTGGCTGATTGACGAGTAAGCGAGCATTCGCTTTACATCTGTTTGCACAACAGCAACGACTGAGCCAACGATAAGAGTTAGTGCGGACAGTACGAAAATCGCCGGACCCCAATCATCTGCACGCGATGGAAATGCAGTAACAAAAACTCTCACTAGCGCAACAAGTGCAGCGACTTTTCCGGCCGAAGCCATAAACGCCGTTACCGGAGTTGGCGAACCTTGATAAACATCTGGGGTCCAGGCTTGAAATGGCACCAGAGAAACCTTGAAACCAAAACCAACCAGCATTAGGCCAACACCGACAAGCAGCAAAGTGTCGTTGCGTGGAACGGTGATGTAAGAATTTAGCGCCAAATTAATATCAACTAAACGAGTTGTGCCGGTCGCACCATAAGTAAGTGCAACACCATACAAAAAGAAAGCTGATGCGAAACCACCAAGAATAAAATATTTCAACCCAGCTTCTTGGCTTTCTGCACGTTTGCGATTGCTTGCTGCCAATAAATAAAGCGACAAGCTAAGAGTTTCTAAACCGAGAAATAAGACGATCAGGTCGTTTGCCGCAACCATCACGACGCCACCGATTGCGGCGGTTAGATAAAGAGCATAGATCTCGGGCATGTCAGATTTTTCGCCTGCGAGATAGTCGCTAGTAACAAGACTGACAAGTAATACAGCCGCACAAATTGCAATTGACGCCAGCACAGCAAAATGGTCGAGAGCAAGAGCGCCACCAACAAGAAGTTTCGGGCCAGAACTTGAAATATCGCGCCATAGAAATATTGACAGAACAATTGCGGCACTTGCTGTTACCGCACTGACTAATCCGTACCAGCCACGTCGCCACTGCGGAGTTAACGACCCGACAAGCAACAACAACAGCGCTCCGAACAATAAAACCAATAAAGGTGATACAGAAAACCAATCAATTGTGGGGCCAGCAAATTCAGATATTTGATCGTTCACTTGGTTTGTCCTTCTACATGCTCAATGAGTGCGGCCACGCTTGGTTCGATTCTGTCAAGAATTGGTTTTGGATAGATTCCCGAAACGACGATGATTGCCACAAACACAGACATCAACAAGCCTTCACGAACTGTAATTTCTTTAAAAGTTGAATTAGCTTCGTCTGGCTCACCGTGAAACACACGTTGATAAGCCCACAACAAATAAAGCGCAGCAAGAATAACGCCGACAGTGGCGACAACTGTCCACCAGCGTGCAGGACCAAATGATCCAATCAAAATCAAGAACTCACCGACGAAACCATTGAGTCCAGGCAAACCAACAGATGACAGCATGACCACGGTGAATACACCAGCAAAGATTGGTGCAACATGCTGGATGCCACGTAACTCAGAGATTTCACGAGTGTGGCGACGTTCGTAAATCATGCCGACAAGTAAAAACAATGCACCTGTTGAGACTCCATGATTAACCATTTGCATTACCGCGCCAGTTACTGCCTGCGAACTTAGGGCGAATGTTCCAAGAACAATGAACCCGAGGTGAGCTACAGAAGAGTAAGCCACAAGTCGTTTTAGATCGTGTTGCATCGTTGCAGCAATTGCACCGTAAATGATTCCGATGACGGCGAGTGTAAATATTGCTGGTCTCGCCCACATCGCGGCCTGTGGAAACAAATAAACTCCGAACCGCAAGAAACCATAAGTTCCCATTTTGAGTAACACGCCAGCAAGAATTACTGACCCGCCAGTTGGGGCCTGTGTGTGAGCATCGGGCAACCAAGTATGAAACGGAAATAGCGGTACCTTGACGGCGAATGCAATCGCAAATGACAAAAAAAGCCAACGCGCCGCATTCGTTGAAAACTTTGCGCCTTCGGCGATTTTGACAAGATCAAATGTCACTACGCCAAGGTCGCGTTGTGCAAGCGCAACTGTTGCAATGATTCCGACGAGCATGAACGCCGAGCCAGCCATTGTGTATAAAAAGAATTTTGTTGCTGCATACACTCGTTGGTCGTAACCCCAACCACCGATCAAGAAGTACATCGGCACCAAAACAATTTCGAACATTACGAAAAACAAAAACAAGTCAAGCGATAAGAACGAGCCCATTACTCCGGCTTGCAATAACAGCATCCAGGCAAAATATGAAGTTTCATTGTGGTGCGGATCTATTCCGACAATCACCAACGGAAACAAGATTCCAGTTAGCACTATCAAAAACAACGAAATGCCATCAACACCTAAGTGCCATGAGATTCCCCATTGGCTAATCCAGAGGTGCTGCGAGACGAACTGAAAACCCGCCTCTCCAGATTTGAATGCTGCTAGCAACCACAACGAAAGCGCTGCAGTCGAAACGCTTGAAATCAGTGCCGCTAGTTTGATCCACTCTGGACGCGAGCTACCAAGTAGTGCGACGACTACCGAGCCGATCACCGGCATCACAACTAGCAATGTCAAAATTGGAAAGCTGAGAACTTCTAAATTTGCGGCAATCACAACAGTGCCCCCCGCAAAAAGAACCAAGCCAAAATCACAACTGCGCCAAGGCTGATCAATAATGCGTAAGCACGAACGAAACCACTCTGTACCCGACGCAATGATGTTGCGATATTTCGAATTAACTTGCCGACTCCGTTGACAATGCCATCAACAATGGTGGCGTCAATCCATGCAATTAAATTAAAAGTTTTGGCGCCGGGCCCAGCGATCAGACGACTTGCGGCATTGTCGTAATACCACGCCTGCTCAAGGACTTTTGGCTCAATTGGCTTGACCCATGATTTTGCATAAACCACAATTGATGCTGCGATTCCAACTATTGCAACGACAATTGCTACAGCTAACAGCAAATATTTATTTTGATAGGCCCAAGTCTCATGAATGTGTGCTTCGGATTCTTCAACAACCGGAGCAAGCCAGCGTTCTAGAAAATTAAAATCTTTACCAAAAGGCAATTGCATTGCACCGCCGACGATGGATAAGCCCGACAACACAACCAGCGGCGTCAACATCACCCAACTACTTTCGTGTGGGGTTAAGTCACCGTGTGAGCCGTGTTCGGCGCTATGGTCATTCCATTTTGCTTTGCCGTAAAACACCATAATTACTTGTCGTGTCATATAAAACGCCGTTAATAGACCGGTGATCAAACCAACTACATAAAGACCACGATTATTTGCGTAAACATAAAGCAATATTTCATCTTTTGACCAGAAACCAGCAAACGGTGGAACTCCGGCGATCGCTAGCCAGCCGATAATGAAAGTGAACGCAGTAACTGGCATCACTTTTCGCAACGCTCCCATGCGACGCATATCTTGCTCATGATGCATACCGTGGATTACAGAACCTGAGCCGAGAAACAATAGCGCCTTGAAAAATGCGTGGGTCACCATATGAAAAATTGCAGCGACATACGCACCAGAGCCAACTGCTAAAAACATGTAGCCCAATTGCGAAACGGTGCTGTAAGCGAGAACTTTTTTAATATCGTTTTGTGCAACCGCGATGGTTGCGGCATAGAGCGCAGTTGCCGCACCAACCACGGCAATGACTGTTGGCACCCAATCATACGAAGCATGCAAAACAGGATTCATACGTGTCATCAAAAACACGCCTGATGTCACCATCGTTGCGGCATGAATCAGCGCCGAAACTGGAGTTGGGCCTTCCATCGCATCTGGCAACCAAAGATAAAGCGGAAGTTGGGCGCTCTTGCCGCAAGCGCCCACAAAAAGTAGAAGCCCAATCGCTGTTGCTGTCACTGCAGCCAGTTCACCACTATGAGCAGATTCGTTAATTGCGTGATATGAAAGTGTGCCGAGACTGTTGAATGCTAAAAACATTGCGGCCATTACACCGAAGTCACCAATGCGATTTGTGACGAAAGCTTTTTTGCCGGCGACTGCTGCACTGTTGCGAGTTTGCCAAAACGAAATCAAGAAATAGCTGCAAGCACCGACACCTTCCCAGCCCAAGAATGTGACAAGTAGATTTTCACCGAGAACAAGCATCAACATGCTGAAAACAAAAAGATTCAAATACAAAAAGAATTTTGAGAACTTGGCATCGCCATGCATGTAGCCAATTGCGTAAAGATGAATCAAAGTTGAAATGCCTGTAACGAATAACGCCATCACAATGCTGAGTGGGTCGGCTAGGACAGCGAGATCAACTTGTAGCGAGCCGACTCGAATCCAAGAAAACATCTTCACAACGTGACTGCGTTCTTCGGCCGGAAGCCCCAACATTTCAAAATAAGCCAGCACCGTCACCAAAAATGACGAGGCTGTTGCGAGCGTCGCAACCCAACCTGCTCGCGGATCGCCAAGTTTGCGACCCAAAATTAAATTAATACCAGCACCAGCAAGTGGCAGTACCGGTATCAGCCAAATTAAGTCGAGCATGATTAGCCCTTCAACTCGGCGAGATCGTCGGCAGTCACCGAACTTCGATTTCGCATGATCGCCACAATGATGCCGAGTCCTACGACTACTTCAGCGGCAGCAACGACCATTACAAAAAAAACTATTGTTTGACCGTTGATGTCATTGAGTTGTCGCGCCAAAGTTACGAAACTGAGATTCACCGCATTAAGCATCAACTCGATACACATGAACATAACTAGTGGGTTTCGACGAATTAGAACCCCAAAAGTTCCGATACCAAAAAGCACAGCACTTAGCACTAGATACCAAGATGCGGTTGGCGCGAGCGCGAATCCGATCATTTTGGACTCTCCATAACTGAATCTTTAGTTCGTCGCGCGAGAAGCACCGTGCCGACAACTGCAACAACTAAAAGTACCGATGTAACTTCAAATGCGACAACATATTGAGAGAAGATAGATTCAGCGAGTTGAATCGTATTCGCATCAGAACCAGTGGCTGAGTCAGGAATTATGAGTCCTGCCCCGCGTTCATGCAACACACCGCTACCTGTCGCAAATGCAGCAACGAGAACTCCAACTAAGCCGAGACTGACGATTAGTGCAAGTGGGCGTTGGTTGGTAAGTGGTTCTGTTCGAAGATTTTCAACACGGTCGACACCTAACAACATGATCACGAATAAAAACAACACGACGATGGCGCCAGCGTAAACAATCACTTGGACCGCGGCAAGAAAGTGCGCCTGTTGAATCACAAATAGAACCGCCACACCAAAAAGCGTCAGCACCAAACTTAATGCTGCGTGAACTGGGTGCTTTCGAGTGATTACTCCGACTGCTCCTATTAAAACCATCAATGCAGCACAACCAAAAACAAAAAGTTCCATTTATTCGCTCTTGTCCTCTGCCGGGCGAATACCGTAACCCAATTCACCACTCCACGACACGACTCCAGTGAAGTTCGCATCGCCAGATGCGGCCGTTGCTCGCATCCATCCTGAAGTATTTAGATCTTCACCTTCACGCCAATCTTCCCACGCGAGTTGCTGAGGCTTGCCAGAATTGTCAACGAGAAGTTCACTCTTTGTATAAATCGCATCTTGACGATTAGTAAATGAGAATTCAAAAAGTTTTGTTTCAGTAATCGCTTCAGTTGGACAGGCCTCTACGCATAAATCACAATGAATACAGCGGAGGTAATTGATTTCATAAATCCAACCGAAGCGCTCACCTGGTGAAGTTGGCTTCATTGGATCATTGTCGGCACCACGAACGTGAATGCACTTGGCCGGGCAAACCGCGGCACACAATTCGCACCCGATGCATTTTTCCATTCCGTCTTCGTATCGATTGAGAACATGACGACCATGTAGACGCTCTGGCTTCTCAAGTTTTTCGTCCATCTTGACTGCACGTTTTTTGTTGCGTCGGTACACTCGACCGCCTGAGTATTGAGTTGTGACACGATTCTTTACTCCGCGTTGACGAAGCGTGACAATAAATCCCCCGAGGTATCCCATTAGAACATTGGTCCTTGTGTCTCGCGCTGCCGCGCGCTTTGAGTAAATGCAGCTTGCAAAAGTAGATAGCCACCCACCATCACAACAACCGAGATAGATGTAACTAAAATAATATTCCATTCATTTTGCCGAGCCATGCGCTGTGATGCCAGCAATATGAACCATCCAAGTGCGCCGGGGATAAGCACCTTCCAACCGAGATCCATTAATTGGTCGTAACGCAATCTTGGAAGAGTTGCGCGGAACCAAATATAAACATATAGAAATACAAGTACTTTGGCCAGCAACCAAAGCGTGCCCTCGAGAGCATTTGGGATTAGAGGTATATCAAAAACGAAGTTTCCGAAAGCGAGCGGTTGAGGACCTCCAAAAAATAGCGTGACGATTAGTGCCGACATCGTGACCGTGTTCATAAATTCTGCAAGATAAAACAAAGCGAATCGAATTGACGAATATTCTGTATTAAAGCCACCGACAAGTTCTTGTTCGGCTTCAACTAAATCAAAAGGCGGGCGATTTAGTTCTGCTGTCGCGGCGATTAGAAAAATAATAAACGGCACGATGCCAGTTGAAATAACGTGCCATTGAGTAATCGTCGCCTGCGCCGCAACGATGCCACTTGTTGAAAGTGTGCCAGCGAGCAATAATACACAGGCCAAAGACAAACCAAGTGCTGCTTCATAACTCACCATCTGTGCCGATGCTCGAACAGAACCAATCAGCGGATATTTCGAACCACTTGACCAACCTGCAAGCATGATGCCGTACACGGCAATCGACGAAATCGCGAGCGCAAAAAGTACTCCAATTGGTGGGTCAGCGAGTTGAACTTTTGTTACGTGTCCGAACCAAGTGACTTCGCCACCGTTGCCGTTACGAAAATCTCCACCAAGTGGAATAATTGCGAACGCCAAAAATGCTGGAACGAAAGACAAAAACGGCGCAAGTGCGAAAACAAAACGATCTGACCGATTTGGAATCAAATCTTCCTTAAAAAAAAGCTTGATGCCGTCGGCCAGAGTTTGCATGATTCCGAACGGACCAGTTTTGTTTGGCCCGATGCGATTTTGCATTCCGGCAATTGCCTTACGCTCGAACCACACCATCAACATGGTTGACAACAATCCGACGACAAATACAACCACAACTTTTAACAATATGATCAGCAAAGGCGCCCAAAGTATTTCGTCTGATAAAAGAGTGTCTAGGGCGATCACTTGATTTGCTCAATTCGAACGTCAATCACATCTGCTGCGATATTCAACAATGGACGAATATCTACATTTGTGTGGTTATATGGCAACCAAGCGGTACCGCGATGAATTCCGCTATGAGCCCTAACTGGCAAGACAATATTTATTTCGTCAGCGCCGACTCGAATATTTGTGCCGTCTACAACACCGATACGAGCAAGGTCTAAGGGGTGAACATAAATTGTTGAATCGGTAATTATCCCCACAAGCGAGTTACTCGTGATGGTTGACTGAGCCGCGTCGTACATTGTGCGAGACACAATTAGTCGATAACTATACGAATTTCGATCTACTAAGACTGTTGATCCTCGCGAAATAGTCGCTGATGTTTCATGAACCATCAGCACACCATCGCTTTGAATTGCCGCCTCATTGTCACAAGAAGAAAACTCTGGGATGGCCGAAATCATTTTCTGATGTAACTCATCAAGACTTGATACGCCAAGATCAATTCCGAGGCTTAGCCCTAATTCGGTAGCGATCATCCAATCTGGACGTGACGTGCCACGTGGGGTGATTTGTTGAGTGACATTACTGACTCGGCCTTCAAGGTTCGTAGTAGTGCCATTTTTTTCGGCGAATGCCGCCGCTGGAAAAACAACATCCGCGTTTTGATTAGAGCTCGTAACAAAAGTATCAATACTGATGACACTCTTAATTTGTGCGAGTGCTTGTTTTACAAGTATCGAATCAGCAACATCGGCGAGTGGATTTGCCCCGAGCAAAATTAGGCAGTTAATTTTTCCGGCTGCGGCTTTTGTCAAAATATCAATTGCGTCACCAGAGTTTTGTTGAGGTGTAAGACCAACAGCCACCGCACCACGAACATTGCCGCGGCGTAAAACAGGAAGAATTTTTGCATTTGGAATCGCATGTAGCACTTCGCCTAGCGCGTGCAATGTGAACGCTTCATTCTCGGCCAAATTTGCGCGACCAACCACGACGACTACTTCACCTCGCTGAATTTGCTCTTGCATCTCTTTGGTTTCTAACGACTCACGGACAACTTGAGCCTGACGACCTGGTTCAAATGCGACACTTCTCCATGCATATGGTGTCAAGCCGGAGTCGTGCGAAGAAAACTCAATGATTCGTGATTTGCGCTTTTGCGCGGTGTCTCGAATGCGTAGATAAAGAACTGGTAACTCTTCTTTGAGATCAGGAGCCAACAAAATAATCGTGCTGGCTGCGCAAGTTTCGTCGATTGTTGCTTGTGCAAGGTTGAAAATTTCAGGTGTTAAACCGTCACCGAGTTGCGAGTCGCGTTGATTGATCTTCAGTTCATCTGCCAACAATGCCCAGGCAAATGCATCTTCGTTAGTGCCTCGCGCGCCACCGAGAATCGCCACTGAATCTGCATTGTTTGTGAGTGCGTGGCGAATAATTCTTGCTGCCGAATCAAGAGCGACCGACCATGAACTTTGCACAAGACCCGAATCAGACTTAATTAATGGCGTTGTAAGTCGTTCGGTTGAATTAACTGATTCGAAGTTGTAGCGACCGCGATCACACAACCAGCCCCAGTTGACGGGGTCGATATCTACACCTTGAAATCGCACAAGTTCATCTCGGCTGCTTTGCACAACGATGCGACATCCAACCGAACACGAGGTACAAGTCGTTTCGGTTTCATTCAAATCCCATGGACGAGCCTTGAATCGATATGGCTTTGCAGTCAACGCACCGACTGGGCAAATTTGAACCGTATTGCCAGAGAAATAACTGCTGAAAGGTTCTTCAGGAAACGTCATGACCTGTGTGTCATTGCCACGACTGGTAAATGAAATCAGCGGGTCACCTGCAACTTCGTCGGCGAATCTCGTGCACCGATCGCACAATATGCAACGCTCACGATCAAGATAAACAATGTCACTAATTGCGATTGGTTTTTCGTAGTGACGCTTCTCTTCAACGAATCGACTTTCGCCCGGCCCGTGACTAAACGCCTGATCTTGTAACGGGCATTCGCCACCCTTATCGCAAACAGGGCAATCAAGTGGGTGATTTGCGAGTAACAACTCAAGCACACCCTCTTGAGCTTTTTTAACTGTGTCAGTTGCGGTACGAACGATTTGACCTTCGGCAACTGGCGTCATGCACGACACAACCATCATTGGTCCGCGCGGTGTTTCAACTTCAACAAGACATTGTCGACACATGCCAACCGAACTCATGCGAGGGTGGTAACAAAATCTTGGGATGAAATCATCTGTGCGATCAGCAGCAGCGATAATCACTTCGCCTTTGCGAGCTAAAACTGGCTTGTCGTTAATCGTGATATTTACGACATTTGGGTCAACAACGATTTTTTCTGGATCAACAATTGTCATGAATGCACACCAACCGGCGTAGCCGTCGTAACGGTCTTGACTGACGAAACCGATGTCACCGGAATCGTCACACGCTTTGTAACTCGTGATTCAAATTCACTTCTAAACAATGTCAGCGCTGAGTGAACTGGGGCAAAAGCCGATGGGCCGACAAAGCAAATCGTTGTCATTTTGTATGGGAAAGGCACGGCGGTTAAACCTAGTTTTTCATTTGCTGCATGCGGAAAGTCTCCGGGACAAATCATCGCACCGACTTCGAGGAGTTGCTGCAAGTCAGCATCAGTGCCGTCGCCGTCAACAATGCGACGCAAAATTCTTTCAAGCCATGTTCCACCTTCGCGACATGGTGTGCACTTGCCACAAGATTCGTGCGCATAAAAATGCGTGAGCGTCAGCGCGGCTGCAGGAATATCCGTTGTCTCATCCATCACGATCACGGCGCCAGAACCAAGCATCGAACCTGCTGGCCCAACTTGACTTGCCTCGAAAGGTAAGTCCAATTGATCAGCTGTAAACCATGGAGCAGAACCCCCACCTGGGACGAACGCTTTGAGTTTGTTGTCATTTTTAATTCCGCCACAAAAATCCTCACCAAAAATTAAATCACGAAATGTTGTCGTGCCATTAATGATTTCAAAAACCCCTGGTCGCTTAACATGCCCAGAAACTGCAACCATTCGGGTGCCTGGTGATGTCTTCGTGCCGATCGCTGTGTATGCAGCAACACCGTTGCACAACAACCACGGCAAATTAGCCAGAGTTTCAACATTGTTGACAATCGTCGGTTGACCATAAAGACCGTTAACTGCAGGAAAGAATGGCGGCTTCAAACGAGGCATGCCACGGTTTCCTTCGAGACTTTCGATCAGTGCGGTTTCTTCTCCGACGACATACGCACCTGCACCCCAATGCAGAACAATATCTACAGAAAATTTCGAACCGAGAATATTTTTGCCTACATAACCAGCCGCGTAAGCCTCGTTCAACGCAATCGCCACACGTTCTTGGGCGAGTGCCATTTCACCTCTGATATATAGGAAGCATTGTGACAACCCAGCGGCGTAACACGCAATTAAACAACCTTCAATCAGTTGATGTGGATCGCGCTCCATTAGCAATCTGTCTTTATAAGTTCCTGGTTCGCTTTCGTCACCATTAACAACGAGATATCGCGGCCACACTTGTTGCGGGGTCAGTCCCCACTTTGTTCCGGCAGGAAACCCTGCACCGCCGCGACCAAGCACAGTCGCACTTTTTACATCATCGTGAATTTCATTTGCTGGACGAGATAGCGCAGCTCGCAAACCTTTGTAGCCATCAGTCGCCAAGTAGCGCTCAATAGTAAACGAGTCGACAAATTCAAATCGTGAGGTAACAATTTTTGGGCGATCGCCCGATACGAAACCTGGAGCGTGCTTGAAAGTCGTACTCATAACGCCGCCTTACCGTTTAACCAAACCGGTGACTCGGTGACGAGTTCTGGAGCGACCGCGCCGACTGCACGATCAGCAGGTATCACTTGACGAACTTTTGCAAGTACACCGTGCGCAGGAATCTCATCGGATAGTTTTCCGGCTTGTAGATCTTCAATCAGGTTGTCAAGATCTGCTGGTGTAACGCGTAAGCGATAACGATAATTGACTTGCAGACATGGGGCCTCGGTGCACGCCGCCTGACATTCTGCGTGAGCGAGCGTAAACATACCGTCTTGAGTTGTGCCACCTGCTTTGACTCCAAGCCGCTTTTCGGCATGATGCATTAGTTCTTCGGCACCCATCAAAGCACATGACATCGTTCCACAAATGTTGACCAGATATTTTCCGATCGGTTCAAATCGAAACATCTCATAAAAAGTTGCAGTGCCATAAACCTCGGCAGAGGTGACACCTACAAGTTCGCCTAGATGCACCATTGCTTCACGGCTGATGTAACCGGTTTGCTCTTGGGCTAAGTGCAACAAAGGGATCAGAGCCGATTTTTGGCGCGGATACCGAACAATGATCTCTTTGGCTATCACTAAATTTTTCTCAGTTAAACGACTCATCGATCAACCTCACCAAGAACTGGATCAACCGAAGAAATCACGGCAACTGCATCAGCAATAAGTCCGCCGTGCATCATCAACGGCATCGTCTGAATGTTCACAAAACTTGGTGCACGCACATGCATTCGATAAGGCGTAGCAGAACCATCGCTGGCAATGTAACAACCAATCTCGCCACGTGGACTTTCAATTGCGACATACGCTTCACCTTCAGGCACTTTGAAACCTTCGGTGAAAATTTTAAAGTGGTGGATTAATGCTTCCATTGATTCGTCAATGCGCCCGCGTGGTGGTGGAGTAACTTTTTTATCCTGAATTCGATAATCACCTTGCGGCATACGATCTAAAATTTGTCGAACGATTCGCATTGACTCGCGAATTTCATTGAGACGAATCGAGTAGCGATCAAATGCGTCGCCATAACTGCCGACAATTACATCAAATTCAACTTCGTCGTATCGTAAGTACGGCAAATCACGACGGAGATCCCATGCCAAACCTGTGCTGCGCAATATTGGCCCAGTGGCGCTCAGTGCGATCGCTTCATCGCGAGTGATTACTCCGACACCTTGCAGTCGTTCGCGCCAGATCGGCTGACCTGTCATTAAAATTTCGTATTCGGCTAAACGCTCTGGTAACGCATCTAACAAACCGAGTACATCGTCTCGCCACCCTGCTGGAAGATCTGCCGCAACTCCCCCTGGGCGAATGAAGTTGTGATTCATTCTTAAGCCAGTAACTTTTTGGAAGAAGCGCAGAACTTCTTCACGCTCGCGAAAACCGTAGAGCATCATCGAGACTGCGCCAATGTCCATGCCGTTCGTCGCCATAAATAATAAATGGCTACTGATGCGATTTAGCTCTGAGAGCATCATTCGAATCCACACTGCTCGCTCTGGAATATCGCCGTCAATGCCAAGAAGTTTCTCTGTAGCCATTGAGAATACGAGTTCGTTGTTCAATGGCGACGCATAATCCATACGCGTGACATTGGTGCCGCCTTGCATATATGTCAACGACTCGCCAGTTTTTTCCATTCCGGTGTGTAGATATCCAATGACGGGCTTGCAACGCAAAACAGTTTCACCTTTTAGTTCGAGCATCAGGCGCAACACACCGTGTGTACTTGGATGTTGTGGGCCCATGTTGATGATCATTGTCTGATCTTCGCTGCGAGTATCGGCAAGTGACGCAACCTGCGACTCACTCATTCTTAGAACTGCACCGGACTCACGAAGCACAGCCTTGGCCGACATGTCGGCACGTAATTGCAGTTCTTGGCCGCCTTCTGAGGTTCCCGCAGAAACTATTTCGGTTGCGCTCTTAATTATTGTCATGAGGCGGCACCTTTGAACTGCACAGGAATGTTTCCTTGCGAGTAGTCCTTGCGTAATGGAAACCCGATCCAATCTTCTGGCATCAATATTCTCGTTAAATCAGGATGACCTGTGAACGTGATGCCGAACATGTCGTAAACCTCACGCTCCATAGCTTCTGTTCCTGGATAAAGATCAAAGGCCGAATCAATAGATGTGTCGGATTCAGAAATTTGCACGCGCAATCTAACCCGCCGGCGTTGCGACAGTGAAAGCAAATTCACGACTAATTCAAAGCGTTCAAGTGTTATTCGACTGGCAACTTCTGCAGAAAGTGGCCGACCAGGGTGTGTTAAAAAATCAACTGCTGTCAGATCGGCACACATCTCGAAACCCTCACTACGAAGCGCAGTAAGAGTTTTTAGATAATCGGCTTTGGCGACGAAACGAACATCATCGGCAACATGGCCAGCAGTTTGCGTCATTTTTCAACGCTTTCCGAGAATAACTGGAGTAATTGATCCAGCAGGAATTTCTTGAATATGAACTTGTGCGCCCGCACCAGTTGATGTGCGACGCTTCATGATCTCGCCGTCTTCAATCAACTGATGCAAAGTTTCGATCGCATGAATCAAAGTTTCAGGAGTAGGCGGGCAACCAGGTGCATAAACATCAACGGGCACTATCTGATCAACACCTTGGACGATTGCATAGTTGTTAAACATTCCGCCACTGCTGGCACAAACACCCATTGAGATAACCCACTTTGGTTCCATCATTTGGTCGTAAACCTGGCGCAAGACTGGCGCCATTTTTTGACTCACGCGTCCAGCGACGATCATGATGTCTGCTTGTCGTGGTGATGCGCGAAATACTTCCATCCCGAAACGCGCTAAATCATAATGCGCAGTGCCTGAGGCCATCATCTCAATTGCGCAACATGCCAAGCCAAAAGTTGCAGCCCAACTAGAGCGCGAGCGAGACCACTTAACGAGATCTTCAACACGTCCCGTGAGAAAGTTATGCTCAAGACCGCCGAGGCCGTCATCTAGTACATTACGAACTGTTCCCATTATGCCGAGACTTTCTCAATGCGACGTCCATCAAGACCAACACGACGAATGGTTGTCGCAGTTGTGCGCGACGCCGAAAAAATATCGTCATCAATTGTCAATAATTGACGAGGCTTATTAATTGGGCCCCAATCAAGTGCGCCTCGAGCAACAACATAAACAAATGCCACGAAAAACACGGCGCTAAACGCGACGAACTCCCAAAAACCATACGTGCCTAGCGCATTGCTGGAAACCGCATATGGATACGCAAAAATGATTTCGATATCAAACATGATGAACAACATCGCCACTACATAAAAACTCACTGGAAATCGTTCAGGAGCTTCTCGGCTAGGCACGATTCCGCATTCGTATGGTGCTTCTTTTGCAGAGTTTGGACGTCGTGGAGCTAATAACTTTGACGCAACTACAGATCCAGCGCCAAATAAAATTGCCAGAATTGTCAGCACAACAATTGGAAGATACTGACCCACGATTTATGCCTTTGCGGGCGACTGCTCATTAAGATTCTGTTGCAAATTCAGATCTCTTCGATGCAAGATTCGACACAGCAATAAGAAAATAATTGATGAACCGATGGTGATGAAAATTGCAGGTTGTCGCTTGCTACCAAGGTCGCGAACCATATGTATATAGCGGTGCGGTTGGGTTACATCAACTACTGGCCGAGCCGGCGCACGACCAGGCTCTGTACGCTGAGGCACAACTGGTGCAACTTCAACAAGCACAAAATGAGGCTCATGAAAGAACGCTACAAAATCGAGCGAATCATTTATCTTTGGCCAACGCTCTCCACCTTTGTCGTAAACGGCAAGTGAGAGATATTCTCCGGCGACGAGTTCTTCTGCTTCGCGCTGAATGATTTCGTCTGACGCCGCAACCGCTTGACCACGACGAGGATCTGATTCTTCAAGTAGTAGCCACCCTTCACTTTGTAACACCTCAGATACTTTGGTTGTATCGTTCGCAACATCTCCAGTGAGGGTTATCGGCGACTCCAAAATTTCTGCGCCGTGTAGTAACGATGCTTCACGCACGATCGTCACGGGTTCAGCCGGTTGCCATGTTGGTTCTCGACCTTTAAGACCGATTCCGTATGTCCACCAAATCGCTCCCATTGTTGCCATCCAGCCGAACAATCCAGCAAGTACAACTAGAAAACCAAGTCGTGCACCCAAGTTTGTGCCAACTACCAAATATGTGCCACCGATTAGTACACCAACAGCGATTGCAACGATAACAATGCCGCGTAATTCTGGCTCCCAATTTATTGCAAGTAGCGACAACATTTACAGACCTCTCACATAATCAATAACGGCGGCGATTTGTTCGTCGGTGAGCATTAAACCGAACGCAGGCATTCGCCCTGATCCTTGACCTTGTTGCCCATATTTTTTGCCTAGTTCACTGCCACCTTTAATGAATGCAATCATGTCATCACGTTGTGGAAACTGGCGAACGGCCGAACCGCCAGTGAGGTTTGGGCCAAGCGCACCACCACCAGTGATTTGTGGTTCACCATATGACCAACCTTTTGTGTGGCAACGGGCGCACGAAAAGTTTCCGCTACCTAGGTCTAAATTAAACAATGCCTCTCCAAGAGTGGCGTAAGTCTTCGCGTTAACCAAACGCTCTGCTTCGGCTTGAATCTCTTGTTGTTTCGCTTCTGGCAACTTACCATTTTCGTCGCGCGGAATCTGAATACTTTTTACATATTCAATTACGGTTTGAATCTGTTGATCGTTCATTGGTCCGCCGCCTACAAGACCCCAAGCAGACATCGGAGAAAACGGACGGCCGTAGTTCAAAATAAATCGCACTTCTTCATCGCTGTATCGATAAAAAACTGTATTGATTGCTGGCGCCTTCCAGTTGACTTGCTTTACTTCACCAGTAGTCGGATCAGTAATCGCGTACGACGCAACACCGCCACCGCCTTTCATTCCGCCGTGGCAACCTGCACAATTAAAGCCGCCATCTGCTGTGGTTGCGAATAATCCTCCACCCCATTCTTCAAACTGGTGCTGAAATTCTTTTTCTGCTCCGACCATGCGACCTGGCTCAAGAATCCAATAAAGCGGCAAAGCGATCGTGACTATTGCAAGAAATGCGAGGCCAATTAATTGAGTGCGCTCAATCTTTTCGCCTTCAAGCCGCTCATCGTCGTAATACGGTTTGCGGTTTGCGGCAAGCTTAATTTCAGAACCAATTTCGCGTTTCGCCGAACGAAGATTAGATAAACCGTAGATAATCCAACCGAGAACAGATGCGAGAAGAATTACCCAAGCGATCGTCGTAGTCGTATCGGCAAAAACCATCGAGGCCATTGAGACTGTTGCACTAGTCATTTAGTGTTTACCTGCCCCGCCGACACAGTGTGGGCCTTCTGCTTCTTGACCAGTTGTATTAGTGCCAATCGGTGGACCGCCAAACACGGCGCCAGTGTCAATGACCATCATTCCGTTATTTACTGAAACGCCAAAACGATCCATTCCGCGAGGTGCTGGGCCGCCTTTTTTCTCTCCGACACGGTTGTATTGCGAACCGTGACACGGACACTCAAACCACTGCGAAGTGGTGCACTCTGGAACTCGGCACCCAAGATGCGGGCACTTTTGGTACAGCGCGACAACACCGGCATTCATTCCCGAAAAAACTGCACCTTGAGCACCATAAGCAACCTCAGCTTTCGAGATCGCTTCTTTTGGATATTCAGTAACCCATGAACGCGCCTCTGGCAGATACAAGAAACCACCCGCAGAACGAATCTGGCCAATTACGTCGTCGATCTTTCCGGCGCTAATTTTTGAGCCGAAGCCACCTTCGGCTCCCTTCCATAAGAAAGCTATAAGTGCTGCGGCAAAACCTCCGAGGCTTGCACTCATCAATGTCACAGTGGCCCGATTTAAAAATGCTCGACGGGTTTCACCAAGTGCGTCGGCGTCTGGTGCCACCCATGCCTCAATTGCGGCTGGTGGCATCACGGCTACTGCGCTGCGACTCACGACACCTTGCTTTTCAGCATCGCGCGAAGAATTGCGAGCAACTTTTGCCGCGTTGCGATCTCGCTTACGAGTCTCACGCGACAGTGAGCCAACACCTTTGATATCAGAGCGGCGTGTTGCAGTTAGTACAACGCCAAGACCGAGCACGGCAAGCACGGCAATTGCGATTGTGATGATTGAAGTTGAGTTCATTTAAGTAATAGTCCGATCACAATTCGAAGAAGATGCCTTCACGCCATGGGAAGACAAAGTTAAAGCCAGGACCTCTAAAAAATGAACCAATAATTACGAGTACCGCCCAGAACATTAAGTGCACCGTCATCAAACTTGTCATAAACTTTCGATCCTCAGGACGATTTGATTCGTTGCGATCTAAATATGGGGCAAACATTAAGGCGATGATCCCCATTCCAGGAATTGTCACGCCAGCAATCATTGGGTGAAACATCGTTAACAACTCTTGCAGCCCAAGAAAGTACCAAGGCGCTTTCGATGGGTTTGGAGTTCGATTAAAGTTTGCTGCTTGCAACAACGGCGCATTAACAAACCACGAGAACATAAATACAAATGCAGTGCACGCAAGCGACGCGACGAATTCGATACCTAATAAGTGCGGCCAAGTATGTACTTTGTCAACTGGTACTGCTTTGACATCTTGAATTGATCCTGATTTGACGACAGTAAGTAATCGCTGAGTATGTCCACCAGGTCCGGCGCCGTAAGGAATGCTTCCGTTTGTTGGTGCACCAGCAACAACAGCACCAGGTTTTTCAGCCAGGGCTACTGCACCACTTGCGGCTTTGCTTCGCTCAAGCAAATCAGCAGGAATTCGTGAGCCTGCATCGCTACTTGCCGCAGTTGGTGCTGAAGCGCCCACGGCCTCGGCTGCTGCTTTTTCGCGAGCCTCTTGCGCTCGTTTAAGAAGATGTTCTGGAATGCCGGCCATCAGAGCGGTCCTGAGATTCCGCCGTCTTTACGCACGCGCCAGAAATGTATCGCGAGGAAGATGACAGTGACGAATGGGAAAAGTAAAACGTGCAACACATACCATCGCAGAAGAGTTTCTGGTCCAATCTCAACTCCACCAAGCAAAACGAAACGAACTTGCGAACCAATGACTGGTGAGTACCCCATCATGTTGGTACCAACCGTTACTGCCCACAGCGCAAGTTGATCCCATGGCAATAGGTATCCAGTAAACGAAAGCAACAGTGTGAGTGTCAACAAAATTACACCGATCACCCAGTTGAATTCGCGAGGCGCTTTATATGCACCGTGATAAAAAACACGTGCCATGTGCAAGAACACTGACAACACCATTAAGTGCGCTGCCCATCGATGCATGTTTCTGACCATTAATCCAAATGTCACCGACGTGTGCAACGACTGAATGTCTTGCCAAGCGTTGGCTGATGTTGGACGATAGAAAAACATTAAGAAAATTCCGGTGATCGTCAGCAAAATGAACAAAAAGAAACTCAAGCCACCCAAGCACAGTGTGTAACTGACTTTTACAGCGTGACGCTTGACTTTTACCGGGTGCAAGTGATAAAGCACAGAGTTCATAACTACGTATGAACGATTTCTTGGTGAGTCTGAGTAACCCTTGCGAAAAATAGAACCTGGTCTAAAAATTGAATTCCATGCTTGGCTGCCCTGCAATGACTCATTTAATTTTGTCATGCGATCTTTAATTGTTGGACGAGATTTTTGTTCAAGCATTTGCACCATTTAATTTATTCTCCGTTCTTAAAATCGCATGCCGTATGAATAGCCATGATTATTCGTACGCATATGAGTTTCGCCAGTCGCTGGCGCAACACCAACCTTGCCCAAAATAATTACTCCTGTTGGACAACGATCAACGCACAACGCACAACGCGTGCAAACATCATCATCAATAATAAACACAACCTTGTCTGAAGGATCATCACCTGGCAACTCTGTGCCATCAGCTTGTGTGATTGCTTCTGGCGAAACCATGAAGATGCACTTCCATGGACAGATATCAACACAGCCTTCACACATGATGCATTCAGACTGATCAATATGTATGAACTGTTTTGGCTTGACTGCTTTGCTTAGATATTCGGCGTCCACTTCAACTAGTTGATAATCATCCGTATACGGCATCATCGGTGGGTTTGCGTCAGTTTTTGCCATGGCTCAACCTTTCTTCACTAGTGGACGTCCGTAAGTCGAAGTTGCTACTTCTTTGGTAACTACTTCTCCACGCTTCTGCCACCAACTAAATAAATAAATCATTAAACCGATGTAATAAACATGGATGACCACGACGATTATGTCGCGAATTGCTTCGTAACTAATAACAATTGGAAAGCTGCCACCAACAGTGTCTGACTTCAAAACATCGAATGGTCCGTAAACGAGTTTGTCTTTGCGCCAACCTAAATTTTTATCTGCATGATCAATGAACTGGTGAGGCACTACACCAAACGCTAAAAACAAAACTGCGAACACATAGGCGGCACCCAGCATCGCTTCGCCCCAAGTTGCTTTGCGATCAAACTTCCGACGCTTACCAATCGGAATTACGACAAGGCTAAGCAAGGTCGTAAATATCGCCGAAAAAATGAAAGCCTGGTTGACTCCTGGCCATCTGAGAATGTCAATTGCGAGCATTAGTTGAGGGCTTGCCTTTCCTCTTAAAAATCTGTTTTTAGCCTAGTCGTCAAGATAATCCGACAGATAACCAACTCAAGTTTTTTGGTAAATATTGCAAGGCTTTTAAGTCACTAAGTTTCACGAATGCTCAACGCAATATGAAAGCACCTATCTTGATGGAATACGTCGCTGAAGCGGTTGTGCGCTAGTGAACTTCTCGCATCAGCCTGACTTGCGTCTAACCTATTAGAGCAAACGCAGTGAAGATTTAATGGTTAAGAAATTAATTATCAAGTATTTAATTAGAACTAGTTGAGGAGCGCAGTGGCAGGAATACCCGAGCATCTACTTAAGCGTGCACAAGAAGCACGTGACAAAGCAGCTGGCAAGACATCCGACTCTGGAGACGGCGCAACTGCTTCAACAAATGTGCCGGCGAAAGTCGAAGAAAAAAAATCAGTCGCAAGTGCCGCAATTTCAACTCCACCTCCACCGCCAGATCCTGCATATGTTGTTGCGGCAAATACGCGTAAGAAGATTCCGTTTTGGGCGATGGCTACTTTAAGTTTGTTGCCACTTTGGGCGCTGCTGTATGTGCTTGCGATTCGCCCACAAGAAAAAATTGTTGAAGGACCACTTGCAGTTGGCGCGGGCGTATACGGATCTTGTGCTGGTTGTCATGGTGCCGAGGGCGCTGGTGGGGCTGGTCGAGTTTTGTATCAAGGCGAAGTTCTGAAGACTTTTCCAAAAATTGAAGACATGATTAATTTTGTTTATACGGGCTCGCAACAATATGTTTCTGCTGGGCTAAAAATTTATGGCAACCCAGATCGAGATGGTGGTGCACATGCGCCTCTTTCGTATAACGGAAACCCGATGCCGCAACAAGGTGAGAAATATGGTGGTGGCCTAACTGATGCGGAAATTCTCGGCGTTGTTTGTCACGAGCGCTATGAAATAAGTGGCGCAGACCCAATGAGCGAAGAGTGGAAAGCAGAATTCGACCGATGGTGCGCACCTGGTTCTGAGATTTTTGCTGGTCTAGAGGCAGGCTCGGTTAACTTTGACAATCTCGCAGAGAACTACGCTTCAATGCCTGAAGCGCCCGCTCATGTCGGTACCGACCCTCGACCAACTGGCAAATAATCAACTAGCCGGTTTTCGTTCGCGACTGGCGAGCAACGTCACACCATTTATTTCGTAGATAACGAATAAATCTGTTTAGCCTTGGATCTAGATGCAAAACGAGAAACAACTGACGCACGAGAACACTGGTGAAGTTCAACAAGTGTTGCGCACTGAAGTATTAGTTGTTGGTGGCGGCCCAGCCGGAGCGGCCGCCGGATTTTGGTTGGCGCGACTTGGTCACGATGTAACAGTGATTGAACGCAAAAAGTTTCCACGAGAAAAAACTTGCGGCGATGGGCTTACACCTAGAGCCGTTAAAGAACTTGGCGACATGGGCCTTAGCGATCAGTTGTCACAGTTTCATCGCTACGAAGGTCTTCGTGCAACAGCGCATGGCAAAGCACTCGAATTGAAATGGCCAACTCATCCGATTTATCCGCAATACGGATACGTCGTGCGCAGGCGCGAACTTGACATGATGGTCGCGCGAAACGCACAAGATGCTGGTGCGAAACTTCTTGAAGAACATGAAGCTATTTCACCAATCATCGAGAACGACTGTGTGCGCGGCGCAATGGTGACAAACAAAGTTGATGGCAACACATTTGCAATTCACGCGCAATACGTGATTATCGCTGATGGTGCGAACTCGCGATTTGGTCGCGCAATCGGAACCTCGCGTGAAAAATCTTGGCCGTACGGTACGGCGATTCGCACTTATTGGAAGAGTCCAAGACACGACGAACCTTGGATTGAATCGGCGTTAGATGTTAAAGACCGCAATGGTAAATCAATGCCTGGTTATGGATGGATATTTCCGGTTGGTGACGGCACCATAAATATCGGCGTTGGACTTCTTTCAACTTTCAAAAACTTTAAAGATGTCAATACTTCGCATTTACTTGATTCGTATGCCCACATGGTTGCCGACCGCTGGGAGATTGATCCAACTCAACCTGAGTGCAAAGCCACCAGCGGCAAAATCCCGATGGGCGGATCGGTCGGACCAAAAGTTGGCAACACACACATTGTTATCGGTGATGCAGCCGGCAGTGTGAACCCATTTAATGGCGAAGGAATCGACTATGCCTACGAGACTGCACATATTGCTGCCGAGGTATTGCACGATGCGCTAGTTGAGAAAGATGCAATGATTTTAAAACGTTACGACCAACTAATTGAAGAAGAGTATGGTCAATATTTCAAAGTTGCCAGATTATTTGCACGAATCATCGGTCGCCCAGTTTTGATGCGCGAACTATCTCGAGTTGGTATTCATAGTCGAACACTCATGGAGTGGGTGCTAAGGATTATGGCTAATTTATTGCGACCAGACGAAATCGGCCCAGCCGAGGCTGCTTACAAAGCTGCCGCATTGATCGTCCGCGCAATGCCCAACGCCT
>ERZ889217.406-NODE-406-length-26846-cov-15.304729_pt1 | contig 26846 bp, 28 predicted proteins | sample MGYA00521098_ERZ889217 | MGnify/ENA primary metagenome ERZ889217 (study PRJEB32303, sample SAMEA104408613) | aquatic metagenome | biome: Brackish water; feature: Pelagic; material: water | place: Baltic Sea | collected 2014-06-10T22:04:00 | depth 2,362 m ... | reverse complement strand
TGGATGCGGTGCGCGGCATTGAAATGCTCATGGCGGTAGACCGCAACACGTGGGGCGCTGGAAGCAACCATGTTCATCTTGCAGGCTACGACACGGGTTGAACTACGGCACGGGTGTAGTTAAACGACAAGCTCTACACCACCGCCTGGGTGCTCGATAATCCAGCGACGCAATGCGGTAACTGCTGCTGGGGCAGGCATGGCCAACACTCGACCGGCGCGTGCGTCGTGCTGGCCTTTCGCAATCGCCACGACCACATCGGCCACTTCATTTGGCAGCAGAGTGGACGACAACCCATCGACTGGTTTGATTCCGTCGGGCATCAACGAGCGATGCAGCGGCGTGTCGACCACGCCAGGTGCGACGGTGAAGGCTCGCACACCGTGCGCTTCACCTTCGGCGTTAGCCACCACAGTGAGCAGATGCAAAGCCGACTTTGCCGACGCATAGGCAAAAAACCCGGGGAATGGGTCGAGCTGGGCGAGTGACGACATGTTGACGATTCGCGCATCGCCGTGTCGGCACATCGTTGACCACAACGTGTGGATGGCATTGGCTGGCGCCACAACGTTGAGTTCGTGCATGGACCGAAATTCGGCAGGTGTGGTTTCGCCAATTGACATCACTTTGGCACTGCCGGCGTTGTTGACTAGAAGGTCGACGCGACCCAAGTCGTCGGCCACCTGGCGGAGCACAGCACTAAAAACATGAGCATCCGTAACGTCACACGGGTGGGGCACGAAGCCGTCGCCAAGTGCGCGGGCTAGTGCGGCAAGTTTTTCGGTGCTGCGTGCGATGCCCACCACGGTGTGCCCAGCTTTGACAAGTTGTTTTGCAACTGCTGCACCAATGCCCGTCGACGCACCCGTAACGATGGCAATCACACAGCCACACTATTCTTTGCGGTGAGGAGAAACTCATGGCCCCAAACCCGCAACAACTTGAACGCATGCGCAGCAGTAAAGGTTTCATCGCTGCTCTCGACCAAAGTGGTGGCAGCACACCCAAAGCGCTAGCGCTCTACGGCGTGAGTGAAGCCGAGTACTCGGGTGAAGTGCAAATGTTTGATGCGATGCACGCAATGCGTAGCCGCATGGTGAAGAGCCGGTCGTTTCAGGGTGATCGTGTGCTGGGTGCAATCTTGTTTGAAGGCACGATGGATCGCGATATCGATGGCCTCGGGAGTGCCGAGTTTTTGTGGACCAAAAAGCAAGTAATCCCATTTTTGAAAGTCGACAAGGGTCTTGCCGATGAACATGACGGTGTGCAAGTGATGAAGCCGATGCCCGAACTGGATGTGCTGCTGCAGCGTGCCGTAAAGAAAGGCATTTTTGGCACCAAAATGCGTTCGGTCATCAAACTGGCAAACAAAGCGGGCATCAATGCCGTGGTCGCCCAGCAATTTGCGGTTGCTCGCCAAATCATCAGCCATGGCCTGGTGCCGATCATTGAACCTGAGGTCGATATCAAGAGCCCCGAAAAAGCCGCAGCCGAGGTGCTGCTGCGTGAGGCGTTGCTGGTCGAGCTCAATCAGCAGCCAGCCGCACAGCCCGTGATGCTCAAACTCACCTTGCCTGACACAGCCAACTTTTATGCCGAGTTGGTGCGCCACCCCAGCGTGTTGCGAGTGGTGGCGTTATCTGGCGGTTATTCGCGCGAGGAAGCCAACAGGCGACTTGGGGAGAACCACGGTGTGATTGCCAGTTTCTCGCGGGCGTTGAGCGAAGGTTTGTTGGCCCAGCAAAGCGAAGCCGAATTCGATGCGTTGCTTGGTGCAACAATCCAAGAAATTTACGCAGCGTCAATCACCTGAGCCACACGTCTCCACCCACATCCACCGAACCCTTGAATCTGTCTGGTAGGCAAGAGGTCATGAAACCCACCCAAATTCTGTTAGTTACCACATTGCTCGCTGCTGCCGGAAGTCTGGCTATGAGTGTGTTTCTGTATTTCGCCAACGACGGAACTGTTGATGACAAGCTCAACGGTATTTACGTCGGCACCTGGGTGCCATCAATCCTCGCACTTGGTGCGTTTCTCGTTTCGTCACAGCGCAATAAGAGCTGACATGAGCCAAGGCGCGTTGTTCGGTTTTGGATGTGTGATTTTTTTCATCGTTGGCACGGGTGCATTTTTGTTTGCGATGTCGACCCTGCGCGAAGCAGTGGATCGCGAGCGCACCGGAACGCGCTAAGTCGCCATATCGCAGGGCAACTCAAATGGAGCGGGTGACGGGAATCGAACCCGCATAGCCAGCTTGGAAGGCTGGAACTCTAGCCATTGAGCTACACCCGCAAAAGTGTCGCTTCAATCGTACTTAGAGCTGGAGGCTCTTGATCTCCAAGAACTCTTCGAAGCCGTACTCGCCGTATTCGCGACCGTTGCCCGACTGCTTGTAGCCACCGAACGGGGCATTGGGGTTGAAGGCTCCGCCGTTGACTTCCACTTGACCAGTACGCATGCGCTTGGCAACCGCGATGGCTTTGTCTTTGTCGGCAAGCCACACGCCACCGGCCAAGCCGAAGTCGGTGGCATTGGCGATGCGAACTGCATCGTCAATGTCGTTGTAGGCGAGAATGCTCAGCACTGGGCCGAAGATTTCTTCTTTGGCGATAGTCATGTCGGTGGTTACTTGCGAAAACACCGTCGGCAAAACGTAGTAACCCTTTGCCACGCCTTCTGGCACACCCACACCACCGACGAGCAACTTGGCGCCCTCGTCGATGCCTTTTTGAATATAACTATTGACGCGATCGCGTTGCGCGGCAGATGCAAGTGGTCCGAGGTTCATACCTTCGGTGAACGGGTCGCATGGCGTCATTGCGCTGGCTGCTGCAGCTGCATGCTCTTCGGCTTCGGCCAAGCGCGACTTGGGCACCAACATGCGAGTGAGGGCCGAGCAGGTTTGACCGCTGTTCAAGAACGCCTTACCGACGCCTGACTTCACGGCCTTGCCGAAGGTCTCTGCATCGAGGTCTTCGCCGATGATGTTGGCTGACTTTCCACCCAACTCGAGCGCCACTCGCTTGATGCTCTCAGCACCAACTTGCATGACGCGCTTGCCGGCGCGGGTGCTGCCGGTGAATGACACCATGTCCACCAGCGGGTGTCCGGCAATCGCTTCACCCACTACGGGGCCGGTGCCGGTAACCATGTTGAACACGCCTGCTGGCAAACCGACTTCGTCGATGATTTCCGCAAGCATGAAGGCGTCAAGTGGTGCCACTTCGCTGGGCTTCAATACCACAGTGCAGCCTGCAGCCATCGCAAAGGCGACCTTGGCGGCAATCTGATGTAGCGGATAATTCCACGGTGTGATGCAACCGACCACGCCGATAGGTTCGCGCACCACGAGTGAACTGCCAACTTCTTTGCTGTAAGCAAACTTTTCGGCGATTACTGCGGCTTGTTTGAACGAGTTGATCGGCAAGCCAACTTGCACGAGTTGGCTCAACATCTTCGACATGCCGGTCTCGCGCGAAATTGCGGTGGCGATTTCGTCCATGCGACCTGCGAGGCCGTCGCCGATACGGCTCATGTACTTGGCGCGCTCTTGCACGTCGAGTGCTGCCCACGCGTCGAACGCAGCGTGCGCAGCCTTGGCAGCGGCATCAACATCTGCTGCGGTGCCGGCTGGAATCGTGGCCATCACAGATTCATCTGTTGAGTCGAATACTTGGATGGTGTCTTTGCTTGAAGCTGCTACCCATTTGCCGTTGATATAGAACTTTTGGTAATTGGTCATACCGTCATACTGCCAGCATTCGTTGGGGGTATCGTTATCCAGAGTTCTCACGTCGCAATTTGGAGCCCCCCAATGCAACTTCATCACAAACGGCTGATTGGCGCATGTCTCGTAGCTTGCGTGGCCTTGCTGGCTGGCTGTGCCAGTGATATTGCGACTGATAGCGGCGCAGATAGCGAAAACATTGGTCAAAACTGCGTAGTGGGCGCCCCGGTCGAAGGTCGGGCACCACGCATCGTGGCCACCGTTGCCCCGATCACCAGCCTTGTTGCTCAAGTGGCGGGTGACGTCGGGGCCGACATCGTGGGGCTTGTTCCTGAAGGCACCAACTCGCACACCTTCGAGCCACCCCCCAGTGCCGCGGCGGTGCTCGAGCAGGCCGATGTGGTGTTTATGAATGGTCTGGTGCTCGAAGAGCCCACAAAGGATTTGGCACAAAGCAATGTCAGCGGTGCGACCGTGCTGTGTGAACTCGGCACGTTCGTGTTGCCCGAAAGTGAATGGCTCTACGACTTTTCATTCCCCAAAGAAGGCGGCAAGCCCAACCCGCATTTGTGGACGAACCCGCCGATGGCCAAGCAGTATGCCGAAGTAGCGCTGCAGGTGTTGTCGCAACTCGACCCGACAAACGCTGCGCAGTATCAAAGCAACTTTGACGTGCTCGCAGAACAGATCGACAAGTTAGACGCTGCGATGGCCGAGGCCACCTTGACGATTCCGGCCGATGCACGGTTGCTGCTCACGTACCACGACGCGTATGCGTACTTCGCCAAGCACTACGGGTGGACGGTAGTCGGCGCAATTCAGCCGTCGTCGTTCGACGAACCAACACCCAAAGACGTAGCCGACCTCATCACGCAGGTTCGCGAACAACAAGTGCGAGCAATTTTTGGCAGCGAGGTGTTCCCATCGTCGATCCTCGAACAGATTGGTGCCGAGACGGGCACTCGCTATATCGACGTGCTGCGCGACGATGACCTGCCTGGTGTGTCGGGTGACGATGCACACTCGTGGCAGGGGCTCATGCAGTTCAACTTCATCACCATGATCGAAGCACTCGGTGGTGACGCGAGTGCATTGCGCGCCTTGAATATGAATCTGTTGGTTACCGATTCTGCGCGGTATACACAATGATGCTCGTTGGGGGTAACCATCAATAGCGAACCGCTGATTCGTTGCGACGCTCTTGGTGTTGCGTATGGTGCTGGTTTCGTGCTGGAAAATGTCACGCTGCATATTCGTCGCGGTGAGTTTGTTGGCATCGTCGGGCCATCGGGCTCGGGCAAAACTTCGTTGCTGCGGGCAATTACCGGTTCGCTAGCCGCCGCGCGAGGCTCGGTCGAGGTAACACGCGGCACTCGCATCGGCTATGTGCCGCAGGTGGAATCGGTCGACTGGAACTTTCCGATCACAGTCGGCGAAGTATTAGCCATGACTCGCACCCGCCGGCACTGGCCGCGCACAACGCGCAGCGAACGTGCCGAGATGAAAGAAGTGCTCGAGGGGTTGGGGTTGCATGGTTTGGAAGGCCGCCACATTCGCGAACTCAGCGGCGGTCAACAACAGCGCGTGTTCGTGGCCCGGGCGATGTTTGGCAAGCCCGACATTTTGATTTTGGACGAACCCACCAGCGGCGTCGATGTGCGCACGCGGCATGAGATTTTGCATTTGCTGCGCGATCTGCACAGCAAGGGGAGCACGATTCTGCTCACCACCCACGACCTCAACGGCTTGGCGTCGCACTTGCCACGGCTGGTGTGCCTCAATCGCGAAGTCATCGCCGACGGCCCACCCCGCGAGACGCTGATTCCCGAAGTATTGGAGCGCACGTATGGCGCACCGTTGCACGTGTTGGAGCACGGCGGTATGCCGATCGTGCTTGATCACGACTACACCTCATCCGAAGTGCTGCGCGACACCGAGCGTCAAATGCGATCAGAGCGAGAGACCCGTCAATGACTATCGCTCTGGACTTGTTGGCGCCCTACGACTTTGCCTTTTTTCAGCGTGGCATGGTGGCAGCCACGCTGGCTGGCGCGTTGTGCGGTGTGCTGGGGGTGTTCGTGGTCTTGCGCGGCATGTCGTATATCGGCCACGGCTTGTCACATGCGGTGTTTGGTGGGGCGGCCGCATCGGCGGTGATGTCGATTAATTTCTTTGTGGGTGCCGGCATCTGGGGCATCATCTCGGGCGTGCTCATCGGTCGCATCGCGCGCCGCAAGATCATCGGGGCCGATGCAGCGATTGGCATCGTGACCACGGCGAGTTTTGCCGGCGGTATCGCACTACTCAATCGCTATGGGCAAGCCCGCAAAAGCATCGAAGCAGTGTTGTTCGGCAGTGTGCTCGGTGTGTCGTGGGTGGATATCGCAGCAATATTGGCTGTGTCACTAGCGGTTGGTGCCATCGTGCTGTTCGCATATCGAGCGTTTCTTTTTGCCACCTTCGATCCGCAGGTGGCAACCGTGTCGGGTGAACGTGTCGCAGCCATCGAAGTTATGTTGATGGTCATGTTGTCGGTCACCATTTTGGTGACCATGCGAGTAATCGGAACCCTGCTGATTTCGGCTCTGCTCGTGATTCCGGCGGCAACGGCTCGGATGATCACCAACTCGTTTTCGCGCATGTTGATGCTGTCACCGCTGATTGGTGCTCTGTGTTGTTTGGCAGGGATGAATCTGTCGTACCATCTCGACACCAGTGCCGGCGCCACCATCATCTTGGTAGCGGCTGCGGTGTTTACTGCCACGTATCTGTTGGCGGGTCGCCGGGCGCGACTGCGGGTTGCTTCGTTGAACCACCTCTAAGGGCGCAGCACCCACTCGACACCGTCTTTGGTGTCGCGCACTTCAACACCCGCAGCCAAAAGTTGGTCGCGCACCAAGTCGGAGAGATCGAATCGTTTTTCACTACGTACCGATGCCCGCACGGCTAGTAAACCGTTGACGAACGGCGCCACCACCGAGCGTGGGTCGCGCAGGCCGTTGATGGCAATCTCGCCCAGTTTGGAAATCATCGCGCGCAAGGTGGACACCGCGTGATCTTGATCGGGGCCCTGCAAGGTGTCGACAGACCACGCTCGAATCTCTGACTCAAGCGCCAACACCGCCCCCACAGCGGCATCGGCATTGTGCTGGGCGATAGCCGAGTCGAACGCGCTGCGGTGGGCAGCGACTGCTGCTGCCAGCGAAGTGGGCGGGGATTGTGTTGTTGGGGATGGTGTTGCTTTGGCGCGTGCTGCTGGGTCTTCACTAGCCGCAGTCGACACCGATGTGGCTGGTGCAGAGCTTGATGCCCAGTTGAGTGACCGTAAGTCGGCCAGGGGAATGCTTGCCCCTGATGCGTAAATTTTTTGGGCGTCACCTTTGCGCAGGGTGACGGTGGCATTGCCGACCACATCAGCCACGTCGCGTTCTAGGTCGATGACCAGCCCAGTGTGCTCGTCAACACCGATGATGAACTCGTCGGCATGCAGCTGTGTTTCAAGCATGCGTAAGCGCGATTCGCCGAGGTAACAAAAGCGTGTGTCGTGGTTGCCGCCTTCGGCATTGTCAAAGTGCGGAATCACCGTTGCCGTAACGCCAATGTCACGCAAGACGTTGAGGCCGTCGAGCCAAAAAGGGTCGAGGCCCGCTTTGTAGATCTCATACACCGGCACGGTGTGGCAGCCCAGGGTCAATGCCGCTGCTGAGGCAAAGGTGACGATGCCACCGTTTTGCAATTTGTTGGCCACCAGCGAGCGCAGCGGAGTGTTCGTCCATTGGCGCAAGGCGTAGGTCGGCGAGCCAGGGCCAGCAAACACATAGTGGGCATCGTCGACGAGGCGCAAACCTTTTTCGATCGCCACGGCATCAGGTGCAATCGTGTCAGGCGCCATGCCCTCAGTTGCTTGCAAGCGGGTGAGCCCCGCCACCTGCAATTGCACGTTCACGCTCGTGGCGAAATATTCCACGGCGCGCTGGGCGAGATCGGCGGCGTTTGATTGAAATCCGTACGGCGTGTCGAGCACTACTGCCCGCACGGGTGTTGGCAACAACGAAGTGAGGCGACGGTGGGTCGACACCATTGTTGGGGCGGTTTCGCCCGAGCCCATGATGGCCAAAATGCGGGGGAGTGTCATGTCAAAAACCCACTGACGATGTGTTGGTGTAACACTGCTGCCCACTCATCGGGGTGCTGGGCATGCAAGTCGTGGTGCGCCGGCGAAAACCACTGCACTTTCACTCGTTCATTCTGCTTGGTGATTGCGTCATACTCACGACGCTTCTCACTTGACCAAGCATCACCAGAGTCGGCAGGGGTAAAGAGCACCGGCACAGTGAGTGACGCCACGATGTCGTGTGGGCGGTGCTCCCACAAACCGCGCAGCACCTTGATGTGGCGATCAAAGGTCAACCATGGGCTGATGGTGCCGTCGTCGTGATGTTGCATGTTGGCCAGCGCACCAGTGATTGCAGCCTCGGGCCAACCCGCGTATACGCGGCGCATCATCTTCGCAAAGCCATCGGCGCGGCTTCCGGCCAGGCGGGGTGGTTGCAGCGCTTCGACGCAGTCATCCCACGAAGCAAAACGATCACATAGTTGGATGAGCCCGCCGTCGACTGCGCACACCCCGCGCGTTGCTGTGGGGTGGCGGTGGGCGAGTTCGACCACCACATTGCCGCCCCACGATTGCCCAGCGACAATTGGTCGCTGCAAACCAAGTTGCTTGATGAGTGTTGCTAGGTCATCGACCACTGTTGCCATGTCGTAGCCATCGTCGGGTTTGTCGCTCAGGCCATGCCCGCGTTGATCAAGCGACACCACGTGATATCCGAGGTCGGCAAGTGCGGAGGCGGCTCCGTCCCACAAACGAGAATTCGAAGCTAAGCCGTGCACCAACACGATGGAGGGCTGGGCATTGGTGCTGCCCAGTTCGCACACGGCGAGACGAATGTCGCCAACCTGCACAAGCCGATGAGTCATGATGATGTCTCAGTCACCATACCCGTGGCAATAGCGTGGGCTTGTGGCCAGTGACATCCTTGACGTTGACCTGCTTGCTTTCGAAAAGGGCAACGCCCAACAACAAAAAGCAGTCGTCGATGGTGTGATGCGCAGCCTGGCAACTGGCTTCGTTTATACGAGCCACGATTTGTCAGAAGATCTTCTCGACACCACCTATGCGATGTTGTTCGAGTTCTTCAACAAGCCGCAAGCCGAAAAGCGGGGCTACATCGCTGCTGGTGCCAACGGGCAAACCGGATACACCGACGTGTTGGTCGAAACTGCCGAGGTGAGCGATAAGCCCGACTGGAAAGAAATGTTGAACTGGGGCAAGCAAGTTGAGCCGGGTCACCCCATGCGCCGCAAATTTCCACAGGCGTACCCCGATCAAGTACTGCCCGAGGCGTCGGTGCCGGGCATCAGCAAAGTGTTGTATGCGTTCCACGACGCGATGATTGATTTGCAAACACGTTTCTTGCGCATCATTGCCGTGGGCCTCGGTTGCAAGGACACTTTCTTTGACCAAATGGTCGACAACGGCTGTGCGTTGAACCGCGCCATTCGGTACCCAAGCATGAAGAACGTTCCGGGTGACGGCCATGTGTGGGCTGCCGAACACGGCGACATCAACCTGATTACCGCGTTGCCACGGGCAACTGCGAAAGGTTTGCAAGTAAAGCACGACGGTAAATGGATCGATGCTGTGCCGCCAGCCGGACATGTCATTTTGAATACGGGCATCATGCTCGAGCGATTGTCTAACGGTGTGATTCCGATCGGTTGGCACCGAGTGGTGGCCGACCCGAACTTTGATGGCGAGCGATACAGCATCGTGCAGTTTTGTCACCCGCGACCAAGCACCTTGTTGGCGCCGTTGCCAACGTGCGTTACCAAAGACAACCCGTTGCGTTACCCCACGGTGACGGCTGGTGATGCGCTTGATGAAGTGATTTATCGCATCAATCTGGTCGAGGGCGCACGTCGAGTTACTAGCTAGAGAGGCACGATCTTTTTCATGAACATCGGCGTGCTCACCGGCGGTGGGGATTGCCCTGGTCTTAATGCGGTGATTCGCGCCATCGTGCGCAAAGCACAAAGCGTTGGCGGCCATCGTGTGCTTGGCTTTTATGACTCGTGGGACGGTGTGCTCGAGAAGCGCTACGAAGAACTCGATATCAGCAAAGTGCGCGGCATCTTGCCCAAAGGCGGCACAATTCTGGGCACGCGGCGCGGCAGCCCGTTTGATTACCCCGATGGTGTGCAGCGCACCAAGCAAGTGTTTGCCGATCTCGGCCTAGATGCGTTGGTGGTGATCGGTGGCAACGGCTCGTTGACCGTCGCTTCGATGTTGGCTGACGACCATGGCTTGCCAATTGTTGGCGTGCCCAAAACAATTGACAACGACGTGGTTGGTACCGATGCAACGTTCGGGTTTCAAACTGCGGTGCAGATAGCCACCGATGCAATCGACCGTCTGCACACCACCGCAGAAAGTCACGACCGTGTAATGGTGATCGAAGTAATGGGTCGCGATGCGGGATGGATTGCTTTGCATGCGGGTTTGGCTGGTGGGGCTACCGCCATATTGGTGCCCGAGGTGCCATTTGATATTCGTGAAGTTGCAGCCATTGTCGCTCAACGCCACGACCGTGGTCGCTATGCATCGCTCGTGGTGGTGGCCGAAGGCGCCAAACCCAAACCCGGCACGCTCGAGGTGCCAGAACCACAACTCGATAAATATGGTCGTGAGATGCACGGCAGCATTAGTCAAGTAATCGCCCCCGAGTTGTCGCGACTCACCGGGTTTGAGTCGCGCGTCGTGCAACTTGGGCACGTGCAGCGTGGGGGCACACCGACGGCCTATGACCGAGTGTTGTCGTCGCGGTTTGGCTTGGCTGCAGTTGATGCCGTGTACGCCAAGGCATTCGGTGACATGGTGGTGTTGAACTGCGGGCGCATCGAGCGAGTGTCGATGCAGGTGACGCGCGGTCAGACGCGCACTATTGACCTCGACTTGTTTAACGACGTCGCTGCAACGTTCTTTGGCTGACCCAGCCGGGGTGGTGGCGTTTTAGTTTGGTGGCCCGAACTGTGTTTTTAGTTTGGCGGGCCAAACTGTCGATCGCCGGCGTCGCCGAGGCCTGGCACGATGAAGGCGCGCTCGTTCAAGTGGCTGTCAATCGATGCGGTGATGATGTGCAGGTTCATCCCGGTTGATTCGAGAAACTTGATTCCCTCTGGGGCTGCGAGCACGCACGCCACAAAAATCGTGGTGCTCGCCCCGCGATCTACCAAAATTTTGCAACCGTGGGCGAGCGAGCCACCGGTGGCCAGCATGGGGTCGAGCACCACGCAAGTGCGGCCACTCAAATTGGTGGGCAACTTCGCAACGTATTCGCTCGGTTCGTGGGTTTCTTCGTCGCGCTGCACACCCACCACCGCAATGTCGGCGTCGGGCAGTAGCTCCATTGCTGCCGGCAACATGCCCAGACCAGCACGCAAAATGGGCACCAGCACCGGGCGACTCGCAAGTTGCACACCATCGGTGGTGGCCAGTGGCGTGGTTACCTTGCGCGGCGTAGTCGGAATCCGCCTCGTCGCCTCTGCTACCACCACGAGTGACAGCCTGCGCATCTCGGCACGAAAGATTTGGTTAGTGGTGTTTTGGTCGCGCAGGTTGGTGAGCGCTTCTTGGGCAACTGGATGGTCCACGACGGTGACTTGAACTGGCATGGCTACATACTTGCGCAGTCATGTGTGGGGATGCGAACTAGCGTTTTGCTGGTGCGAATCACTACTGCACAGAGTCGCGTCGAGTGTGAGCAAGCCGGGGGGTTGTTCGACCAGGTATGGGCGATGCAGGGCATGGTGCCCAACGAGGTCATCATCGCCACAGTGCACGCCGGTGGCTATGCCTCACTGGCGTGGGTCGGCGACCAGCTGGTCGGGGCGAGTTGGGGGTTTCTCGGCACACATCACAACGAGCCAACCCTGCATTCGCACGTGACGGGTGTGTTGCCTGCACACAACTCAAGCGGGATTGGCGAAGCCCTCAAGCGCCACCAATGGAATTGGGCCAACGAGCGAGGAATTGCTGCCATCACCTGGACTTTCGACCCACTGGTGCGACGCAACGCATATTTCAATTTGGCAAAACTCGGTGCGCGGGTTACCGACTATCACGAAGACTTTTATGGCGCCATCAACGATGGGCTCAACCAAGGTGAACACACCGACAGATTGTTGGTGCGCTGGGCAGTTGCAGGCTGCAACGGGGTGGCGCCAGTAGCCCAGCATGTTGCTGCGGCAGAATGGAGCATCTCCACACCACAAGACATCGAAGCTCTGCGTCGCCACGACCGGGCTGCAGCAGCCCAATGGCGCGCAGCCCAGCGGGTTGAGTTGCGCAAAGCATTCGCTGGTGGATGGAAGGTGGCCGGCGTCATGAGCGACGGCAGCTATGCAGTGGCACGAGCATGACCCGGGCGAGCCGCGCATGATTGCCGAAATTCGTTTGCGGCGCGCGCACATCGACCTGGTGTCGCCGTTTCGTACCAGCTTTGGGGTCGAGACCGCCCGCGACTTGCTCTATATAGAGGTGTCGGGTGACGGCGTCACCGGCTGGGGCGAATGTGTGGCCATGAGCGAACCGATGTACTCAAGTGAGTTTGTCGACGGATGCGAAGAAGTATTGCGGCGGTTCATGTTGCCGTTGGTGCAGAACAACACCACCGCTGAGTCGTTTACCGAGTCGGTGCGTGGCATTCGTGGGCACTTCATGGCCAAGGCCGTGCTCGAAACCGCATTGCTCGATTTTCAGCTGCGTCGCGTCGGCGTAAGCCTCGGCACTTTTTTGGGCGCCACCCAAACTCGGGTGCAATCTGGTGTGTCGGTGGGCATTCAACCAAGCATCGACAAGTTGTTGCAAGTGGTGCAGGGTTATCTCGACGATGGCTACCTACGCATCAAGTTGAAGATCGAGCCAGGTTTCGACATCGCACCAGTGCGTGCCGTGCGCTCAACATTTGGCGACGCTTTATTGCTGCAGGTGGATGCCAACTCGGCGTATCAACTAAGCGACGCCGAACATCTGGCACAACTCGACGAGTTCAATCTGCTGCTTATCGAGCAACCGTTACCCGAAGAGCAAGTGGCTTCGCACGCCCAATTGGCCAGGGTGGTGCGCACACCTATTTGTCTGGATGAATCGATTCTCTCTGTAGAAGTTGCTCGAGAAGCGCTCGATATCGGCGCCTGCAGCATTATCAACATCAAGCCCGGCCGAGTGGGTGGCTATCTCGAGGCAAAAAAGATTCACGACTTGTGTTTTGAGCGTGGCGTGGCGGTGTGGTGCGGGGGAATGCTGGAAACTGGCATTGGCCGTGCTGCCAACTTGGCCTTGGCGGCGTTGCCGGGCTTCACTTTGCCTGGCGACACGTCTGCGTCAGCCAGATACTTTGCCCGCGATGTGACCACGCCGTTCGTATTGCGTGATGGGCACTTGGATGTGCCCACGGGCCCCGGCATTGGCGTCGACCCCGATCTTGACTTTCTCGACTCCATCACCGACCGCGTTGAGCGCGTCGACAATTTTTCTGCTGCGCACTAAGCCGTAAGGCGAAACAAGATTGCGGTCTCGTCGAGGTGGTCGTTGCGCCCACGAACTTTGGCCCACAACGTAGTGATGTTCCAGTAGATGCTGAACATCGCATAGACCGGCCCATATTTTTTGGCGATGGCCTTGCGCACGGCCAGGGCCTCGGCGCCGGTCACCAGCCGTGCCGTGCCAGCGAGTACGGGGGCGTCGGTGTTTACCGTGCCTTTGAGGTCGCACAATTGCAAAGTGACTGCGGGGTTGTTGCGAATGCGCTTGACTTTGCCCACGTTGGTTTCGGTGATCACTCCGAACTCGTCGCCCATGGCAGCAAACCACACTGCTGTTGCAACTGCGGTACCGTCACGGCGAAACGTGACGAGCGAGACGTACTTTTCTTTGTTGCTGAGCGCCGAAGACATGATGTTGTCGGGATGGCAGGATTTGAACCTGCGACCTCCTGGTCCCAAACCAGGCGCACTAGCCAAGCTGTGCTACATCCCGTGTGCTGTCAGGCTAGTGACTGAACCACCGAGAGCAGTCGCTGCACGTCATCGTGAGTCACGTAGCGCACTACGCCAGCGCGCACCACACCGCCAGACTCTGTCAGCCCCAAGTGCGATACCAGTTCGACTGCGTATGAACTGCCTGACCAAACGGCGATCTTTGCTGCTGCCAAAGCTTCAGCAACTCGGTCTGGCGACACACCATCGACCGTGAACGCCACGGTGGGCGTGCGGGCCTCGAGTGTTGGTGGCCCCCACACTCGCACATGGGCCATGGCGAGCAAACCGTTGAGCAGCGGTGCAAACACTTCTTGTTCGTATGCCGCGACACTCGCCATGTCTTCTTCAAGTAAGTATCGGGCTGCGGCTTCGGTGGCGGCGATGTTTTCAAAGTTCGGGGTTCCGGTTTCAAATCGACGCGGGCCAACGTCGTCGGCAGGTCGCACTTTGGCGACGGGCAAAGCGTTGAGCAAATTTGGCTCGATGCACAAAACGCCAGCGTGTGGGCCGTACCACTTATATGGGCTGGTGGCGAGCACATCGCAGCCGATGTCGCGCACGCTTACTGGCATGTGTGGTGCAAGATGCACGGCGTCAACAAAAACGCGAGCGCCAACGCGATGGGCGAGCGCCACCACGGCCTTCACATCTGGCATCGTGCCGATGAGGTTCGAAGCCCCAGTGACTGCCACCCACTTGGTGTTGGGGGTGATGAGCGCTGCGAGCGCATCCATATCCAATCGGCCATCAACAGTGGAAAACGGAGCGAGTACATGCTCGGCTCCCGACTCTTCGCACGCAATGCGCCACGGTGACACGTTGGCGTCGTGATCCAGGCGGGTGCCCACCACTCGATCACCTGGCTGCAATGTGCGGGCTACGGCTCGGGTGAAAGCAAACGTCAACGTTGTCATGTTGGCGCCGAACACCACACTTTGTGGGTCGGCATCAAGCAGTTGGGCCACTACACCGCGGGCACGCTCGAGCAAGTCGTCGGTGGCATTGGCAGCGGCGAAGGTGCCATGAGTGTTGGCGTTGTTGCCACTCGCTGACCACTCACTGGCAGCACGGATCGCAACGTCCACCATTTGGGTGCCGGCCGGGCCATCAAAACGTGCCCAACCATCACGCACACCTGGAAACCGATGGCGCACGTCGGCGCCGGTCATTTCGCGCGCTTTGCGGCTTTCGCCAGACGCTTCTTGGCGCGGCCAAGTGGGGCCAAGTGACGGTGATCTAAGTCGCTTATCTCAGTGCCGTCAGCAAAACGCACCCAGTAGCGCTGCCACTGAAACCCGTTGGCCAGAATCACGCGGCCTTCGCTGCCAGCAGGCAGATCGGGAAGATCGACGATGGTCACCACCGTGTCGCCGATCCGCAGGTCAATTTGGCCTTCGTGAGGCGTGGCGAGGGAGTGGGGCTTCCAAAACGGCATGCTCTCAGTATGGCACTTGTAGCCTTCTGGATTCATGCAGTGCACCATTGAGCCGCTCGAAGGCAACAAAGTAAAACTTGACGTTTCGGTAGATGAAACGTCATTCGACCAAGACATCGAGGTGGCCTACCGCAAGTTGGCGCGCCAGGTGCGCATTCCGGGCTTTCGGCCAGGCAAAGCACCGCGTCGAGTGATTGAAGCGCATCTCGGCGACGACGGCAAGCGCGCCGCGCGGGCCCAGGCCATCGAAGACGCCGTGCCGAAATATTTGGCTGAAGCCGTCAAGCAACACGACATCGACATCATCGCCACACCGAAGGTCGAGCACGTGCATGGCGCCGAAGCCGACAGCGGCCCGATTTCGTTTCACTGCGAAGTTGAAGTACGCCCAGTCATTGCTGTTGCGGGTTATGCCGGCTTGCGAGTCGAGCTGCCGAGTATCAGTGCATCTGAAGCCGAGATCGACGAAGTGGTGGACAACGAACGCAAACGTCACGGCACCCTGGTGGATGCCACCCGTGCAATCGCGACTGGCGACCAGGTCACCATGGATCTGTCGGCGTCGCGCAATGGCGAACCGGTGCCTGGGCTCAACGTTGAGGCGTGGCTCTATGAAGTTGGCCGTGGGTGGGTGGCCAAGGGCTTCGACGACATTCTCGTTGGTCTTAACGCTGGTGACGAGAAACAATTTCAAGCAGTGCCTAACGGCAACGAAGACGAAGCCGATTTTTCGTTGAAGATCACCAAGGTGCAGGAACTGCAGTTGCCCGAGGCAACCGATGCATGGGTTGCAGACACCTTCGGTGAGTTTGACACTGTCGCCAAGTGGCGGGTCACGATCGCCGAGCGCATGAATGAGTCGCGCATCAATCAAGCACGCAACTCGGTAGTCGACCGCGTTACCGACGAATTGGCAAAGTTGGTCGATCTCGATCTGCCCGAGCCAATGGTCGAAGGCGACTTGCGCTCGCGAGTTCGCAACACGGTCGATACTTTCCAGCGGCAAGGCATCGCCATCGAACAATTTCTGCAGATCACCGGGCAAACCGAGGAGCAGTTCATCGATCAGTTGCGCGACCAGTCGCGCAAGGCTGTGCGAGTTGACTTGGCCTTGCGTGCTATCGCCACTGCCGAATCCTTCGTCGCCGACGACGATGATGTCGATGTCGAACTCGAGCGAATCGCCGTGCGTGCCAACGTCAAAGCCAAGCGTGTGAAATCGCTTTATGAAAAAAATGATGCGATTGGCGACCTGAAGGCCCAGATTCGCAAATCCAAGGCACTCGAATGGCTAGTGCGACAGGTCACCTACGTGGACCCCGAGGGCCGCGCCATTGGCACCGAGACGTTGCTTGATGCGGGCGTGGATATTGATGCAACGCTTGATACTGGTGCATCCGTGACTCTTGACGCTGAATCCAACACGAGCGAAGAGGCGACGAGTACGGTGAAAGATACCCCCGATGAATGAGCGAGATATGAACTTTTCGAACTATTACGTTCCTAACGTCACCGAGACCACCAGCCGTGGTGAGCGGGTGTATGACCTCTACAGCCGGATGTTGAAAGACAACATCATTTTTCTTGGCACGCCAATCGACGACACGATCGCCAACTTGATTTGCGCGCAGCTCATCCACTTGGAGAGCGAAAACCCAGACAAAGACATCAACATCTACATCAACAGCCCCGGTGGCGACATCACCGCACTGTTTGCCATCTACGACACGATGCAGTTCATCAAAAACGACATCGCCACCATTTGCTTAGGCCAAGCAGCCTCGGCCGCAGCGGTCTTGTTGGCTGCCGGCACCAAGGGCAAGCGTCTCGCGTTGCCGCATGCTCGCATTTTGTTGCACCAGCCGTATGGCCAGGTGGGCTACGGGCAAGTCACCGATCTCGAAATCGCTGCCCGCGAAATTTTGCGGATGCGCGATCTGCTTGAAATTATTTTGTCTAGGCACACTGGCCAAAGCATCGAACGAGTGCATGCCGACACTGATCGCGACTTCGTGATGGAAGCGCAAGAGGCAAAGGAATACGGCATGATCGATGAAGTCATCTCCACGCGTCAATTGGCCGATCGCAGCGGACCGATTCGCTAAACCAGGTAGCTCATGGCAAAGTTTGGTGACACCGCCGAAATCGTGAAGTGCACATTCTGCAGCAAGTCGCAGAAGCAGGTAAAGAAACTCATCGCCGGCCCATCGGTCTATATCTGCAATGAATGCATCGATCTGTGCAACGAAATCATCGATGACGAAGTTGCTGATGCAAAATCGCTCGGTCTCGACAATGTGCCGACACCTCGCGAGATTCGCACTTTCCTAGACGACTTCGTAGTTGGCCAAGATGCTGCCAAAAAGGTTCTGGCCGTAGCGGTGTTTAACCACTACCGGCGCGTGAAGTATTCGCAGGGCAAGAACCTGCGCCGCGAAGACGTCGAACTGCAAAAAAGCAACATCCTGCTGCTGGGCCCAACTGGGTGCGGCAAGACCCACATGGCGCAAACATTGGCGCGCATGTTGAACGTGCCATTTGCCATCGCCGACGCCACCGCTCTTACCGAGGCGGGCTACGTCGGCGAAGACGTCGAAAACATCTTGCTCAAGTTGTTGCAGGCTGCAGATTTCGACGTGAAGCGCGCCGAGATGGGCATCATCTACATCGACGAAATTGACAAGGTGGCCCGCAAGAGCGAAAACCCATCAATCACCCGTGATGTTTCGGGTGAAGGTGTGCAACAAGCGCTCCTCAAGATTTTGGAAGGCACCGTGGCCTCAGTGCCACCACAAGGTGGTCGAAAGCACCCACATCAAGAGTTCATTCAGATTGATACGACCAATGTGCTCTTCATAGTCGGCGGGGCATTTGCTGGCCTCGACCAAATCATTGGTTCGCGGTTGGGCGACAAAGGTGTTGGGTTCCATGCCTCTGTTAAGAGCAAGAAGGATCGTGACCCGGGCGACCTGTTTGCCCAGGTGTTGCCCGAAGACCTGCTCAAGTTCGGCATGATTCCCGAATTCGTGGGTCGCTTGCCGATGGTGGGTGCAGTGCATTCGCTGAAAAAGGATGCGCTCGTGCAGATTCTTACCGAGCCCAAGAATGCGCTCGTCAAGCAGTACCAGAAGTTTTTTGAGTTTGAAGATGTCGAGCTCGTGTTGACACCTGATGCTTTGTCGGCAATCGCCGATGCGGCGCTCACGCGTGGCACTGGTGCCCGTGGGCTGCGGGCAATTTTAGAAAATGTTCTGCTCGACACCATGTACGACCTGCCGGGTCGCACCGATGTAGCAAAAGTGGTGATTGAAGCGAACTGTGTTACGGATCGGGCTGCGCCCACCATCACCACGCGTTCGCCAAGGGTGAGCAAACCCAAGCGCGCTGCTTCTTAAACGCACTACCGTTCACGTCATGACTGATACGGCAATCGAGCGCGCCACCGCATATCTCGACGCCCATTCGGTGTATGAAACAACTGGCCGAATTGAATCGCCGAGCACAGCCAACATTCAACGGTTGGTCAACTTGATGGGCGACCCGCATGATGCGTATCGCACCATCCATGTGACGGGCACTAATGGCAAGGGCTCCACCAGCCAGATGATCACCAAGCTGCTTATGGCACACGGCCTGCGGGTCGGCACTTACACCAGCCCGCATCTAGAGCGAGTCAATGAACGAATGGCCATTGATGGCGAACCCATCAGCGACGACGAGTTGGCCGAGAATGTATTGGCGATTGCCGAACTCGAGCCACTAGTTGAAGCACGGTTGAGTTACTTCGAAATCATTACTGCCGTGGCCTTCCGGTGGTTTGCCAACAGTGCGATCGACGTTGGAGTCATTGAGGTGGGTTTGCTTGGTCGCTGGGATGCCACCAACGTGGTGAAAAGCGATGTGGCAGTGCTCACCAATGTGTCGCTGGATCACACCGAGTTTGCCGGGCCAACACACGCACATATTGCCGGGGAAAAAGTTGGCATCGTCAAAGCCGACAGTGTGTTCGTGCAGGGCGAGATTCGTGACGATGTCGAAGACATCTGTGCCGAAGTTGTTTGCGCGCGGCGAGTAGTGCGCGGCAATCACTTCGAGGTGATGGCAAATGAATTGGCCGTCGGTGGGCGGCTGATTGCCGTGCGCACCATGCGTGCGCGCTATGAAGATATCTTTGTGCCGCTACACGGCAACCACCAGGGTGATAACGCATCTGTTGCAATCGCAGCAGTTGAAGAGTTCTTCGACAGCGCAATTACCCGCGACATTCTTGAAGAGGGTTTTGCAACCGTTGAGATGCCTGGCAGGTTCGAGATTCTGGGTCGTCAACCACTCGTAGTTGTCGACGGGGCGCACAATGTTGGCGGGGCAGAGGTGTGCTCGGAAGTGTTTTTTAACGACTTTCAAATTGAAGGTAGGCGCTTGCTGGTTGTCGGCATGTTGAAGAGTCGCGATGCACGCGAACTGCTTGGGGCTTTACGCGCGGATGAGTTTGATGAGGTGGTGTGTTGTACTGCGCCGACCCCACGCGGCACCCCTGCGAGTGAGGTCGCAGCTGCTGCCCGCGCCGTCGGATGTGAAGAAGTGAAAGTCGTAGAACAACTCGACGGCGCATTGGCGTATGCGTATCGCCAGATGCGAGCCGAGGATGCGTTGCTGGTTGCCGGGTCGCTTTATGTGGTGGGTGCTGCGCGACCTGTGCTCCGTCAGTTGATGCCGTAGGGGTAGCCTTACGGCGTGACAAACCCCGCGAACAGCAAACGAACCCTTGTACTTTTGAAACCCGACGCCGTTGAACGGGGCTTGGTAGGTGAGATTGTGTCGCGATTCGAGCGTCGCGGCCTAACGATTGATGCGATGCAGTTGCGCACGCTCGACAAAGCCACCCTGGCCACCCACTATGCCGAACACCAGGGCAAACCGTTTTATGCCGACCTTGTTGAATTCATGTCACGCGGCCCAGTGGTGGCGATGGTGGTGGCAGGCCCTGATGACACGTGGGAGATTTTGCGGTCGATGATGGGTGCTACCAACCCGCGGGCTGCGGCACCCGGCACCATTCGTGGTGACTTAGGCACGATCTTCACCGAGAATCTCATCCACGGAAGCGATTCGGCAGAATCTGCCGCAAGGGAAATCCAAATTTTCTTCCCAGGTCTCTAAGGCACCACAGTGGCTGGCACCAACCCAATTTCGCTCACGCGCGACATTGCCATCGATCTGGGCACGGCCAACACGCTTATCTACATCAAAGGTGAAGGCATCGTGCTCGATGAACCGAGCACCGTAGCCCTAGACACCACCACTGGCCAAGTGGTTGCCGTTGGCCATGACGCGAAGCGGATGTGGGGGCGGGCTCCGCGCAACATTCGAGTGGTGCGGCCACTCAAAGATGGTGTGATTGCCGATTTTGACTTGTGCGAACAAATGTTGCGCGAGTTCATTCGTCGGGTGCACACCAGCCGGTTCAGCAAACCGCGCATGATTGTGTGCGTGCCATCAGAAATCACCGGTGTCGAGCGTCGCGCGGTGCAAGACGCTGCAGAATTCGCAGGGGCGCGACGCCCGGTGTATGTGATTGAAGAGCCCATGGCTGCTGCGATTGGGGCAGGCCTGCCGGTCAGCGAACCAAGCGCCAATCTCATCGTCGACATAGGCGGCGGAACCACGGAGGTGGCGGTCATTTCGCTAGGCGGCATCGTTACTGCGAGTTCCTGCCGTGTCGCGGGTGACGAAATCAACGATGCGATTGTGGCAATGTTCAAAAAAGAATTCAACCTTGACATCGGCGACAATACGGCCGAAGAAGTGAAAATTCAGTTGGGTTCAGCCTGGCCGTTGGAAGAAGAACTCACAGCAGATGTGGGGGGTCGAGATATTGCTTCGGGGCTGCCGCGCACCCAAGAAGTCACCACGGTGGAGATACGGGCTGCGATTGATGTTCCGGTAACTGCAATTATCGACGTGGTCAAGAGCACGCTCGAGCGAACGCCGCCCGAACTTGCGGCCGACGTAATCAGTAGCGGCATCACGTTGTCTGGGGGTGGGGCGCTGCTCACTGGGCTCACCGAGCGCATCATGCACGAAACTGGAATCAACGTCCTGGTGGCACCCGACCCGTTGTTGTCGGTGGTGTTGGGTGGTGGGCTGACGCTGGAGAACCTGGACGCGATGAAGGGTCTTACGGCGCAATCGGACGACGAGTAACACGGCGGTCATTCGAGCGTGGCTCAAAACAAAACCAGTCTCCGGCGCGCAATCGTGCTGCTGGCGTTGGCATCGGTGTTTTTTATCACGCTTGATCTCAGCGACTCGTCATCTACGTCGCAGATTAGGCGGGTGTTTAGCACCGTGTTTTCACCGATTGAAAACGTCTCACGGGTAGTCACCCGCCCCTTGGGTGGTGCGTGGAACGCATTTCGTGAATACGACGATGTGGTCGCTGAAAACAATCGTCTGCAAGAGCAAGTGGCGCTGCAGGAAGGTGCAGCAGTTGCCGCCGCAGCCTCGGTGCGCTTGTCACAAGAGCTCTTGGCCCTCAACGGGTTGCCAACGTTGGCGGGCATCAACTCGGTAACGGCACAAGTTATTGGTGAGACCCCGACCAACTTTTCTCAGACGGTAGAAATCAACCAGGGTTCCAACTCGGGGGTGAAGGTGGGCATGCCGGTGCTCAATGCGGCGGGGCTCATCGGCAAAGTGACCGAAGTGTTCGCTGATCGATCGCTCGTCATGCTGGTTTCTGACCCGGACTATGCGTTGTCGGTGAAGGTGGTAACCATGTCGAGTCGCACGCCGATTACGCTGCCTCCGCTCGAAACCCAAGACGCACCAAGCGTTGACTCGGTGCTTGACACTGCAGACACCACGACTTCTACGTCAACCACAACCACGACTACCACGATTCTGGGGTTCACTCCGTCGGCCACCACAGTGCCGGCCGAGGTGGTGGCAGGTGGAGGATCGAACATTACGGTTCCGTTGGCCAGCCAGTTGGCGGTGCGCGAAACAGGCATTCTTGAAGGGCGCGGGCCAGGAGTGCGCCCCATCGTGCGATTCTTGGACGCATCAACCCGGGCTTCGGCAATCGAAGTGGGTGCACCCATAGTGTCGTCGGGAGGCTCACGCAGCCTGGCGCCACCCGACGTGGTGATTGGCGTCGTGTCGCGAGTGGTAGAGCGACTCGGCACGGCAGGGCCAATTCTGGAGATTGATCTTGTAGCTGATCTTTCTAACTTGTCGTTCTTGCGGGTGCTGTTGTACCAGCCAATTACTGAATCAGGCCGGTGACCAGTGTTTGACCGGATCATTGCCGCGGCAGCCAGTCGCTGGTTTCGATTGGTGCTCGTCTCGCTGTTGGTGTTGTCGCTGCAAACCACGTTGTTTAGCGAGGTGCGACCGTTTGGATACGCCATTCAGATTCTGGCTATCTTCGTCGCGAGTGCTGGGGCCACCCACGATGTGTACGTCGGAGCCATAGCAGGGCTTGTTAGTGGTTTTATGTACGACGCAATCTTGGCGACACCGCTTGGTATTTCGGCTTTGGTGCTGGGCGTGGTTGGTGCTACCGCAGCCCTGATGCTGCAGCCGTTTCGCGACCCCACGTGGTGGCTTCGTTTGTTGGTGATCGGCGTAGCGGCTGCACTGGGTGAAGTTGTGACGCCGTTGTTGAAAGCAGTCGTTGGTTTAGATGGTTGGTTGGAGTGGCGCATTCTCGGAGCAATGTCCGTGACTTTCTTCGCGGCGTTGGTGTTCGCTGCACCGATGATTTCGTTGGCACGCTGGACGTTGCGAGAAAAGGCGATCTATGGCAGTCGATAAACAGCAACGGCGGTGGTCGGCCTTGGGCGGGTTTGCCATTGCACTGCTGGTGGTGTTGCTGGCGCGAGTGTGGTTCTTGCAGGCAGTCACCAAGGAAGAAACGGACCGCATCATTGATCGTGTACAGACACGTGTGGTGAAGTTGATTCCCGAGCGTGGTCGAATCTTTGACGTGAATGGCCGTGTCGTGGCCGACAACAAGCGGGTGCTGGTTGCCACCATCGATCGGCGAGTTATTAGTGACCCTCAAGATCGGCTGGAGATGTTTCAGCGCTTGTCAGGGCCACTCGATACCCCAATCGAGCGTTTGTATACCCGCGCTGACGACAAGCGCTATGACCAACTCACGGAGATGCCGTTGGCATTTGATATCTCTGAAGAGCAAGCTGCATTTTTGATGGAACGCATCGAGGACTATCCGGGTGTGGTCATCAAAGAAGATTGGCGGCGCATCTATCAATACGGCGCGGTCGGCAGCCATGTGATTGGGTTTCTTGGTGCCATTCAGCCCGGTTCTGCGGAATATTACAAGTCGCTTGGTTATGACCCCAACGAGCGCGTCGGGTTGTACGGCGTTGAACTCACCTACGAAGTCGACCTACGTGGCATTCCTGGCTATGTGCGCTACGAGGTTGACGCTGTGGGGCGTATCAAACGCGTCATAGAGCGGGTGGAAGCCCAATCGGGTCGCGACTTGCAGTTGTCGATTGATTTTAAACTGCAGCAGTTTGCCGAACAAGCGTTGGAGTCGCAGTTGGTGGTGCGACAGCGCAACGAGGCTCCGCAAGTGATGTTGCCCGAAGGGATTCCAGACCCTCAATATGAAGAAGTCAATTACTACAAAGCGCCAGCGGGTTCGGTGGTGGTGATGAACCACAACACCGGCGAGGTGGTGGCGATGGCGTCGTATCCGCGCTTTGACAGTCGGTGGTTCACCGCAAATGTTGATGCCGAGAAGTTCGCTCAGGTGTTTCCACTTACCGACGACCCCGACCTTTCCATTTTGGTTAACCGAGCGGTGTCGGGTCGGTACAACCTTGGCAGCAGTTTCAAACCGTTCGTTGCCTATGCAGCATTGAACACGGGTCAACTTCCTGGGGGAGTGGCGTACACCTTTGACGACCAAGGCACATACAAGTTAGAAAGCATTCCCAAGGAACGTTGTGACCAGGGCGTGAAGTGCGTATTTCGCAACGCCGTTTGTCGTTCGACTGGCGGCCCATGTAGGTACGGCAAAGTGGATGTAGAAGCAGCGCTCGCAGTTTCGAGCGACACATTTTTTTACAAGATCGGCGAGCAAATTTTGACGGAGCGCGGCTATCGGGCCGTGCTTGAAGAAGAAGTGCGACGCTTCGGCTTCGGCTCACCAACCAATGTTGATTTGCCGTTCGAATATGCAGGAACGATTCCGAATGCTGCGTATAAGAAATATTTGGCAAGTCTTGGGGTTATCACCGAAGATGCCGGACGCGCGTACTACGTGGGCGACAATGTGCTGTTTTCGATCGGCCAGGGGTTGTTGTCGGCGTCTCCACTGCAAGTGGCTAATGCATACAGTGCCCTCGGCAACAACGGCACCCTGCACGAGCCGCGCGTAGTGCGTGCCGTATTGACGCCAGGTACGCGCAACAAGGCTGCTGGGCTTGCTGACCTGCAAACAGCATCGGTCGTTACACCAGTTGCAGACATAGTGTCAAGCACGAGCATTCCGTTACCACCCGAGGTACGTGACCCGATTGTTTCTGGACTGCAGCGAGTGATCACCGGTCCAGGGGTGACGTCTGATTATTACCACAAGACCACCGGCGAGAACCTATTCCGTAATTATTCGGGAATCCCTATCGCCGGAAAAACTGGCACTGCCCAAGGCTTCAATAACTTGCCATGGAACGACTCGTCGGCATTCGGTGCGTTTAGCTTGGATGCAGACTCGCCGTACAGTGCTTTTGCGTATCTGGAAAAGGCTGGATATGGGGCAACGGCGGCTGCACCGGTGGTGAAGTGCATCTTTTTAGCGCTCAGCAAACAGTGGCGGGTGGATGAACTGATTCCTGCCGACCCGTTGGACACAGCATCAGCCATCGCCGCACCCTCGACTCGGCTGCGCAACCCCATGTGCCTAGTCAGCGCTCCAGCAGAGTCGCGAGGCTGAGATGTCTATTGCCTTTCGAGTACGTTCACGCCCCGGCGACCCACGCGGTTCGGCGAGTGTGCTCGACCCATGGCGCAATGTCGACTGGATGATGATTTGGGCGGTTGGTGCGCTGGCTGTGATCGGTGTATTCAACATTTATGCAACCACTAGCCCGCGGCTGGTGTTGCGGGGTGCCGACCCGTTTTATTTCACGCAACGTCAAGTGCTGTTCGCCATAGCAGCAGTCGTCGCGTTGGGCGCAGTGATGTTTTTTGGGCACGACTGGCTGCGAAGCAAAGCGGTGTGGTTGTATGCGGCGACGACCTTCTCGCTATTCATTTTGTTGTTGTGGGGTCGTGCTACCAGTGAGACGAAGTTGTCATTTGATCTTGGCGTCATCGCAGTGCAGCCAGCCGAGGTGATGAAACCTGTACTGGTGCTCGTGTTGGCAGCTTGGTTTGCTGATGCCGGCATGCGCACGATGCCCTATGACGAATTCATTCGTGCCTTGCTCATCGCTGGAGCGCCGTTCTTGCTGATTGCTTTACAACCCGACCTCGGTTCAGCGATGACTATCGCCGCTGGCGTGTTTGGTGTATTGCTCATTGCCGGAACCCAACGGCGTCACTTTGTGTTCATCACTGTTCTGGCAGCAACGAGTTTCGTGGCTTCGATTTGGTCAGGTGTGGTGCGTGACTATCAGCTAGAGCGGTTCACGGCATTGTGGAACCAGAACAACACCAGCGATCAAAGTCTGCAGAACTTGGTGTTGCAGGTGCGCTACGCAAAACGAGCCGTAGCGGCAGGTGGATATTTCGGTAAGGGATACCTGCAGGGCGAACTCACCAATGGTCGATTTATTCCCGTGCAGTCAACTGACTTTCCCTTTTCGGCAATCGGAGAGCAGTTCGGGTTGGTTGGGGCGTTCATCGTGGTTGGGCTCTTTTCGTTTATCTTGTTGCGGGTCTGGATTATCGGACGCAACGCCAACAGCCCGTTCGGGCGGTTTTTGGCAGCCGGCGTGTTTGCCACACTGGCCTGGCAGGTGTTTCAAAACATTGGAATGACCATCGGGATCACACCCGTTTCTGGGCTACCCCTGCCGTTTGTGTCATATGGCGGGTCACACTTGGTGGCGTGGGCCGTGATGATTGGGCTGGTGCAGAGCGTCGAGATGCGCCGTTCGGCCTAGGTGGGTCAGTAGGCTGAAAGGCGAGTTGGGTTTACCCAACCACAGATTTGTACATACGCACGAGCGTGCGAGCGCAGGGGAAGATGCGCACCGCGCCACGGCACGGCGAGTTCGGCGCAACGGCGCGGATTTGTCGCCATAGGAAAGGTTTTGACATGACGAATGAGTTTCCAGAGGGCGAGCGTTCGCCCATTGAATTGCCCGACCCACCGCACGAGGGCCGCGCAGTGATTCCACCGCCACCGGGGCGTGCGTTCGGAGCACCACGCGAAGACAGCAGCCCTGAGGCGCCAACGGACAAAGCCCCCGAGGGTGATTCGGCGCGCAATGGCAATCGTGAGCCGAGCCGCAATGGCAATACCGGTAACCGTCGTCGGCGCCGTGGGGGACGGGGTCGAACGCGGAATCGGAGCGATGATCGGCAGGGAGACGGACG
>ERZ889217.403-NODE-403-length-27000-cov-35.505066_pt1 | contig 27000 bp, 24 predicted proteins | sample MGYA00521098_ERZ889217 | MGnify/ENA primary metagenome ERZ889217 (study PRJEB32303, sample SAMEA104408613) | aquatic metagenome | biome: Brackish water; feature: Pelagic; material: water | place: Baltic Sea | collected 2014-06-10T22:04:00 | depth 2,362 m ... | reverse complement strand
TTAAGTTGTTGATGAGCTTTCTCAGTATTTAAACGTTGCGGCCCGTGCCCCCCTTCCCTGGCTAGCGCTTGCCTTGCCCGCGATAATGGCGCACATCAATTTCAAATAGAAGGCATCCGTGCCGTTTCCTGCTTTTCTTTTCGCCCAGTTGGTGGCCCCACCCCTCCAGCAGGGTCCCGTGAGGCTGCCCGAGGCAGCTCCCTTGGACCGGCGGCTATCGCCAGGTCGGGACAGCGAACCTGTTTTGCCCGAAGCCAGCCCGAGCAAGCCAGTGCCGCTGCTTCCAGCGGCCGCCGCCCCATCCCAGCCGGTGGGCGGAGCAGGGCCTCCTTTGCCCGTGATTCAAGGAAGCACGCCCTATGGCCTTTCCCAGCTTGGCGCGATCTTTGCAACTTGTTTGGGCGGTAAAACAGCCCAAGTGGATCCTAAAGAAGGGATCAAGGCTTGCGCCGCAGCGTTGACATCCCGATTAATTGCCGATGGCTATATCAATAGCCGTGTTTACATCACAACCAGCCCGAGGGGTGATGCCTTAGAGGTGGTTCAGGGCCGCATTGCCGAAATCCGGGTCCGCTCCAGTGACCCCAAGCTGGCGGCGACGGCCCGGGGCAAGATCAGTTCGTTAGTTGGCAGCGTTCTCTATCTGCCAACGTTGCAACGCCAGCTCCTGCTGCTCAAGGGGCTGACGGGTGTGGGCCAAGTGCAGGGCAACCTCGGCAAGCTTGGGAGTGATCCAACCCAGGCCGTGCTCACCCTCACGTTGGTGGCCGAAGCACCCCCATGGCAGGGCCTGGTCGAAGTGCGCAACGACGGCGATGGCGGCACGGGCGAATGGCGCTCGGTGGCCACGCTCTTGAAAAATGACTTACTTGTGCGCGGGGACACGTTCCTGGTGTACGGCGAAGTGGCTGGCACCTCCACCCCTGAATTGGGGTCGAGCGTTGGTTCGATTAGTTATACCTTGCCCCTCAGCTCCAACCTGCGCTTTACCGATTCCTTTGGCATCAGCCGGCGGCAACTGATTGAGGCAAGCGGGGTTCTTCGCAACGTGTCCTATCGCCAAGTCCAAAATCTAGCCCAATTGGAATGGGTGTTTAAGGACAGTCTCACCACGCGTTTGTATGGTTTTGCCGGCGTGAGCGCCAATCGTAATGATGGTTTTATCAACAATCAAAGTGCTCCGGTGGTGTTGGGTGGTGGTTCCGAAGGCTGGCTCAGTACGGGCTACCTCCGGGCTGGGCTTGGTTTTAGTCAAATTGAGAACCAGTTCACCCTGGCCGGATCCCTCTATGGCATCCAGGGATTGGAGGGCTTTAGTACGTCGCGGCAACTTTCGGAGCTGGCTTTCTGGGGGGTGAATCCGGGTCAGGCCAGGGCATTGGCAGGCCAATTGGGCCTCAGTTGGGCACCCTCTAGAACCCTGCAACTCAATATAAGGGCCGCGGGGCAATGGGCCTTTGCACCCCTTCCCTCCGACATGACCTTTTCGGTGGGCAGCAACAACGGCATCAGGGGCTTGCCCGGTTCCCTGATTAGTGGAGATAACGGGTTACTTGGCAGCGCCGAAATGAACTGGACGCTGTGGAGGGACAGCCGCAATGCGTTGCAACTCGTGCCGTTCGTGGGCGCTGGCGCTGTGCGGTCCACCCGGCGGGGAACGTCGCTCAATGATGGTGTGGGTTCTGCCGGCCTGCTGGGTCGCTTGATTGCAGGCAATCACTGGTCCTTGGAACTGGGTTGGGTGAAACCCTTCAGTACGGAAAATAATGCCGGCTTCTGGAACAATTGGTTGTTAGGAAGCGGTTTGTATACGAAGGTTCAGTACCGGTTTTAGCCTTGGCTACTTCCTCCTAGGCGCCTTGCCTGGGTTGGATTGCTTCGGGGTTAGCGGCTGCGCTCCAGCGCTCCAGGGCCTGTTCGGCCTGTTCCCGGTCATCGAAATGGATCCGCCCGGTGGCCAGGATCTGATAATCCTCATGGCCTTTGCCGGCGATCAACACCAGATCCCCTGGCCCAGCGCTGGCAATCGCCGCCGCGATCGCTAGGGCCCGATCCGGCTCCACCCGCAGGTTGGTTCCGGCCGGAATCCCGGCCACCACATCGGCCAGGATCGTTTCGGGATCCTCGCTGCGGGGGTTGTCCGAGGTCACCACCACCCGATCGGCCAGGCGGGCGGCGATGGCCCCCATCTGGGGTCGCTTGCCCCGATCGCGATCGCCGCCGCAGCCAAACACACAGATCAGCTGCCCCCGGGTGAAGGGCCGACAGGCCGCCAGGGCGTTGTCGAGGCCGTCGGGGGTGTGGGCGTAGTCCACCAGAACGGCGGGTTGCTGCCCTGATCCGGCTGGGTTGTCTGTGCCTGGGGCCAGGCCCACCCGTTGCAGGCGGCCAGGTACGCCGGGGAAGCTGGCCGCCGCCGCCAGTAGGTCTGCCAGGGGCAACCCCTGCTGCAACAGGGCTGCCAGCGCCTCCAGCAGGTTCATCAAATTGAATCGCCCCAGCAGCGGCGACTGGAACGTCCCTTCCCCCAGGGGGCTCCAAACCGTGCCGTGCACCCCATTGGGGCCAATCACCAGATTGCGGAAGCCCAGCTCGGCCTGCTGCGACGAGCTGGCCTCCAGGGAGCAGCGCCAACAGCCTGGGCCCAGTCGCTCCGCCAGCCGGAGGCCCCAGGGGTCATCGCTGTTGACCACGGCCTTGGCCGCCAGGAGGGGGTTGGCTTCGGCGGAAGGGGCGGCTTCGGGCGGTTCGCCCAGCAGCGGTGGGGCGAAGAGCTTGGCCTTGGCCTCGAAATAGGTCTCCATTGAGCCGTGGTAATCGAGGTGGTCCTGGGTGAGGTTGGTGAACACGGCGCCGGCGAAGCGGCAGCCGGCGCTGCGCTGTTGATCCAGTCCATGGGAACTCACCTCCATCGCCCCGATCCGGGCGCCGGCGGCCACCGCCTGGGCCAGCTGGGCCTGCAGCCCATCGGCGAAGGCCGTGGTGTGGCTGGCGGTCTGGCTATGGCCGGGCCAGCGGTTCACCAGGGTGCCGAAGAGGGCCACGGGGGTGCCGCAGGCACTAGCCAGGTGCTCGATCAGGCAGGTGGTGGTGGTCTTGCCGTTCGTGCCGGTGACCCCGATCAGGGCTAGCCGCTGGCTGGGCTGCTGCCAAAAGGCCGCCGCCAGCTGGCCGGCCCAGGCCGCCACCGGATCGGGAACCACAACCACCGCATCGCCCGGACCCGGGGGTTCGGCCGCCGCCGCCGCGGGACCAATCACCGCCGCTGCGGCGCCGGCGGCCAGGGCCTGGCGCCAGAACCGGCCGCCATCCACGGCCCCGCCCGGCAGGCCGACAAACAGGCTGCCCGGAGCGATTCGGCGCGAATCACAGCTCACGTCGCCCACCTCCGGGTTGGGCAGACCGGGGGGCACGGCCACGCCGGCCTGACGCAAAAGCGGATGCAGCAAGGGATGCGGCAACGGGCTCATCGGGGGGGCCGGAGCACTGGATGGGCCCAGTTCTAAGTCGCCGGCGCCTGCAGACCCGTTCGCCGCAACCAGTCCGCCAGCCCCGATCCCGCCAGCCGTGGGGAGACCCGCGGCAGCTCAGCCAAGCTGCCATCCGGCCTGCGGATCGCCAGCACGGGCACGCTTAGGCCATAGCGGCCCTGCAGCTCCTGATCGCTATCCACGTCCACGCACTCCAGGGCTGGGGCCGGTTGCAGGGCCCTTAGGCGCTCCTCCATCCCCTCACAGAGGCAGCAGCCCTGGCGCGTGAAAAGCACCAAGGCTGGAGCGGAGTCGCACTGGGCTTGCTTTGGCATCGGCATCGGTGGGGGCTGGGCAGCGTCAATCCGGCACCGGATCGCAACCGCAGGGCGTGAACGGATGGCAGCGCAGCAGGCGCCGCAGGGTGAGCCAGCCGCCGCGCCAGGGGCCATGGCGGCCGATCGCCTCCAACCCGTAGGCGCTGCAGCTGGGGATGAAGCGGCAGCGGGGCCCTAGCAGGGGCGAGATCCATTGGCGGTAGGCGCCGATCAGGGCCAGCAGCAGGGCCTGCAGGGCACCGGACAGGCCGGCAAAGCCTCGAGCCAGCCCTGACGTTAGAGTCGCCAACTGGCGTTGCACGGGCCGGGCACGGGGATTGCGATCTCCAGCATGCTCCCAAACCCGCCACGCCGGCGCCCCAACCCTCGATTTCTTCCCTTATGTCTCGCTACCGCGGCCCTCGCCTGAGGATCACGCGGCGCTTGGGGGACCTTCCCGGTCTCACCCGTAAGTCCGCCAAGCGGGCTTATCCCCCCGGTCAGCACGGCCAAGCCCGTCGCAAGCGCTCCGAATACGCCATCCGCCTCGAAGAGAAGCAAAAACTGCGCTTCAACTACGGCATTTCTGAACGTCAGCTGGTTCGCTACGTCAAGAAAGCCCGTGCCCAGGAAGGGTCCACCGGTACCAACCTGCTCAAGCTTTTGGAAAACAGGCTCGATAACGTCTGCTTCCGCCTTGGTTTTGGCCCCACCGTCCCCGGTGCTCGCCAGCTGGTCAACCACGGTCACGTCACCGTGAACGGCAAGGTTTTGGACATCCCCAGCTACCAGTGCCGGGCCGGTGATGTGGTCGCGATCCGCGAGCGCGTCGCCAGCAAGCAGCTTGCCCAAGGCAACCTGGAGTTCCCAGGTCTGGCCAACATTCCCCCCCACCTCGAGTTCGACAAGGCCAAGATGTCGGCCAAGGTGGGTGGCAAGATCGAGCGCGAATGGGTCGCCCTCGAGATCAACGAACTGCTGGTGGTGGAGTTCTACTCCCGCAAGGTCTGAAGCCAGCTGGTCCGGCGGGCGCTGCCTGCCGGCCTTTCTGCCATACAGCCAACCGGCACCCCGAACCCTCGCCCATGGCGGGGGTTTTTTATTGGTTTCCCTCCGCTGGATTCGCGGCAACTGATGGCCAGGGCTCCTCGGGCTTGGGATACAGAAATCGATTGCCCCAGGAGATTGCCGGGCTTGAACTTGCCCCGGCTGGGCGCTCTTAGGCAGGCCGAGCCCTTCGCGAGCTGAACCTTCCCTCAGCCATTAATCAACCCCTTTAAGGCCGCCGTGACATCGGCTTGGCGCATCAGGGCTTCGCCCACCAGCACCGCCCCGGCCCCGGCCGCCTGAACCCGGTCGAGGTCAGCGCGCTGGCCCAGGCCCGATTCACTCACCACCAGGATGCCCTTGGCCCGCAGGCGCTCGCCATGGGTTTCGAGCAGGGTGGTGGTGGTGGCGAGGTCCACCGCGAAGCTGGCCAGATCCCGGTTGTTGATGCCCACCAAGTTCACGCCCTCAAGGGCCAGCACCCGGTCCAGTTCGGCGGCGTCGTGAACCTCGACGAGCACGGCCAGGCCCAGGAAGCGGGCCACCTTGAGCAGGTAGGCCATGTCCTGGTCGGTGAGGATCGCCGCGATCAGCAGGGCGGCATCGGCGCCGGCGGCCCGGGCCTGATAGAGCTGGTAAGGGCTGAGGATGAAGTCCTTGCAGAGCAGGGGCAGGTCCACCACCTGGCGCACCTGCACCAACACCTCAAAGCCCCCTTGGAAGAAGGCCTTGTCGGTGAGCACCGAGAGGCAGCTGGCACCGCCTGCCGCATAACCCCTGGCGATCGCTTCGGGATCGAAATCCTCCCGAATCACGCCCTTACTAGGGCTGGCCTTCTTGATCTCGGCGATCACGGCCGGTTTGGGCGCGGCGGCGCCCAGGGCGGCGAGAAAATCGCGGGTGGCGGGGAGAGCTGCAATCTGCTCTTTGAGTTTTTCCAGCGGCACCCGCTCCCGGGCGCTGGCCACTTCCTTGTCCTTTTCCCAGACAATTTTTTCGAGAATGTGGCGTGGCTCCTCTTCGGGATGGGGGATGCCAAACATCAAATGGGCCACCTTGATGGGGGGGTTGGGCGGCCGGCGACGGAGTTCCATTGGCTTAGACCCCCAGCGGCTGGCGGGCCGCCGCCGGGGCGGGCGCCGCCGGGGTGGGTGCCCCTGAATTGACTTGGGCCGCTGAAACAGCTTGGGCCGCCTGTTTATAGGCCACTTCTACTAGCTCACTCAAGGTGGGATGGGTGTGCACTTCGGTGGCCAGCTGGCTGACGCTCTGGCGGCGGGCCACGGCGTTGGCGATCTCCTGGATCAGGTCGGCCGCATGCAGGCCGTAGAGATGGGCGCCCAGCACTTCGCCGGTGTCTTTGCGGAACAGCAACTTCATCAGACCATCACTTTCCAGTTCGGCCAGGGCCTTGGTGTTGGCCTTGAAATAGCTGCGCACCAGCCCCAGCTCAAAGCCTTCGCTGACGGCCAGTTCCTTGGCTTCCACCTCCGATAGGCCCACCGAGCTGATCTCGGGATGGGTGAAGGTGGCCGCCGGAATCGAGCGGTAATCGATGCGGCGTTGGTGGCCCAAAATGTTGTCCACGGCAACCGCGCCCTGGGCAGCGGCGGTGTGGGCCAGCATCATTTTGCCGGTAACATCGCCCACGGCCCAGAGGTGGGGCACGGGCGCCCCATTCACCAGCACCCGCATTGCCTCATCCACGGGGATGAAGCCCCGGTTGGTCTCCACCGCCAGGGACGCGAGGTTGAGCTCCTTGCTCACCGGCACCCGGCCGGTGGCCACGAGCACCGCATCCACCTCCAGGGTTTCGATCGGTTCGCGGCTGGCCATGTCCACCAGCTCGATTTTCACCGGCGAGCCGGGTGTCACCTGGCGGGCCAGGACGCCAGCGCGGGCGTCGATGTCGCGGCCCTCGATCAGGTTGCGGGCGGCGATTTTGGCGATGTCTGGATCAAAGGTGGGCATCACCCGATCGAGGGCTTCGATCATGGTGACTTCACAGCCCAGGGCGGTATAGACATCGGCAAATTCCAGGCCGATGTAACCGCTGCCGATAATCGCGATCCAGCGGGGCAGCCATTCCAGGCTGATCGCCTCATCGCTGGTGAACACCGTGCGCCCATCGGTTTCGATGCCGGGGGGCACGAAGGGATCGGAGCCGGTGGCGATGATCACCTCGCGGGCGCTGAGGATCCGGTCCACGCCGCTGATTTCGCGGATCCCCACCTTTTGGGAGCCCTCAAGCCGGCCCTTGCCCCGCAGGATCGTCACGCCGGCCCGCTCCAGGGTCTTGGTGAGGTTGGAGCGGATCGTGGCGACCAGCTGGTTGGCGTGGTCGGCAATCTTCTGGCGCTCGAAGCGCACCGGCGCGGCATGGATGCCAAAGCCGGCCAGGTGCTTGGCATCAGCGAGTTCACGCACCCGGCCGCTAGCCGCCAGCAGGGCCTTGGAGGGCACGCAGCCCCGGTTGACGCAGGTGCCGCCCATGTCGCGCGATTCAATGATCGCCGTGCGCAGGCCATGGTCGGCGGCATGTTTGGCCGCATCGAAGCCGCCATACCCGGCCCCGATCACGATCACGTCGAAATCAAAGCCCACTTCACCAAAGCCAGGGGCGCTGGAGACATCGGAACTGGAGGCGCTCACCGAAGGACCCTGCGGTTGTTAGGGGCATTCTCCCCCGTCACCCCCCCAGCCGTTGGCGCCAGCGCTCCAGCAGCAGGGGCGCCGCCGCCAGGGCCACGTTCAGGGATTCCACCGCGGCCCCGTGGGGGATCGTGACCCGCTCGCTGGCTAGGGCGACCAGGGCCGGATCCAGGCCCGCCCCCTCATTGCCGAGCAATACCACCGTGGGCTGGGCCCAATCCAGCTCCCAGTAGGGCCGCACCGCCGGGGCCTCCCCAGGCTTCAATCCCGGTGCCACCACGGTGGCCACCACCTGGTGGCCACGGCCAAGGGCTTGGGCCAGGGCCGGCGCCAGGTCCGGCAGCCGCCGCAGCGGCAGGGCCAGGGCGGCCCCCGCCGAGGCCCGCAGCACCTTGGGCTGGTGTGGATCGGCCCCGCCCGCCAGCCATACCTCCTCCACACCGGCGGCGAGGGCGCAGCGCAGCAGGGTGCCCAGGTTGCCCGGATCCTGCAGGCGATCGAGGGCCAGCACAAAACTTGGAAAGGGGACCTGGAGGGGCTCCTGCCCTAGCGAGTCCCCTGGCTGGTCGTTGCTGGTAGGCCAGGCCCGGGGCTGGGGCAGCTGGTCCAGGGCCAGGGTCAGCACGACGCCATCGGGTTGCTCGGTGGTGGCAACGGCGGCCAGCACCGCCTCGCTCACGACCCGCAGCTGGAGGGCCGAATCCCACCTTGATGGGCTTGCAGCCTGCAGGGCCGATTGCCGCAGCTGGGCGAGCAGCGCCCCGTGGCGCTCCATCCAGGGGGCGGTGGCCAGGAGCCAATCGGGCCTAAGGCCCAGGCGCAGCACCTCCTGGAGCAGGTGGGTGCCCTCCAGCAAGAGCCGTTGTTGCTCGCGGCGGCCGCGCCCCTGGTGCAGGGCCCGCAGCCGCCCCACCAGGGGATTGCGCCGGCTCGAAATCAGCTCCAGATCCCCCTGGCCCGGATCCGCCTCCATCCCTGTCATGCGCAGCGATCCCCGATCCCAGCTTGGGCTCAGAACTCGTGGTGACGGCGCACGTGCAGGTTGCCCTCGATCACCAGGTTGGCCTCCTGCAGGTCCAAGCCCTTGACGGAGGCCACCTCGCCCTTGAGGCCCTCGGCCGCCAGGTTTTCGATCAGTTTTTTGAGCAGCACGTCTTCTACCGAGGCCTGATCGAGGGCATCGGGGGTGAGGGCCTGCAGAAATTTGCCGAGCTTGGAGGCCACCACCTCGGAAGCATTGCTGATCTTGAGAATGATCATGAAATTGCCCTGGGCCTGAACGCGACCCTAACCAATGGCGTGCTGCAATTTGGCGGTGACTTGGGGCGGCCTCGGGATGGTCCGGTTGCTGTAATAGCGGGCGTCCGGTTCGAATCAGAACCAAAAACTGAGATCGAAAAAGCTGGTCAGGTCGCTGCCTGACCCAGGCTTGTTTCGTATGCGGATGGGGAGACTTGAACTCCCACGACATTGCTGCCACTAGTACCTGAAACTAGCGCGTCTACCAATTCCGCCACATCCGCGTGGCTGTCGCTAGAGCGGAGCTCGCTGCAACAAAGAAAACATACGCCATCGGCAACCCGCAACTAGCGGTCGGAGCCAGTTCCGCCGGCGGTGGTCTAGACGGTCTCACCTTTTATTGTCAATATGCTGCGACGTGAGCCGGACAGTCGTTCCATGGGTCTGATCGCTGTCCAGCCACCTAGCAAGACCCGTTCCATTCAAAATCCTCAGCTGGATGTCCGAGGCGGCCGGCGCCTCTCCGGTGAGCTGCAGGTGAGTGGTGCCAAGAATTCAGCCTTGGTGCTGATGGCTGCCTGTCTGTTGACCAGGGACACCATCCGACTGAGAAACGTCCCTCCGCTCACCGACATCGCCGCCATGAGCGAAATGCTCAGCAGCCTCGGCGGCCAGGTCCACCGTGATGGTGACGCGCTGGAATTAAAGGGCGACTCAATCAATAGCTCTACAGCCCCCTATGAGCTGGTGAACAGCCTCAGGGCCAGCTTCTTCTGCATCGGCCCCCTGCTGGCCCGCACTGGCATGGCCAAGGTGCCCCTGCCAGGCGGCTGCCAGATCGGCACCCGGCCCGTTGTTGAGCACGTCAAAGGTCTCAAGGCCCTCGGCGCCCAGGTCACCATTGAGCATGGGGTAGTTACGGCTGTGGTGCCGGGCAGTGGCCATCGCCTCACGGGCGGCCGCATCCACATGGATTGCCCCAGCGTTGGCGCCACCGAGACATTAATGATGGCGGCGGCGCTCGCCGATGGCGAGACGGTGATTGACAACGCCGCCCTTGAGCCAGAGGTGGTTGATCTGTCAGGTCTGCTGATCGCCATGGGCGCCAAGGTGCGCGGCGCCGGCTCCTCCACGATCACAATCGTGGGTGTGGATCGCCTGCATGGCGCCGACTACGCCGTGATCCCAGATCGCATCGAAGCTGGCACGTTTCTGCTGGCAGCCGCCATCACCCGCTCCCATTTGCGGGTAACCCCAGTGATCCCAGATCACCTTGGCGCCGTCCTCACCAAGCTCGAGGAGGCGGGTTGCACCTTGGAGCACGACGGCGTCGGGATCACCATCAAGGCTGACCAGATCAATGCAGTCGACCTGCGCACCCAGCCATTCCCTGGCTTCCCCACCGATCTGCAAGCCCCGTTCATGAGCCTGCTGGCCACGGCCCGGGGCACCAGCGTGATCACCGAAAACATCTTTGAAAATCGCCTGCAGCACGTGGGCGAACTGCAACGCATGGGTGCCGCCATCCGCATGCAGGGCAACACCGCCTTTGTGGAAGGGGTGGCCCGCCTCAGCGGTGCTCCAGTGCAAGGCAGCGACCTGCGCGCCTCCGCCGCCATGGTGCTGGCCGGCCTAGCCGCCGACGGCATCACCAGCGTGCGCGGCCTGGAATACCTAGACCGTGGCTACGCAAATCTTGAGGGCAAGCTCAATGCCGCCGGTGCAAGCATTGAGCGTGTCTGCTCGGCGGCTTAAGCTCTCAACTGCGGGAGCGTGCCGGAATTGGTAGACGGACTCGACTCAAAATCGAGCGCCTTCGGGTTTGTGGGTTCGAGTCCCACCGCTCCCATCCCCCTAGAGCCTGTCCATCCGGTGATGGACACCTACAGCCGCTATCCCCTCACCCTTAAAAAGGGCAGGGGTTGCTGGCTGTGGGACGACCAGGGCCGCCGGTACCTCGATTGCGTGGCGGGCATCGCCACCTGCACCCTGGGCCACAGCAACCGGGCCCTGCGCAAGGCGCTCAGCCGCCAGCTGGGGCGCTTGCAGCATGTGTCCAACCTCTATCGGATCCCGGAACAGGAGCAGCTGGCGGGCTGGATCACCAGCCGCAGCTGCGCCGATCGGGTGTTTTTCTGCAATTCAGGGGCTGAAGCCAACGAGGCGGCGATCAAGTTGGCCCGTAAATACGGCCACACCCGCCGCGGCATCGAGCGGCCGGTGATTCTCACGGCCCAGGCCAGCTTCCACGGCCGCACCCTGGCGGCCGTCAGCGCCACGGGCCAGCCCAAGTACCACCAGGGGTTCGAGCCCATGGTGGAGGGGTTTCGCTTTTTCCCTTACAACGACACGGCTGCCTTTGAAGCCCTGCTGCAGGAGTGCGAGGCCGACGGGCCCCGGGTGGCGGCCGTGCTGCTCGAGCCCCTGCAGGGGGAAGGGGGCGTCAATCCGGGCGATCCCGCCTTTTTCGCCCGGGTGCGCCAGCTCTGCGACGAGGGCGACATCCTGCTGATTTTTGACGAGGTGCAGGTGGGGGTTGGCCGCAGCGGCTGCCTATGGGGTTACCAGAACTTGGGCGTGGAGCCCGATGCCTTCACCCTGGCCAAGGGCCTGGGTGGCGGCATCCCGATTGGGGCCCTGGCCGTCAACCGCCGGGCCGATGTGCTGCGGCCTGGCGACCACGCCAGCACCTTCGGCGGTAATCCCTTTGCTTGCCGGGCTGGCCTCACCGTGGCGGCCGAATTGGAGCGGCGCCAGCTGGTGGCCCACGCCGGCCGCATGGGTGAGCTCTTGCAAGGCCTGCTGGGCGAGTTGGTGCAGCGCCATCCCCAGCAGCTGGCCGGGGTGCGGGGCTGGGGCCTGTTGCAGGGCCTGGTGCTCCAGCTTGAGGGCCCCACGGCACCTGAGCTGGTGGCCGAGGCCATGGCCCAGGGTTTGTTGCTGGTGCCCGCCGGGCCCGCGGTGGTGCGCTTTGTGCCGCCCCTGGTGATTAAGCCGCGCCAGCTGCGGCTGGCGGTGCAGCGCTTCGAGGCGGCGCTCACCAGCCTGGTGGCCAGTCGGGCGGCCGCCGCCCCAGCCGCCCAGGCCCTTGCCAAGGAAACGGCCTAGGTGGGTCTGGGCCTGCCGGCGCCGGTGGATCTGGACGATCTGCTCGAACCCTTTGCCCGCCGGGGCGTGGACCTGGGCCTCGATCGGCTGGCCGGGGCCCTGGCGGCCGGCGGCCAGCCGGAGCGGCGCTTCGCCGCCGTGCAGGTGGCTGGCACCAACGGCAAGGGGTCGATCTGCACGCTGCTGGCGGCGATCCTGGCCGAGGCCGGCTTGGCCTACGGGGTGTACCGCTCGCCCCATTTGCTCAGCTGGTGTGAGCGCTTGCAACTGGGCAATCGCTGGATCACCCCCGCCGAGCTGCGCGCCGACCTGGGCCGCTGGCGTCCAATTGCCAGCGCCTTCAACCTCACCCCCTTTGAACTGCTCACGGCCGCCGCCTTTGATCGCCTTGCTGCCGAGGCGGTGCAGTTGGCGATCCTGGAGGTGGGCCTGGGTGGGCGCCTCGATGCCACCACCCTCCACCCCGACCGCCGGGTGATTGGCTTGGCCTCGATCGGCCTGGACCACTGCGAATACTTGGGCTCGACCCTGGCGGCGATCGCCTTCGAAAAGGCGGGCGTGTTCCAGCCGGGGGCGATCGCGATCAGCGCCCCCCAAGAGCCGGCGGTGGCGGCCGTTCTTGCCGACCAGGCCCGACGGGTGGGCACGGAGCTGCGCTGGGTGGAGCCGTTGCCGCCCGAGTCTTTGGGCGGGCCCCGCCTGGGCCTGGCCGGCGATCTGCAGCGCCGCAATGGGGCCGTGGCGGTGGCCATGGCCCAGGCCCTGGGGCAACAGGGCTGGAGCATCGAGCCAGGCGCGATCGAGCGGGGCCTGGCGCTAGCCCGCTGGCCCGGTCGGCTGGAGATCCGCTCCTACCGGGGCAAGCCCCTGCTCCTCGATGGGGCCCACAACCCGCCCGCCGCCCTCGCCCTGCGCCAGGAGCTGGACCAGGGGGAGCTGGCCCCCTGGGGGGCGGGCGGGCGCCGTTGGTTGATTGGGATCCAGCGTCACAAGCAAGGCGCGGCCATGCTGCGGGCCCTGCTGGCCTCCGGCGACCAGGCGGCCATCACCCCCCTGCCGGAGCACGCCAGCTGGAGCGCCGCCGAGCTGGCGGTCGCCTGCCCCGAATTGGCCTGTCAACTGCGGCCGGTGGCCGATCCTGCCGAAGGCCTGGCCTGGCTGCACCATCGGGCGGGGAGCGAGCCCGGGGCTGGCGAGCTGGCATCACCAGAGGAGGGCGGTCCTGGGGCAACCGGGGCGGCCCTGCCGGTGGTGGCCGGGTCCCTTTACCTGCTCGGGGCCCTGATCCCCTGGCTCGATCCGGCCGCAGCGGGGCCAGGATGAGGGGGGCTGGGACCTTCGATCGGATCGCAGCGTTCCCACCGCCAAGCCCCTTCGCCCCTGGTATCCCATGGCCCAGCTTTCGCGTCGATTCGGGCTTGATGTTTCGGGAGGATCCCCCCTGGCTGGCCGGTCCCCCCAGGGGTCCGTGAGCCGCGGCCTCGGCCACCAGGGTTCGGGGCTTCGGGGTCTTGGGGCTCGGGCGTTGGTGGTGCTGCTGCCTGCCGTGCTGCTGGCCGTGCTGTTCGCCCTGCCCGGGGCCGGTTGGGCCTTTGAGAAGGTCGACTACACCCTCACCAACCAGAGCGGCCAGGATTTCCATGGCCAGGCCCTAGCCAACAGCTCCTTTGCTGGGGTGGTGGGCCGGGGCGCCAACTTTGCCGGCGCCGATCTCAGCGGCGCGATCCTCACCCAGGCGGCCTTCCCCGCCGCCGACTTCAACGGCACCGACCTCACCGATGCCCTGATGGACCGGGCTGACTTCAGTGACACCGACCTGCGGGGCGCCATCCTGCGCGGGGCGATTGCCTCGGGCAGCCGCTTTGGCGGCGCCCGCATCGAGAACGCCGATTTCAGCGATGCCCTGGTCGATCGGGCTAGCCAGCGCCAGCTCTGCCGCACGGCCTCGGGCACCAACCCGGTCAGCGGAGTAGGCACCAGGGAAAGCCTGGGCTGTTAGGCCGCTTGCGCCCCTAGGGCAGCTCCGGCACTGCCAAGCCAGCCTGACGCTCGAGCCAGCCGCCCAACTTGCCGGGATTGAGCAGGCCGGCCGGGTCGTAGGCGGCCTTGGCGGCCACTTGCTCGGCGTCCACCCCCCCCAGGCCGCCCTCCTCCACCGTGATCGCGTGGGGGTTGAACAGCACCGCCCCTAGCTGGCGGCTCTGGTGGATGAGCCGCTCCAGGGCCTCGGCCCCCTGCCAGTGCACCAGGGGCAGGGCCACGAGGCGCTGGCTGCCGCCCGATCGCACGGCCTCCAGGTGCCAGAGCAGGGCGTCCCCCCAGGTCGCCTTGAGGGCCTCCAGGCAGGGCGCCTCCGGTTGGGGCAGGAGCAGCTGCAGGTAGGTCCAGCCGGGATCCCGGGCCCGCAGGTGCAGGGTGGTGTGGTTCCAGCAGAGCTCCCGCAAGGGCACCCCGCGGCTGGCTCCCTGGGGCGCCTGCCAAAGGAGCTGGCCGCCTAGCTCCTCGAGCCAGGCGGTGACCGGGGCCACCGCCCCAGGCGCGGCGAGCAGCAGCAGCCGGTGCTCCTGGCCAGCGGCGGGCTGGCAGCCGCTGGGCCAGGGCACCTGGGCCGCCACGGCCGCCTCCAGCAGGCAGAGGCTATTGAGCAGCAGGGCCGAGGCCGGCAGTTGCTGGGCCGCCGCCAGGGCCCTATCCCAGGAGGCAAAGCCAACCACCAGCTGGCGCCAGGCCAGCGCCTCGGTCGTGGCCAGGCTCAGGGCCGTGATGATGCCATTGCAGCCGTAGGCATGGTTGATCGCCCGTGCGGCGGTGGCATCCAGCTGCAGCCGGCGCGGCTGGGGCTCCAGGGTCACCAGCTCCAGCCCCAGCAGGTGGCCCGGATCGCGCAGGAAGCCCCAGCGCAGGGAGCCGATGCCGCCGGAGCCGCCGGCGATGAAGCCCCCCAGGCTGGCGCTGCGATAGGTACTGGGCACTAGCCGCAGGGCCCGGCCTTGGGCGTGGAGTTGCTGGTCCAGGTCCTCGAGCAGGATCCCCGCCTCGGCCGTGACCACGCCGGTGTCGCCATCGAGGCTGCGCAGCCGGTTGAGGCCGGTGAGATCGAGCACCAGGCCGCCGGCCAGGGGCACGCACTGGCCGTAGTTGCCCGTGGCCGCTCCCCGCAGGGTGAGGCTCACCCCCTGGCGGCTGGCGGCCGCCGCCACCCTCAGAACCTCGTCAACGCTGTGCCCCCGCACCAGCATCTGGGCGCGGCAGCCCGTGAGCAGCGGCGTTAGTACCGGCGAATAGACGAAGGCATCGGCGGAGCCCCGGGCCAACTCCTGGGGCTGGCGCAGGGGGGCCAGGCCGGCGGCCAGCAGATCGGCCTCCAGGGCCAGGAGCTGGGCCTCGCTGGCCAGGGGCGGCAGGGGCCCGGGCAGGGCCCTGGCCAGCACGGGCCTCGGGCCGCTCGGATCGCTGCTGGGGTGGGGGGGCAAGGTCATGGGCGGTGGCTCAGGGGCCCACCCTGGCTAGGAATCGGCTGAGCAGGGGCTGGGGGGCTTCCGCAGCGGGTGGTTGGAGCCACTCCCCGGCCCGCAGCACCCGTCGCTGGGGCGGCCGGGCCAGCAGCTCGCTCCAGGAGCTGGCCCCGAGCACCACCAGGTCGGCCGGGGAGCCCAGCCGCAGAACCCCGTCCCAGTCCAGGCCCATCAGCCGCGCTGCTGCGCTGGTGAGGGGCGCCAGCCCCAGGCGCCGCCAGGGGGCCAGCTGGGCCGCCGGAGCGGCAAAGCGCAGCAGCTCGATCGGATCGAAATCGCCGCCCGGATACCAGGGGTCCTGCACGTTGTCACCGCCGAGGGCCACGGGCACCCCCGCCTGCTGCAAAACCCGGATCGGCGCCAGGGGGCGCTCCGGAGTGGTGAGGCCGCCCTGGTGGCCGAGCAGCCAGAAGTTGGTGGTGGGCAGGGCCACCACCTGCAGGCCCGCGGCTGCCATGCGTTCCGCCAGTCGGATCCGGGGCCCTAGGGGCAGCAGGCCCATGCTGCTGGCATGGCTGCAGGTCACGGGCACGCCACAGCCTTGGCGCTCGATCAGGCTGGTGAGTAGGGCCACGCCCGCCCCCGGGGCCGCTGACCCCTCATCCACGTGCAGGTCCACGGGGCAGCCCAGTCGTTCGGCCAGGCGCAGCAGGGCCAGGAGGTGCTCGGCATCGCTGGCGCTCCTGCGGAAGGGCGGCCCCAGCACCCCCCCCAGCAGACCCCCGGCGCCGGCCACCCGCCGGGCCAACTCCAGCCCCGCCGGGCTCGACCAGAAGGCGATCGGCACCAGGGCCACCAGTTGCAGTTCCAGTCGGCCTTGCCAGCGCTGTTGCAGCTCCAGCAGGGCCTGCCAGCTGGCCTCGGCCGCCGGCCCGGCGCTGTCCACATGGCTGCGCAGGGCCCTCAGGCCATAGCGCCAGGCCCGATCCAGGCCGGCTTCGCCCCGCTCCAGCACCTGGTTGGCCGTGCGTTGCTCCGCTTCGCGGCCATTGGCGGCCAGGGCCGCCGCCATGGTTGCCGACGGGTTCGGGAAGCCGCTCCAGCTGAAGGCCTTATCGAGATGGACGTGGGCATCCACCGGCGGCGTGATCGCCAGGGGAGCGGCGGCCTGGCCGGCAGCGTCTGGGCCAGCCTCAATGGCGCTGATGCGGCCAGCGTCGATGGCCAGGCGCACCGTGACTAACCCCTCGCCGTTGCCCGCCGGCAGGTCCGTCAGGGCCGGATCTAGCAGGGCCCGGGGCAGGCGCAGGGGCGGCAGCCAGCAGCGCCCGGGAACTAACCCGCTGGCCAACGCGCTGGCAGTGCCAGCAGGAGGGGGTGCCGTCATCGGAGCGAACCGGGACCACTGTCGGTTTGGAGGATCAGAAATTGGCCCGCCCCTGCCAAGGTCAGGGCCCGGTACCTGGGCAGCGCTAAGCCCGGCAGCCCGGTCGGGCCGCCCAGGTCGGTGCGATAGAGGCTGAACAGGCCGAAATTCCAACGGCGGCTGGCCTGGCGGGCCAGGGAACCGAGGCTCTGGCGCTGGCTGAGCATCAGTTTGGGGCAGTCCTGAACCACTAGTTGCAACAGCATGGGCAGCCCCTGGGGCCCGCACACGTCCTTCACCGCCAGGTTCACCAGCTGGTCAGCGGCGAAGTCTTCAAAGTCCCGTGGGGGCGGATTGCTCCAGGCCAGGGTCGCCACGGCGGCACAGATCAATCCGGGCCAGAGGACCCAGGACCAACGGGAGGACGACGGCGCCATCAAGACAAGGACCCCAGGGGCAGTCAAGGACAGTGAGGACTCCTTGATAGGATGGCGGAGCCGTGGCGGGCGTCGCCAAGTGGTTAAGGCAGCGGATTGTGATTCCGCCATTCGGGGGTTCAAGTCCCCTCGTTCGCCCTGTTCCTTCGGAACGTCCAGCCCGATCCTCTTGGATCGGGCTTTTTATTGGCCAAACGGCGCTGATCTGCCCTAGGTCCCTGGCGCCTGGCCATCAAAACGAGCTAGCGGCGCCGCTAGGTAGGCGCTTTGGCTCTCCATCGAGCCGGTAGGCCAACCTGAGCCGATCAGAGCCGGATCAGGCAGTTTCCGCCGGCCTGTTTGGCCGCCGCCAGGGCCTCTTGGGCCCGGCTGACCAGGCCAGCGGAACTGCCATCCGCCGGGGTCAGCTCGGCCAGGCCAACCCTCACGGTGATGAAGGGCGACCCGCTCGAGCCGGGGTGGGCCAGCCGGAGGGCCAGCACCTGGGCCAGCACCTGGCGGCCGATGGCCTCGGCCTCCCCGGCCTGGGCCCCCGCCAGGACCAGGGCAAAGATGTCGCCCCCGAAGCGGGCCGGCAAATGGGTCTGGCCAGCGCTGGCGGCCAGCAGCACCCGGGACACCGCCATCAGGCAATCGTCGGCGCAGAACTGGCCGAACTGGCTGTTGTAGGCGTCAAAGTCATCGAGATTGATGAGCAGCAGACTGATCGCCAGCTTGGCTTCGCAGGCCTCGGCAAGGCGCTGCTCCAGTCGCCGCCGGTTGATCAGGCCCGTGAGGGGATCGCTCCAGGCATTGAGCTGGGCCCGTTCGCGGAAACGCGTCACCACGGCCATTCCCGTGGTGCCGACCAGGCGCTGGACTTCCTGCAGGTCCGAACCGCGGAACCCGCCGCTGCGCCGGGTGGCCAGGGTGAGGGACGCCAGGTAGGTGCCGTCGCTGAACAGGGACTCGGCCAGGTAATCGGTGAATCCCTCCCGTTTGAGTTTCACCAGGAAATCAAAGGCGATCGATTCAATCGGCAGCGTTTCCAAACGCAAGCGCAGCGGTTCCCCCGTGTCGCGCAGGTGCTTGAACACCGTGTTGCGGCGATTCTCCTGCTCGAAGTAATCGGAGGTGCGGTGGAAGGAGCGCACCGCATCGAACTGCTCGAGTTCCCACCAGTACTGCACCCCGTCGTGGCCGCTCTGGAGTGGGATCACCGAGAGGTTGAGGCGATCGAGGGGGAGGCCGCCCCCCACGAGCAGTCGCGCTGCCTTCGCGGTCAGGTCGGCCAGGTTGGCCAGCCCCGTATTGCCGGCACTGGCCTCGGCGATCAACTGGTCAATGGCGGTCCGGATCGGCCCGATGCGGGACCCGGGATTCAATCCCGGGGGCGGTAACGGCGGTGGCTGGGGGGGGATCACGGTGCGGTTAGGGCAGGGGCGGCAAGCAAGGCCCGTAATAATTTGCCCCCACCGTGGCGCACGGGGTCGTCACAAACCAGCCCCGCCGACTGCTGGCATTGCTCCAGGGCCGCGGCGGCGCCGGCCGTATCCAGGCCAGCCGTGTTCAGGGCGATCGCCCGCACCTTGGGCGCCGCTGCGCCTGCGGGCCGCCCCAGGGCCGCCAAGGCCTCGTAGGCGGCGATTACCTCGGCCAGGGCAGGAATCGCCACCGCAGGGGCCCCGGCCCTGGTGCGCACCCACCCCTGGCCGGCCCGGTGGACCAACAGCAGGTCGCTGGGCTGGCTGCCGCGCAGCAGGGGCAAGGTGGCGCTGGAGCCGGGATGGCAAAGGGAGCCTTGGCCCTCAATCAGCAGCAGGCTGGCCGGCCCGGCCCCCAGGGCTGCTGCCAGCACCGCCGCCTCCACGGCTCCAGCCGCGTAGTCGACCCGCACCGCATCAAGGGGAACCCCCTGGCCGGCGATCAGGATGCCGGCCTGGCCCGTGCCGACGAAGCGGGCATCAAGCCCATCCCGCCTGGCCGCCGCCGCCAGTTCCAGGCAGGCACTCATTTTGCCCACGGCCATGTCCGTGCCCACGGCCAGAACCCTGCGGCAGGGCAGGCCTGCCGCTAGGGCCGTGGCCACGGTTAAGCCTGCGGGTTCCTGACGCAGGTCCCAGATCCATTGCCCTGGTCCCCGGCAGGCGGCGGCCAGAACCGGATCGTCGCCGAGGCGGCTGTGCAGGCCACAGGCCAGGTTCAGGCCGGCCTGCAGGGCCAGCAGCAGATCGCCTCCCATCTCGGCCGGCAGGATCCCGCCGGAGGGGGCCAGCCCCACCACGGCCACGGCCCGTTCCCCCGGCTCGGCCCGGGCCTTCAGCAGGGGCAGGGCCTCGGCCATGGAGGCCACGATGGGCACGGCGCGGTGGATACCGGTCACCGCCTCCAGGTCGGCGCCGGCGTGGGCCGGATCCACCACGGCCAGGATCGGGCCGGGGCGATAGCGCAGCAGGGCCAGGCCGGTCTTGCCGGAGAGGTTGTCTAGGCCGCCATGGAGCAGCAGCACTAGGGGGGCGGAGGGGCTAAGCATCAGGCCTCCGGGGCCTGGGCCCAGCGAACCCCCAGGCCGGGCAGGGACGAGGGCCGCAGGCAGTCGCCGGCAAGATCGGCCCCCAGGAAGGGGTCATCCACCAGGTTGAGATGGCTATCGAGGTCGGGCCATTCCACCAGGGGCAGCAGCTGGGCGGCGGCGCTGTTCAGCAGGCTGCTGTCGGAATAGCAGCCCAACATCACCCCCAGGCCAAGCCGGCGGGCGCAGCCGGCCATCAGTAGGGCTTCCGAAAGTCCGCCGCTTTTGAGCAACTTGATGTTGATGCCATCCACCACCGGGGCCAGGCGCAGCAGGTCGACCAGATCCCAGCAGCTCTCATCGGCCACCAGGGCCAGGGGCGCCAGGCCGGCCAGGGCGGCAAAACCGGCCCGATCGGCGAGCGGATCGGCCAGGGCGGCTAGGGGCTGTTCCACCAGCACCACCCCCTGGTCCGCCAGCCAGGGCAGCATCGCTTGGGCCGTGGGTAGGTCCCAGCCGCCGTTGGCATCCACCTGCAGCTCCAGCGGGCCCTGGCCCTGGCCCAGGTCCTGGCGCCGGGCCAGGGCTTCGCCCACGGCCAGCACCAGGGCGCGGTCGTGGTTGACTCCGGCCGGGCTGCCCAGCTTGAGCTTGATGCGGCTGGCCGGCAGCTGCTGCCACCAGCGCTCGAGCCGCGCCAGCACCGCCGCCGGCTCCCCCAGCCCCAGGGTGACGCTGGTGGCGACACAGGCCCCCGGATCCAGCCCCCAGAGCCGGTGCAATGGCTGCCCCAGCCGTTGCCCCCACCAGTCGTGCAGGGCCAGGTCCAGGCCGCAGCGGGCCGGGGGACTCAGGCGGGCCAGCAGGGGGTTGAGGGCCTGGAGGGGATCGGGGGCCAGGGGCTCGAGTTCGGGCACGAGGGCCGCTAGCTCGGCGGCGATGGCGTCGATGTCGTAGGCGCGCAAGCCCGTTTCAAAGCCCCCGGTTTCGCCCCTGCCAACCAGGCCGTCCTGCTCGATTTCCACCAGTAGGTGCTCCACCGCGGCCGTGGTGCCCCGGCTGATGGCCAGGGGCACGGCCTTGGTGAGGGAAAAGCGCTGCAGCCGAACCCGCATTCGTTGACGCCGCCAGCGATGAACCTGCCCTGGCAGGCTGGCATTGACCAGGGGGGTTTCGGGCATCCCAAGGGCAAACGCCGATGGCTTGGCTCCGCTCCCGCCTGCCGCCACCCCCGCCGACCCCCCTGCTGCCCCGTTCTGAGCGCCGCCCCATGACCGTGATCACCCCCGCTGGCCCCCAGGCCCCCCAGGCCCCCCAGGCCCTAGGGGCGCGCCGCGGCAGCTATTGGATCACCACCTTTGGCTGCCAGATGAACAAGGCCGATTCCGAGCGCATGGCTGGCATCCTCGAAACCATGGGTTACACACCCGGCAGCGACGAACACAGCGCCGATCTGGTGCTCTACAACACCTGCACGATCCGCGACAACGCCGAGCAGAAGGTTTACAGCTACCTGGGGCGCCAGGCCCAACGCAAACGGCTCAACCCCAACCTCACCCTGGTGGTGGCCGGCTGCGTCGCCCAGCAGGAGGGCGAATCCCTGCTCCGGCGGGTACCCGAGCTCGACCTGGTGATGGGTCCCCAGCACGCCAACCGCCTCGATGTGCTGCTCACCCAGGTGGAGAACGGCCAACAGGTGGTGGCCACTTCGGAGCACCACATCCTCGAAGACATCACCACCGCCCGGCGCGACAGCACGGTCTGCGGCTGGGTCAACGTGATTTACGGCTGCAACGAACGCTGCACCTACTGCGTCGTGCCGTCGGTGCGGGGCAAGGAGCAATCGCGCCTGCCCGGGGCGATCCAGCTGGAGATGGAGGGCCTGGCGGCCCGGGGCTTCCGCGAAATCACCCTGCTGGGCCAGAACATCGACGCCTATGGCCGCGACCTCCCCGGGATCAGCCCGGAGGGGCGCCGCCAGCACACCCTCACCGACCTGCTCCACCAGGTCCATAGCGTGGAGGGGATCGCCCGGTTGCGCTTTGCCACCAGCCACCCCCGCTACTTCACCGAGCGCCTGATCGAGGCCTGCGCCGACCTGCCCAAGGTTTGCGAACACTTCCACATCCCCTTCCAGAGTGGCGATGACGCCCTGCTGAAGGCCATGGCCCGGGGCTACACGGTGGAGCGCTATCGGCGCATCATCGATCGGATTCGCGAGCGCATGCCAGATGCGTCGATCAGCGCCGATGTGATCGTCGGCTTCCCCGGTGAAACCGACGCCCAATACCGCAAAACCCTGGATCTGATCGAATCGATTGGCTTTGACTTGGTCAACACCGCCGCCTATTCGCCCCGGCCCCATACCCCTGCCGCCGACTGGCCTGACCAGCTGGAGGAGGCGGTGAAGGTGGAGCGGCTTCAGGAGATCAACCAGCTGGTGGAGCGCATCGCCCGCCAGCGCAGCGGCCGCTACCTGGGCCGGGTCGAGGAGGTGCTGGTGGAGGGGCAAAACCCCAAGGACACCAGCCAGATGGTGGGCCGCACCCGCTCCAACCGGCTCACTTTTTTTCCGGCCCACCGCAGCGATGGCCGTCCGATCGCGGCCGGCGAGCTGGTCGAACTTCTGATCGAGGCCGTGCGCCCCTTTTCCCTTAGTGGCAGCCCGGTGCCCGAGGCGGGCGGGGCCCCCCTGGCCTGATCCCCCAGCGCTGATGCCCCAGCGCTGGGGGATCAGCGCTGATACGTTTGGCGCCACTTCCTTGGCGCCATGGCAGCACCCCCCACCCACCTCGGCCTGGTGTTCGGTGGGGTGTCTGGCGAACATGCGGTGTCGATCCGCTCGGCCAGCACCGTGGCGGGAGCCCTGCGCCGCGGCGCCAACGCCGAGCGCTACCGGCTGAGCTGCTTCTATATCGACCACCAGGGCCATTGGTGGCCCTCCGCCGTGGCCGAGGCGGTGCTGGCCTCCGGCCTACCGGCCCAGGCCGCCGACCTGCCGCCGGCGCCCCAGCGACCCGGTTTTCGCGGCTTTCCCGATGACGCCCTGGAGGTGGAGGTCTGGTTTCCGGTGCTGCATGGTCCCAACGGCGAGGACGGCACGATCCAGGGGCTGTTCAGCCTGATGCAGGTGCCCTATGTCGGCTCCGGGGTGCTCGGTTCGGCCCTGGGCATGGACAAGCAGGCGATGAAGGCCGCCTTCGCTGCTGCCGGGCTGCCCCAGGTGCCCTACGTCTGCCTGGAGGCCGCCGAGCTGGAGGGGCCTGAACCCCAGCGCAGCGGGGTGCTGGAGCGGCTGGAGGCCCAACTCGGCTACCCCTGCTTCATCAAGCCCGCCAACCTGGGCTCCTCGGTGGGCATCAGCAAGGCCGTCGATCGGGCCAGCCTGCTGGCCGGCCTGCGGGAGGCGGCCCGCCACGATCGCCGCCTGGTGGTGGAGCAGGGCATTAAGGCGCGGGAACTCGAATGTGCCGTGCTCGGCGATCGCCAGATGGCCGCCTCGGTGCTGGGGGAGATCTGCTTTGACGCCGATTGGTACGACTACGAGACCAAGTACACCGCCGGCCTCAGCCACACCGTGATCCCGGCCCAGGTCGATGGCGTGGTTGCGGAGCGGGCCCGGGAGATGGCGATCGCGGCCTGCCGGGCCGTGGGGGCCGCCGGCCTATCGCGGGTGGATTTCTTCTTTGAGGAGGCCAGCGGCGCCCTCTGGCTCAATGAGATCAACACCCTGCCGGGCTTTACCAGCCAGAGCATGTATCCCATGCTCTGGGATGCCACAGGGTTACCGCTTGAGGAGTTGGTGCACCAGTTGGTGCAACTGGCGCAAGAATCCAGGCCACAGACCGGCAGGAGCCTCGAGCCCAGATGATTCACGGACTCTTATGGCTGCCCCTGCTCCTGGTGTTTGTGCTGCTCACGGCCCTGGGCTGGCTCGAGCGCAGGCGCCAGCAGCTCTTTCGCGACTGGGCGGAGGGCGCCGAACTGGCCAAGCTCGATAGTTGTGGCGGCGCCAAGCTGGGGGGGGGCATCCTCAGTTGGAGTGCCTTTGAGGCCGGCCAGTTGGTGGAGAAGGACCAGTTTCTGGTGAAAACCCTGGAGTGCGCGGAATTGCTGGCCCTGCGCTCTGGTGAGGCGCCCCTCACCGACGAGGCCCATGGCGCCTGCCGTCTGCGCCTGGTCGGTGGCGGCCTGCACAAGGACCTGCCCTTCGCCGATGCGGAGCGGGCCCGCCTCTGGATCGACCAGCTGATGGCCCGGGCCCGCTGCGACCTGTGAGCCTGCTCGAGACGGAAAGGCGCCCTGGGCCTGGGGCGGAGCGGCGCCGCCAGCTGCGCCTGCAACGCCGCAACCAACGGCTGCAGGAGATCTGGCGCGTGCTGGTGCTGGTGGGCGCCTCCGCCGGCCTGGGCTGGGTGCTGCTCGGCCAGGGCTGGAGCTTGCGTAGCCCGTCCCAAGTGGAGGTGGTGGGCAGCCGCCAGGTCTCCCGCGAGCAGATCATCCAGGAGGCGCGGCTGCGCTTCCCGGTGCAGCTTCTCAATCTCCAGCCGCGCCAGTTGGCGGCCCAACTGGCCGCGGCCCTGCCGGTGGAGAACGTTCAGGTGACCCGGCTGATGCTGCCGCCGCGGCTGCGCATCGACCTGGTCGATCGCAAGGCGGTGGCCCGGGCCGAACGGCCCACGGGTAGGGGCCTCGAGCAGGGCTATGTCGATCGGCTCGGCAACTGGATGACCAGCCGCCAGCAATCGGGAGCCAATGGGTTGGGCGGTGCCCCGCTGCTGCTGGTCAGCGGCTGGCAGGAGCACTGGCGACCGCCCCTGGCCCAGGTGCTGGGCCGCAGTGGGCAGCTCGGCTCCACCCTCTTGGAGATCCATTTCGAGCCCAACGGCAACCTGTGGCTGATCACCAGCTCCCTCGGCAAGGTGCGCCTGGGCCAGCCCGATGGCCAGCTGGGCCGCCGCCTCGACATGCTGAGTCACCTCTCCAGCCAACTGGCCAGCCGGGTGAAGGGATTGAAGGTGCAGTCGATCGACCTCAGCGATCCGGACCACCCGGAGTTGGGCCTGCCGCCCAAGCCCCGGCCCGGCGGCCCGGGCGGCTCCGGCCCGGGGGTGGATTAAGGCCTTGAAACCTTGACAAGACCTGGGTCAAACCAGGGTTTCAAGCGAATCTGTCGGAACCATTCAGGCCCGCTGGACCAAGCGACGACATAATGCTCTCCAGGATGAATGGCATGGGACCTTCCATGGAGATCACGAACGAAGGCCCTTCAAGGGCCAGCGTCCCTGGGGGAAACGGCATCGTGCCCAGCCAGACCGCCCGTATTGAGGTGATTGGCGTCGGTGGCGGCGGCAGTAATGCGGTCAATCGCATGATTGCCTCCGACCTGCAGGGGGTGGGCTACCGGGTGCTCAACACCGATGCCCAGGCCCTGATCCAGTCTTCGGCGGTACAACGGCTGCAACTGGGCCAGAAACTCACCCGCGGCCTGGGGGCCGGCGGCAACCCGGTGATCGGCCAGAAGGCTGCCGAGGAGTCCCGCGACGAACTGCTGCAATCGCTCCAGGGCGCGGACCTGGTCTTCATCGCCGCCGGCATGGGCGGCGGCACGGGCACCGGGGCGGCGCCGATCCTGGCCGAGGTGGCCAAGGAATGCGGCGCCCTCACCGTTGGCATCGTCACCAAGCCCTTCAGCTTTGAGGGCCGCAAGCGCATGCGCCAGGCCGAGGAGGGCATCGCCCGCCTGGCCGAACATGTGGACACCCTGATCGTGATCCCCAACGACCGGCTGCGCGACGCGATCGCTGGAGCGCCCCTGCAGGAGGCCTTCCGCGCCGCCGATGACGTGCTGCGCATGGGCGTCAAGGGCATCAGCGACATCATCACCAAGCCGGGCCTGGTGAACGTGGACTTCGCCGACGTGCGCTCGGTGATGGCCGATGCCGGCACCGCCCTATTGGGGATTGGGGTTGGTTCGGGACGCTCGCGGGCGATCGAGGCCGCCCAAGCGGCCATGAGCAGCCCCCTGCTGGAGTCGGCCCGCATCGATGGCGCCAAGGGCTGCGTGGTCAACATCAGTGGTGGCCGCGACATGACCCTCGAAGACATGACCACCGCCTGCGAGGTGATCTACGACGTGGTCGATCCGGAGGCGAACATCATCGTGGGCGCCGTGGTGGATGAATCCCTCGAGGGGGAAATCCACGTGACCGTGATTGCCACCGGCTTTGAGGGTGGCAACACCTACCGCCCTGAGCGCACGATCAGCACCTTCAGCGCTGACCTGCGAGCTGCCCACAGCCAGGCCCAGAACCAGCCCGCGGGCGCCAAGATCCCGCCCTTCCTGCTCAACCGCCAACAGGGGCTCTGAGGCCTCTGGGGGGCAGCAAGGCCCTAAATAGAACTGGCTTTAGATACTTGAGCCTGTTTCGTTACTTGAAAATTCGGCGGAGCCCCTAATTCCAAGGGCTTCAGGCGTTTGTCGCCAGTTGAGAGCAGGCTCATCAACGCCAATGGGGTGACCCGGAGTCCACGCCTGCCTGGAGCATCCCGTGTGGCTGCTCCCTTCCGGTTCTGACCAGATTTGGGCGTCCGGGCCGCATGGGTCCGAGTCGATTGGATGCTAGCAATGGGCCTGCGCCCCGGAGGATCGGTGCCCCTGCGTCCCGGCGATCTCATCCAGTTCAAACAGGAGGGCAGGCCGATTGCGGTGCTCACGGCCTGGGATGCCCTCTCGGCGGCCCTGGTGGAGGCTGCCGGCGCCGATGTGGTGCTGGTGGGCGATTCCCTGGCCATGGTGGTGCTCGGCCATGCCACCACCCTGCCGGTGACCCTGGAGGAGATGCTCCAGCACTGCCGGGCCGTGGGCCGGGGCCTGGGCCTGGGCCGCCCGCCCGCTCGCCAACCCCTGCTGGTTTGCGACCTGCCCTTCTTGAGCTACCAGTGCGGCCTCGATGGGGCCGTGGCGGCTGCGGGAGCCGTGCTGAAGCACAGCCCGGCCGCGGCGGTGAAGTTGGAGGGGGGCGAACCGGAAACCGTGGCCGTGGTCGACCGCCTGGTGCGCAGCGGCATCCCGGTGATGGCCCATCTCGGCCTCACCCCCCAATCCGTCCATCGCCTCGGCTATCGGCGCCAGGCCACCGATCCGATGGGCCAGGAGCGCCTACGCCGGGCAGCCCTCAACCTGGAGGCGGCCGGCAGTTTTGCCCTGGTGCTCGAGCATGTGCCGGCCGATCTGGCCGCCAGCCTGCGGCGGGAGCTGACGATCCCCGTGATTGGCATCGGCGCCGGCGACGACTGTGATGGCCAGGTGCGGGTCACGGCGGACCTGTTGGGCCTCACCGAGCGCCAGCCACCCTTCAGTCCGCCGCTGCTGGCCGGCCGCAGCCTGGCGATCGAGGCCCTGGGGGGCTGGGTCG
>ERZ889217.402-NODE-402-length-27004-cov-11.915618_pt1 | contig 27004 bp, 31 predicted proteins | sample MGYA00521098_ERZ889217 | MGnify/ENA primary metagenome ERZ889217 (study PRJEB32303, sample SAMEA104408613) | aquatic metagenome | biome: Brackish water; feature: Pelagic; material: water | place: Baltic Sea | collected 2014-06-10T22:04:00 | depth 2,362 m ... | reverse complement strand
ATTGGTCCTTTGTAACCAATTGAATTTAAACCACGGAAAACATCTTCCCAAGGAACATGTCCATGTCCGGTGGAAACAAAATCCCAACCACGACGTGGATCTGCCCAAGGTAGATGTGAACCTAAACGACCATTTCGACCGTTTAATTGTTTACGTGATTCTTTGCAATCCACATGGTAGATGCGATCTTTGAAATCAAGTAAGAAGTTAACTGGATCAAGATCTTGCCAAACGAAATGGCTTGGATCAAAATTCAAACCAAATGCTGGACGATGTTTAATTGCTTTCATCGTTTCAACTGTGGTCCAGTAATCGTAAGCAATTTCAGATGGATGAACTTCGTGTGCAAACTTCACACCTTGTTTATCAAAGACATCCAAAATTGGATTCCAACGATCAGCAAAATCTTTGTAACCAGCTGCAACCATTTCTGGTGTTACAGGTGGAAACATTGCAACGTAATGCCAAATGCTTGAACCTGTGAAACCAATAACAGTGTCGACACCAAATGCTTTAGCAGCAATTGCTGTTGTTTTCATTTCTTCAGCAGCACGTTGACGAACACCTTCTGGATCTCCATTGCCCCAAACTCGGGAAGGCAATATTGATTTATGTCTTTCATCAATTGGGTTATCGCAAACTGCTTGTCCAACTAAGTGATTGGAAATTGCCCAATACTTTAAGTTGTGTTTTTCTAAAATATCTTTTTGTTGGCGAACATACTTATCACTTTCAGCAGCTTTAACTACATCTAAGTGATCACCCCAACAAGCTATTTCTAATCCGTCATAACCCCAACTGGATGCGAGTCTGCACATTTCTTCAAATGGTAGATCTGCCCATTGACCGGTGAATAACGTAATTGGTCTTGACATGTTTTCTTTCCTCCTTATTTTATTGTTTGGAAAGTACCGTTGTTTGCGGAACTTTTTTCTACTGCATCTAATACTTTTTGAACTTGTAAACCATCAGCAAATGAAGGTTCAGGATTTGTGTTATTAACAATGTTTTCCACAAAATCTTTTACCTCATGGGTGAATGGGTGTTCATAACCAATGATGTGTCCTGGTGGCCACCATGCAGTCATGTATGGATGAACTCCTTCGGTTACCAAAATTCTTTGGAAACCTGCGGTCTCTGCACCTTCGGTGTTATCGAAATACCAAAGTTCATTCATGTCTTCAAAAGAAAACTTCAATGAACCTTTGGATCCAAAGATTTCAAATCCCATATCATTTTTTCTTCCAGTAGCAAAACGTGTTGCTTCATAAGTTGCTAATGCGCCACCATCTGTTCTACCAACAAATACTGCAGCATCATCAACGGTAACTTTGCCCATTTTGTTTCCTGAAGCACTTGCTTGCAAACCTGAATAATCCCCAGGCAGTGGTCTTTCTTTAATAAATGTTTCTGTTAATCCAGAAACACCAATTAGTTTTTGACCGGTAACAAATTGAGTTGTATCAATTGCATGTGCACCAATATCTCCTAATGCACCAGATCCTGCTTTGTCTTTTTCTAATCTCCAAACTAATGGGAAATTAGGATCAACAATCCAGTCTTGTAAATAGCGAGCACGGATATGAAATATTCGGCCCAGTTTTCCATCACTTATCATTTTTTTAGCAAGTGCCACAGCTGGGACACGGCGGTAATTAAATGCCACCATGTTTTTAACATTTTTGTTGGCATTTGCTGCAGCAACCATAAGTTCTGCTTCTGCAACTGTGTTTGCTAATGGTTTTTCACAAATAACATGTTTGCCAGCATTAAGTGCTGCGATTGCTATTTCTGCGTGTGAATCTCCAGGTGTACAAATATCGATGATGTCGATATCTGAACGCGTTAATAATTTTTTCCAATCAGTTTCAATTCCGTCCCAACCAAGTCGATCTGCTGCTTCTTGGGTGTTGCTTGCGTTTCTGCCACAAACTGCCACCATTTTGATTTCAGCTGGTAGGTCATAAACGATTCCTACGTTTCGCCAAGCTTGAGAATGGGCTTTGCCCATGAAGGCATAGCCGATCATGGCCACACCTAAGGTTTTCTTTGCCATCTGGTTTTGGATACCTTCCTGTATACAGATTCTTAGGCATAACCATAGGCGCATCTTTACGACTTATTCAAGACCGTATTACGCTTCCAGTAATCCCACCTCGATAATGGGGTGAGGACATTGCGAGAGAGGCTGGTGAAGGTCTTTTGAAAAAACTTATTAACGATCCCTTTGACGTGGTCGAGGAAATGGTCGAGGGCTACTTAGCAGCAAACGATCACATTATTAAACGAGTAGGTAAGCGTTCTATAGCTAGAGCTAATTCACCGATTCCAGGAAAAGTTGGAATTGTTGTAGGTGGAGGTTCAGGACATTTACCAGCATTTGCAGGTTACGTTGGAAAAGGAATGGCAGATGGCGCTGCTTTTGGAAACGTGTTTGCTTCCCCTCCAGCAAAACCAATCATTGAAGCAACAGTGGCGGTTAACAGTGGCGCAGGCGTTATGTATAGCTACGGAAATTATCAAGGCGATTGCATCAACTTTGATAAAGCACAAGACAAATGCCGTGAAATGGGAATTAAAGTTCAATCCGTTGTTTTAAACGATGACGTTTTATCTGCACCAAAAGATCAAGCACATAAACGTCGCGGTATTGCAGGATTGTTTTTAGTTTGGCATGTTGCCGGAGCAAAAGCAGAACAGATGGCATCTTTGGATGAAGTTGTTGCTGTAACTGCAAAAGCAAATGCAAACACAAGAACTGTTGGTGTGGGATTAACTTCCTGCACAGTGCCAGCAAATGGTAAACCAACATTTTCATTACCAGATAATGAAATGGAAATTGGTTTAGGAATTCACGGTGAACCTGGTATTAAAAGAGTTAAGGTTCGTCCAATTGATTCAGTAATTGATGAAATCATGGATGCAATTTTGGCTGATCTTGATTACAAAGGTTCAGATGTTGCTTTGCTAGTTAATGGTTTAGGCGGATCTCCAGCTGAAGAACTTTATGTTGTTTATCGCAGAGTTAAACAAATTTGCGATGCAAACAAAATAAACATTAAGTTTAAACACGTTGGTAACCAAGTAACAGCATTAGAAATGCAAGGAACTTCTGTTTCCCTACTTCGTCTTGATTCTGAAATGCACGATTTGATCAAGAACACAACTATTGATACCTGCATGTACAAGAAGGTGTGAGGAGAGATAAATCATGGCTAACGTAACTGGAGCTTTATTAGCTAAATCATTAGTGTTAGTTGCTAAAAAAGTTGAACAAAATAAAGATTATTTGTGTGAACTAGATGGTGAAGTAGGCGATGGTGATCACGGTGTATCAATGACAATTGGTATGCGTGCGGTATCTCGTGCTGCTAAAGATTTGCCATCCAATTGCACACCAAGTGATGCTTTTCAATCAGCAGCTGATGCATATGCAGATGAAGTTGGCGCAACTATTGGGCCTCTTTATGAAGCAGCATTTGCAGCCGCTGCAGAAGTTGTTAAAGGTAAACAAACTTTGAATGAAATTTCAGACTGGGCAAATGTTTATCGTGCCATGGCTGATGCAATTCAAAAATTGGGTAAAGCTCAACTTGGTGACAAAACATTGTTGGATGCTTTTTATCCAGCAATTGATCACATTCAAGCTTTGGCATCAAAAGGTGGCAATCTTGAAGCAGCACTACTTTCAACTGCAGAACGTGCATTGAAAGCTGCTAAGGACACCAGAAATCTTGTGCCCCAAAAAGGTAGAGCATCTCGTCTAGGTGATCGCGCTAAAGGACATCAAGACGCTGGGGCAACTTCACTTGCAGTTGTGCTCAAAGGCTTTGCTGATGGAGTAAAAAAAGGTTAATTAATTTAAGCAAAAAATCCCAGCATTTATTTGCTGGGATTTTTTTATTTTACTGGAATTAAAATATCCATTTCACATTTATTACTGGCTGGAAGAAATCTTTCATCATAAAGTTCTAGATGTGGAGCATTTCTCATTTTCATATTTGTAGCAGGAAACCAATTTGTGTAAGCATCAAGATAACTTTCTTTCAAATTATCCATAGAACCTCTGTGGGTATATCGAACATATTTTCCTGCTGGAACAACTACGGTTTTGAATTCAAGACCTGGTGGGACACCTCTTTTGAATTCAACTCCGGCTACATATTTAATTTTTCCTGGTTGCGCATCTTGATCTATCGGTATTGAAACACCAAAACATGTTCCTGTTGATCTAACACCTAATTTTGGAAATATTGACCAAAACTCCTCCCATAATTCAGGTAATAGTGAATTTTCATAATTTGAATTAGGCATCATTATGGAGTTGGTTACAATTTCAAGTCCAGCAATGGTAATTGATGAATATTCTTTTGCTTTGACTTTTCTTTTAAACATGTTTGGATTCTATGTGAATCATCGATACTATTCTTGTTATGAAAACAAAATTAGCGATATTGAGTGTTGTGAGCCTATTTTTATCCGCTTGTGGTGGTGGATCAACTGAATCTGCTCCAGCAGATTCAAATGAAATTGCAGTAGAAATTCAAGCTCCAGCAGATCCTGCAAATGCTGGTTACTACATTGATGGAATCCTTTACACATTAGTTAATGGTGCTTTAGAACAACCAATTGATAAAACCGATGTTTTGAATAAATTTAGGCTTCTGGATTTCAAAGCCGCAGGAGACATTAATGGTGATGGCACAGATGACACCGCAGTGGTTTTAATTAATGATGCTGGTGGATCAGGCACTTTTTATTACATGGGAATTCTTACTTCAGGACCTACTCCAATAGTTGAAAACACGTCATATTTGGGTGATCGAATTGATGTTAAAGGTATTGAATTTGTGGGCGGTAAATTCGAAGTTACTTATTTAGATAGAGATGTGGAAACCTCTTTTGATAATCCACCAACAATTGAGATAACTGGAATAGCTGAATTCGACGCAGAGAATTCAACTTTTAATTTCACTTGCCGTGATTCTGTTGGAATTTGTTTATAATCTAACTCAGCATTTGAGCAGTGGAGTTAATTATTTTTAGAATGCTAGTTCGCATGTGGTCAATATGTTCGCCAACAGCAGGTTCTATTGCTGCGATGTCTTGATTAACAATGGCTTTGGCTAAGACCTCATGCTCTCTAGAGCAGATTCCTAGTCGACTTTCATATTGAGCTGAACGTGTCCAAAATCTTTGGATTTTTCGTCTGTTAATTAAAGCAATGCTAGCCATCATTTGATTATCGGCAGTTCTAAAAATAAGATTGTGATATTTGATATCTGCTTTACTCCAGTTATCACGATCATCTTTATCTGCTTGAACAATCATCTCTTGGGTAATTTTTAGTAATTCTTCTCGATGTTCCTTGGTCATATTTTTTGCTGCTTGTTTGAAGAGAAACGTGTCAATTATTTGTAATAAGTCACACGTTTCTTCAACCTGTTTTGGCGTAACTAAAGAAACAGTAAATCTAGATGAAGCACTTTTTGTAATTAAACCTTCTGATTCCAATCTCTGCAAAGCTTGCCTAATTGGTGTTCTCGATATGCCTAAGGTCTTTGCTAATCGATTTTCACTAATTGGGGCATTGGGCGGAATTTTGAAAGTTGTTATAGCTTCAACTAAATAATCGTAGGCCTCATAGAAAAGTAATGAATCTTGCGAAGATTTAGTTTTACTTAACATTTAAACGCGATCAACAAATTCTCTGTTAGTTACTGTTACTGGAACCTTTGTTAATTCCAATATAGCTTTGGCAGTGTGTTCTGATAAACGACGAAATGCTTCTTCGCCTTTTTCCATGGTGGCTCTCATTGGATTTCCAATTGTTCCTGATTCCACAAATTCATGATGATCCATAGGGAATGTGAAGTATTGGTAACCTTCGAATTCAACATCTGGCATGCCATCATTTTTTTGGAAACTCTTTGGCAAAAATGCAGGAATGTGTGCTTTCTCAGGATATGCACGTTCCATTCTTACTAAGTCTGGGTCATAGGCCATATCTTGCGAAGTTTCTAATTCAGATGAATGCCAACCTGGTGTTTCCTCCGGTGGATTTTCCATTAATCCTTCCAAAACTCCAACGTAGCGCTCCATGTATGGACGAACAAAACCAATTAGTGCTCCAGTTTCGTAACGTAATTTTCTTAACACCGGATCAACAACTTTAGTGTTTGATCCATGTCCGTTAATGAAAATAATTCTGTTGAAACCATGATGAATTAAAGATCTTGCAACGTCATACATCAAAGCATTTAATGTGGAAGCCTTAATTGTGATTGTTCCTCTTCCTTCACCTGGTAAATGCATGTGTTGTGGTGAATACCCGGTCCAGATTGGGGGAGTGTGAAATACCCCAATTGCTTCAGAAACTCTTTGGGCAACTTCAATTGCAGTAATGGTGTCTGTGTAAAGCGGTAAATGTGGACCGTGTTGTTCAGTTGATGCCATTGGCACAAGCACTGTGTCTTTTTCTTTTAAGTATTCGCGAATATCAACATATGACAATTCAGTCATGTCCCAGGAACGAAATTTTGCTCGAAATGCATCATCACCTGTGGTGAGGCGTTGAAACTTTCTGATTGGGTGCTTTGCCATTTATTTTTTCTCCTTATTCATCATGTCGATAAAAAGTTTACCGACTGCTATTCCAAATTGCGCATCGTTAACGTGCATCTCGAAGCTTTCGACCCCAATATCGGCTTTCAAGTCGTTTTGCATTTGATCCATGAATCTTTTATCAGCTGCAGGATCAAAGAAAACACCACCAACTTTGTTAGGAATTGAGATTCCTTTGGTGGGAATTGCTACTTTCACTGCACCCTTTGATTCATTCAAAGAATCAGCAAACTTTTTAGCTAACTTTTCCATCTCTTCACCACTTAGCCTTACTAACCAATATTCAGGATTGTGGTTATAAAGAGGTCTATCTTTTAAGTTTTCAGGAACTGTGTGAGCATGAAAAACAATAAAATCAACACAACCAGGCACTACCACTTGGGGTAAACCTAATCTTCCTGCAACTTTTAATCTGTTTTCATTTGCCACATGAATTCCACCAAACATGTTTGCAGCCATTTCATTGGTTGTGAAATCAATGATCCCTACAAATTGACCAGCTTGAGCTAATTCCTCCATCGCAGGTCCACCAACACCGTTGGCATGAAATACCACTAATTCATAACCTGCTTCTTTCATTAATGGTTGCATCGCAGTTATTGCTGTGTTGGTATTACCAAGCATTGTTACGGCAACTGCTTTTGTACCTGGTTTTGGTTTTGCTAACTGATGACCTTTTTGAATCATTCCATAAACTGCAGCAGCAGCGTTATCAAAAATAGTTTTGGAAATGTCATTTAATCCCAAGATGTCAACAATTGAATGCATTGTCATCATGTCTGTGGTTCCAACTAATGGTGCAAATTCATGTTTACCAGAAGCAATTGGTGAGATAACAATTTTTGGTGCCCCAATTGGTAAAGCCATTAATGCAGCAGCTGTCATCACGCCACCTTCAGCACCACCTAAACCAATTCCGCCAATTACTTCTTTGTTAGCAACCATTTCGCTAACTTTTTTAATAACAAATTCACGCATCAATTCAACAGCAAGACCGCGAGATCCTGCGTTTTGAACTTTTTCAATTGTGGTGCCACCAAATTGGGCAAGTTGTGCTTTAGAAAAATCTGGGGTGATTCCGATTGGTTCACCCAATATTCCTACATCAATTACGTAGGGATTAAGTCCGTATTCTTTTAATTTGTCTCTAACATAAGCGACTTCGGGGCCTTTGGTGTCGAGTGTGCCAATTACTAGCACTAAATCTTTCACCAAAGTCTCCCGAAGTCGTTAATTTATGTTTCTTATTTAATTAAATAAGAGGTAGTAATGTATCTGCGTTCTCTTTAACCAACCAGTCATAAAATTCTTCGGTAAGAATTGATGAACCGTGGTCAATGATGAACTTCAATTGATCTGGATCGATTCCTGGTGGATTCATATCCAAAGCATTTGGGTATTTGTTTGCTGGAGTTCTATCAACTGGAGCAACAAATTCTGCAGTTAGCGCACCGTCATAACCAATTTCTTTCAAAGTGGCTACAACTTTCTTCCAGTCATAATCACCGTGGCCTGCTGGCATACGGTTGTTATCTGCAACGTGGAAGTCGTTTAGTTTCTTGCCAGCTAAACGAATTGCTGCGTATAGGTCTTCTTCTTCAATGTTGATGTGGAATGCGTCTAGACATACTCCACAATCTGGACCAGTTGCTTCAGCTAAAGCTAGAGCTTGTTCGCAACGGGTAATGAAATAAGTTTCGAATCTGTTTAGAGGTTCGATTGCTAATTTCACACCTGCAGCTTGGGAGTGTGCATAGATATCTTTCATTCCTGCAACTGCCCAGCTCCATTCTTCTTCTGGAGTTGCATCTGGCGAAATTTTTCCTACGGTTGCAGGAACTATTGTCATTTCTGTTCCATCAAGTTCTTTAACCATAGTGATGCAATCTTTTACATACTTAACACTTGCTGCTCTTTTTCTTTCATCTTTTGCAACAAGATTTCTTTCACCAAGCATCAGAGTTACAGAACCCCAACACTTTAGGTTGTATTTCTTTAATAGATCGCGAGTATCGGCAGATGGATATTTTTCTGGCTCTCCACTGATTTCAATACTCTTGTAACCGTATTTAGCTAGTCGGGCGATGGTTGTTTCCAACGGCTCGGCACGCATCCAGTTATGCATAGATAAATGCATTGCTTTTCCCTTCTAGTAACTAAGTTCTTAGTTACTAAACCTTGTTGTTTTTCTTACGCAGAACCCGGTGGACCAAACCCAAGTTTTCCTGGGTTCATGATGCCGTTTGGATCCCACGCTTTTTTTAAGCCCAACATGAATTCCCATGAAGAGCCGTGTTGTGCTTTCATGAAACGTCCTAGTTTTAAACCAACACCGTGGTGTTCGTTTAAGGTGCCACCATTTTTCAAGGACGCATCAATTGCTGCGTTCCACAAATCGTCGTGCAATTTCATGGCTTCGTCAATATCTGTAGGTGGGTTATCTACATAGAAGCGGTCATAAATCATGCCGCCCCAAGGAAACCAGTGAGAAAAGTGAGCGGTGTAGCGAGCTTTGTGGTGAGCAAACTGCTTTTCCACCACTTCCTTTTTGGCTTTGTAAATGGCAGGAAGATCATTGAATCTGGCACAAGTATCTGTGGTGCCATAAATCATTGGTGGGGCAGGAATATTGCCATGTTTAAATGGCTCATATTTCCCGTCCCACCAATTTTGACCAACTTGTGGTCCGTGTGGTTTACCGCCCACACCAGTACAGATCAAATCTATTTCTTTTGCTTCCAAATCAGTTAATGATTTAGCACCATCACACATGATGACCATTAATACACCTTGCACACCAAGGTTTAAGAATTCTGAAAGTTTTTTAGTATCAGCTTCGTCATAAAGTCTGATAACTGCAGGCTTCCATCTCTTAGTCATAATTAATCTGGCAGCTTCAATGCCAGTGTTTACATCTTTGAATCCATATGACAAGAACACTCTTGATTCCGGTAAATGTTCTAATCTCATCGCAGCTTTGGTAATAACACCAAGGGTTCCTTCACTGCCAACAAGTGTTTGAATGATTCCTGGACCTGAAGCATGACTTGGTACAGGAAGCGTGTCAATTACTTTTCCATTTGCCATCACAGCTTCAATTTGTAAAACTAAATCTTCTGCTTTGCCGTATTTGGTTGAAACCACACCAGATCCTCTGGCAGCTAAACATCCTCCAATAGTTGCACCAAAGAAATGTGAACCAGGATAATGAGGCATTGTTAAACCTTTGGCATTTAATACTTTTTCTAATTCAGAACCATCAAGACCTGCTTCAACTGTGACAATCATGGAATTTTCATCAATGTCAATTACTTTGTTTAATCTTTTTAAATCAAGTGCAATTCCGCCATATAAAGCAAATGTTCCTGATTGTGTGCCAGATCCACCACCTCGGGGAATTATTGGCATGCGGTAATCATTTGCCAAAGCAACAACTTTGGAAACTTCTTCGGTTGACTTAGGGGATACCACTAAATCGGCAATTGGTAGTTCTTCATTTTTTGATAACAAATACTTACTCATCCAAGACCAGTCACTTGCTTGTTCAACTCTTTTGGCTTTATCTGCTGTTACTTGGTCATGGCCCACAATGGCGCCGATTTCTCGAGCTATTTGGTTTATTAAATAATTTGATCTGGTTTCGTTATTGGTTAACGCCATTTTTTATCTGCTAGTCCTCATCGTTTTAGTATTCAATTCTGTATACAGAATTAGACATTACCTTTAATAAGTTGAATTGGTCAAGGCCTTGATTCGTGGGGAAATCACACTATATATATGCGGATTGTTTTCTCTACATAAACAACTAAAACTATAGGCCAGTTTCATATAGTGAAAGAACTATTTGTTTAAGGTTTTAACCATTTCTCGACAAAAATCAGGAATATCAGCAACTACTCGACCCCAAACTAAATTGCCTTCACTAAAAGCTGCTTCATCAACCCAAGTTGCTCCAGCATTAACTAGATCATCTTTAATACCTAAAGAACCAGTTGCTTTTTTTCCTTTGAGAATATCTGCTGAAACTGCTAATGATCCACCATGACAAATAATTCCGATTACTTTATTTTGTGAATTAATTTCTTTAATCAAATTAATGACATTGTCATATCTTCTTAATTTATCTGGTGCCCAACCTCCGGCTAAAACTAAACCTTTTAAATCATTTGCTTTCAAATCAGAAATCAAAACATCGATATCAATCTTCAAACCATTTTTACCTGTGATTTGTTTTTTATCCAAACCTGCACTAACACATTTAAATCCGTCTTCTTCTAAACGCATTCTGGTTACGTGATATTCCAAATCTTCCACACCATCAGCAATAGGAAATGCAATTGTGCCTTTACTCATTATTTTTTTGCTCCCTTTTCTAATTCATTAATTTGTTTGACTTTTGGCGCACTTGGTCCTTGTTCATCAAAAACATAATCAAGCCAAGGCTTGATTAAACTTAAAGCTAATTCTGGTGCAATAACTCTTGCACCCATTGTTATTACTTGACAGTTATTACTTAGCACTGCTCTTTCTAAAGAATATGGATCATGAACTGTTGTTGCTCTAATTCCTTGAACTTTGTTGGCAGAAATTGCCATTCCAATTCCGGTGCCACAAACTAATAAACCACGATCAGCTTTTTGATCTTTAATTTTTTCACCTAGTGCAAAACCAATATTTGGGTAATCTGTTTTGTCATCCAAAGAGTTAACACCCATTTCGATGACTTCTGAAACTCGAGGATCATTCTGGAGGTATTTTTTGAGCAGTTCTTTTAGTTCAAAACCAGCAAAATCAGAACCCACGACAATTCGGTATTTAGTCACACCAGCCTCAGTTCTTTATTCGTTTATCCGAAGAGCTAATTTGCCCTCATGTCCTCTCACAATAGCGTTATGCAATTGTTATTAGAAAATGTCCATTTCCCTTGACGGGATACCGACCTGTATTCCATTATTGGTCACTAGGTTGACCTATCTTAGGTCGATCTTTTTTGAGAAGGAGCTCACTTGTCAGAAGAGACAAAAATGAAGCTTGACCGTCGTCGCCTTATCAAGGCTGGCGCCGCGGCAGGCGTTGCAATCCCAGCAGCAGGTCTGTTGGCAGCTTGCAGCAGTGGAGATTCAGCAGATGGTGCAGCAGCACCAGCAGCAGATTCACCATTGTTTGGAAGTAACGCAGAAAACATGCAAGGTAAAACAATTGACTTTGCATATTCACGCGTTGCAGGTTGGCCACCAAGTTCTGCGCCAGCAACACTATGGCCAGATTTTCAAGCCTACGCAAAAGCACAATATGGTTACACAGTTAACGATATTACTTTTATCGAAGGTGGATTCGGAGAACTTTTCCAAAAGATTTCTCCAACACTTGCATCAGGATCACAAGAATATAACTTGATGATCGTTGATTCACAATGGTTAGGTGCTCTAGCTGAACCAGGTTGGATTGTTAAGGCAGACGATGTCTTCGCAGCTAACCCAGAACTAGACATCGATCCATTTTCAAGTTTGGTAACAAACACTTACCAGGTTTACCCAGATGGTTCAGGAATTCGTTGGGGCTTCCCACAAATGCCTGATACACAAGGTGTATTCATGCGTAAAGATATGTTAGAAGATCCAGCAGAACAAGCTGCATTCAAAGCTAAAACTGGTAAAGATCTTCCAACAACAGCTGAAGCAATGTACGAAATTGAAATCGCTGATCTAGTTGAGATCATTGAATTCTTCCATCGTCCAGCTCAGGAAATGTACGGAACAGCAATCATGTATTCCAAAGAATACGATTTCTTTAGCTGTGCCTACTACCCATTCGCTTATTCAACAGGCGGAAAGATTTGGGATCCTGCAACTTCAGATGTTTACGGAATTCTAAACTCTGATATCAACGCCAAAGCTATGGACGAATTTGTTGGTTTGATGAAATATCAACCAGCAGATGCTGCATCATTTGGTATTGGTAGCCTTCTCGACCTTTTCAACGGAGGAAAATGTTTCTCCGCTTGGCAATGGTTAGCAGTTGGTAAGTTTATGGGTGGACCAGACGCTGTTGTTAAACCAGATATGGTTCTTTCAATTCCACTTCCAAAGTGGAACGGAAAACTTATCGGTGCAATGGGTGGTCAACCATGGGTAATCAACTCCTTCAATGATGACGATCACATGAGAGTGTCAGTAGACGTTCTCAAGTGGTGGTACACCAAAGAAACTCAAGACAAGTTCATCAAGAACGAAGGTGGATTGCCTTGGAGTAAAGAAGGTGCTGCAAACCCTGAATACCTAGAAGTAGCACATTATGTGAAGCCATTCCTCTACATGTTAGAAGAAGGCCGCTCACAAGACTTCTGGCATTTGCCAGAATATGCTGAAATGCTCGCAGTACAACAAGAAGCCTTCAACGGTGTCGCAACTGGAACAGTTAAGACATCAAAAGAAGCTCTTGAATATGCTGCAGCAAAACAACAGCAAATTCTGTTCAATGCTGGTCGTACCACGACTCCTCCACCGGAGAATGTCGACTCTCTAACTCTCTAAGGGTTAAGAGCAAAAGATACTTGTGTTGGTGTCCTGGTTTCCAGGGCACCAACACAACTTCTATGATTGGCGTCAAGTTAGTTTTAATCTGCACCTTCGTTTGAAAAAGGGATGGTAATGGCCAAAAGTATTGAGACACTTGAGAAATCAATCAAGGATGTCCCTAAGGCCAAAAAGCCAGAAACAAAAAAGAATTGGTTTTCCTGGGGTTTATTAGCCCCTGTTTTATTCTTCTTCATTTTAATGAGCGTTTTACCAACCATTTGGATGTTTGGTTTAGCTTTTTATGATTACACACTAACTTCAGCAAATAAACCAAAACTAATTGGTTTTAAAAACTTCTTTGACTTTCTAGCAAATCAACAACTAGCAGGATCTGTTTCTAGAACATTTATTTTCCTTTTGTGCGCAGTTATTTTACAAACTTTCTTAGGAATTTTAATTGGTGTTTTATTTTGGAAAAACGACAAAATGCCAGGACGTCGTCTTGCCTTAACACTTTTCTTTACCCCAATGGTTGTTACTCCAATTGCAACTTCATTGTTTTGGAAATTTATTCTAGATCCAACATTAGGTGTAATAAATCATTTTGTTTCAGTTTTAGGTTTTGAAAGAATTGCAACTTTAACTGATTCAACTTTGGCTTTTCCAACACTTGTCTTTGTGGACACCTGGATGTGGACACCATTTATGACTTTGATGACTTTGGCAGCACTTGGTTCTGTACCAAAAGCAGAATTAGAAGCAGCTCAAGTTGATCGATTACCTTTAACTCGTTTAATAAGAACAGTTATTTGGCCGCATGCAAAATTTATTTTAGGTTTGGGAATTTTACTTCGAACAATTGATGCTTTTAAGACCATGGACTTGGCTTATGTTTTGACAGGTGGAGGGCCAGGAGATAGAACAGAATTAATTGCAGTTTCTTTGTATAGATTTGCATTTAAATCATTCAAACTTGGTTATTCATCTGCTGTTTCTGTTTTCCTATTGTTTATCGCAATTGCTTTAACGGCAATTTATCTTTATATTCTGAATGCTAGAAAGAAAGCTGAGGAATAAAATGGCTGAAACAACTTTCAAAGCAAAACGTAAACCAGGTCCAATAAGATTTGCCACCCTGGGGGCTTGGGGAATTTCTTTACTGTTCTTTCTTCCTGTTGCTTGGATTATTTCAACTGCTTTCAAACCAAAAGAAAGTATTGTGGTTTCCCCACCAGTATTTTTCTTCAAACCAACTTTCAACAACATAACTGAAGCCTTAAGTTTTGATAACACCCTTGATTACTTCACACACTCAATTGTTTACTCATTTGGATCTGTGACTATAGCAATTTTGGTTTCATATTTGGCTGCTTATTCATTCTCTAGGTATAAACCAGCTGGAACCGACTTCTTGATGTTCTTATTGCTTTCCACCAGATTTGTGCCAGCAGCAGCTTTCGTAGTTCCTTATTTCCAGTTGTTTAATTTATTGAAACTTAAAGATTCTTATATTGGTTTGATTGCTTTTTACACCATGTTTTCCATTCCGTTCTCAGTCTGGATTCTCAAAGGATTCTTAGATGGAATTTCTCAAAGATATGATGAAACTGGTTTAGTTTATGGTGCTTCTCGTTGGCACATTATGTTCAAAGTAATTTTACCTCAAGTAAAACCTGGTTTAGTGGCCTCATTTGTTTTCAATATTTTGTTTGTGTGGAATGAATTCTTGTTCAACTTCCAACTTGGTGGAGCTAAAACATTTGGTATCCCGGTTGGTTTGTTCACCGGATCGACTAAGGGTGGAGCAATTGATTGGGCATATGTTGCCTCTATTGGAACTCTTTATGTATTACCTCTGGTGGTCGTAATTTATGCTTTCCAGAAATATTTGCTGGTGGGCTTAACCTTTGGAACGGTAAGAGGTGAAGTATAAATGGGTGTAATAACTAATAAAAAAATTCCTTTTGCGGCACGTGCACAAAGATTAAACATTTATTTACTACTTCTTGCACTATTTATGTTAGCTCAACAATTTACCTACACTATTTACTTGTGGGGATTTAGATTACTTTTTGTGGTTGTGACCTTACAAGTTGCGCTGGGTAATATTGATCCGGAATGGGATTTTAAAAAGACTGCTAGAAAAACTTTGATAATTTTATTAGTTATTGCAGCAATATTTATAATTTCGATTGTGGTTACCCCTTATTTGGTCGAACTTGGTCGACCAAAACGAGCTTTCTAAACAGGAGAATAAGTTAAATGGCTGATTTAGCACTTGATGTCAAAGGACTTTCCAAGTCTTATGGCAATAAAGTTGTGTTAGATAATCTTTCTTTCACAGCTGCAACTAACGATTTTTCTGTGATTTGTGGAAAACCAGGTAATGGTAAATCTGTTTTAGTTAGAACCATCATGGGACTAGAAACAGTTGATGCTGGTTCAATAATTGTGCGAGGTAAAGATGTTGCCAAGGTTTCAGCGGGAGAAAGAAATATTGGTTATGTGCCACAAAGCTTTGCTCTTTACCCACATTATTCAGTGCAAGAAAATATTGAATACCCATTAACTTTAAGTAAAGCAACTGCTGCAACAAAGAAAGAAGCAGTTGAAAGAGTTGCAGAATTACTAAGAATTAAAGATCTGTTGGGTAAAAAACCTGAACAATTATCAGGGGGTCAAAAACAGCGTGTAGCAATTGCTCGAGGATTAGCAAAAACCACAGATGTTTATGTTTTAGATGATCCGTTGGTTGGACTAGATTTTAAATTAAGAGAGCGATTAATAGATGATTTGAGAAAAACCCAGGAAGAATTAAAAGTCTCCTTTGTTTATCTCACATCAGATCCTTTAGAAGCTCTTTCCTTGGCAAGAACGGTGATGATATTAGCTCAAGGAAAAATTGTGCAACAAGATTCATTAGATGTTGTTTATGACCTACCAAATTCAATTGCCAGCATGAATTCACTTGGTTTTCCGGAAGCAAATATTTTGCCAGGGGAGTTATCGGGCACAACATTTACTTCAGTTTTAGGTTCCACAAAAGTAAAAATGGACTCAAACCCTACCAATGTTGTGGCCGGAATTAGACCAGAAGGATTCTTTATCGGCTCAGGTGCAGGTTCAATTGATGCCAAAGTTGGTTTATTAGAAAATCTTGGTTCAGAATTTGCTGTTTATTTCAATATCAAAAATTCAGATTTAGTAACAGTTATTTCAAGAACTGATAATGAGTCTTTAGCAAAATTAAAATCAAAAAATGTTTCAATAAACTACAAACCAGATGCTTTAGTTATATTTGATGCCCAATCAGGTAAACGTGTTGGTCAAGGAGTTTCTCATGTATGACATCAGATTAGAAGGGGTAACTAAAAAATTCGGAGATTTCACAGCTGTTAATAATATTAATTTCACAATTCCTAAGTCTTCTGTAACAGTTTTGTTGGGACCTTCTGGTTGCGGAAAGACTACTTTAATGCGCATGATTGCAGGGTTGGAAAGTCCAACTAATGGAAAAATATTCTTTGGTGAGCATGAAGTAACAAATGTTCCCACTAGAAGAAGAAATATTGGCATGGTGTTTCAGTACCCGGTAATTTATCGTGGTACCAGTGTCAGAAAAAATCTTGAATTACCACTTTTATCAGAAAAATTAAGTAAAGCTGAAATTGATAAAAGGGTTGATGAAGTAGCAGAAATTCTTGATTTAAAGGATGTTTTAAAACGTTTTGTGGAAGAGTTAGATAACGGAACTCGCCAAAAAATTGCGGTAGCACGAGAAGTTGCCCGCCAACCAAGAATTATTTTGTTTGATGAGCCAATTACCAACATTGATTTGACTTCTAAACTTGAATTGAAACGAAGCATGAAGGAACTATTTGGTCGTTTAAAACAAACCATTGTTTATGTAACACATGATCAAACAGAAGCCATGACTTTGGCAGACCAAATCGCATTAATGCAAGATGGTGTGATCACGCAATCTGATTCACCTAAAGAAATTTATGACAAACCAAACAGTCAATTTGCGGGTTGGTTCTTAGGAAATCCAGGAATGAACTTTGTGCCCCCAGAATTTATTAAGGTTTCGGGCACAAAAATTACTTCTCCATTATTTTCCCAAACTATAGATTTAGGTTCCAAAGCAGCAAGTGCTGATACTTTTGGAGTAAGAGCAGAAGGAATCAGTGTTTCTGGAACTGAGGAAAAAGGTGCGGTGCAAGCACGAGTGACCCGTAAGGCACTGGGAGCAGGTGGTCAATATTTACTTGATCTTGCTGTTGGTTCGCTTTTAATTAAAGCTCGGGTGTCTCATTCAGTTGGAAGATCTGTGCAAAATTCTGTGTGGACCACAATTGCCTCTGAAAATATTACATTTTTTGATAAATCGGGCACAGCACTTTAACATCGCATAAGTCAATAAAACTAGTTCGTACTAGAATATAAGTCATATGTTTTATTTTGGGACTAACACCAAACAACAATTAACTCAAGAACTACATGAAGAAGTTGTTGAGATTGCATCACTTTTAGCAAAATCAGAAAAAGATACTCAGTTTTTTGTGTTACCGGCAATGCCTTTGCTGGTACAGCTTAAGAAGATGTCTTTTGGGTCAGGACTTTGGGTTGGACCACAAATTATTTCTAGTTCAAGAGAAAATCTTACTGGTGAAATTTCTGCTCAACTTATAAAAGAAGTTGACGCAGATTTAGTAATGGTTGGACACGCTGAGAGAAGAGCATTGGGAGAAGATGAAAAGGAAATAATAAATCAACTTAAAACTTTGCAAGAAAATAAGTTGCTTACTCTTTACTGCATTGGGGAAAAAGAAAAAGAAAAAGGTAAGGCTTTAAGAAAAGAAATCTTCAAAAAGCAACTAAAAGTTTTTAAAGACTTGAATATTTCAAAAGCAATTATTGCCTATGAACCAGTTTGGTCCATTGGTGTAAATGGAAGTCCAGCTGAGAGTAGTTATGTTGAAGAATCTTTTAATTCCATAAAAGAAGTATTGTCTGAATTAGGTTTAAGTGTAGAAAATTATCCTCTTCTTTATGGTGGTTCAGTAAATATCGACAATGCAAAAGAATTAGCGTCTTTGGAAAATTGTGATGGATTATTTGTGGGTAGAAGTGCTTGGACAAAAGATGGGTTTAGAAATGTTTACGATAAAGCTCATGCTGGGTATAAATCCAAACAAGATTTAAGTGCCTAATGTTTGTCAGCGCAAGAGTTTTTAGTCTTTTACATCCTGCTCCCCGCGAAAATGGAATTAAAGCTGCTCAAGAAGCACTTGCTGCCGGCAGAGCTGTGGTATTTCCAACCGATACAAGTTATGCAGTAGCTGTTAGAGCAATGGATGAAAAAGCAGTTAATTTATTGTGGCAAATAAAGGGACAAACTCCTAAAACTCCCTTAACCATATTTATTGCCAATATAGGTTTAATAAATAAATTTAGTTCAGGAGTCACAGAGGAATCTAAAATACAATACTTAAACTTCTGGCCAGGCTCATTAACTCTGATCTTAAAAGGACTCAATAACCTTTTATGGAATAAGGCAATAGTGCCTAATGTGGTCTCAGTAAGAATGCCACTTCACCCTGTAGCGCACGAAATTATGGGAGATCAGGAAATTTTAGCTACTACTAGCCCAAATAAGGCTGGGCAAGTAATGGGGAAAAACATTGCCGAAATAAAAGCTCAATTTGGAAATGATGTTTCGGTTTATTTGGATGCTGGAGAATTAAATCCCAGTGCACCATCATCTATTTTAGATTTAACAAGTCAATTACCTGTTTTAGTAAGAGAAGGCAGTGTTTCATTAGATGAGATTTCAAAAGTAATCAAAAATGTTGTTAAAGAAGTTGAAGAATTACCTAGGGATGAAGAGCAACAACCCAGCAATTAAAGTTGAAATCAAAGCAGAATACTCGAATGCTCTTTGATTAATAAGTGTCATTATTTTCTGTCCTAAGAGTGCACCCATTATTACAAAGGGGGCTAAAATTAATGCTAGCAACAACGTTTCTGAAGTAATAATTCCTAGATTTGCATTAAATGGTAATTTAGAGACATTTATAATAAAAAATAGCCAACTGTTTGTTCCCACAAATGTTTGCATGGGAAGTTGTAGTTGAAGTAAATATAAGGAAAATATTGGACCTGCAGAATTAGCGGTCATAGTCATAATTCCAACCAGCACACCCATTAGTTGAGCAGTTAGTTTTGATCTTTGCTTGATGTTGTTTTTTTGTATTTCATTTAATTTTTCATTTCTAATTCTTTTTCTTATTTCATAAATAGCTGTGAAAATAAGAATTCCACCAATTAGGTATGCAACTTCTCTGGAAGTTGACCAAGCTAATAAGAAATAGCCAATAACCATGCCCACAAAAACTGAAGGCAAAATTTTAACAACGATGTCCCATCTGCCTGCTTTTCTAAAAAATAGCAGAGCCATGATGTCGCCCAGAATTAAAAGGGGCAGTATTGCTCCAACTGAAAGTTTTGCTGGAATCACTAGGGCAAAAAGACCAACTGGCATAGTGGCAGCGGCTGGAATTGATGATTTTGCTAAACCAATCACGAATACAGCAAATGCAGCGATCAGAAAACCTGCAACACCTAATTCAAGGGGCAGAGTTAAATTCAAATTAATCCTGCTGGACGACTCAGTGCTTCTTTTATGATGCGATCAACTAAGTCTGAATAACTAACTCCGGCTTCTTTCCAGGAAAGGGCAAAAGAACCATCTTTACCAAAGTATGGTTGGCAATTTACTTCCACAACTAGTAATTCGCCTTCTTTGTCAATCATAAATTCGATTTGGGCATAACCTGACATCTTTAAGACTTCAAAAGTTCTTTTTGCATAATCGTGTACTAATTTAATAATTTCGGCTTCTAAATCTTGTGCTTTAGTAAATGAGAAAGAGCTTTTATCTGATCGTGAAATAAAGTTAAAAACTTTGTCTTTAGTCTTGAAATTAGTTTGAATTATTTCACTAAGTACTATTTTACCTTTTTCATCCTCTAGAATATTGCATTCAAATAATTGTTTTGGTTCGTGATATTTTTCAACAATTACTCGACCATCAAAATTTCTGGATATTTCAATTCCTTTTTTAAAATCTCTTGGCACCCTAATGTAGGAAACTCCAACACCGTTACTGCCTCGAGCAGGCTTTGCAACCAAAGGAACTTTAAGTGAAGCTGCTCTCATTACATTGGACACAGGATCTCTCCGCCATGATCTGTCAGGAACAATTACATGTTTTGGAGTTGGGATTTCAACGGCTTCCATTAATAATTTGGCGGTTGATTTATCACTTGAGATAGCTCCACCTAAAGTGTCGGATCCAACGAATCTAACAATTTCAGTTTCCAGCATTCCTTGAATGGTTCCATCAGATCCCCAACTACCCATTAAAGTTGAAAACACAACGGTGGTTTCTAATAATGATGTTGGAGGTAATAAAGATTCTGTTACTTCAGAAATATCCTTGATAGATTCTTCAGTTAATTCAAAATTATCTTTTTTCAAAGCATTTTTTAAAGAATTTAAGTCACCAAAACTAATCCAATTTGCTTCCATGCTCATGCCATAAGCCGTTACTTGGTAGCCTTTTTCTTCTAGAGCATCTATAACATCTCGAGCAGACTGACATGAACGATAGTTCTCAGAATTGCGACCCCCCAAGAGAACTGCTACTGCAGTTTTTTCACTCATAAATTGTTATTCTCCCGGCTTATAATTCGTGAGGTGCTTAGACAATTTTAGTCAACAGCAAGGCAGCAGCCTTAACCGAGTCAGCATCAGAGTATCTTTAGAGACATAGGAGAAGTTAGTTCAAACTCGAGAAGAGACCTACTTTGTTAGACGTTGGATTCTTTGAATTATTAGTCATAGCCGTAATTGGGCTATTAGTAGTGGGTCCTGAAAAACTACCAAAATACATTGCTCAAGGTATAAAAACGTTAAGAAATGTGAAAGATATGGCCACTAAAGCAAAAGATGACATAGTCGAATCATCTGGAATCAAAGACATTGATTTAAAGAATATTTCAAAAATAGATCCAACTAATTTAGCTAACAAAGTATTTGAGGAGAAAGAAGAGACTAAACCTCAAACACAAAAGAAATTTGATCAGGACGCAACTTAAATTTATTAAATGTCTAATCTAAAATTAAATAAAATTAGTGTTCGTGCTGGTATTGCCACAATTGGTGTTATCGGTGGATTTGTCTCTGGGTACGGTGTACTAGTTCCTTACTACATAGAAAAATATTCTCTTGATTTAGAAATTGGTGGAAGAATATTTGCGCTGACTGGTTTCAGCGGAATCATTGGTGTTTTTATTGCAACCTATTTTGTTGATAAAATAAAAGGCGCCATTGCTGGATCTATTGGAACAATATTTGTGGCAATTGGTATGAGTTTCTTAGTTTTTGCTCCAACTTGGAATTATGTTTTAGTTGGAGTGGTAATAATTGGATTAAGTTTTGGTATTGCCCAAGTTGGTATAAGTCAACTAGTTGTTGATGTCGGAGGAATAGAAGCTTCGAGAAGAGCAAACAAAAATAACATTGGTTTTGCAACAGCATCTATTTTGATTCCAGCTCTTTTTGGAATAACCCTAAAAAGTTATTATGCTTACGTTTTGAGTTTATTTGTAGTTTTAGCAGTAATTATTGCGGTAGTTTTTTACTCGAATACTCAAGGCCAACTTGTTCATAAGCCTGAGGAAACACATAAGAAATCAAATCATAAGTCTTCTATTGTTTTATTGCTTCTGGGAATTTCTGCTTATGTTGGCTTAGAATCAGCAGCCACGGGCTGGATTCCTAGTTATTTACTTGCTAAAGGTTGGTCCACCTCAAAAGCATCTTTTGGGTTATCTGTGTTCTTTATTTCCCTTTTAGCAATTAGGTTAATCATTTTGAAATACATTGACAGACTCAATTTTGGTTTAGTTACTCTTTTATCTGTCTTATGTTTGATACCAGCTCTTTTTTTGCTTTATGCAACAGATCTTTACTGGTTAGCTATTGTTTTGTTAGGAATGTCTGGTGGCCCAGTATTTTCTATGGCTTTTGCCTGGGTGGTAAAGATTAGCCCTGGAAATGCGCGAATAACAGGATTTATATTCTTTTCATCAATTTCAGGATCAATGATTTTTCCATATTTAATAGGAATTTACATGAACAAATATGGTGCTGAATATGCACCACTATTGATGATGATTCCTTCAGGTTTAGCTCTAATTTTCTTCTTGGCTGGCTATAGGTCAACCATTCAACAATTATCAGCTTAACTTTTTATATAGCACATCAAATTCACTAATGCTCTTTTCTAGTGAATCTAATATTTCTTTGCGTACGTCGGGTTGAGTTTTGTCTAATTCTTTCTCGTTATTTTCCATGTATATTTGCTACCTAATTGATTTCCAAGGCTCTTCTTCAGCAACATCAACTAATTCATAACCTGTTTCACCTTTTGCAGGGGCAAGTACCACTTGCAAAGTGGCAGGTTCATCGAAAATATTAAATGAGGCATGAACAGTATTTTTAGGCACAAAAGCAGAATCTCCAGCACTAAGAATTTGTTTGTTTTTATCTACCCATTGTTCAACTTTTCCTTTAAGAACAATAATGATTTCGTCTTGATCAACGTGCTTATGAAAGTTATGCATGCCACCTGGATCAAGGGTCACATCCATAACCACAAAGGTTTCGCAACCCGATGATTTAGGTTCAAGGCGATTAACTACATCGCCCCACTCAAAGGTGGTGATTGGTAATTCCTCTTTTTTGTAAAACAACTTTGACATATTTTTCTCCTTAAATCTTTAAGCTTTTAAATTTCTTCATATTCTCAGTCATTGCTAATTCAGTAGGAAGTCTTTCCATGGAGGAGGCTCCAAAGAATCCTTCAACATTTTTAGTCTTTGACAATATGTATTTGGCATCTTCAGGTTCGGCTATTGGTCCGCCATGACAAATCACAATGATTTCAGGATTTATTTTCTTGGCCACATCTGTCATCTCTTGAATCAAGGGCACACAATCATCTAAAGTCAGAGCAGAAGTTGCACCAATCATTCCTTTGGTAGTCAAACCCATATGGGGAACCAATATATCGGCACCAGCTTTTGTCATGCTCTCTGCACTTTTAGCATCAAATACATAAGAAGCAGTTAACAAATCTAATTGTCTTGCCTCACTTATCATTTCAACTTCTAAGTCATAACCCATACCGGTTTCTTCTAAACCTTGACGAAAATTACCATCAATTAGCCCAACTGTGGGAAAGTTTTGGACACCACTAAAACCAATTTCTTTGATTTGTTTCAAAAAGATAGGCATTTGTCTAAATGGATCTGTGCCACAAACTCCTGCTAAAACTGGAGTTTTTTTCACAATAGGTAAAACTTCTCTAGACATTTCCATAACAATTTCGTTGGCATCGCCATAAGGCATTAATCCAGATAAAGATCCACGTCCTGCCATTCGATAGCGACCGGAGTTATAAATAATAATTATGTCAACACCCCCTGCTTCAGCACATTTTGCTGATATTCCAGTTCCAGCTCCTGCACCAATAATGGCTGTGCCACTTGAAATTTGTTTTCTAAAATTGGCAAGGGCAACACTTCTGGGAATGGCTGGCATTTATTTACCCACTTTTACTAGTTGAATCAATTTGTTGGCTATGGCCTGGCTAAATTCATTATCGTTTATCGCCAAATCAAGTTCAATAAGTTCCACATTATTACTCACACTTTTGCGCAATGTTGAGAAAAGAGCATCATCTGCTTTCCTGTCATAAAAGACTCCACCTTCAACAGCAATAGCTGAGACTCCCTTGAGAGGCAGAAATAATGCAACTTTAGAAGTGGCTTTATTTAATTTGGTGGCAATATCTAAAGCAATTTTTTCACATTCCTCAGGGGTTGTTCTCATTAAAGTTACGTTTTCATTATGAACATAAAGATTTCTATTTTTGAACTTTTCTGGAACACTGTTTTTGTTTCCAAAATTAACCATGTCAAGTGCTCCAACTGAAACCACTTGCGCAATTTTCATATCAACAGCTGCAGTTAAACGATCAGGACCAGCAGAAAGAGTGCCCCCAACTATTTCATCACAAATTTCTGTGGTGGTTACATCTAATACTGCATTTATGAAACCTTGACGAATCAAATTTTCCATAGACTTTCCACCTGTGCCAGTCATGTGAAAAGTAATTACTTCAAAATTGTTTTCCTCAAGTATTTGTCTAGCTTGTGTCACACATTGGGTGGTTACCCCAAACATCGATGCAGCTATCAAATTTTTACTATTTTTGATTTCAACTTTCTCACCATGAACCATGCCAATGGTGGCATCAACAGCATTAGCAATAACTTTTGCAGAAATTGAATTAACTCCAGCAATATCTACCACTGATGCAAATAGGGCTAAATCACTTTCACCAACAAAGGATGCAGCATTACTACTTACGAGTGTGGAAACTAAAACTTTAGGAACTCCTATGGGAAGACTTCGCATAGCAAAAGATGCAATGGTGGAACCACCACTTCCACCAAGTGCAAAAACAGCATCTAATTCACCTTTTTTGTAAAGATCTTGCACTATTTCGTTTACACCTTTGGTCATTATTGAAACTGCAAAACCTCGATCGTTTTTATCTCTTAAACTTTGTAGGTCACTTCCTCCAGCTTGAGCAACTTTTTCATTTGTCACATCACTTTGTATAAGAGATTGACCAATTATTCCAGCATCTATAAGAATTGTATTTAATCCTGCTTTTTGAAAACGATTTCTAGCAAACTCATATTCAACACTTTTGGTATCTAGGGTGCCAATCAAAACTACGGTTTTCATTTTAAACTCATATTCAAGCTGGAGTATGAACTAGAAGACCCAAACTAGTGGCATTAGAAATCATTTTTTTATCATAACTGATAATTCCATCTATCTCATTTGAGACAGACAGGGCACTGGCAACATGAATTGAGTCTAATGATTTTAATGAAGGTAAACCTAAAAATGATTCGGCTATTCTTACTACAGATTCTGAAATATTAATAAAATCAAATTTAGCTAAAGTCCTTTGAGCCGATTGCGCTGCTTCGGGTACTACTCTATGAATTACTCTCATAACTTCAATCCGAGAGATCTTTGATGTGCAATTATTGCCCTTTAGAAAGCGTTCTAACTTAACTGTTTCCTTCTCTTCTACAATCAATTTTAAAATTGCACTTGCATCTAGATAGTACATTTATCTCTCTTCATCTCTAAGTTCTCGTAAAATTTCTGTTGTAGTTTTATTGCCTTTAATTTTGTATTTTTTAATTTTTCCATGCCAACTAGTTTGGGCTGGACTAACAAGGCCTGAATCTATGAGGTCTTGCCAATTCGATTTTTTCGCTGGCGAGATGCGGGCAACTGTTTCACCCCATTCGGTTATTTCAACCACCGAACCATTTTTTACCTCTTGCAAAATCTGGCTAGCAGATTGGCGAAGCTCTCTTACTCCATAACTCTTCATTACTAAAGTGTAGCACAATATGAGTTTTGTGCTACAACGCTTATCTTCTCAAGAACACTCGAACTAGACGCCATATTTTTTGCAATAAGGTTTTAGATTGAACTTTCATAGGGACTTTCAAAACTCTGTTTTCTGGTGCTTCATCAGGTGTCATCACATCATGAAGGGCCGGGGATGATTCATCCAAAGAATCAGCAATGATTTGAAGGTTTGAAACAATTGAAAGAGATCTGACTAATACTTCTTGGGCTAATTCATTTCGCTGCTTAATTAATTCTTGAGCTAATACATCTCCTGCAAGTCTTAATTCTTCGGCAATTTCATCGGTGGCAGAAAAAATGTCATCGGATTTGATTAATTCAACTTTTTTCTTAACCGCAGTAGCACAAGTTGCAAGACCTATCGCAATTTCTTTTTGCGCTTGTAGGGGAAGATTTCTATCAACACTTAGATCAAAAATTGTTCGAGAAATTGTTCTTAATTGCACCACAATATGCTCTATTGCGATTGCTTTTAAATATAAAGATTCTGCTTCATCAATTTCTTCTAAGGGAGACCATCTTGCAAAAGCTTTTGTTTCTAGTGCTTGGGATTTAATTTTGGGTAATTCTTCAACTAGTAAGCGAGCTTTTGTTAACCACAAACTGGCTTTGCTTTGATCTAAGCCTTGGTTTAAACCAACCGAGATTTGGGAAAAGAGTTCACTGATTCTTTTGCCAATACCTGTTATTTGATCAAATGTTCTTCCAGCAGGAGTTTTTGCGTGAGAAAAATAAGAAAATGCAATTGCTACTCCTGCACCAATTAGAGTCGACCACAATCTGTTTACAGCTGTGCTTTCATTTAATCCAGGTCCAATAACAATAAGAGCTGTAACAGGAACATTTACTGAAGCAACTTCTCCAAGTCTTAACGCTCTTGCTACCACGGCACAAAATAAAACTGTGGTTCCAATAGCAATTACTCCAAAATCAAAAAGGGTCACAGTGGCAAGAGCTACCCCTGCACCAATAACGGTTCCGATGATTTGACCAAAACCTTCACGAACAGATTTATATAAGGAAATACGAATACTTAAACTACAAATAATTGCAGCAACTAATCCGCCATTTTTAACTAAAGTATCTCCCAAAAACCAAGCAAAAGCAGCTGCAATAGCAGCAACCAGGATTTGTCTGATCCAGCTTTTTCGTTTAGTAATAAATTTGGTTACTTTATTATCAACTAATTTCATAACCTCATTCTATTGGTTATGTGAGACAAAGCATGGTTTATAAATAAAAATACCCCGCGATTAAGCGGGGTATTT
>ERZ889217.401-NODE-401-length-27007-cov-18.798457_pt1 | contig 27007 bp, 27 predicted proteins | sample MGYA00521098_ERZ889217 | MGnify/ENA primary metagenome ERZ889217 (study PRJEB32303, sample SAMEA104408613) | aquatic metagenome | biome: Brackish water; feature: Pelagic; material: water | place: Baltic Sea | collected 2014-06-10T22:04:00 | depth 2,362 m ... | reverse complement strand
AGCTGGAGGACTGGGGTGATCACATCGCCAAGATTCTGACGTGCATTGACTACGCCAAAACCAACGACGATCACGATCAACACGAGATCGCCTAATCGGCGAAACCAGCCAAGATGAGGCCAGCCCAGATGCGCTGACCTCGATTGAAGGCCTGGGCGCCGATGGGGGCAGCGGCCTTATCGGCCTGGTTGGTTGGGGGTCTGGTTGGGGGTCTGGTTGGTTGGGGGCCTGGCCAAGCTTGGCTGCACCGTGGCCGAAGCTGGAGCGAGCGTCCCTGCCATCGTTGTGCTCCATTCACCCGCCTGTGAGCGCAATCAAGCGTCGATCCTGGAGCTGTTAAGCCAATGGCTGCCGCCAAATGCCCAGGTGTTGGAGATCGGCTCTGGCAGTGGTCAGCACGCCATTTTCTTTGCCCGGACCCTGGCAGGGCTGCAATGGCAACCGAGTGACCGGCGCGAAACCCTCCAGGATCTGGCGGAACGAATTGCGCTGGAAGGGCGCGATGGCTTGGCCCCAGGGGCCCGGATTGCCGATCCACTCGAACTGGATGTGGACCAAGCCGACCACTGGCCCGAACGGCCATTTGATGCGGTCTTCAGCGCCAACAGTTGCCACATCATGGCCCTGGCTTCCGTAGCAAACCTGATGGCAGGTGCCGCCAGGCGATTGGTCCCTGGCGGGTTGTTGGTGCTCTACGGCCCCTTCCAGGATGGCGGCATTCACACGGCCGCCAGCAACGCCGCCTTCGATGCCCACCTGCGCAGCCTCAATCCGGCCATGGGCCTGCGCGATGCCAAGGAGATCACGGGCTGGGCCCAAGCCCATGGCCTGAGCGCCAAGGTCGATCAGCCGATGCCGGCCCAGAACCGCACCTTGGTGTTTCAACGGGATTGAAGGGCGGCCCTCACAACAGGGCCTCCTGACGGGACCAGGGCTTAGCGGAGTTCAAAAAGCAGCAGGTCAGCCCCCTGGCTACTGGCGCTGAGGGACCTGAGCTGGCCGGCGCGGAAGCCGAGGCCATCGCCCTGGGCCAGGGCTGGCGGCACCGCGATGGAGTAGGGGAGAGCAGCCTGGGGATCGACGACCAGGCTGCCAGCAATCACCTGGATCCAGCCCTGGCTTTTGGGCGCCAGCGCTAGATCAAGCTTGTCCCCGGCCCCGGGGCAGGCGCGCCAAAGCCGAACCGGCCGTTGGATCACCATCGCGCCGTTCAGGCCCTCGGGATCGATTAGGGCCGTCCAACCCTCGGCCAGGGGGAATGCCTTCTGGTCGTAGCTGGGGGGAATGCCCTGATGGGTAGGTTCAATCCAGATCTGCAAGAGCCTGCAGGCACTCTCACCCCTGTTGATTTCACTATGGACAATGCCCGTGCCAGCACTCATCCGTTGCACTTCACCGGCCTGAACCGTGGCAGTGTGGCCCATCGAATCACGGTGATTTAAGGCTCCTTCCACCATCACGGTGATGATCTCCATGTCCCGGTGAGGGTGCATGCCAAAACCCTGGCCCGCATCAATGCGGTCATCGTTAATGACCAAAAGTGGTCCAAAACCACTCCATCGCGGATCATAGTGACCGGCAAAGCTAAAACTATGCCAGCTATCGAGCCAACCCATCTGGCTGTGAAAACGCTCAGGACCGCGGCGAAAAATCAGGTCTAAATTGCAAGGTTCGTGGCTGGAGCAATCGGGCTGGGACTTCATCATTGACTGAGAGCAAACCGATGGGCTAGGGGACCTAGCTTGGATCAGGCCTGGCGGTCTGGCAAGCCGATCGCCCTGGATCCAGCCAAGGGCGGCAACCTCAAACTACCCAGCCAGGAGAGCCCCACCAGCAAGGCCGAAACCCATAGACAGGCCTGCATGCCACCGTGGAGATAGACCCAACCGGACAGCAGGGCCCCCAACAGGCGACCGCCGGCGTTGGCCATGTAATAGAAGCCCACATTAAGACTCACCGAGCCTGAATCTGTATAGGCCAGGATCAGATAGCTGTGGATCGATGCGTTCATCGCAAAGACGAAAGCAAAAACTGTCAAACCAGCCACAACCGCGATGCCAGGATGGCCAACCTGGCGCCAAAGAGCGATCGCAATCAAGGCTGGAATGGTCGTGAGTAAGGCGCTCCAAAACTGCACATCTGGGGGCCCCGTCGGCCCATGACTTCAAAACACATCAACCACATTTGATTGATAGGGTGTTCCCCCGCACATGGACGTCATCACAACGCCCCAAATCGAAACCGAGCGGGCCCGGGCCCTGCTCAAGGCCCTTTCCGACCACCTACGCCTCCAGGTGATCGAGGCCCTGGCTGGCGGCGAAAGCTGCGTCTGCGATTTGGCCACCCAGCTGGTGCTGGGGTGCTGTGGCCGATCGCCAACGACCAGCCAAGCCCATAACCATCACCCCCCCCAGACCAACCAGATGAGATTGACGAAGACGCGCAGCCTTGTCCCCTTGCTGGGACAAGGCGCCTTAAGCCTAGGGGGGCTCCATAGACCCCTCCCCGCAAGGGGAGCATGATCAGCAAGCCCTTGGGCTCAACCCAACAGGAGCCTGGCCCGACTACCGGGACCCAAGGGCAACGCCCAAGGCAACCGCTAAATGTGCTAAAATAATATCAAAATTTCAGAGGAGGACCATCCTGTGCGCAGAGCCTCCCCAGGCCTGCCCAAGCACGCCCTTCCCGAGGAAACCGCCCCCCATGCCAAGCGAAGAGCGGACAGCCCGCCTCAGCGTGCTGATTGATCCCAAAAAAAAGGCATGTTTCGAAGCCCTCTGCAAACATGAGGATGTCACCCCATCCCAGGTGGTGCGCCAACTGATTCGGGCATACATCGAATCCAGACTTGGTCCAGACTGGCAAAACCAAGTTCTTGGCGATCCAAAACAGAGCTAAAATGAGCTCTCGCGATTGACTCCAAGCCCGGCTCACCCCGTCCCCATTCAACCCTTAACCCCAAAGATTCCATGAGCGGCGAACGAATCGGCTTCCGTTACCAAAATGGTGATGCGGTAATTAAACGTAATCCCCAGGGAAGATCTAGGCGTGGTTGGGTCGTATTGCCGGTGGAGCAAAAGAATGCACGGGGCACTATCATGCCTGCCTACATGATCCGCTGGCGTGATAGTGAGCGCCACGAACGGGTGTTGCAGCACATGCTTGTTGTTGATCCAGATCCAAGCCAACCGGAGAACCCAGAGATCCTAGATCCTGCCAATTTACCGCCGATCAAAAAATAACGGCAAACCCGTCTATATCTAGCCCGTAAAAGCATGGGGGGCCGGCCATGACGAAGCTTGGTTCGGTCCGAAAATCATTCGAACGACAATTGGGGAAATATATTTTCTGGATGGAATAAAAACCCGCTAATAGTGCAATACGCAGATAGATTCTCCATTGCCTATTTCCAGCGTCTTGGCCAAGGCCGTTACCCTTGCCTCAATGGACCCATCAAAGGGATGGCAGCGAGTTTCATGATTTTTTTGCCGCTGCACGCACGATCTGCAGAGATGAATCGGCGGCCTTGGCCCTACGCCACCAACCCAACATCCCCATTCTTAGAGCCGTTCCAAAGCAGTTGTGAACCTCGGGATAGGCTGCTGTTAACCGAAACATAATATCAAGCCCAGCTACTCGTCCTACAATCAAACAATACCAAGGGGCTTCCCATGGATCAACCAAAGTTTGAATCTCTGCTGGCGCCCTGCCCATGAACCCAGACACGAAAGCGGATCTGTTCCGGTTGCGACGAAGACCGTGGGCGGAAAAGATTACCGATCAATCCTTCAAGTGGCTTGCCACCCTGCTGGCTTCCTTGGTTGGATTGATTTTGGCCGCCATTTTATTCACGGTTCTGGCCGGTTCCCGCACCGCCATGGCATCCTTTGGACTGGGATTCCTTACAACATCAAATTGGAACCCGGTTACCAATGAATATGGGGCCTTTACTGCAATCTACGGAACGCTTGTAACCTCGATTTTATCCCTATTGATTGCGGTGCCACTGGGAGTTGGTACTGCAATTTTTCTCACCGAGAATTTCATCCCGGTGAAGGGTCGCCAAATCATTGGCATGATGGTTGAACTCCTAGCGGCAATCCCATCGGTTGTGTTGGGTTTGTGGGCCATCTTCGTGATGGAGCCCTTTCTCAGGCCAGTTCTGAATTGGTTGTTCGCGACCTTCGGTTGGCTGCCTTTCTTTTCAACGGAGCCCCAAGGCCCCGGCATGGCGCCGGCAATCCTGATTCTTGTCGTGATGATTCTGCCAATCATTACGGCAATTGCTAGGGACTCCTTGATGCAGGTTCCCACGGAATTGCGTCAAGCTGCCTACGGCATTGGCACATCCAGGTGGGGCGCCATATTTCAAGTGATTCTTCCTGCGGCCATTTCTGGTATTACCGGTGGAGTGATGCTCTCCCTCGGCAGGGCCATGGGTGAAACGATGGCCGTAACGATGATCATCGGCAATTCTAATAATTTTAGCCTCTCCCTACTCGCCCCTGGCAACACCATTTCATCGATGCTTGCCAACCAGTTTGGTGAGGCCGATGGCAGCCAAGTGTCCTCATTGATGTACGCAGCATTTGTCTTGATGCTGCTCACATTAATCGTGAATGTTCTGGCGCAATGGATTGTGCGTCGTCTCAGCCTTCGTTACACCTGAGTTCCACATGACAACCTCTCCTATCGCCTCTTCTGGCCATCGACCTAGTGATGGCGCCAAGTCGTCCCTACATCGGCGGCCCAACCTCTCGCGGAACCGCTGGAATACAGTATTTACAATTTTAGCGGGGCTCTTTGCAGCGATTGTTGTGCTGCCCCTTGTGCTGGTTTTGGTCTATGTGGTGATCAAGGGTGGCTCCATGATGAGCCTCAAGCTACTAACCGATCTACCGCCTGCCCCTGGCATGACCGGCGGGGGCATCGGCAATGCAATCATCGGCACCTTGATTGTGAGCTTGATTGCGGCGTTGATTGCTATCCCCGTCGGAGTGGGTGGGGGGATCTACCTCGCTGAATATTCAAAAAGCGGAGCCTTTGCCAGCTTTGTACGCTTTGGCACCAATGTGCTAGCAGGCGTACCTTCGATTATCTGCGGAGTTTTTGTCTATGGCTTGATTGTCGCCACTCGAATATTCTTCGACCAAAGTTACAGTGCTATGGCCGGTGGCATTGCCTTGTCTGTGCTGATGCTTCCGACGATCATCAAAACAACCGATGAGGGATTAAAGCTGGTTCCCCAAGAGCTGCGTTGGGGCGCCATTGGCGTGGGAGCTTCCAAGTTTGTAACCATAACCCGCATCACCCTACCAACGGCAATGAAGCCGATTGCTACGGGAATCGTTTTGAGCATTGCCCGCGCGGCTGGAGAAACAGCTCCCCTGATCTTCACAGCATTATTTTCACCCTTCTGGCCAGAAAGCCTGTTCAGCCCAATCGCTTCAATGTCCGTTCTAATCTATAATTTTGCGATCATGCCATACGACGTACAAATTGCTCTGGCGTGGGCTACTTCGTTCGTGCTAGTCATGATGATCTTGCTCATGAACATTTTCGCCCGTTACCTAGGAAGCCTCAGTCGCATTTGATTGGCCCAACCCTTACCTTAGCCCCCTTTCGCTAACTGCCATGAACACCTCCATCAACCCCTCCTCCAGGCCCCAGTCCACCAACCCTGCCCCTGAAACTTGCCTATCGTTGGAGAATGTCAGGATTAGCTATGGCAACGGCAAAAATGTTGCCGTCAACAATGTTTTCATGGAAATCCCCAAGGGGAAAGTAACCGCCTTCATTGGTCCCTCTGGCTGCGGCAAATCCACGGTGCTGCGGGCCCTCAACCGCATGAACGATCTGATCGAGGGCTGTGGCCTCACGGGCCGAGTTCTTTTTGATGGTCAAGACCTCTATGACAAACGGGTGGATCCCGTCGAAGTGCGCCGGCGGATTGGCATGGTTTTCCAAAAGCCCAACCCGTTCCCTAAGTCGATCTATGAGAACATTGCTTTTGGTGCCCGGATCAATGGCTACCAAGGCGACATGGATGAGCTCGTCGAAAGTTCATTGCGAAAGGCGGCGCTTTGGGATGAAGCCAAAGACAAACTCAAGGAAAGCGGCTTTTCGCTGTCGGGTGGTCAACAGCAGCGCCTTTGCATCGCCCGCACAATTGCCGTGGAACCTGAGGTGATCTTGATGGATGAACCTTGTTCGGCACTCGATCCGATCTCGACCTTAAAGATCGAAGAAACGATGCATGAACTCAAGAAAACCTTCACCATCGTGATCGTCACCCACAACATGCAACAGGCAACGCGTGTTTCCGATCTCACTGGTTTCTTCAATGTAACCAACCTTGTCGACTATGACGGCAAAGTGGGTTGCCTTGAAGAGTTTGGCGAAACCGAACGAATCTTCAATTCGCCTGCCCAGCAAGCGACTCAGGATTATGTCTCCGGCCGCTTTGGCTAGGGCGCTGAACCTTGAAAACCACCAAAGGCCCCGCTGGTCAGTCCCCCCTGCAGCCGCACGCCAGCAAGCGCCCGGCTATAACGTTAGTCTTGGGCGATTGGATCTTGATCGATCCCGCCTGCCTCAGTTACGGGGAAAACGCCATTGGAAGAGTTCAAAGGAGCATTTCAGAGCGAGGGGATCCAGTCCCCTCTTGAAGGCCACAGTGGCTATCGGGGTGCCAACTGGTCTCCTGAACGGCTTGCCTTTCACCAAAACCTGGAAACCTTTGCCGACCGCATTGGCCTGATTGTTGGCCTCCAGGCCAACGGTAAAATCGGCCAAGATCAGGCGTTTGAAGATATCCGCAAATTATGGTCCCAGTTGAAGGCCAGTAGCAAGGAACTGCTCCGCGACACTTGAAGTTGGCGGCAGGGGCTTGGCTTGGCCTGCAAAGTTAGTCAATAAAGATTGATTTTATCGCTGAGTTGATGGCCCTGCCTTAATTCGGATCTAGGTACAATAATTGGCGTTTGCGCTGGTTGCCCTGGCTGCGTTCCACTGCCGTGGGCACCTGATTAGGGACCGATACCCCTGCGTTGGGTCCCGCCATGGCGATCCGGTGGTCAGCCCCGTTGCGACCCGTTAACAGCGAGGCCAGCGATGGCCCCGGAGCCGCTGGCGCCAAGTTGGGGATTTAGGTGTCTGGTGCGACTTCAGAATCAGCGAGTTCCACCGGAAACGTCAGCACGCTGACTTCGCGCTGGGACAGCCGCCGGCTCCAGGCGCCGCGCAGGGGCTCATTCCAGCGGAAGCCCGCCTCCCGGGCGCGATGGCGTTCGGCGTAGCTGAGGCAGGCCCGGTAGAGCTGGCGGGGTTCGAGTCCCTCCTGCAGCAGGGAATCAAGATCACCACACCGCTCAAATACCTGGGCCAGGTAGGTGCAGTCGGTGAGGGCCCGGTGGGCTGCCCAAACCGGAACGCCATAGGCCAGGGCTAGATCGCGTACCGAAGGCGTCGGCTTCAACCGAAGGGAGGGCGGCCAGCGGATGTCCTCCATGGTGCAAAGCCAGGGTTTGCTGATCGCTGGCAGCGGCTCGCGGCCAAACCAGGCCCGATCGAATTTGACGTTGTGGGCGACCACCAGATCGGCGGCGTCGAGCATGGCCTCGAAAAAGTGGAGGCCCGCCTGCCAGGGCTGGGGCGTGCGACTGACAGCAGCGCTGATGCCATTGATCGGCTCGGCGGGATTGTCCTGGCAGGGCAGCAGGAACGACACCTGGTCCAACACGGCCCGCTCGGCCACATGGAAGAGCACGGCCCCGATTTCGATGCAGTGGTGCCGCTCGCTTTGCAGCCCGGTGGTTTCGGTATCGAGGATCAGCAGCCGTTCCGGCAGGCGGGCAGAGGCCGGTCCCGATCGGAAGCTGGGCAATTGCACCAGGGAGGGACCAGGGGACTGGTCGATCAAATCTGCGGGCACGCCAGCGACAAACGCGCTCTCAAGAACGGAGACGGTGGCCCCTGAGTGCGGCTGGCTCAGTTTGGGCTGACTCAGTTTGGGCGCGGGCTCGTCGGGCTCCAGCTCCGGCCAGAAGGAGGGTTGGGCGATCAAGTCGCTGCTCATCGCCTGCTTCTCCATGCCGGTTGGAGCTCCCGAACCAAGCCCATGATCCCAGCTTGCCCAGCTAGGCGCCAGGGAACCAGGGGCCCTTCTTAGGCTCAGAGCACCGCATCCACTCCCCTTGGCCAAAGCGCTCACCACCGGAGACCGGGCCCCCCTGGTCGCCCTGAACGACCAGGACGGCAGCGAACGCCGCAGCGACCAGCTGCAGGGCAAGCCCCTCGTGCTGTTCTTCTATCCCAAGGACGACACCCCCGGTTGCACCATGGAGGCGTGCGCCTTCCGCGATCAATACGGGGCCTTTGGCGATCTTGGTGCCGTGGTTTGGGGGGTGAGTGGTGATGACGCGGCCAGCCACCAACGCTTTGCCAAGCGGCACGGGTTGCCGTTCCCGTTGCTAGTCGACCGTGGCAACCAGTTGCGTCAGGCCTTTGGCGTGCCCAACAGCCTGTTGGTGATACCAGGGCGTGTCACCTACCTCATCGATGGGGATGGGGTGATTCGCCATGTGTTCAACAACCTGCTTGATGGCGCCGCCCATGGCGCCGACGCCCTCAAGGCCCTGCAGCAGCTCACGGGCCCATGAGCCGCTGGCAGCAGCAGGGCAGCCTCTGGTACCTGACGCCGCCCCAACCGCGGGGCCTGGTGGAATTCATCGGCGGCAGCTACCTGGCCGCCTCCCCCCAGCTCAGCTACCGGCGCCTGCTTGAAGCCCTGGCCCGCCGGGACCTGGCGATCCGGGCCTTCAGCTACGTGCCCAGCTTCGACCACCAGGACCAGGCCAATGGAGCCTGGAAAGCCTTTCGCCGCGCCCGCGACGCCATGCCCCTGGCTCCAGCAGGGCGTGAAGCTCAACCGGAGTGGAAACCGTTGCGGTTAGGCCACAGTTTGGGCTGCAAATTGCACCTGCTGGCGCCGGACAATGGCCGGGGCAGCAAGGCTCTGGTCTCCTTGAGCTTCAATAATTTCTCGGCCGACCGTTCGATTCCCCTACTGGGGGAGCTGGCCCCCCGGCTGGGCTTCAGCAGTGAGTTCAGTCCATCGCCGAGTGAAACCCTGCGCCTGGTGGCCTGCAGCTACCGCCAGAGCAGCAATTTGCTGATCCGGTTTCGTTCCGACCAGCTCGATCAAAGTCCCAGGCTGCTGGCGGCCCTGGAGCAGCGGGCCGGCGACCAAAGCCAGCTCCTTGAACTTCCCGGCGATCACCTCACCCCCGCCAGCGCTGGCTTCCGCCAGAACGTGCTCGGAGCCTGGGCCGACGACCCCAAGCGCCACCAACAAATCGAGCAGTTGGCCGATCGCATTAGCGGCTGGCCCACCAGCCCCTAGGCCCCTAAAACTCAGACCCGCAGGGAATCGAGCACCGAGCGATCTTCCAGGGTGCTGGTGTCGCCGCTCACTTCCTCGCCGGCCGCCAGGGAACGCAGGATGCGCCGCATGATCTTGCCGCTGCGCGTCTTGGGCAGGGAATCGGTGAAGTGGATGGCATCGGGCCGGGCGATCGGGCCGATCTCCTTGCCGACGTGACTGCGCAATTCAGCCACCAGGGCGTCATCGCCAGCGCGGCCAGCCTGCAGGGTCACAAAAGCAACAATCCCCTCCCCCTTGAGATCATCGGGCCGACCCACCACGGCGGCCTCGGCCACGGCACCATGGCTCACCAGGGCCGATTCGATTTCCATCGTGCCGAGCCGGTGGCCCGACACATTGATGACGTCATCGACCCGACCCATGACCCAGAAGTACCCATCGGCGTCCCGGCGGGCGCCATCGCCGGCGAAATAGAGCCAACTGCCATCGGCCGGGCGTATCTCCTCCCAATAGCTCTTGCGGAAGCGCTCGGGATCCCCGTGGACGGTGCGCATCATCCCCGGCCAGGGGCGACGCACAGCCAGGTAACCGCCTTGATCCGGTCCCTGGGAGCGGCCTTCGTGGTCCACCACATCGGCGCTGATGCCGGGCAAGGGCAGGGTGGCTGATCCTGGCTTGGTGGGGGTGGCACCGGGCAGGGGGCTAATCATCACGCCGCCGGTTTCGGTTTGCCACCAGGTATCAATCACCGGGCAGCGGCCACCACCAATCACATCGCGATACCACATCCAAGCCTCCGGATTGATCGGTTCGCCGACGGTGCCCAGGATGCGAATCGACTCCATGTTGGATTGGTCTGGCACGGCCCGGCCGCCTTTCATGAAGGCTCGGATTGCCGTGGGGGCGGTGTAGAAGATCGTCACCTTGTGCTTCTCGATCACCTCCCAGAAGGCGCCTGGCTTCGAGGGCCTGGGCGCCCCCTCATACATCAAGGTGGTGGCGCCATTGGAGAGGGGGCCATACACGATGTAGCTGTGGCCCGTAATCCAGCCCACATCCGCCGTGCACCAGTGGATGTCGTCATCGCGGATGTCGAAGATCCACTGGAAGGTGAGGTGGGCCCAGAGGTTGTAACCGGCGGTAGTGTGCACCACCCCCTTCGGCTTGCCGGTGGAGCCAGAGGTATAGAGCACAAAGAGGCGGTCTTCGCTAGCCATCGGTTCGGCCGCACAATCGCTGCTCTGGCGATCAACGAGCTCATGCCACCAATGGTCGCGGCCAGGCTCGATCACGGCCCCCTGCTTGGTGCGCTGCACCACCAACACATGCTCCACGCTGGGGCAGGCCCCGCCGGCGAGGGCCCCATCCACGGCGGGCTTCAGCGCCACGGCCTTGTCCTTACGGAAGCCGCCATCGGCGGTGATCACCAGCTTCACCTGGCCATCGATCAGGCGATCGCGCAGGGCATCGGCGGAAAAGCCCCCGAACACCACCGAGTGGGGGGCACCAATGCGGGCGCAGGCCAGCATGGCAATGGCGGCCTCCGGCACCATCGGCATATAGAGGGCCACCAAATCCCCTTTACCAATCCCCAGGGCCTTGAGAGCATTGGCTGCCTTGCAGACCTCAGCGTGGAGCTGGCGGTAGGTGAAGCGGCGGGTGTCGCCGGGTTCGCCCTCCCAGATCAGGGCCGTTTTCTCGGCCGTGGGGCCAGCCAGGTGCCGATCAAGACAGTTGTAGGAGAGGTTGGTGCGGCCGCCTTCAAACCAGCGGGCAAAGGGGGGGTTACTCCAATCCAGCACTGTGTCAAAGGGCTCAAACCAGTGCAGGTGCTGGCGGGCCAGGTCCCCCCAGAAGCGATCGGGATCGGACTCGGCCTGATCCACTAGGGCCCGATAGGCCGCCATCGAGCCGATGCGGGCCGAGGCCGCCAGGGCCCCAGGCGGCTGGAACACCCGCTGCTCCTGCAGGATCGACTCAATCGTAGCGTCAGACCTGCTGGTGTCAGACATGGACGGCAAGGCTCCGGGCCCCTTCAGTGCTGCCATTCAAGCGAGACACGGGTCCGGAAGCGACGGCTGTAACGCCCCGTGAGGCAGGTGCCCGGCGCCAAGCCCCAAGCGGCGTTTCCTTTAGGCCTCCACGTAGTAGCCGCTGCGGGCCAGGGCCTCTTCCTCGGCGCTGAAGTGGGGTGCCTCCAACACCAGGCTGGGGTCGTAGTGGTAAGTGGTCGAGAGAAACTGGGAGGCCAGCAGGGCCTGCTCGACGCTGTCGACCGAGGCCTCGGCCCGCTCCCACACCCGCTGCAACTCCTCCTTGTCGCCCCGGCGCAGGGCCTGCTGGAGCTCATCGCGCAGGATCGAGAGGTGGCTGGCCTTTTTGATCACCGCATAAATGCGTTCGATCCGCTCCAGGGGCAGGCTCGGCTCCTCCAGGGCCCGGGCCCGGGCCAGTTCCGAATCGAGGCTGGGCCAGTAGCGGGTGGTGTAGTGGGCATCACTTTCCTGGTGGAACCAGGGCTCGCTGCGGGCAATCGAAGAGGACACCGTGTTGTGCAGTTTCCAGAGGAACAGGCGCAGCCCAGTGCTATCGGTAATCGAGGCCAGCTTGGAATCGATCGTCACCTCGATGTGTTCGGTGGGGGTTTGCGGGCCTAGGAGTAGGTATTCGATCGGATACATGGTTACCTCCCGATTTTTGACCACGTAGCGATTCAAATGGAATCGGCAATAGGGACAGGCATACATGGTGGCCAGGGCCGGGAAGAAGCGTTTAAAGCAAGCTAACGCTTCGTTTTGACGCTCCCCTGCGGGCATGGCACCGATCAGCTCGGCGCTGGTATGCATGAACCGCCAGGTGGCGGGGCCGATGTAATAAGGGAAACTCAGGCGCATCTCCGAGCGTTCGATGTCATCGCGACCCAGGAAGATGTCGATGAAAGCAACGTATTCGGAGAGGTAGCCACTCTCGCGGCCAAACTCCTCCCGTTCCCGCCTTTTTTGGACCCCATTAATATAGTGATAACTCAATTCCCAGGCTTGCTTGAGTTCCTGCTTCACGGCCAACGGGCAGCCGAGGAAGTGGGCCTTTAGGGCGGTGGCATAGGTATCCAAATCACCGGCGTTATTGCGCTGCTCAAACCAGCTATCAAGATCCGCTTCCGTTTCAGCCCCAATCGCCGCCAAGTCCGAGCGCGTCATCACCGAGGTGGCCTTCAGCAGCTTCGGCATGAAGTCTTCATACCAATAGCGCGTCGGCAGGATTGCTCCGGCGTAGCGGGTGTCTGAATCGTCGACGATGACGCGATGCCAGCGCTCAAGAAAGGGCGTGGCCGCGCTGCCATCGGCCTGGTCGGCGGGGGTGGGGGAATGGCGATGGCTGGAGAGTTCGCGGAAATCCTCCTGGTGGCGCAGACGATTGAGTTCGTGCAGTTGCAGATCCTCCAAACCAATCTCAGCGGCGGAGTGGCCCTGCAGGGCGCCGCTGAGCACCAGTTCCATGGCGGCAGCGAACACCTGGTGGTGGTGCTCAAGCCCATCGAGCTCGGCCTCAATCACCCGCTCAGCGGCGACCATCTCGGCGGTTGGCTCGAGGGTGGCCCAGTTGGCCATGCGGCTTTCCAGTTGGGCCAGCATGGCATTCACGGAGCTGCGCAGATCCTCTAAGGGCTCCTGGGCCCCCACTTCCACAATGCCTAGGGATTGGTAAAGATCCAGCGCCGCATTCACAAAGCCGACGAAGTTAGGGATCGTGTAAGGCAGGTCGTAGGCGCGCAGATGGGTTTCGGAATTGGCCGAATAGTTCTCGCGGAAACTGCGATAGGCCGCCCCCTGGAGCAACCGGAATAGGCCGATACGCATCTGCAGCGGCGAGGTCCCCCCCTGGCTCGCGCCCGGAGGGCTTGCCGGAGCAGTAGGGCTTGCCGGGGCCGGGCTGGCCATGGGCTGGCCCTGGGCCGCCGCCGGCGAGGCCGTCGATGAAGCCGTCTGGGGCGCTGGGACGCCGGTTCCGGCCCCATGGGCCCCGGGCCGCCCGCCCAGATGGGCCGCGTGATAAGCCTTGGGATGGGACGAGAAATCCGCGGGAAGGAAGGCCAGCACATCGGCCAGGGTGATTTCGCCGGAGCCATCCCGGTTCAGTTCCACCACCAGCTCCTTGGCTTCGGCTTCGGGCAGATCGAAAAGTTGGATCAACCGCTGCACCTGGGCTGGATCGACCGTGCCCCGTTGGTTGGGGTCGAGCAGGCGGAAGGCCGCCTCGAGACGCAGGCGTTGGTCGCCCAGCAAGACGGTGAGCAGCAACAGGCGCCGCTCCCGGGTCGCATCGGGAGGAATTCGGTAAGCCAGACACACCGTCTCAACTTCACGGCCATTGACCTGGACCCCGGCGGCGGCGCAGGCCTGGGTTAGGAGTTGGGAGGTGGGAACGCGCGGATGCTCACCTGCAAGGACATGCCAACGGTCGGCAATCGTTTCCAACGTTGGGAGCAGGGTGATTTCGGGCATTATTCATGGCTAGCGAACCTGAGGTTAGTCGCGCCGCCCCTGCTTTCTCGCGGGCCCTAGGCCTGGGCCCGCGAGAAAGCAGGGGCGGCGGTGCTTGAAGATGGGCCCATGCCCCGGCCCGCCGCCTGCCTGTTTGACCTCGATGGACTGCTGCTCGACACCGAGCCGCTCCATGCCCGGGCTTGGCAAGAGGCGGCTAGCCACTTTGGCCGCCCCCTGGCGCGGACCGAACTGCTCTCGCTGCGGGGACGGCGGCGACAGGACTGTGTGCGCCAGGTGTTGGGCTGGATTGCGGAGACCAACAGCCATCCCCCCACGGCCCCCGAACTGCTGGCGGTGCGCCAGCCCGTGGCCGAGGCCCTGCTGGTGTTGGCCAAACCGATGCCTGGCGCCGAGGGGCTGGTCTGCCGTTGCAGCCAAAGGGGCATTCCGATGGCCCTGGCCACCAGCAGCTCCCGCGATGCGGTGGCCCTGAAAACAGCCCCTCACCCCTGGTTGGCGCTGATTACGGCGCGGGTGTTCGGTGATGATCCGGGCCTGGTTGCTGGCAAACCAGCACCGGATGTGTACCTACTGGCGGCGGAACGACTGGGGGTGAACGCGCAAGATTGCTGGGCCTTTGAGGATTCCCCGGCCGGCGCCCAGGCCGCCACCGCGGCTGGATGTCGGGTGTTTGTCCTGGCGCCCCTGGACCTGGATGCCTACCAGCGCCGGGATCTCTATCCGGCCAGCGCTGAACTAATCAACGACTTAGGGGAGGTGCAGGTCTGACGCTTGAGCTTTTAAGCGTTTTTAGGATTTATGCGGTTCAGATTAATACGCCATTGCGGTTGCAATCAACTCAACACAAAAGGCTTCCAAGGACAAATTAATAGAGCCGGCTGAGCACAAATTCAGGCAGTTGGAGCAGGGCCCCACGGCACTCCGATGGGGGCAGCCAGCTGAGGGCATCGGCCGCATCGCGGGCGAACTCCTGGGCTAGGGCGCGGGAGCGGCCAATCGCTTCACTGCCGCGCACCAACTCCAGGGCCTGCTCCAGGTCGCCGCTTTCGCAGAACTCCCGCTCGATCAGGCCGGCCAGGGCCGGATGTTCCTCCATCGCATAGAGGGCTGGAGCCGTGAGATAGCCCGACGCCAGGTCGCTGGCGGCGGGTTTGCCCAGCTGTTGGTCGCTGCCGGTGAAATCGAGGATGTCATCCACCACCTGGAAGGCCAGACCCAGCTGGCGGCCGAAGCGATACAAATCATCCAATCGCCCATCGGCCAAGCCGCTGAGAACTCCAGCCGCCCGGCAACTGTTTGCAATCAAAGACGCCGTTTTGCAATAGCTCTTTTCTAAATAAGTAGCGAAGGTCTGGCCCGTGTCATAGCGGAACAGGCCCTGGCGGATTTCGCCATCGGCCAGATCCATGATCACGCGCGAGAGCAATTTCACCACCTCAAGGTTGTCGAGGTTGGCCAAGTGCCAGCTGGCCTGGGCGAAGAGGAAATCACCAGCCAGCACCGCCACCCGATGGTTGAAGCGGCTATGCACCGTGGCCACGCCACGGCGGGTGGCGGCCTCATCGACCACGTCATCGTGGACGAGGGAGGCGGTGTGGATCATTTCGGTGATCTCGGCCAGGCGCCGGTGACGCGCTCCGAGCTCCCCATCGGCGGACAGGGCCCGGGAGATCAACAGAACAATGCCGGGACGCAGCCGTTTTCCACCGGCACTAAAAAGGTGTTCGGCGGCCGCCTGCAGGATCGGGTGACCAGCACCAATCAGGTGGCGCAGGTCGCTGAGGAGGGTTTCAAGATCCACCTCCACGGGCTGAAGAAGCTCTGCGACCGTTGCCATGACCCCCTGCGGTGGCCCGATCCTAGAAGGCATCACTGGGCTGGTGCTGGCTGGTCGGCAGCGGATCTCCAGGCAAGCGTTGGCCAGGCTGGAGCTAGCCCTAGTGGCCCAGGTCCACCTGCTGCACCTCGGGCCGCTCCCCTAGCCAGGCGGTGGCCGCCAGGGCAAAGGGTTGGGCCGGTCCCGTCACCCGGAAGCGACAACGCTCCAACCGTTGGGCCGGCTGATCCAGGCAGGGGGCCAGCACGCTGTCGAGGCGGGCAGCGGCGGCCACGGCCGGATCCACCAGGCGCACCTCCGGGGGGATCAACTCTTGCAGCAAGGGTTGCAGCAGGGGGTAGTGGGTGCAACCGAGCACGATCACTTCAACCCGGGCCGCCAATAGGGGCTCCAGGTAGGTCTGGGCGGCCTGGCGCAGGGCAGCCCCTGAGAGCTGGCCCGTTTCGATCAGGGGCACAAAGGCCGGACAGCCCACTTCCAGCACCTCGGCGCCGGGGTGGACGGCGCGGATGCTGTGGCCATAGGCGCCGCTGGCCGCGGTTGCTGGGGTGGCCAGCACCCCCACCCGGTCCGCTTGCAGCTGGCTAGCGGCACTATCAATGAGGCCAAGCACGGGGACCCCGGCCAGGCTTTCGGCCACATCGAAGGCGAGGGCGTTGGTGGTGTTGCAGGCCATCAAGATCCCATCCACCCCCTGGCGTCCCAGCCAGCGGATCACCTCGGCGGCGATAGCGCGAATCTCCTGGGGACTGCGCTGGCCGTAGGGCACCCGGGCCGTGTCGCCCAGGTAGAGGCAGCGCTGGCCAGGCCGCCGGGCCAGCACCTGGCGCAACACCGTCAGACCGCCGACGCCGCTATCAAACAGGCCCAGCAAGCTGCTCACGGACCCTGCCTCAACACATTGAGCAGGCCCCGGCTAACCGCTAGGGCCAAACGGCGGCGATGGGCGGGGTCGGCCAGGCGAGGCGCATCGAGCTCGCCGGTGAGAAAGCCCATCTCCACCAAGGCCGAGGGCATCGTCGTGCGGCGGATCACGTAAAAACGGGCCGTGCGGGCGCCCCGATCGGGGCTGCCGGGGGACACGGCCAGCACCTCGTCCTGGACGGCCTGGGCCAGGGCCCGGGCCCGGGGGCTTTCGAAATAGAAGGTTTCGATGCCATTGACATCGGGGCGGGTCATGGAGAGGGCATTGGCGTGGATGCTCAAGAACAGATCGGCGCCGCTGCTGTTGGCCAGGGCCGCCCGCGGCGGCAGGTCCACGTCCACTTCCGAGGTGCGGGTCATCAACACCTGCACCCCCTTGGCCTGGAGCAACTGGGCCACCTGCAGGCCGACATCGAGCACCACATCGGTTTCGCGCAGGTTGGCAATGCCCACGGCGCCGGGATCGGGCCCCCCATGGCCGGGATCAATCACCACCTTGAAGCGGCCCCGGTCTACCTCGGGGAGCCCACTGGCCGATAGGGGGCCGATAGCACCACCGGGGCGGGGCTGGGGGGCCCCAATCGGCCCCTGGCGCCAGGCGGGGGTGGCGGCAGGGGCCTCGATGTCGCCTTCGCCCAGGGCCTGCTGGCCATAGGGGGCCAGGCCGGTGAGGTCCATGCGCCAGCGGTCCCGGGCGGTGCCCACCAGCTTCAAGGCGCTGGGGTCGAGCTGGGTACCGGGCTGGAACTCCACCACCAGCCGGGTGGAATCGGGGGTGGGCTGGCCGACCCGGATCTGGCGCACCTGACCGCTGCCGGGGATCGTGCGGGTCCGCAACGGCGCCCCAGGCAGGTCAAACCAAACCCGCGGTCCGATGCCGCCGCGTCCGGCCTCGTAGTAGGCCCTCACGGGTAGGTCTGGGGCGGTCCGCAGCTCGAGTTGACCCTCGCGGTTAAGACGCCAGGCCGACAGGGCGCTCGCCGCCAGGGCCGGCAGGGGCCCTAGGGGCAGCGCCAAGGGCACCAGGGCCAGGGCCTGAACGAGCGCAAGGGCCGTCCGCCCCCCACTCGGACGGCGGCGCGACACCAGGCCAGCCATGGGCGCGTTCAGAAGAGGGCGGGACGACGGTGCTGCAGGCTGGGCATCTGGGCCCGCACCCGGGAGCCATGGCCGGGGTCCACCGGTGCCACGGCCAGGCCCGGCGCCACGCCCGCATCGGCCAGCACCGTGCCCCAGGGATCAATCACCATGGCGTGGCCATAGCTCTGGCGGCGGCCGTAGTGGAGGCCCGTTTGGGCCGGGGCCAGCACGTAGGCGGTGTTTTCGATCGCCCGGGCCTGCAACAACACCTGCCAGTGATCCTTGCCGGTGAAGGCGGTGAAGGCGGCGGGAATCATCAACAGATCGGCCCCGCTGGCGGCCAGGTGGCGGTAGAGCTCAGGAAAGCGCACGTCGTAGCAGATGGACAGACCCACCTTGCAAAGGCCGGGGATCTCCACTACCGGCGGCAGGCTGTCCCCGGGCTGCACCGTGGCCGACTCCCGGTAGGTGTTGCCGTCGGGCAGATCCACATCGAAGAGGTGAATCTTGTCGTAGCGGGCCAGCAGCTGGCCGTCCTTGCTGACCAGGTCAGCCCGGTTAAAGGTCTGGCCCTCGCCGGCAGGGGCGGGGTAGCCGCCACCGAGCAGGGCCACCTGGTAACGGCGGGCCATGGTGACCAGAAACTTCTGGCTGCGTTCGGCCAGCATCGGCGAAAGGTCCAGCCTCAGGGCGTCTGGACCCATGAAGGCGAAGTTTTCCGGCAATCCCACCAGCTCGGCGCCGCGGCGCACGGCCAGCTCGATCTGCTCCTCAGCGGCGGCCCAGTTGGCCTCGGGATCGGAGGTGCTGGTGAGCTGGATTGCTGCCGCCAGAAAGCTTGTCACCGCTGCAAAATCCCTGACCACTTAACTTTAGGGCTGCGGCGATCCGCCCCTGGCCCAGGCGGGGCGGGCCAGGGGCGGGCCCGCTCAGCGGGCTTCAAGCACGCCCGGGCTGGTCTGGGTCGGCACGATCGTCAGGCTGTCGACGGCGGCGCAGCAGCGGAAATCGGCGTCGTGGTCGCCAAGGTTGATGAGGCGCTGGCCATGGCTGGCGACCCGCAGGCAACCCTCTGGGTCCTGGCGCCATTGCTGCCAAAGGGCCAGGGCCGCAACCATCTCGTCGTTGCCGCTTGTGACGGCCTTGCCTACGCCTAGGTCGATGGCCGCAGCCGCCACGGCCCCGGCCGCCAGGCTGTCTTCCAGGGAATAGTCGCCCTCCCAGCCGCTACCCACGATCCACACCGTCTCGGCGCCGGAGTCCAGCAAGCGCTGGGCCACGGCGCTGCGGTTCGGCAGGCAGGCGGTCACCAGCAGGTCCACGGGCCGCACCCGGTCGAGGGACCGGGTGCCGTTGGTGGTGCTCATGAACAGGCGTTTACCCGCCACCACCTCCGGGGTCACCGCCAGGGGCGAATTGCCCAGGTCGAAGCCCTCCAGGCGCTTGCCGCCCCGCTCGCCGGCGCGCAGGCGCCTGTCCGCCGGCCAGGCGCTGGCGGCCGCCTCCAGCTCATCGAGGTCGGCGAAGGCCTGGATGGCCTCAGCTCCGTTGGCCAGGGACCAGGCAATCGTGGTGGTAGCCCGCAGGACATCAATCACCACGGCCGCATTGGGCCAGGCTGGGGCAACAGCTCCAGGGGCAGCGGTGCCCCCCCCCACCGCAGGCACGCATTCGGAGGTGGGGAAGTAGGAGATCAGCACGGCCGCGATGCAGGGCAAGGTGCGTCACAGTAGGCACCGCAATGGTTCGGCGATGGGCTCGGCTCTGGCGACAGGCAGCAAGGGCCAGACAAGGCGCTCCAAGCGGGATCTGCGCGGCTTTCTCGAGCTGCTGGAGCAGCGGGGCCAGCTGCGCCGGATCACGGCCCCCGTGGATCCGGACCTGGAAGTGGCGGCGATCGCCGACCGGGTCTTGGCCATGGGGGGACCGGCCCTGCTGTTCGAAAACGTGATCGGCTCGTCGATGCCGGTGGCGGTGAACCTGCTCGGCACGGTGGAGCGGGTCGTGTGGAGCATGGGCATGGAGGACCCCGAGGAGCTGGAGGCCCTGGGCGAGCGCCTAGCTCTGTTGCAGCAGCCGCGGCCGCCCAAGGGCCTGAAGGAAGCGAGCCGCTTTGGCGGCCTGCTGCTCGACCTGCTCAAGGCCCGCCCCGACCTGGACCTGCTCCCCCCCTGCCAGCAGGAGGTGTTCAAGGGGGCGGAGGTGAACCTCGACACCCTGCCCCTGCTGCGGCCCTGGCCTGGCGATGCGGGACCCGTGATCACCCTGGGCCTGGTGATCACCAAGGACCCGGAAACGGGCGTGCCCAACGTGGGCGTTTATCGCCTGCAGAAGCAGTCGATCAATTCGGCCACGGTCCATTGGTTAAGCGTGCGCGGCGGCGCCCGCCACCTGCGCAAGGCCGCGGCCCTGGGCAAGCCCCTGGAGGTGGCCGTGGCGATTGGCGTCCATCCCCTGCTGGTGATGGCGGCAGCCACGCCGATTCCGGTGCAGCTCAGCGAATGGCTGTTCGCCGGCATCTACGCCGGCGAGGGGGTGCGATTGGCCCGCTGCAAGACCGTGAACCTGGAGGTGCCCAGCCACAGCGAAGTTGTGCTCGAAGGCACGATTACCCCGGGCGAGCTGGGTCCCGATGGCCCCTGCGGCGACCACATGGGCTTCTACGGCGGCGAGGAGGCCTCGCCCCTGGTGCGCTTCCACTGCGTCACCCAGCGCCGCAAGCCGGTGTTCCTCACCACCTTCAGCGGCCGGCCCCCCAAGGAGGAGGCCATGCTCGCCATTGCCCTCAACCGCCTTTACACGCCGATCCTGCGCCAGCAGATCCCGGAGATCGTCGATTTCTTCCTGCCGATGGAGGGCCTCAGCTACAAGCTCGCCGTGCTGGCGATCGACAAGGCCTATCCAGGCCAGGCCAAGCGGGCGGCGATGGCCTTCTGGAGCGCCCTGCCCCAGTTCACCTACACCAAGTTCGTGGTGGTGGTGGATAAGAGCATCAACATCCGCGATCCGCGCCAGGTGATCTGGGCGATCAGTGCCAAGGTGGATCCCCAGCGGGATCTGTTTGTGCTCGAAGACACCCCCTTTGATTCCCTCGACTTCGCCAGCGAGCGCCTAGGCCTGGGCGGCCGCCTCGCCATCGATGCCACCACCAAGGTGGGGCCAGAAAAACGCCACGACTGGGGCGAGGCCTTGGGCCGCCCCGCCGAGCTCGAGGCCCGCATCGATGGCCGCTGGGCGGAACTAGGGCTGGCCGACCTGGGCCAGGGCGAGCCGGACCCGGGCCTGTTTGGCTACACCCTCGAACACGTGCTCGAGCGGCTGGCCCAGGGGGCTAAGGGAGTGAAATCCTGAGCGAGCTGCTGCGCAAAAGCGGGATCCAGGCCCTGCGGGCCCTGCTGCAGCTGGCGGCCGAGCCCAAACTCTGGCAGTCGATCACGGCCATCGCCACGGCCCAGGGCCTGCCCCAGCCCATGCTCGAGCAACTGCTCCTGCAACTGCGGCGCTCAGGCCTGGTGGAGGCCCGCCGCGGCCGCTATGGCGGCTATCGCCTGGGTCGACCCGCCCGGGAGATCCCCGTGGCCGCCGTGCTCGAGGCGGTGGCGGGAGGGGCCGGCATCACCGCGCCGCTCCCGCCAGGGCTGGCGCCAGCCCAGCCTGGGTCCCAGCCGGAATTCTTGGGTAAGCCAGCCCCTGAACCGGAGCCCAACGGCGTAGCCGTGGCCGAGGAAAGGGTGCTGGCGGCCCTGGAGCGGCGCCTGAAGCGAGCTCTGGAACGGGAACTGCGCGACCTGAGCCTGGAGGAACTCCACTACGACCTGCGCAGCTGGAAAGAAAGCCTGAGCAACGACGGCGGCCTGCTGTTGGGATAAGCGCTCCAGGAGCCTCACCTGGGGCAACTGGCCTGCGGGCGGTCCCTGCCTACGCTCACGCACCAGATGCCTTACCCCCATGCCCCTCGCCCTGGGAACCCAGCCGGCCCGCAGCCTCCAGGGGGTGGTTCAGGTGCCGGGCGACAAGTCGATTTCGCACCGGGCCCTGCTGTTTGGTGCGATCGCCGAGGGCACCACCCGCATCACCGGCCTGCTCCCCGCCGAGGATCCGCTCAGCACCGCCGCCTGCCTGCGGGCCATGGGCGTAACCATCTCCGCCATTGAGGCGGGCCAGCCGGTGAGCGTGGAAGGCGTGGGCCTCGATGGCCTGCGCGAACCCGAGGACGTGCTCGATTGCGGCAACTCGGGCACCACCATGCGGTTGATGCTCGGCCTGCTGGCCGGCCGGGCCGGCCGCCACTTCGTGCTCACGGGCGATGGCTCCCTGCGGCGCCGGCCGATGCAGCGGGTGGGCGGCCCCCTAGCCCAGATGGGCGCGCAGATCTCCGGGCGCAGCGGCGGCAACCTCGCCCCCCTAGCGATCCGGGGCCAGCAACTCCAAGGCGCCACAATCCGCACGCCGGTGGCCTCAGCCCAGGTGAAAAGCGCCCTGCTGCTGGCCGCCCTCACGGCGAAAGGCGACACCACCGTGATCGAGCCGGTGCAGAGCCGGGACCACAGCGAGCGCATGCTGCGGGCCTTTGGTGCCCAGCTCAGCGTCGGCGGACCGGGACTAACCGAAGTAACCGTGACCCCGGGGGCCAGCCTGCGGGGCCAGGACGTGATCGTGCCCGGTGATATCAGCTCAGCCGCCTTCTGGCTGGTAGCGGGCGCCATCACCCCCGGCGCCGACCTCACCGTGCAGAACGTGGGCCTCAACCCCAGCCGCACCGGCGTGCTCGATGTGCTCGCGCAGATGGGCGCCCGTATCGAGCTGCTGAACGGCCGCGAGGTGGCCGGCGAACCGGTGGGAGACCTGCGCGTGACCCACGGCCCCCTCAAGGCCTTCACGATTGGCGCCGACCTGATCCCGCGGCTGGTGGATGAAATCCCGGTGCTGGCGGTGGCGGCCTGCTACGCCGAGGGGATCAGCCGGGTCACCGGCGCCGAGGAACTGCGGGTCAAGGAAACGGACCGGCTGGCGGTGATGGCCCGCCAATTGGGGGCCATGGGCGCCCGCATCGAGGAATTCGCCGATGGGCTCACGATCGAAGGCGGCGTTCCCCTGCAGGGGGCCGAAGTCGATAGCGAAACCGACCACCGCGTCGCCATGAGCCTGGCGGTGGCGGCCCAGGTGGCCCATGGCCCCACCCTGCTGCATCGGCCCGGGGCCGCCGCCGTCTCCTACCCCAGGTTCTGGGACGACCTGGAGCGGCTCCAGGCCTAATCCAGCTGGGAGCAAACCGGCGTTCGGGTTCGTGCCCTCCCCTGCTGGGGCCGCCAACATCGGCTAGATCTGGCGACGGCCGGTAGATTCCCGCCCAGTGATCCCGCCCCTGCCGATGCTCGCCGTTGCCGTATTGGCTGCCGGGAAGGGCACCCGCATGAAAAGCGACCTGCCCAAGGTGCTCCAGCCCCTGGCCGGTGCCACCCTGGTGGAACGGGTATTGGCCAGTTGCCAGCGCCTCGATCCCGCCCGCCAGCTGCTGGTGGTGGGCCACCAGGCCGGGCGGGTGCAGGTCTCCCTGGCGGCCCGGCCCGAGCTGGAGTACGTGCTCCAACAGCCCCAGAACGGCACCGGCCACGCCGTGCAGCAACTGCTGGAGCCCCTGGCCGGATTTGAAGGCGAACTGCTAGTGCTCAACGGCGATGTGCCCCTGCTGCGCGAACAGACCCTCGAGCACCTGCTGGGGCACCACCGCTCCAGCGGCGCCGCCGTCACCCTGCTGACCGCCCGCCTGGCCGATCCCACGGGCTACGGCCGGGTGATTGCCGATGAGGCCGGCAACGTCAGCGCGATCGTTGAGCATCGCGACTGCACGGCCGACCAGAAGGCGATCGACCTGATCAATGCCGGCATCTACTGCTTCGATTGGGCCCGATTGGCCCAGGTGTTGCCCCAGCTCAGCAGCGACAACGACCAGGGCGAGCTCTATCTCACCGACACCGTGGCCCTGCTGGGCTCGGCGATCCACCTGGAGGTAGCCGATGCCGATGAAATCAATGGCATCAACGACCGGCTGCAGCTCTCCCAGTGCGAGGCCGTGTTGCAACAGCGGCTGCGGGAGCACTGGATGCGGGAGGGGGTGACCTTCGTCGATCCGACCAGCTGCAGCCTCAGCGACGGCACCCGTTTCGGCCGCGACGTGATCGTGGAACCGCAATGCCATTTCCGCGGCAGCAACCAGATCGGCGATGGCTGCCGCATCGGCCCGGGCAGCTTGCTGGAGGAGGTCCAGTTAGGCAAAGGCGTGGAGGTGCTGTTCTCGGTGGTGCGCGGCGCCCAGGTGGCCGATGGCTGCGCCATCGGCCCCTATAGCCAGTTGCGGCCGGGCACCCGGCTGGAAGCCGACTGCCGCATCGGCAATTTCGTAGAAATCAAAAACAGCCACCTCGATCACGGCTGCAAGGTCAACCACCTCAGCTATATCGGCGACGCCGACCTGGGCCAGGGCGTCAACGTGGGTGCCGGCACGATCACGGCCAACTACGACGGCTTGCGCAAACACCGCACCCTGATCGGCAGCGGCAGCAAGACCGGCGCCAACAGCACCCTGGTGGCGCCCCTGAACCTGGGCGCCGGCGTCACTGTGGCGGCCGGCAGCGTCATCACCCGCGACGTGGCCGCCGGGGCCCTGGCCCTAGGCCGGGCCCGCCAAGTGGTGAAGGACAACTGGCCCGGGCCCGTCTGAGGGTTGATGCGAGGCGCGGGCTCCCGGTGCCAGCTCAGCCTTGGGCGGGTTGCCCCAAGCCCAGGGCCCGCTCCAGCAGGGGAATCGCGCGCTCCAGGGCCACCCCCCGACTGGCCTTGAGCAACACCTGGTCGCCGGGCTCAAGCCAGGCGACCAGCGCCTGGGCCGCTGCCTCCGGACTGGTGACCAGGGCCAGCCGGGGCAGGCCCTGGGCCGCCGCCGCCATCACCTGGCCCTCGGGGCCGCCATCGACAATCACCAGGCCATCGAGCCCCAGGGCCAGGGCCCGCTCGGCGACCTGGCGATGCAGATCCAGGCTTTGCTCACCGAGTTCGAGCATGGTGCCGAGCACCGCAAACCGCCGTCCCGCCGGGGGCTGGGCCCCAGCAGCCCCCTGGCCAGGCGTCGCAGGACTGGGGGAACCCGAAGCAGACCCGGCCAACAGGGCGAGGGCCGCCAGGGTCGCCTCCGGGGAGGCGTTGTAGGTCTCATCAAGCAGCTCGATGGTGCCAAGGCGCAGCCGGCGACTGCGGCCCCCGGGCAAGGCCAGCTCCAGGGGCTGCTGGCGATCCAGGGGCTTGCCCAGGCTGGCTGCTGCGGCCAGGGCCAGCAGCAGGTTGCGGGCGTTGTGGACCCCCGCCAAGGGCAGGGGGACCACGGTTCCGCCCACCGTCAGGGTCTGGCGAGCCCCATCGAGCTGGCCGACCCAGTCGGCCTGGGCCTCCAAGCCCTCGCCCGCCAGGGCCACCCGCAGCACCCGCCCGCCCCAGACGGCGGCCAGGCTGCGGTCGAGCAGGGGATCACCGGCTGGAATCACCACCAGGCCATCAGGTTTGAGGGCTGCGGTGATCTCGCATTTGGCCTGGGCAATCGCCCCGCGGCTGCCAAGCCGGCCAATGTGGGCCGTGCCCACGTTGGTAATCACGGCCAGATCCGGTTCGCAGCAACGGCTGAGCCGTTCGATTTCGCCCAGGCCCCGCATGCCCATCTCCACCACCACCGCCCGGTGCTCGCCCGTCGCCTGGAGCAGGGTCAGGGGCACGCCGATGTCGTTGTTCTCGTTGCCCTGGCTGGCCCACACGGGCCCAGTGGTGGCCAACACGGCCCGGAGCAGTTCGCGGGTGGTGGTCTTGCCGGCCGAACCGGTGACCGCCAGCACCGGGGCGGCCAGCTGGCGGCGCCACAGCAGGCCCAGCGCCTGGTAAGCCGCCAAGGTGTCGTCTACCAGCCAGTAGGCCAGGCCCGCGGGGATGGACTGGGCTCGATCCCGCTGCACCAAGGCCGCCTGGGCCCCAAGGCGAGCGGCTTCGGCCAGGAACGTGTGGCCGTCAAAGCGTTCGCCCACCAGGGGCACAAACAGGCTGCCAGGACCTAGCTGACGGCTGTCGGTGCAGACGGGGCCAAGCTCCTGGCCTGGATCCAAGGCGGGACCGCCCTGGGGAGCCCCCCAGCGCTCGATCAACCGGCTCAGCTGCATGGAAGGGCTCCGCTCAGGGGGAGAACCCCAGAATCATGCCGCCGCCCACCCGGGCTTCCCGGCCAAGGAGGACGCCGCGTTGGTCCCGCAGCTCCAGCTGGTCGTAGCCCCAATCCTGGGCCCAGGCCAGCCATAGGTCGGCCCGCTGCTGTTGCTGGCTTGCCTGCAACTGGCCAAAGTCATCACTGAGCACCAGCTGGATCCTGGAGCTGCCTGGTTCGTCCCCTACCTGCAGCAACAGGCCGGCGGCCTCGGGCCGTTGGCGCCAGCTCTCCAGGGGATTGGGATCGGGGGGGCTCTCCTGGTCCTGGGAATCCGAGGCCGGGGGCGCGTCAAGGGAGCCTGCAGCGGGCTCCGGGGTCGCTAGTGCAGCGTTGCTTTGGGCCCCAGGGATCCCGGGAGCGGGCGGTTGGTTCAGGTCCTCCCGGAGGAGCGGGGGTTGGGATTGGGAATCAGCGCCGGGAGGCGCCAAACCTGGGGATCGATCGGATGGGTCCCCCCTGGAGATCAACCCTGGTGGAAGGGACGCCGGCAAGGCCCCAGGCCGAGCCAAGACCCCAAGCCCCGCGGCCAGCAAGCCCAAGGCGCCCAGCAAGCCCAAGGCCCCCACCAGCACCAAGGGCCAGAAGCTCGCCGCCAGGGATGCCGGCCAGGCCTTGGGGTAGGGCAACTCCCCACTGCGGTTGCGCCGCCAGAGCTCGCGACAGCGCAGGCGCAGGTCGGCTGCCACGGCCAACAGATCGCCCCCCAGAACCAGCCAGGGACTGCGATAGGGGGCCGGCAAGTTGGTTCCCGGCTGCTCGGGCCCGCTCGGCGCCATGGCGAAGGGGGAGCTCAGCGAAGCCGGTACTCAGCCGTTGCCACGCCAGCGCAACAGCGAGAGGGGATTGAGACGGGAGAGGGTTGCTTCGACCTCGGCCTTGGTCTGGCCCTGGGTTTGGATTGGCCCCTGATCAGACCCCAGCGCCCCGGCGCGGCTGGGGTCCGCATCCTGTCCGCGGGAGAACTGCTCAACCGCATAGGCATCGGGGGTGGGTTCCTTGACACCGCGCACCTCCCGGTACATCTGGTCGTA
>ERZ889217.400-NODE-400-length-27019-cov-28.477118_pt1 | contig 27019 bp, 26 predicted proteins | sample MGYA00521098_ERZ889217 | MGnify/ENA primary metagenome ERZ889217 (study PRJEB32303, sample SAMEA104408613) | aquatic metagenome | biome: Brackish water; feature: Pelagic; material: water | place: Baltic Sea | collected 2014-06-10T22:04:00 | depth 2,362 m ... | reverse complement strand
ATGTATCTGCAGAATCAAACTCTGCGAAGAAATGCCTTAGGAAACTTTGGTCAGATGTCTAGAGAGATGGTTAATGATGCTGCCTTAATCTTCTGGCTAGATGGGCAGAGAAATACAGTAAAAGCTCCAAATGAGAATCTATCGAGAGAATTGATGGAGCTCTTTACTCTTGGAGTTAATCGTTATAGCGAAGAGGATGTAAAAGAAACTGCTAAGGCTTTGACGGGATACAAAATCGATAAATCAAGTGGAAAAGTAATCTTTTATCCTAGGCAACACTTTTCAGGAGCGATAAAGGTTTTAGGAACTCAAAGCTCATTTGATGCTAGTACTTTAAGCGATTTTCTAGTTGCGAGAAGTGACTCTGCGCTCTTTATTACTGAGCGAATTTGGTATCGCTTTATATCAAGTATGAATCCACTAATTGATGCCTCCCTCACTTCAAGCTTTGCCTCAAGGGATATTGCAGCTTTAGTAAAGGCAATTGGCAGACACTCTGCCCTAGATAATCCTGATAACTCAATGGTTAAAAGTCCTATCGATTGGTTTGTCTCTGCAGCGAGAGCTCTATCAATTACTCCATCAAAGTTCTCTAATCCCAACAACATCCGCAACTACCTAGATTTACTTGGCCAGCGTCCATTTTTCCCGCCAAATGTTGGGGGATGGCCAGCTGATCAAGCTTGGCTCTCAACTTCATCGGCGCAATATCGAATTCAATTTGCTACTAAATTAGTCAAAGAGGCCGATCTTTCCCCAATTGCATCCCTTGCTCCCAATGCAAGAATTGATGGCCTTGCTGACTGGCTGGGAGTGGTTGAGTGGAGTTCTAGAACAAAGATGGCGCTAAATGGCGCAATTAGGGATCCGGCGCGCTTAGCTCTGCTAGCGCTCTGTTCGCCTGAATATGTTGTGAGCGCATAGGAGCATGCCATGGACACAATAACTCGTAGACAATTCCTAAAAGCGACCGGGGCTGGAGCAATTGGCGCTGCTGCTATGAGTCTTTCAATTGAGGAGATTGCAAATGCAGCAATTACAAGGCCGCTGCCTCTTGGAACTCCAATACTTGTTGTGGTCACTCTCTATGGTGGCAATGATGGGTTAAATACCGTTGTTCCAGTTAATGATCCGATTTATCAATCACTTCGTCCAGGTATTGCATATAAACCAGAGGATGTTCTCCCACTTAGTGAGAATCTATATCTCAATGGATCAATGAGCGGGATGCATTCACTTTGGAATAAGAATCAAGTAGCCATTGTGCGCGGCGTCGGCTATCCAAACTCTGATCGCTCTCACTTTTCTTCAATGGCAATCTGGCAATCAGCAATCATAGGAGCTGCTAAAACCGGATGGCTAGGAAGATGGGTTGAGAGTCAGCCGGAAGATCCATTTCTTGCAATTAGCCTTGGGTCAATACTTCCACCCCTTCTTGCAGGAAGTAAGAGATCAGGCTCTGTTCTTCCACTTGGCGGTTTAAAGGTTCCTAGAGGATCACTTGCTAGCGATTGTATAAAGCTTGCTATTGAGAGTCGTAGCGATAATTTACTTCAAGCAATGGCTGCAAAGACAATGCGAAATCTCTTTACCGTCTCCTCAGATATCACTCCAATTCTTAAATCTCCTGCCCCAGCGGCGCCAGATCTACCAACAGCAATAGGTGGAAATGCTGGAGGTGATACAAATTTAAGTCAGCAATTAGATATTGTGGCAAAGCTTGTATCTGCTGGCGCTCCAACTAGAGTCTGGTCAGTTTCACTTGGCGGTTTTGATACTCATGCTGATGAAAAGGGATCTCAAGCAATTCTTCTTGGAGTTGTAAGCCAAGGAATTTCTAAATTTATGTCGCAGATGAGAGCAACAAATAGAGCAAAAGATGTTGTGGTTCTGGTTTATAGCGAATTTGGTAGAAGAGTTCGCGGCAATGCTTCAGATGGAACAGATCATGGCACCTCAGGCCCAGTATTTATTCTGGGCGAGCGGGTTAAAGGTGGTTTCTATGGCGAGCAACCATCGCTCAATAACTTAAAAAATGATGACTTAGCAGTCACTACTGATTTTAGAGATATCTATGCCAGCGTTTTAGAGAAAGTTCTTTCAACCCCTGCCGAGAAAATACTTGGTAATTGGAAGGGTCGCACTCCGCTCTTTAACTAGTCGGTAATATGACTAGGTGTTAATTCAATCGCCAGAGCAGATGCGAGAGCTTGGTATCTCGTTATCCAAGCAATTAAGAGCTGGTGATGTCCTTGTTCTCAAAGGCGATCTTGGAGCAGGAAAGACAGCTCTAGCATCAGGAATTGGTATGGGACTTGGGATAGAGGGAGTTAGCTCGCCTACCTTTATTATTTCAAGGGTTCATAAAGCAAAGGTGCCCTTAATTCATATTGATGCCTATCGCCTGCTATTAAGTGGTGCTAAAGGTTTTGAATTTGATGATCTAGATATCGCTACCTCTAAAGATCACGCAATAACTGTTATTGAATGGGGCGATAGCCTGGTTAATCGTCTTAGTGATGAGTATTTAGTAATTGATATCGCTTTTGGCGCAGGTGAAAATGAAAGAAAGTTAAGCGCTACTGGTATCGGTTCAAGATGGGCTGGATTTAGCCTATGAACTACCTAGTAATTGATACTGCAACAGATCGCAGCTCACTAGCGCTTTTTAATAATAACGATCTGCTCTATTCAGGTTTTCATGATGGAGCAACAGAGCATGCAGAGGCGCTACCTAAACTTCTTAAAGAGTGTTTAAGTGTTGAAAATAAAGTTGATCAAGTAGTTGTTGGAATGGGGCCAGGGCCATATACCGGGCTTAGGGTTGGAATTATTTTTGCTATGAGCTTTGCAAACGCTAGGCAGATTCCTTGGATCGGGGTCTGCTCACTTGATGGAATAGATATTGACTCAGATTCATACCTTGTTGCAACTGATGCTAGACGAAAAGAAATTTATTGGGCAAGATATCAAGACGGTATTCGAATCCAGGGGCCATCAGTTTCTGCGCCAAGTGAGATTGAAGATCTAGATATCAAGAAGTTTGGCTTTGGATTTGGCGATCCCCTCTATCCCTCAATGGCTCTTCTTCTTGCTAAATCCAAAACAAAAGATGTTAAGCAGCCTTTTTATCTAAGGCGTCCTGATGCGATAGAAAGTAGCGCAAGATGAAGGCTAACTTTCGCCAGATGATCTCTTTAGATATTCCACTTCTTGTCTCAATGGAGCGTGAGATATATCCAGAGAGCCCTTGGAGCGCTAATCAATTTAAAGAAGAGCTAGCTGGGGCGCCAAAGAGCAGAGAGTATTTAGTGGCACTCGATGAGATAGAAGTTGTTGGCTATGGAGGAGTTGCCCTGCTTGGGGATGTGGCAGATATTCACACGCTAACTATTAAAGAGAGCCATAGAAGGCTAGGTATTGCCTCAAGCATGTTAGAAAAACTTGAATCTTGGGCAATTGAGCGCGGAGCAAGAGCGCTAATGCTTGAGATGCGTGAGGGCAATGAAGCTGCGATGAGCCTCTATCAAAAGGCTGGATATCAACTGATTTCGCGGCGCGATAATTACTATGCCAAGGGCATTCACGCGCTAATCATGCGAAAAGAGGTGGAGCAATAGATGAGCGAGCCTTTAGTCCTTGGTATTGAGAGCTCCTGTGATGAGACCGCAATTGGAATTGTTAGAGGGAGAGAACTTCTAGCAAATGTCATCTCATCAAGTGTTGATGAGCATGCAAGATTTGGCGGGGTAGTTCCAGAGGTTGCTTCCCGGGCGCACCTAGAGGCGATGCAACCTGCAATTACTCAAGCTTTAAATGAATCAGGGGTGAAGCTAAAAGATCTTGATGGCATAGCAGTTACTGCAGGGCCAGGTCTTGTCGGCACTCTTCTTCTTGGCATCTCAACAGCTAACGCTCTCTCACTTGCTCTTGATAAACCACTCTATGGAGTCAATCACCTAGCAGCCCACATTGCTGTTGATCTATTAAGTGATGATAGAAAAATAAGCCCTGCAATTGCTCTGCTAGTTAGTGGGGGACACTCATCGATATTGCAAGTAAATGATTTAACTAGAGATATAAAACCACTTGGAAGAACTCTTGATGATGCAGCAGGTGAGGCCTTTGATAAAGTTGCGCGCCTACTTAACCTAGGTTTTCCTGGCGGACCATTAATTGATAGAGATGCAAAAGATGGCAGAGGTGATGCTATTAATTTTCCTCGCGGCCTTAACCAGGCAAAAGATATGGCAGAGCATCGATTTGATTTCTCCTTCTCAGGTCTTAAGACTGCGGTTTCAAGATATCTAGCCGCTAATCCTTCATATAACCGCTCTGATGTCTCTGCCTCTTTTCAAGAAGCAGTTGTTGATGTCTTACTTGATAAGGCGGTTAAGGCCTGCCTATCCAGCGGAATCCAAAGCTTGATAATTGCCGGAGGGGTTGGGGCAAACTCTCGTCTTAGAAGCCTTGCAGCTTCCAGGTGTGATCAGGCAGGCCTTGAGCTGCGATGCCCCCCTGCCAATCTCTGCACCGATAATGGGGCGATGGTGGCTGCCCTTGGCTCCCTAGCCATCTCAAACGGGATTGCCCCCTCAAAGCTAGGCATTCAGGTCGCCTCTGAGATCAGCCCTTCGGTAGCTATCTGGGCCTAAGGCACCTTTGCGGATTTGAGAACGGGAATAGAGGCCTCTAGGCTTGGCGTTAGCACTCAGCGGGTGAGAGTGATAAAACACCCGAAGTAGGAAAAAACTCGATGAAGAAGGAGCAATAACGATGGCCATTGCCATTAAGCCGCTTGAAGATCGTATCGTTATCAAAATTAACGAAGCTGAAGAGAAGACCGCATCAGGTCTAGTTATTCCAGATACTGCAAAAGAGAAGCCACAAGAGGGCATAGTAGTTGCAGTTGGTCCAGGACGATTTGATGATGGAGTTCGCGTGCCAATGGATATCAAAGTTGGCGATGTAGTTCTCTATAGCAAATACGGTGGAACTGAAATCAAACATGGTGGCGAGGAATATCTAGTTCTCTCAGCCCGTGACATTCTTGCAGTAATCGCGAAGTAATTAAAGAAGAAGAGAAGATAACTAAACATGGGTAAATCACTGCAATTTGATGAAAATGCTCGTCGCGCTATGGAGCGTGGAGTAAATATCCTGGCTGATACTGTCAAAGTAACGCTAGGACCTAAGGGACGTAACGTTGTTATTGGCAAGTCATTTGGCGCGCCTTTAATTACCAATGATGGTGTAACCATTGCTAAGGAAATTGAACTATCTGATCCTTCCGAAAATATGGGAGCTCAATTAGTTAAGCAGGTTGCTGAGAAGACCAATGATGTTGCAGGAGATGGCACTACAACTGCCACAGTTCTTGCCCAGGCTATGGTCCGTGAAGGCCTACGAAACCTTGCAGCTGGAGCCCAGCCAATGGGAATCAAAGCTGGAATTGAAGCAGCAGTTGCTGCAGTCGTTGAGAAGTTAAGAGCTAACTCCACCAAGATCTCTGCTAAAGAGCAGATTGCAGATGTTGCAACTATCTCTGCTCAAGATCGCAGTATTGGTGATCTCATCGCTGAGGCGATGGATAAAGTTGGCAAAGATGGCGTAATTACTGTTGAGGAATCTTCAACTACTGGCCTTGAGCTGGAATTTACTGAAGGTATGCAATTTGATAAGGGCTATATCTCGCCATATTTTGTGACCGATCAAGATCGGATGGAGGCAACCCTTGAGGATGCCTATATCTTGATCTCTGCTGGCAAAATCTCAGCTCTAGCTGACCTACTGCCAATTCTTGAGCAGGTTGCAAAGGCCTCAAAGCCGCTATTAATTATTGCTGAAGATGTTGAGGGTGAAGCGCTTTCAACTCTCGTTGTAAACCGCATGCGCGGGGTCTTTACCTCAGCAGCTGTTAAGGCTCCAGGCTTTGGAGATCGTCGCAAGGCGATGCTGCAAGATATTGCAGTACTAACTGGCGGCCAAGTTATTTCAAGTGAAGTTGGTCTTAAGCTAGATCAGATTTCAATTGACATGCTTGGAAAAGCTCGCAGAATTGTTATAACTAAAGATAACACCACCATCGTTGATGGAGCTGGAAAGAAGAAGGATGTGGAAGGTCGCATCGCTGAGTTAAGGCGAGAGATTGAAGCAGCTGACTCTGATTGGGATAAAGAGAAGCTTCAGGAGCGTCTTGCAAAGCTCTCTGGCGGCGTCTGTGTTATCAAAGTTGGAGCACATACCGAAGTTGAATTAAAAGAGAAGAAGCATCGCCTAGAAGATGCAATCTCTGCTACTCGCGCAGCCGTTGAAGAAGGCATCGTGGTTGGCGGCGGAGCAGCTCTAGTTCATGCTGCAACTGTTCTTGATGGCGATCTTGGCCATGAAGGAGATTCAGCAGTTGGTGTTCGCTTAGTTGCTAAAGCTTGCCAAGAGCCACTTCGTTGGATTGCAGAGAATGCAGGACAAGAAGGCTATGTAGTTGTAGCAAAGGTGAGAACGCTAAAGCCAAATGAAGGCTTTAATGCGGCAACCGATGAGTATGGCGATTTAGTTAAAGCTGGAGTTATCGATCCAGTCAAGGTCACTCGCTCAGCTCTTGCCAATGCGGCCTCAATTGCTGCAATGTTTATTACAACTGAAGCCCTTGTCTTTGAAACCCCGGAAGATAAGAAGGAAGAAGCATCAGGTCATGGCCATAGCCATGGACCAGGTGGCCATAGTCACTAATCTAAGAAATAAAAAGCGTAAGGATAGAGCCCTGATGCAAAACATCAGGGCTCTTTCTCTATAAACTCACTGTCATGGTTAGCGAATCTCTCAATATCTCAACTCAAATCTGGGTAATAACCCTTGGCGTTATTTTTATAGTAACTCTGGGAGATTTGATCTGGGCCTGGTTTCACCGAAACTCTATAACCACCTTAAAAGAGGCGGCAATCTGGACTGGAATATATGTTTCATCAGCAATCGCCTTTGGAATCTCGCTACGAAGTTGGGGAGGGCAGACCAAGTCGGCTGAGTTCTTCGCTGGCTGGATAACTGAGTATTCACTCTCAATCGATAATCTCTTTGTATTTCTCATTATCTTATCGAGGCTAAAGATTGAGAAAGAGAAAGAGCAGCTAGTGCTCCTTCTAGGCATTTTAATGGCCCTTGTAATGCGTGGAATATTCATAGTTATTGGCGCAGCAGTAGTTGAGAGATTTGTCGCTATCTTCTTCCTCTTTGGAGCTATTTTGATCTGGACTGCATATAAATTAATTACCGAAGACCCTGAAGAAGATGAGTGGCAGGAAAATCGTATTATCTCAGCTCTTAGAAAGCGTGGCTACTCCACATTTACCATTGCACTCGTTGCACTTGGAACAACTGATCTACTATTTGCACTTGATTCCATCCCCGCAATCTTTGGTTTGACTAGGGATCCTTATATTGTCTTTATGGCCAATGCTTTTGCCCTTATGGGGCTTCGCCAGCTTTATTTCCTCGTTGGAATATTACTAAGGCGCCTGGTCTATCTCTCCAAAGGTCTATCAATTGTTCTAGGCTTTATTGGAATAAAGTTAATAATAGAGGCCTTACATGGAATTGGAATTGATTACATCTATGGCGTTAAAGTGCCCCACATTTCATTAACTGTCTCACTTGGCGTGATTATCTCTGCCTTGGCGGTAACAACAGTTATTAGCCTCAGAGCTAGTGGAGATTACGGTAAAGCGGAAAAGAAATAAGTAGCTAACTTAAGCGCTATGAGGGTTGCTCTGGCGAGAAGCGCGAGAGATGATCTCAAGTCGCTCATCTTCAGTTAAACCGCCCCAGATTCCATATGGCTCTTGTGAGGCAAGGGCGTGAGCTCTACAAGCTGCTAATACTGGACAAGTTGCACAGACTGCCTTTGCCGCATTTTCTCTAGCGCGACGTCTTGGACCGCGTTCCCCATCTGGATGAAAGAACATCTCAGTTGGAAGTGAGCGGCATGCGCCTTCAAATTGCCACTGCCAATTATCGATAACTGGCTTTGGTAGGCGGGAGGTCTCTGACATGGCCCCAATATACAATCGCGCCATAGGTTGTTCAAGTACTTTGGGGTAATTTCTTTGATTTCAGGTCGCAAAAGTAGGTGATAAGCACCACTATTGGCCCATGGCCCAGCGCCCCAAAAGTGCCAACCTTAAGGCTGGCTTAGAAGATGAGCGTTTAACCGTCGCTTCAGTAGCTCGCAGACTCGGCATAGCTCCAGCCACCCTTAGAACTTGGGATCGGCGATATGGCCTTGGCCCATCAAGTCATATTGAGGGTGAGCACCGCAAATATGATGGCAAGGATCTAGCCAGGCTAACCTTAATGAGAAAGTTAATTGTTCAAGGCTACTCACCATGTGATGCTGCCGAAGCAGCGCTAAAGAGTAAGGCTAAGGCAGCTGAAACCTCATATAAAACAAGTAAGGGAGTTGAATCTGCAGATTGCTCTGAATTAATTGAATCACTTCTTAAAGCAGCTAGAGCTTACGATAGAAGCTACATTGAAAATACTTTAAAAGAGCAGATTAGGAAGCGAGGTATAGTCAACACCTGGAATGAGTTAATAGTTCCAGTTTTAATCGCAGTGGGAAATGAATGGGCAGAGCTTGGTACCGGAATTGAGATAGAGCATTTACTAACCGAGGTTATTACTCACCTAATGCAGAGTTCAAATCAGTCTCTAGAGCTTCCAATTAATTCCCGTCCAGTGCTACTTGCCTGTATTGGCGAGGAGATTCATACCCTGGCCCTCTATACCCTAGGAGCAGCTCTTGCTGAGAGAAATATTCAATCGCAATTTCTCGGAGCTAGAACTCCTATCTCAGCAGTTGGAGCGGTAGTGAAAAAGTCTGCTCCTCCGGCAGTCTTTCTCTGGGCTCAATTAGCTAAAAATGGAAAGTGTGAAGTTATTGGAGATATTCCAAAGATTAGACCAGCCCCACGAATCATTCTTGGCGGACCAGGATGGCGTAAATCTTCACGAAAGTCAGTGGTTAGAGTCGATTGTTTGGATAGCGCAATTATGGAAATTACGCGGGCAGTTGGAGCTTAAATACCCTAGCCATTAAGGTGGAGCGGTGAGTGAGATCGTTAATGAGAAGGTCGCAATGCTTGGCCTTACCTACGATGATGTTCTCCTGCTCCCAGATGCATCAGAGGTAGTGCCCTCAGAGGTTGATACCAAGACTTATCTCACTCGCTCGATCCAATTAGATATCCCTTTGATCTCATCTGCGATGGATACCGTTACTGAATCGGCAATGGCAATTGCTATGGCTAGAGCTGGGGGGATTGGAATCATCCATAGAAACCTTGCTATCGATGAACAAGTAACCCATGTGAAGTTAGTTAAGGGAGCAAATCTAAGAGTTGGAGCAGCAGTTGGTGTTGGCGAAGATGGATTTGAAAGAGCTGAGGCGTTAATTGGCGCTGGCGTTGATGTAATTGTGGTTGATACCGCTCATGGCCATCACCGAGCAGTTTTAGATGCGATAGTAAGAATTAAGAAGCACTTTCCTAAACAAGAGGTAATTGGTGGAAATGTTGCAACTAGAGCAGGAGCTCAAGCGCTAATTAATGCTGGAGCCGATGCGGTTAAAGTTGGAGTAGGACCTGGCTCTATCTGCACCACACGAATTGTTGCTGGCGTTGGAGTTCCTCAGATAACTGCAATTATGGAGGCAGCAAAGGCTTGTCAGAAAGCTGATATTCCATTGATTGCAGATGGTGGTTTGCAATACTCTGGAGATATCGCCAAGGCAATTGTTTCAGGGGCCGATACCGTGATGCTTGGATCTCTTCTTGCAGGCTGTGATGAATCACCTGGTGAGTTAGTTGAAAGTGATGGAAGAAAATTTAAGATCTATCGCGGCATGGGATCACTTGGCGCGATGCAATCAAGAGGCGAGCAGAAGTCATTTTCTAAGGATCGCTATATGCAAGATGATGTATTAGCTGAAGATAAATTAGTTCCAGAAGGTATTGAAGGAAAAGTTGCTTATCGAGGCAGCCTCGCGCAAGTTGTTCATCAATTAGTTGGCGGACTCCGCTCAGGGATGGGATATGCCGGAGCGCAAGACATTGCAGCTCTGCAAAAACGTGGCCGGCTAATACAAATTACCGCAGCTGGCCTCTCTGAGAGCCATCCTCATGATGTGTTAGATGTGGCTGATGCCCCTAATTACTATCGGAGTAAGTAATGGTTGATATCGAGATCTCACCTGGCAAGAGAGCTAGAACTGCCTATTCATTTGATGATATTTCTATCGCGCCCTCTAGAAGAACTAGAGAACCAAGTGAAGTATCAATTAACTGGCAGATTGATGCCTATAGCTTTGGACTACCACTTCTTGCAGCTCCGATGGATTCAGTCGTTTCGCCAGAGAGCGCTATCGCTATTGGAAAATTAGGCGGCCTTGGAGTCTTAAATCTTGAAGGGCTATGGAGCAGATATGAAAATCCTAAGATTCAACTAGGTGAGATTTCATCTATTCCAGCAGAGCAGGCAACAAGACGTATGCAGGAGCTCTATCAAGCCCCTATTAGAGCTGATTTAATTAAAGAGCGCCTTGCAGAGATAAGAGCTGCAGGAGTCTGTGTTGCTGCAGCGCTCTCGCCCCAGCGCACAGCCCAGTTCCATAAGACTGTAATTGATGCTGGCGTTGATATCTTTGTTATTCGCGGGACAACGGTGAGCGCAGAACATGTTTCAAAGACTAATGAGGCGCTAAATCTTAAGAAGTTTATCTATGAGCTAGATGTTCCAGTAATTGTTGGTGGTTGTGCAACTTCGCAGAGCGCACTTCACTTAATGAGAGCAGGAGCAGCTGGAGTATTAGTTGGTTTTGGTGGAGGAGCAGCTCACACCACTCGCCAAGTTCTAGGAATCTCAGTTCCCATGGCAACAGCTGTTGCAGATGTTGCTGCTGCAAGACGAGAGTATTTAGATGAATCCGGCGGGCGATATGTTCATGTTATTGCCGATGGCTCAGTTGGAAAGAGTGGCGATATTGCAAAGGCAATTGCCTGCGGCGCAGATGCAGTAATGCTCGGATCTCCTCTTGCAAGAGCAGAGTCAGCCCCAGGAAGAGGTTGGCATTGGGGGCCAGAGGCACATCACAGCGAATTGCCACGTGGCACAAGGGTTTATGTTGGAAGTTCTGGAACTTTGGAGGAGATATTGCTTGGACCATCACACTCTGCTGATGGAAGTATGAATCTATTTGGCGCCCTGCGCCGGGCTATGGCAACCTCTGGCTACTCTGACTTAAAAGAGTTCCAGAGAGTTGAGATAGTTCTAAATAGAGCATAAAAAGGCGAGCTAGTGCAGAGCAATAATCACGTTTTAGTAATTGATTTTGGGGCGCAATATGCCCAATTAATTGCTCGTCGGGTTCGACAAGCCGGGGTTTATAGCGAGATTATTTCTCATAAGAGCTCACTTGAAGAGATACTTGCAAGAAATCCCAGAGCGATAATTCTCTCAGGAGGTCCGTCTTCGGTTTATGTCGATGATGCTCCCTTAATTGATCGGGCTTTATTTGAGCAGAATATTCCGATCTTTGGAATCTGTTATGGCTTTCAAGTTATGGCGCAATTACTTGGGGGCGAGGTAGCAAAGACAGGTTTAAGTGAATATGGCAGAACTGAATTTACTTCCGATAGTTCATCAAAGTTATTCTCAGGCCTTGATTCATCATTTAATGTCTGGATGAGCCATGGCGATAGCGTCACGAAGGCTCCAGAAGGCTTCAAAGCAATAGGAAGTAGCGCTTCAACTTTGGTTGCCGCCTTTGAAAGTGGCGATGGAAAGTTAGCTGGAGTCCAATTTCATCCAGAGGTTCTCCATAGCGAAAATGGCCAGGAGATTCTGCGCAAATGGTTGATAGATATTGTTAAATGTAAGCCAACATGGACCTCTGAAAATATTGTAGAAAATGAGATTATTAATATTAAATCTCAAGTTGCAGATAAACGAGTGATTTGCGGCCTCTCTGGCGGGGTTGATTCAGCAGTTGCTGCAGCACTTGTTCAGAAAGCTATTGGAAAGCAATTGACTTGTGTTTTTGTTGACCACGGTCTTCTCAGGCAGGGTGAAGCCGAGCAAGTGGAAAAAGACTTTGTGGCAGCAACTGGCGTTGAACTTATGGTTGTAGATGCAAAGCAGAGGTTTCTAGATGCTCTAAAGGGCGTAAAAGATCCTGAGGAGAAACGAAAGATTATTGGTAGGGAATTTATTCGAGTTTTTGAAGATGCAGCTAAGACTTTATCTGCAGATAGCAAAATAGAGTTTCTAGTTCAAGGAACTCTATATCCAGATGTAGTTGAATCAGGCGGCGGAAGCGGTGCTGCAAATATTAAATCTCACCATAATGTGGGCGGCCTCCCAGATGATTTAGATTTTGAGTTAATTGAACCACTTCGCACTCTCTTTAAGGATGAAGTTCGCCAAGTTGGGCTATCTCTGGGCTTGCCAGATGCGATTATTTGGCGCCAACCATTCCCAGGTCCAGGCCTAGCGATTCGAATTGTCGGTGAAGTTACTGAAGAAAGACTTAGAATCTTGCGCCAGGCCGATTTAATCGCAAGAGAGGAATTACACTTAGCTGGTCTAGATCAAGTGATCTGGCAATCTCCAGTGGTATTACTTGCTGAGGTGCGTAGCGTAGGAGTTCAAGGAGATGGCAGAAGTTATGGCCATCCCATAGTCCTACGCCCGGTATCAAGTGAGGATGCGATGACGGCAGATTGGTCGCGAGTGCCTTATGAAGTACTCGCCAAAATCTCAAATCGCATTACCAATGAAGTTAGTGAAGTTAATCGAGTTGTTCTTGATATAACTTCCAAGCCGCCAGGAACTATTGAGTGGGAGTAGGAAGAGTGAGAAGTAGGCGTAAAGTCACTGTTATCGCTCTTCTCTCTGCTGCGCTTTTAATTCCAATTGCTCCAGCCAGCGCCGATAGTAAAGAAATCAAGGTAGCTGCTCCAGAGAAGAAGATTAAGTGCAGAGTAAGTAAGGCATCAGCGCAATCTCCAAGGCGAGTTCCTGCTCCAGAAAATCTCATGAAGCGAGCGCCAAAGTATTTAAAGCTTCAGACTAACTGTGGAACCATTGTTATCGAAACCTTTGCAAAAGCTGCTCCAGTAACTATTACTGTTATGTCTCGCCTTGCCAAAGGCGGGTATTTCAATAAAACGCTCTGCCATCGCTTAACCACAGAGGGCATATTCGTTCTTCAATGCGGTGATCCAACTGCAACTGGTTCAGGTGGACCAACATTTAGATATCGTGATGAGAATCTGCCATTGGCCTCTGAAAATAATTATCCAGAAGGCAGCGTAGCTATGGCCAATTCAGGACCAAATACCAATGGCTCTCAGTTCTTTCTGGTCTATAAGGACACCACACTTGGGCCTAATTACACCCTTTGGGGGAAGATAGTTTCAGGACTTGAGATTGTTAAATACATTGCTCAAGGTGGCGTTAAAGATGGAGGAGTGGATGGAGCCCCGCTTCGAACAATTGGGATTGAAAGAGCGATAACTAGTAATTCTTAATCAGTACTTACAACCTTAAATATCTCAGCAACTCTTCCTGCCGCTAATCCATTTGCCTCAGCATTTTTCTCTCCCCACTGCCTAACCATCGATTCAAGCTCTGGGTTATGAGCAGTTTGGCTGACATGGGCCTTTAGCGCTGCAATCTTTTTATCAATTGTGTTGGTGATATCGATGAAGTGATTTGGGGTGGGCGAGCCAGTGATAAAGACCTCTCTTACCCGCCATGGCTCAACTCCTCCTTCTTTTAACTCTGGGAAGGCATAGGGATTTCTGGCATCAGGATAGATTGCTTGAATTGCGCTCTCTCCTGCTGCGAGGTGATCTGGATGACTTGAATAGATACGTTCCCAATTTCGCTCAGGTGATTGGACCACCATTCGATCTGGTTTTGCGATGCGAATAGCTTTAACAATATCTCGACGAAGTTCGATAGTTGGAATTAGTGAACCATCTCGGTAATTTAAAAAAGTTATCTCACTTACTCCAAGGGCAGCTCCTGCTGCTCTCTGCTCTCTCTGTCTAACCTTTGCCATTTCTTCAAGGGGCACATCAGATTCTTCTCCACCTTGATCGCCATTTGTGATGATGCAGTAAGAGACTTCGATTCCAGCCTCTCGCCATTTAGCGATACTTCCTCCTGCGCCAAAATCGCAATCATCAGGATGGGCCATAACGACCAGAATGCGCTTGATTTCTTCATCTGCAATTGGGGTCACTCGCCTATCCTAGACTTACCACTATGGCAGCGCTTAATGAAGATAAATTGTTAGCCGGGCTAAACCCGCAGCAAGCAGCAGCTGTCACCCACTCTGGAACTCCACTACTTGTTGTTGCTGGAGCAGGCTCTGGAAAGACTCGCGTATTAACTAGCCGCATCGCCTATTTAATGGCAGCAAGGGGCGTTGATCCCCACGAGATATTGGCCATTACCTTTACCAATAAAGCAGCTGGCGAGATGAAAGAACGCGTTGCGCAATTAGTTGGAAATCGCGCCAAAATAATCTGGGTCTCAACCTTTCACTCAGCATCGGTGAGAATCCTTCGCCAGGAAGCTGGAAGGCTGGGATATAAATCAACATTTTCTATCTATGATCAAGCAGATTCGCTGCGCCTAATTACCTTGGTAATGAGAGATCTAAATCTAGATCCTAAAAGATATAACCCAAGAGGGGTTGCATCGGTAATTTCTGGGGCTAAGAATGATTTATTAGGCCCAAGTGATTATAGAAATGCCACGCAGAATAGCTTTGAAGAGGTTGTTGCTGAGATCTATGCGATCTATCAGGCTAGGTTAACAAGTGCTAATGCGATGGATTTTGATGATCTAATTATGAAAACTGTTGATCTATTACAGAAGTTTCCAGAGGCTAGATCTCGTTATCGCCATCGCTTTAAGCATATTTTAGTTGATGAGTATCAAGATACTAATCATGCTCAATACATCTTAATTAGAGAGTTAGTTGGAAGTGATAGAGAGGGAATCCCAGCTGCTGAGCTCTGCGTAGTTGGTGATGCTGATCAATCTATCTATGGCTTTAGAGGGGCAACTATTAGAAACATAATGGCATTTGAAGAGGATTATCCTGATGCCCAAACAATTCTGCTTGAACAGAACTATCGCTCAACTCAGAATATTTTAAGCGCTGCTAATGCTGTTATCTCACTTAATGAGGCTCGCAAAGAGAAGAACCTCTGGTCTGATGCTGGTAGTGGAGCAAAGTTAATGGGCTTTGTCGGCGAGAATGAACATCATGAAGCTGAATACATTAGAGATGAGCTCTTTAGGTTGGAGAGGGAAGGTCTTTCAAACTTTGGCCAGAGCGCTATTTTTTATAGGACGAATGCCCAATCACGCGTATTTGAAGAGGTCTTTATGCGCGCCACCATTCCTTACAAGGTTGTTGGAGGAGTGCGCTTTTATGAGCGGAAGGAAGTAAAGGATTTACTTGCATATCTTCGAGTATTGGTAAACCCTGATGATGAGGTAAGTATGCGACGAATCATCAATACCCCAAAGCGCGGACTTGGCGATAGGGCCCTTGAAGCTATTGATGATTTTGCAAAAGCTGAAGGTATTACTTTCTGGCAAGGCTTAAATAGAGCAAGCGCTGCTGGCCTTGGAGCAAAGGCATCATCTGCTGTTGCTGAGTTTGTTGCGATGATTGCAGCTCTTCAAGTATTAGTTGAAGCCAATCGCCCACCAGCAACAATTGCCGCTGCAGTTCTTGAGCAATCAGGTCTATTAGATGAGCTCCGCGATAGCCATGATCCACAAGATGAGGTAAGAATTGAAAACCTCGAGGAGTTAGTAGCGGTTGCTGAGGAGTATCAAGAGCGAGAAGTTGATGAAGGTCAAGAGATCTCACTTGCTGGATTTTTAGAAGATGTTGCACTTGTTGCAGATGCAGATGAGATTCCAGAGGGCGAAGATCATGGCGGCGTTGTAACTCTTATGACGCTACACACTGCTAAAGGCTTGGAGTTTCCAACAGTATTTCTCACTGGAATGGAGGAAGGAATTTTTCCTCACTCAAGAACGCTAGGTGAGAAGAAAGAGTTGGAGGAGGAGAGAAGGCTGGCATATGTTGGTCTAACAAGAGCTAGAGAGAGGCTCTATCTATCAAGGGCTGAATATCGCTCATCTTGGGGAGCACCGAATTACAACCCACCTTCAAGATTTTTAGATGAAATTCCTGATGCCTTAATTGATTGGAATAAGAGTGAGAGTGGATATATCTCACCTCCTATGACAAGGCGAAAATATGCACCAAGTGCGCTACCAAAAGCAGCGATTAAGTCAAATACCTTGCAATTAAATATTGGTGATCGAGTAAGCCATGACACATTTGGTCTTGGCACTGTGATTGCTCTCTCAGGTGAGGCAGAGAAAGCAGAGGCCACAATCAACTTTGGTAGCTATGGAGATAAGCGATTGTTGCTCCGATATGCCCCAGTAGATAAGTTATGACCCGTGGACCTCTTTGAATATCAAGCCCGTGATCTATTTGAAGCCAACTCAATCCCAGTATTAAAAGCAAAAGTTGCAACAACTCCTGCCCAAGCAAGAGATGCAGCCCAGGAAATTGGCGGAAAAGTAGTAGTTAAAGCTCAAGTAAAAATTGGTGGTCGAGGAAAAGCTGGCGGCGTAAAGCTTGCTGAAGATGGCGATGATGCTTATGTAAAAGCAGAGGCAATTCTTGGCATGGATATAAAGGGCCATATCGTAAAGAAAGTAATGATTGCTGCCGCTGCTCCAATAGAGAGTGAGTATTACTTAGCAATTCTTCTTGATCGCTCTAACCGCTCCTTTTTAGTGATGGCATCTGTTGCAGGCGGTATGGATATTGAAGAAGTTGCACATAAAACCCCAGAGAAATTAGCTAAAGTTCATATTGACCCCAATGAAGGAATGGGCCAGGAAAAGGCTTTAGAGATAATTAGAAAAGGTGGATTCGGTAGCGATGTTGAAAAGCAGGTTGCCGATATATTAGTAACTCTTTGGAAGACCTTTCAAAGCTCAGATGCCACTTTGATTGAGATTAATCCTTTAGTAAAAACAGTTGATGGCAGAGTAATTGCACTAGATGGAAAAGTAACACTTGATGACAATGCCGCTTTCCGCCATCCGGAATTTGAAGCCCTCATTGATCATGAAGCAGCAGATCCACTTGAAGCACTTGCCAAAGAGCGCGATCTAAATTATGTGAAGCTCCAAGGAGAGGTTGGCGTAATTGGTAATGGCGCGGGCCTTGTGATGAGCACACTTGATGTTGTGGCATATGCAGGCGAGAAGTTTGGCGGGGTAAAACCAGCAAATTTCCTTGATATTGGCGGGGGAGCATCAGCTCAAGTAATGGCAGATGGACTCTCAATTATTCTTGGCGATAAGGATGTTAAGTCAGTTTTTGTAAATGTCTTTGGTGGTATTACCTCATGTGATGCGGTCGCTAATGGAATTATTCAAGCCCTTGAGATATTAGGCGATAGAGCAAGTAAGCCGATTGTGGTTCGACTTGATGGCAATAATGTTATTGAGGGAAGAGCAATTCTAAATAAGGCTAATCATCCTTTGATCCAGCAGGTTGATAGCATGGATGGAGCAGCTGCAAGAGCTGCAGAGTTGGCAGCTAAATAATGGCGATCTTTTTAACTGAGAAAACTAAAGTCATCGTTCAGGGGATTACTGGCTCTGAAGGAAGTAAACACACCAGACGAATGATTTTAAGCGGAACCAATATTGTTGGTGGAGTAACCCCTGGCAAGGGCGGTCAGGTAGTTGAGATTGAAGGAAAATCTCTTCCAGTATTTAACTCCGTTACAGAGGCAGTTGCTGCAACTGGAGCTGATGCCTCAGTAATTTTTGTGCCACCAAAGTTTGCAAAGAGCGCGGTAATTGATGCTATTGATGCTCACCTGCCCTTAATTGTTGTTATCACTGAAGGAATACCAGTTCATGACACAGCAAGCTTTTATGCTCATAGCCTCAAGGTTGGAAAGTCACGGATCATTGGACCTAATTGCCCAGGTTTAATTAGCCCTGGTAAATCAAATATTGGAATTACGCCAGCTGATATCACAGGTCCTGGAAGTATTGGCCTGGTTTCAAAGTCAGGAACTCTTACCTATCAGATGATGTATGAGCTACGAGATATTGGCTTTACAACTGCAGTTGGAATTGGTGGAGATCCAATAGTTGGTACAACACATATAGATTGCTTAAGAGCTTTTCAAGATGATCCAGAGACAAAAGCAATTGTGATGATTGGTGAGATTGGCGGGGATGCTGAGGAGAGAGCGGCAGCATTTATCAAAGAGTATGTAACAAAACCGGTAGTTGGATATGTTGCAGGCTTTACCGCCCCGGAAGGAAAAACTATGGGACATGCTGGAGCGATTGTCTCTGGCTCTTCGGGAACGGCAGAGGCAAAGAAAGTAGCGCTAGAGGCAGCTGGGGTTAAAGTTGGAAAGACACCAAGTCAGACCGCAGAACTGCTCCGTGCAATCCTTAAAGGATAAGCAAGAATAAAGAGATGTTGCCACTGCTGAAAGTTGCTTTCGGCCAAGGCTTGCGAGGGATAATTTTAATTCTTCTTCCGCTGGCCTTTATCTCACTTATTACCTGGGCTACAGCTGGAAGTTCTACTGGAAATACCGCAGATCCAATGCGGGCTGCAATCTGGTTTTTCCTAATTGCCCATCACATTCCACTTGATCTATCACTTTCAAATGAAACTATCTCAGGGCGCTTAACTTTCTTTCCCATTGGAGCTTTAATAATTCCCTTTCTGGTGATTAAAAGTGCCTTGATGAGAATGAGTGAAAGGCTTGGAGCCAGCAGAGCAAGTGAGAAGAGAGCTCAATTACTGGCACTTTCATTTACTTATAGTCTTTTGGGAACCCTACTCTCGCTGGCATCACTTGGAAGCACAGTAAAGGCGCCTTTCTATATTGTCTTTCCAATTCTCTTTCTTGTCTCATTAGTTTCAGGATATATTGCAAGTAATCTTCTTCCAGATCAAGGGATGCAATTTCCCTGGCAGAGAGCTCTTAAGTTAGCAGCACTTCTCGTATTAGCTTTAGTTGGGTTTGCTGGATTAGTTTTTAGCTTCTCACTCATCTGGCATTTTGATACTGTTCTTGATTTAACAAGAGTCATTGAACCGGGAGTCTTTGGTGGTTTAGCATTTCTATTTATTCAAATTCTTTACTTGCCAAACTTCTTTATCTCAACTCTTAGCTATATTGCTGGAAGTGGGGTTGTAATAGGTAATGAAACTTGGTTAAACCCATTTGTTCATCGCCTCGACGAAATACCTGCCATCTCACTTCTTGGTGGATTACCAGTTGAGGCGCAGCCGTCATTTATATTACTTGCTCTAGTTATTGTTGGATTAGGAATTGTTATAGGAAAATATGGAGTAAGTAAATATCAAGACCAAGTTGAGCTACGTAGATTTCTCCTGGCCTTCCTTGGATTTACTGCCGGGTTAACTCTATTTATTGCTCGGGCATCAAGTGGCGAGCTCCTATCTCCAAATCTTGAATCAGTTGGCCCCCATTGGTATTTGATGCCCCTGGCTCTTAGCCTTGAAATTGGCCTTGGAGTGGCAATATTTCTATATACGCCAATAGCCATTTCCAAGGTGCGCAACTTTAGGCTTGCGAAATAGCGCTACCTCTTTCGAACTAGAATATGACCATGGCCCAAGCAAAAGTATTAGATGGTGTTGCTGCGGCGAAAGTTATTAGGCATGAGGTTTCCCAGGCGGTAGCAAAGCTAAAAAATAAGCCTGGTTTAGCAACAGTATTAGTTGGCGAAGATCCCGGCTCACGCTCCTATGTGAATGGGAAGCATAGAGATTGCAGCCAAGTAGGAATTAACTCAATTCGAATCGAGCTGCCACAAAATGTGAGCCAAGCAGAGTTATTAAAGGAAATTGATGATTTAAATAGCTCTAAGGATTGCTCTGGATTTATTGTTCAACTTCCACTTCCATCCCACATTGATACCAATAGAGTTTTAAGCGCGATTGATCCAGATAAAGATGCTGATGGCCTTCATCCCATAAATCTTGGAAAGTTAGTGCTCTCCCAAAGCGGGGTAATTCCTTGCACACCTAGAGCTATTGTTGAACTGCTTAGAAAAAATGAGATTTCTCTAAGTGGCAAAGAGGTAGTAATTATTGGTCGAGGTACAACCGTTGGAAGGCCTTTAAGTCTCTTACTTTCTAGTAAAGGCATCGATGCCACTGTGACAATTCTTCATAGTAAGAGTAGTGATATCAGATCGCATACTAAGCGAGCAGATATCGTGATAGCTGCCCTTGGCAGCGCTCACTTTCTTACCGCAGATATGGTTAAAGAGGGTGTGGTTGCAATTGATGTGGGAATTACTAGAACTTCAGAAGGGCTAGTTGGGGATATTGATCCTGGTGTAATTAAAGTAGCTAGCGCAATTGCTCCAATGCCAGGTGGGGTAGGGCCAATGACAAGAGCGATGTTATTGTCGAATCTATTGACGCTTCATAAGGATTAAAGCCAAGGTGAATCTAAAGCAAATTTCCTATGCCCTGGCACTCTCTGGGGTATTAACTGGAGCGCTGCTTTCAGTGCGAATAGGGGCGCTAATTATTGCCGCTGGCTTTATTCTCTTTCTAAGCCCGGATATTAGATCAATGCGCCCAATTCAGAAAGTGATTCCAATCGCACTGGTTATCGCGCTAATTGCCATCGCATTGGCGCTTCCTAGAGGATAGAAGGTAGGTTTCGCGCCATGAGTAGATCCGGGAAAGTAACGGTAGTCGGAGCTGGTTTCTATGGTTCAACCACAGCGCTACGTCTTGCCGAATATGACATCTTTGAAAGCGTCGTTTTAACAGATATTTTGGATGGAAAGCCAGAAGGTATAGCACTTGATATCAATCAATCACGATCCATTGAAGGCTTTGAAAGCAGAGTAATTGGAGCCACAACTACTGCTGAAGGCAAAGGATATGAAGCAACTGCAGGATCTGATGTAGTAATTATTACCGCAGGACTTCCTAGAAAACCTGGAATGTCTCGCATGGATTTAATTGGTGTTAATGCGGGAATCGTTAGAGGAGTTGCAGAAAATATTGCTAAGCACTCACCAAATGCCGTGCTTATCGTGGTTTCAAATCCACTAGATGAAATGACTGCTCTTGCACAAATTGCAACCAAGTTTCCTTATCAAAGAGTTATGGGACAAGCGGGAATGCTTGATACTGCTCGCTTTACTCACTTTGTGGCAGAGAAACTCAATGTGCCAGTTGCATCAGTTAAGACCTTAACTCTTGGAAGCCATGGAGAAACTATGGTTCCAATTCCTTCTCGCTGCACAGTCGATGGCGCTGCGCTATCTACAAAGCTAAGTGATACTGAAATTCAAGAGTTAGTAACACGGACTAGAAATGGCGGAGCAGAAGTTGTGGCTCTTTTAAAGACTGGCTCTGCTTATTACGCGCCGTCAGCTGCAGCAGCTCGTATGGCAAAGGCAGTCATTCAAGACTCAGGTGAGGTAATGCCGGTATGTGCTTGGGTTGATGGCCAGTACTCAATTACTGGGGTTTATCTAGGAGTTGAAGCTCAAATCGGTAGAGCTGGAATTACTAAAGTTGTTGAAAGTGATTTAACTGCAAGTGAATTAGCAGAGCTCAAAGTAGCTGCTGAGGCAGTGCGCGCCAAGCAAGCAGATGTAAAAGATCTATAAACCAGTAAAGATCAAGAGAGGCAGATAGATAGATGAGCAAGATAAAGGTGCAAGGTAGCGTCGTTGAGCTTGATGGCGATGAGATGACTCGCATTATCTGGGACTTTATTAAGAAGCAATTGATCTTGCCTTATCTTGATATCAATTTGGAGTATTACGATCTAGGAATCCAGCACCGCGATGCCACGGATGATCAGGTAACTATCGATAGCGCTAAAGCCATTCAGAAGCATGGAGTTGGCGTTAAGTGCGCAACTATCACCCCTGATGAGGCGAGAGTAAAAGAGTTCTCGCTAAAGAAAATGTGGAAATCCCCTAATGGAACAATTAGAAATATCCTAGGTGGAGTTATTTTCCGTGAGCCGATTATTATTAAGAATGTTCCAAGGCTTGTTCCTCATTGGAGCAAACCAATTGTTATTGGCCGTCATGCCTATGGAGATCAATACCGCGCAACAGATTTTAGAGTTCCAGGCCCAGGAAAGCTCACTGTAACTTTCACGCCAGAGGATGGCTCAGCTCCAATGGAGTTTAATGTCTTTGATTTTCCATCATCTGGTGTTGCTATGGCGATGTATAACCTTGATGATTCAATTCGTGATTTTGCTAGAGCATCATTTAATTATGGAATTGCTCGAAAATATCCGGTCTATCTCTCAACCAAGAACACTATTTTAAAAGCCTATGATGGACGATTCAAAGATATCTTTGCTGAAGTTTTTGAAAAAGAGTTTAAGGCAGAGTTTGAGAAACTGAATCTGGAATATGACCATCGTTTAATTGATGACATGGTGGCAACCTCCCTTCGCTGGGAGGGTGGCTATATCTGGGCTTGCAAGAACTATGACGGCGATGTTCAGTCAGATACCGTCGCACAGGGCTATGGCTCACTTGGCCTTATGACATCAGTTCTTATGTCGCCAGATGGCAGAACTGTTGAGGCAGAGGCGGCTCATGGAACAGTAACTCGCCATTACCGCGATCATCAAGTTGGCAAGCCAACTTCAACTAATCCAATTGCATCAATCTTTGCTTGGACTCAAGGGCTACAACACCGCGCAAAGCTTGATAACACTCCAGAGCTAGCCAAATTTGCTAGCTCACTTGAGAGAGTCTGTATTGAAACTGTTGAGAGTGGAAAGATGACCAAAGATCTTGCGCTTCTAATTAGTAGCGATGCTCCTTGGTTAAATACTCAAGAGTTCCTCGCAGCAATTGATGAGAATCTGCAGAAGGAAATGAAGTAGGAAAAATTAGGAAATAAAAAAGCCCCCGGTTATGGGGGCTTTTTTAATGCGTTTTAACTACTTAATACGCTTGCCATCTGCAGTGCTAAATAGATGAACAACCTCTGCCTTAGCTGTGACGGTTACTGTCTGTCCTGGCTTTGGAGGGTTTTTTGGATCCCAGCGCAGAATTACTTGAGCTAATTCATCACTTGCATTAGCAAACTTCACACTTGAATCAGCTGGCTTGCCATAAACGAAGGCATCTGCGCCTAACTCTTCAACTACTTCAACTAGAACTTCAAAGCCCTTACTTGAAGAGCTAAAACCCTCTGGACGAATTCCAACAATAACGGAGGCTCCAGCAGAGGATGGAACATCAATATCTAGTCCACCAAGCTTTGCCTTGCCGCCTGATACAGGAACACTTAGTAGGTTCATAGCAGGTGAGCCAATAAAGCCTGCAACGAATGCATTTGCTGGGTTGTCATAGAGATTTCTTGGTGTATCTACTTGCTGCAAGAGTCCATCTTTAAGAACTGCTACACGATCACCCATTGTCATAGCCTCTACCTGATCATGTGTGACATAGACAGTAGTAATTCCAAGGCGGCGCTGTAGCGCTGCAATCTGGGTACGAGTTGCGACGCGAAGTTTTGCATCTAAGTTTGAGAGAGGCTCATCCATTAAGAAGACTTGTGGTTCGCGAACAATTGCGCGTCCCATAGCAACTCTCTGACGCTGTCCACCTGATAGAGCCTTTGGTTTGCGCTCTAGGTATGGCTCAAGATCTAATAGTTTGGCTGCATCTAATACGCGGCGTTCACGTTCTTCTTTAGCAACGCCAGCAATTTTAAGAGCAAAGCCCATATTTTCAGCAACTGTCATATGAGGATAGAGCGCATATGACTGGAAGACCATTGCGATATCGCGGTCTTTTGGAGCGACATTTGTTACTTCGCGATCTCCGATATAAATTGCGCCGTTATCAATTTCTTCTAATCCGGCAAGCATTCGAAGTGATGTTGATTTTCCACAACCTGAAGGTCCAACTAAAACCAAAAACTCACCATCGTTGACGGTGAGATTTAATTTATCGACTGCAGGAGCGCTTGTTCCAGGATAGATGCGTGATGCATCTTTAAATACAACTGATGCCATTATTTTTTCTCTCTTCCTTCTCCGGGCAGGTACGTGCCCGACGATCCGTTGGATGAAGCAAGTCCACTTACGTGGCTGGGGGAAGAGTAGCGCCGAGTTGAGCGTGGGGAAAGGGGTAGCCAGGCTTGATTTAGCCTCGAAGGCCCTCCTTCTTATACCCTAGAGCCCTAATGGACCCTGGTGGTGCTAACCCTTTTACCCTTCAAGACCTTGCTCTAGATATCTCGGTCGTAGCCTTTTTTATCGCCCTTGGGGCGCTCTTTGTCGCTGCTGAAATTGCCCTGATCTCACTTAGGGAGGGTCAGTTAAAGGCCCTTGCTGAAAAGAGTAAGCGCGGGGCAAAGGTTGCCGATCTTGCCTCACATCCCAATCGCTTTCTAGCAGCAGTTCAAGTTGGAGTGACCTTTAGTGGATTTCTCTCAGCTGCCTTTGGCGCAGATCGCCTAGGAGATTACTTAATTCCGGCACTTGAAGGCGCCGGATTGAGCACTTCAATTAGTGAGACTATTTCTTTAGTTGGCTTAACACTTGTAATTGCCTACTTCTCTCTAGTCTTTGGTGAGTTAGTACCAAAGCGAGTAGCGCTTCACTCCAGTGAAAAGATTGCACTCTTTGTTGTTACACCGGTATCTGTTACTGCCCGTTTATTTCGCCCTCTAATCTGGCTACTTTCACAATCATCTGATTTAGTCCTAAAGTTATTTGGAATTGATCCTAAAGCATCTCGCGAAGATATCTCTGAGGAAGAGCTAGTGGATCTAGTCACTGGCCATAAAGCGCTAACTGAAGAAGAGCGCGATATTGTTGAAGAGGTCTTTAATGCAAGTGAGCGTTTAGTTCATGAGGTTATGGTGCCAAGGACTGAAGTTGATTTCCTTGATGCTAATTTACTAGTCAGTGATGCAATTCTTATGGCAGTTGAGAAGGCACATTCTCGATATCCAGTGGTGCGGGGAAGTAGCGATGAAGTCATTGGCTTTATCCATGTTAGAGATCTTCTCGATCCTGAGCATTCAGGAAAAGGCACAGCCATTATGAATTTGGTGCGTAGCATTATGTTCTTACCTGGAACTAAAGGTGTTCTGCCTGCGCTATCTGAGATGCGTGCTGCTCGTCAGCAAATTGCCATAGTCCTAGATGAATATGGTGGAACTGATGGAATTGTTACTTTAGAGGACTTAGTTGAGACCTTAATTGGTGATATTCATGATGAATATGATGACCATGAGGTTGAAGTTTCAAACCAGAGCCGAACCGGAGACTATGAAATAGATGCTCTGATTTCACTTGAAGATCTAGCTGAGCAGACCGGGATTGAAATCCCAGAGGGTCCCTATGAAACTCTCAGCGGCTATGTGATGCATGAGCTGGGAAGAATCCCGCAACTTCATGATGTTATCCATCTAGCCGGGATGAGGCTGACAGTCTTGAGTTTAGAGGGCAAGCGCGTTGGAACTGTCTTGCTCTCAAAATTACATACTCAAGATAAAAATTGAGAAGATAGGGCCATGAAGCGCGTCCTATCTGGGATTCAACCCACAGCAGATTCTTTCCATCTTGGTAATTACTTAGGTGCGGTAAAGCAATGGGTTGACCTGCAGAGCGATCATGATGCTTTTTATTGTGTTGTAGATCTTCATGCGCTAACAGTTGAAACAGATCCAGAAGTATTAAGGAAGCGAACACTACTTGCAGCAGCGCAATTAATTGCCCTTGGCCTTGACCCTGATAAGTGCACCTTATTTATTCAATCTCATGTGCCAGAACATAATCAGCTCGGCTGGGTCCTTGAGTGTCTGGCTGGATTTGGTGAAGCAAATCGTATGACGCAATTTAAAGATAAGTCACAGAAGAGTGGGGCTGATAGAACTGTTGTTGGTCTATTCACCTATCCAATTCTTCAAGCAGCTGACATCATGCTTTATCAAGCAAATAGAGTTCCAGTTGGCGAAGATCAGAGACAACATATTGAACTCACTCGCGACCTAGGCCAGAGATTTAACTCTAAGTATGGGCAGACTTTCACAATTCCAGAGGCTCACATCATTAAGTCGGCAGCAAAGATTAATGATCTCCAAGATCCAAATGCCAAGATGAGTAAATCATCAGCATCAAGCTCTGGAGTAATCGATATCTTGGATTCAGCAGAAGTTAATACCAAGAAGTTAAAGAGCGCAGTTACCGATGCTGGTAAAGAGGTAAAGTTTGATGAGAAGGAAAAGCCTGGGATATCAAACCTTTTAACTATCCATTCAGCCCTTAGTAATAGAGCTATATCTGATATCGAAAGTGAATTTGCTGGCAAAGGTTATGGCGACTTTAAGTCCGCTGTAGCTGAGGTGGTTACCTCATACTTTGCCCCAGTTAAAAAGCGCACCGAGGAGCTCTTATCCGATGAAGCTCACCTATTAAAGATCTTGGAACAGGGAAGGCAGAAGGCTAGAGCTGTTGCTGCAGAGACTTTAGCAAAGACATATTCAGCTCTGGGATTGGTGCCAAGCTCTTTTAAGGATAAGTAAGTCATGAAATCTAAGGCGCTTTTTATAGCGCTTGCTATTTCACTATTTTCGCCATCAACGCCAGTAATTGCAGCAGAGCCAAAAGTTGCTATCGCCTATGACATTGGATTTCTTGGAGATAATTCCTTCAATGACGCAGTTCACCTAGCTCTTAGAGCTGCGAAGAAAAAATATGGATTAGTTGAGCCATTTGTTCGTGAGGTGCCAACCAATGGAACTGCAGTAGATCGCCTCACACGGCTGCGCTTTCTAGCAAAGAGTGGCTACACCTTGATAATTGCAGTTGGTCCTGGATAT
>ERZ889217.399-NODE-399-length-27109-cov-32.634768_pt1 | contig 27109 bp, 23 predicted proteins | sample MGYA00521098_ERZ889217 | MGnify/ENA primary metagenome ERZ889217 (study PRJEB32303, sample SAMEA104408613) | aquatic metagenome | biome: Brackish water; feature: Pelagic; material: water | place: Baltic Sea | collected 2014-06-10T22:04:00 | depth 2,362 m ... | reverse complement strand
TGAGTGCACGATTCATTAAACCATGTTTGCTCGCATCTAGACTGCGATCATGCCCGTTTACGAGTTTCGATGCCGAACATGTGATCAAACTTTTGAAGAACGGCGTTCAATGTCGCAGGCCAACGAGCCAGCCAAATGTTCGCAAGGTCACGAAAATTCTGTGCGGTTGCTATCTGTATTTGCTTCAGTTGGTGGCGGATCTAGTGCCAGTGCTGCGCCGTCAATGCCAGCCCCGAAAATGGGTGGTTGCGGCTCTGGTTGTGGCTGCCACTAGCCGGCTGCAATTAGCTAATTAGCAACCCAGTTATCTCAACCCGGTTAGTTGAGAATCTGAACGTCGCCGTGGGCGACCAACAACCAGTCAGTAAGTGTGATTCCGGCGTTCTGGCAACGATTTTTGGCAATAGTAAATTGTGAGTTATCGGTTGCCAGTTGACTGTCTCCGGAACGAGAAGTGCATAACGAAATTGTTGCTACAGATTCGATTTTGATTGCCGAACCGATTATTCGGTCAATGATTTTGGTCAGTTTGAGTTTTGTATCAAAAGCAAAAATGCCAACACCTCGTTGGGATGAATCACAACATAAAACAATGGTTTCGTGACGAAGTGGTCGCATTAACGCTAATGAAAACACCGCCAATTTTTCAGACAGAGTAGTGATTGGATCTAAATTTGCGCGGGGTACGTCGATAGGTGGTGTAATAGTTTCAAGCATTGCCAAACAGTAGCGAAAGGGTGTTACGCGTTAACAAAATTAACGGCAAAATAAATTAACGCCGAGCTAAGTAAGCACGGCACCACAATGCCTAGCCACTTCGGTAATCGCCAGCTATTCGGCGCGAGCACAACGGCACCGCAGATGGCTCCAGCGATGGCGCCACCAAAATGACCGCCAATTGAAATCCCTGGAATTGTGAGTGTGATCACCAAGTTGATTGCAAAAGTTATGCCAAGACCACTTTGTAATGGGTTGAGTCCTTCGTGTCGCATACCGACTATTGCTGCCGCCATTAACCCAAACACGGCTCCTGATGCACCGCCCGTTACCGCATCAGGGCTCATTACAAGCGCTCCGACTGATCCACCTAAAAGTGATGCGAAATAAAGCAATCCAAAACGCAATGAGCCGATTCTTGGTTCAAACATTTGGCCAAGTTGATAGGCGAGCATCATGTTCATTGCAACATGAAATAAACCAAAGTGCACAAACCCGCAACTAATTAATCGATACCACTCACCTTGCTCAAGAAAATATCTTGAAATTACAAAATTGTTTGAAGTCACACCAAAATTCGTAACCGACATCCATAAATACAAGCCAACATTGATTGAGACAATTGCATTAGTGAAACTAGTTTGACTATTTCGTGCGCTTCCTCGTGTTCTTTGTCGTGTTCTTTGACGTGACGACTTTTTAAATGACGGCCTTGGATTCTTCACCTTGTTTGAAGAGTTCTTCTCGCGCGGTGGCTCAGTACTTTTTGGTGCTGACTGACTGGCACGCGGTAGCGGTGGTGGAACTTGCGGTGGAGGAAAAGTCACAACAATTACGACGGTAGAAGTAACGCTTCTTCGCGATTGGCGATAAACCATTTAACCGTTTCGCGCAAACCATCTTCGAAATCCATTGTTGCGTGCCATCCGAGTTCGCGTTCGGCTCGAGATGCATCAACTCGTCGGCGCGGTTGGCCGTCTGGTCGAGATGAATCCCAAACAAGTTCGCCGTTAAAGCCAACAATACGTGCAATTGTTTCGGCAGTTTCGCGGATTGTGATCTCGCGGTTGTTGCCAAGGTTTAATGGCTCACTCGAATCATGAAGTTCGCCAGCCAACAAAATCGCACGAGCGGCATCTTTTACATATAAATAGTCTCGACTTGCCGAACCGGTTCCCCAAACATCGATCTTGTCAAGATTTTGTTCTTTGGCTTCAACACATTTCTTAATTAGCGCAGGAATGACATGCGATATGTCTGGATGGAACTTGTCGCCTGGCCCAAAAAGATTTGTCGGAATCAAAAATGCAAAACGTTGACCGTATTGTTGAGCGTTGACCTGTGCATGAATTAGCAATGCTTTTTTGGCGATGCCGTACGGAGCATTGGTCTCTTCGGGGTATCCATCCCAGATTGATTCTTCACGAAATGGCACAGGCGTAAATTTCGGATAGCTACAAACGGTGCCGAGCAAAATTGTTTTTTCAACGCCAACTGCCCGAGCAGCCTCGATCGTATGCGTGCCCATCATTAAATTGTCGAGATAAAGCGGAGCAGGTGCAATTTGGTTATAGCCGATGCCGCCAACTCGCGCCGCAAGATGTACGACGTGACTTGGCTTGTGTTTTGTAAATAACTCAAGGGCAACACCTGGTTGCGTTAAATCTGCTTCACGACGCCGCGGCGCGACTACTTTTGCGCCAGCCTGACTGAAAGCATCAACGACATTTCGTCCGAGAAACCCGTTGCCACCGGTTATTACTACGACACGGTCTTTCCAAAATTTCGGTGATGAAGACTTTTCACTCATACAGGTACCTTCATCGTACGACCCAAATTACTGTGCTTATCAGTATCGGCTGTTCACCCGATACGAAGCCAAGACGGGCAGAATAGAAGGCGTGCATGTGGCTTACTCATTAGAGCAATGTTGGCACCGAGTGCCAGGTGGCACCGCCACATCGGCGATTGAAATTGCCAAGGCAATGTCGGTAGCGCGACCCGATGTACAACTCATTGGTGTAGCAGGAAACAATAAAGGTGAGCCAGCCTCTTCGTATTTGCCGCCAATAAATGTTCGGCAACTTAGATTACATGGCGCTGCGCTTTACGAAGCGTCACTGCGATTTCGTGCTCCACAAGTAGAACGTGCGACTGGCGAAGTTGATCTTTTGCATTGCACATCGATTATTCCGTTTGCATCTCGCGCAAAAATGGTCGCGACGGTTCATGATTTGGCATTTTTGAAGTATCCAGAATTCTTCAGCCGTCGTGGTAACTCAGTATTTCGGCGAAGTTTGAAAGTTTTGTTGAAGCGCGCTGAACTCTTGTTGTGTTCGTCGCAAGCGACGCTACAAGACTGTCTTGAGTTTGGTTTTTCGGCTGATCGTTTATGTCATGTTCCGCTCGGGGTAAATGCGCCGGTCGTTGCACCGAATGCAGCGCAAGTTCTTGATCGTTTGGGTTTATCGGGCGAGTATCTTTTGTTTGTCGGCACCTTGGAGCCAAGAAAAAACCTCTCTCGGCTGGTGGCCGCACTCGAAACTCTTGGTGAGTCAGTGCCGCAATTAGTTGTCGTTGGCGCTACTGGTTGGGGAGATTTAAAACTTGATTCAATAATAAAAAATCAATCGAAAATTTCAACTCGCATTAAGTTCCTTGGTTTCGTCGCATCTAGTGATTTGGGGGTTCTATATTCAAACGCGAGTGCATTTTGTTACCCATCTCTTATGGAAGGTTTTGGTTTGCCAATTCTTGAAGCGATGAGTTGCGGTGTGCCAGTTGTGACTAGTAGTGGTTCGTCAACCCAAGAAGTTGCGGGTGATGCCGCGGTGCTTGTTGATCCACTTGATTTATTAAGCATTGCCAACGGTGTTGTAACTGCTTTGAGCCAAAGAAATACACTGGTTCAACTTGGCTATAAGCGCGCTGCCGAAATGACTTGGACCCAGTCTGCGTTACGCACCGCGTCTATTTATGATCGGGTCATTGGATGAAGAAAAAACAGATCGCTGTCAACTTATTGTGGTTGCGCACAGGGCAAGTTGGTGGGTCGCAAGAATATTTAATTCGTCAGTTGATGGGAGTGTCATTAAACGAAGAAGCAAAAAATGACTATCAAATAACATTGTTTGTGCAGAAAGGTTTTGCTCGACATCACCCCGAACTTGCAGAAATTTATAAGTGTGTTGAGGCCCCAGCACATCGCGGCGCTCGGTTGGCACGAATTGCTCTTGAACAAACTTGGCTAGCGATTAAGACTCGCAAATTTGACGCAATTCATCACGGCGGTGGAACAATGCCAAGATTTGGTTTGCGAAACACAATTTTGACGATGCACGATGTGCAGTATCTTTCGTTTCCTGAGAATTTCAGTCGACTCAAGTTGGCTTATCTGAGCAGGGTTGTGCCGAGTTCACTAAATCGAGCCACAGTAATTACAACCCCAAGTAGTTATGTGCGCGATCGATTGATTAGTCAGTTCAAACTGTCAGAAAATAAAGTCAAAGTAGTTAGACATGGTGTGGATTCTGCGATTGGTAAAGACTCAACTAACGAGGCAGAGTTGCGCCAACGATTTAGGCTCGAATTGAAAAAAGTAATTTTTTTACCGGCGATCACTCATCCGCATAAAAATCATAAGTTTTTGCTTCAGCTTATGAAGTTGCACTGGACCGAAAAAGACTTGGTATTGGTGTGTGCCGGAGGCAAGGGAGGTGCTGAAGAAGAGTTCATGCGTGAAGTTCGCCGACTAAACCTTGACGACCGAGTTATGCGTTTAGGCCGTGTCAGCGATAGCGATCGCGATGGATTGATGAAACTTTCGCTTGCACTTGTGTTTCCGAGTTTGTATGAAGGCTTCGGTGCACCAGTGATCGAAGCAATGATTCTCGGTACGCCAGTAATTGCTAGCAACTGTGCATCGTTGCCTGAAGTTATTGGTGACGCTGGTTTGGTTTTGCCTCTTGAATTAGATGCGTGGTCAAGTGCACTTCAAATCGTTCAGGCGCAGCGAGAAAAATTTGTTAGTGCTGGCAAACTTCGTGCGACGCATTATTCGATTAGAAACTCAGGCAACGATTTAGTTGAAGCCTATTCGGCAGTCGTGATATGAGCGCGAATACCAGCCCGAATATGAGCCCGAAATCATGAGTTCGCGAAAATTGCGTCTGGTTGTTTTGTGTCCACATTTTGAGCCCGATATGGCACCAACTGGTGTGGTGATGACGCGAATTGTTCATGAACTTGCAAACCGAGGACACGAACTTCATGTAGTGACTTCGTTGCCGTGGTATCGCAAACATCAAGTTGAGCAAGGCTGGTCAGGCAAACTATGGCGTGTAGAAAAGACAAATTGGGGTTCGATCACGCGAGTTCAGCCATTTGCGGGCAAGACTAAATTAAATTTATTGCGACGTGCAGTCGGATTTATTTTGTTCAGCGCAATTGTTGGTCTGCGCAGTCTGGTTGCTGGTGGGTTTCCGCGTCGCGTAGATGGAGTTTTAGCAATGTCTCCACCGCTTACGCTTGGTCTTACAGGGTGGTTTACGAAAATATTTCGTGGCGGAAAACTTGTTTTCAATATTCAAGATATTTTCCCTGATGCGGCGGTTGAGACAGGCGCGATTTCGAATCAACGAATTATTAAAGCTGCAAAGTGGCTAGAACGAGTTAGCTATCAAAAATCTGACTTAGTTGTGTTGCTATCAGATGATCTTGCAGTCAATGTTAAGCAAAAACTCGATCAGAGATTTCACAAGCGTGTTTGTGTGATCCCAAACTTTGTTGACACACTTGCAATTACTCCGATGTCGCGGATGACAAAATATCGCACCGAACTCGGCATCGCTGAAGAGATAGTCGTGATGTACGCCGGCAACGTTGGGTTTTCGCAATCACTTGAGATGTTGATTGCCGCAGCGAGAGAGTTAACACAATTAGTTTTTGTGATCAACGGCGAAGGTGCTGCTCGTGAATCGTTGAGGGCCGCTGCGCGCGGGCTTGACAACATTCGTTTTGGTGATTACCAAGATATTTCGCGACTTAGTGAAGTTTTAGCGACAGGCGATATTCATGTAGTGCCGCTAAAGCGAGGTCTCGGTTCGGTGAGTGTCCCATCAAAAACTTATTCAGTTCTTGCGGCAGGTCGACCGGTTTGCGCTGCAGTTGATTTAGATACAGAAGTGCCGCGAATCTTGGCAGCTGCTAAGGCCGGGGTTTGCGTTGAACCAGATAACACCTCTACGTTCATCTCAGCACTTAGGGCAATGACGCAAGACCCTAAAACGCTTAGCGAAATGGGTGAGCGAGGACGAATTTGGGTTGAAGGTCATGCCTCTGCAGGCTCGGTTGCGCAACGATACGAAGCCTTGTACGCGCCGTAAGGCGGTAGCATTTCTTCTTCGTGGGTACCTCATCTTCTGCTAAAAAAATAGCCAAACTCGCCGCCGTAAGCAAAAACAACAAAGGTCGCAAGATTCGAATGCAAGGTGGAACATTGTTTCCGACCATGATCTTCGTGATCTGTATTCTCGGTGTCGCGCTAATTACTTATGCTCGCCAGAGCCAAGAGCAAGTGAGTGCTTTAGACACCGCAAAACAGAACTATTACACAGCATTTGGCATTTACAAGTGTGACCAATTTATTGAGACCTTGCCAGCAGGCCAAGATGTTGGCGCAGATGCGGCCACTCTTAAGGCTGGCGCCTACATTGAGTCAGCAGGCGTAATTCGTTGGGAGCCGCAAGTTCTTTCTGGTGAGCGTCGAGCAAATCTGCAGACAATTTTTGATTTGTACGGGATAAAAGTGACAAACGATTCAATTAAGTTTCCACCGACTATTAATAATGGTGAAACAATTTCTGAAACTGATACAAAATGTGGAGACAAAGATGCGTCGGTGCAAGTTTCAGTTTGGGATTCAAATATTTCATCATCAAAGATTTCAATCGCAGACCTCGGAAAAGTTCGTCTGACTGGCAATGGCATGGCGATAACTCTTGCATTTGTGCCTAAAGATGTTGAGGCACCGCAACCAAATTCAACATCAGATCTAGAACTACTGACCCTTAACTCATAGGAAGATCTGACATGCACGCAGTTGTGCTAGTCGGTGGTTTTGGTACGAGGCTTCGCCCACTGACTTTTGGGATTCCTAAACCGTTGTTGCCAGTGTGCAATATTCCACTTTTAGAAAGACTTATGACTTCACTTGCGCATGGTGGAGTAACACATGCAGTGTTGGCACTTGGCTTTAAGCCCGAGCCGTTTTTGAAAGCGTTTCCGAATAATCGTTGCGCTGATGTCGAACTGAGTTATGCAGTCGAAGATCGCCCACTAGACACCTCTGGCGCAATCGGGTTTGCGGCGCGCGAGGCCAAAATTTATGAACGTGGCGAAACTTTTATTGTCGCTAATGGTGACATCCTTACTGATTTAGATGTCGCAAAACTTGTTTCGTTTCATCATTCGGTAAAAGCTGAGGGCACAATTCATCTGACACCAGTTGCTGATCCTTCTCAATACGGTGTTGTAGAAACTGATTCAAATGGCAAAGTAATTCGTTTTGTAGAAAAACCTAAAGCTGGCGAAACTGTTTCGCGGCACGTTAATGGTGGAACATATATTTTTGAAACTTCTGCACTCGAGCGAATGCCCGGAACAGCGCCACTTTCGATTGAGCGTGAAACGTTTCCTGAAATGGTTCGTGATGGTGTTTTGTATGCGTTGGCAACTGACGACTACTGGATCGATGCGGGTCGCCCTGATACCTATATCCGTAGCAACATTGAACTTCTCTCGAGAAAAAGTATTTATAAGGTAACTCCGATTGACGCCGGTGCCAAGGTCGATCCGACTGCGGTGATTACTCAAAGCGCAATCGGTGCGAATTGTGTAGTCGGAGAAAATGTACAAATCGTGCGCAGTGTGCTGATGAACGGGGCGATAGTTGACGCCAATGCAGTCGTGATTGACAGTGCAGTTATGGGACATGTCGGTGCGTTCGCGCAGGTGACATCGTGCTTGGTAGGTGCGCAAGGTGAGGTAAAATCTGGTGCCGTAATGAGAGATACCAAAGTTCCAGATCCGGCTTGCTAGACATTACTTAGATGACAAGCAAATCAATCATCAAGAGTTAAATGATGCAATACAGTGCACTTGTTTGCGGTGGCGCTGGTTTTATTGGCTCGCATTTAGTTGATCGACTATTGGCTGATGGTCACAATGTTGAAGTTGTTGACGATCTATCTGTTGGGTCTTTGGCTAATCTCAGTGAGGCTCGAGCAAATGGAAGTGGATTACGATTTCACCACTTAGATATTTTGGCTCCAGAGTTTTCAGAGTTGATTTCAATTCGCCAACCGTCTGTTATTTATCACTTGGCTCTGCTGCCACCAAGCCAAACTACAAATAGTGAGTTCTTGGCTTCGGTAAATCTGCTACTGGCAGTTCTTGAAGCGGCGCAGAAACACAAAGTAAAAAAAGTTGTTGTGGCGCTACCCGCAAATTTGATCTACGGAGAAGTTCATGCGCGACAATTACCTGTAAAAGAAGGTCACAAGCCCGAACCTATGGGCGTTGCTTATGTAATGGCGAACGCTCTCGTAGATCTCATGACCGTATATCGCGAAAGTTACGATGTTGAGTTCACCGCTTTGGCCATGACGAACGTTTACGGCAGGCGTCAACGCCCGCGCGACGGAGTTGTTGCAGCCTTTGCTAACTCGATGCTAAAAAATATTTCTCCTGTGATCTACGGAAACGGTCGGCAAACAAGAGATTTTTTATTCATTGATGACGCAGTCGATGCTCTTTCTCGCGCAATGACGAAGGGTGGAGGATTGGTAATTAATATCGGGACCGGAGTTCAAACTTCAGTTCAGGATTTATGGAAGTTGATAGGTGCATCTACAACATTGAGAGAAAGATTCGAACCCGCGCGACATGGAGATTTACAACGCAACTCGGTCAATGCAACTCGGGCGCGAATTCAACTTGGTTGGGCACACTGGACGTCAGTAAAAGCAGGTATTGCAGAATTGCTAGGCGATTTAAATTAGCCAATCAGCGAAAGAGATCTTCTTGTGGAGGTCTGACCAGCTCGCTGATACCCGAATTGCGAAACCAAGATTCGTCAACACCGCGAACTACGGCAACTGGTACACCTGAAGACTTTCCCATGACGAGTTCTGCAGCGCCGGCTAATTCGTCGGCAACTGCGACTTCTGTTACTTGCATAATTCTTCCAAGTGAATCTGGCGTTCCACGTAGGTCTACGACACCGGCGATACCGGCTACACCAATTGCGACATCCGTTAATCCTTTTCTCCAAGGTCGACCAAAAGTGTCACTGATAATTACGCCGATACTTACACCAAGAGTTGCGCCAACGATGTCACGAATTCGTCGCGCAGATTTATCGCTGTCGATTGGTAGTAACGCTGCGTAACCGCGTTCGACATTTGATAAGTCGATTCCGCTGTTGGCGCACACAAAACCGTGCTTGGTTTCGGTGATAATTAGATCTCCGCGACGGCGCACAATTCGTACCGCCTCGTCTTCGACTAGTTGCTTATGGCTAAGTGGGTCGGTTGCGTCTATCGGTACAAGTCGACCTTCGGCTTTTGAAACAATTTTTTGAGTGACGACTAAGACATCGTTATTTTGCAACGGTCCATTTGGCTCTTGGTGACAGGCATCTGAGATGATTTTTCCGAGTTGATCTTGTGGCGTGATTTCGCCAATTCCTTCGACACCCCAAATCATTAGTCGACTCATGAGTTAAAGTGCAATGCTGTCAAGAGTTGTTTGGGCAAGTGCACTAGAAATTTTTGGGTCTGACATCACAGTATTCGTCACGATGCAGCGCATTCCTTCTCGCTCAATGGCGTCTTTGAGATCTGCATCCACAGTGTCAATAATAATTGTTGAAGCAACAGTTTTGTATAGTCGCGCCACGCCGAGAGCAGATGATTCATGCCCCAGTTCGGTAAGCATTCGATCGGCTGGTCCTTTGAGAGCATGGCCACCAATGATTGGCGAGATTGCAACTACTTTGTCACGATTAGCTGTCAGCAAATCATTAATACCCGCAAGTGCGCGAATTGGGCCGATCGAAACAATCGGATTAGATGGTGCGATCACGATGACGTCGGCCTGATTCAATTCTTCAATGCAGTTTGGTTTGGCAGTTTCCGCACCTTGAAAATAGATCGCTCGCACAGCAACACTATGTTGATACTTAACGAAATATTCTTGAAAACTAATTTGTGTTCCAGCTTTACCGGCTTGACAATCTTGCGCGAGTTCAACCAAAGTTGAAACATCGCTATTGGTCATTGGCACAATTCGTTGATCAACCTTCCATGCGCGCGCAATCTCACTGGTGATTTGTGACGCGTCAGCTCCTTCACTTCTTCTCGCGGTGCGATAAAAATGTGTCGCAAGATCTTTGTCTCCAAGATTGAACCACTCCGGTGCAGCGATTGAGCCGGTTGGCCGCACATCGACGTATCGCTTGAGCGACTCCATTGCGTGCCATGTTTCATTTGAAAGTCCCCAGCCGCGCTGCGCATCAATCGCCTCGCTAAGTGTGTAAATCACAGTGTCGATATCGGGCGAGATATTTAATCCGTGCAGAATCGTGTCGTCACCAGTGTTGACCAATGCAGTTGTCGCCTGTTGATTGTGTACTAACGCCAGTCCGCGAAGAAATCGTGCAGCACCGACCCCGCCAGCGAGAACCACTACTGAATTGATCTTTGAATCAACAACCATGGTCTTTGAGCGTACGGCTCAGGTAGATTAATAGTTCGTTATGACACGCGCACTTATTACTGGCATTACTGGTCAAGACGGTCGGCACCTGGCTGAATTTCTAAATAGTAAGGGATACGAAGTTTTTGGGTTAGTTAAAGGACAGAATAACCCCAAGGCAGAGTCAATTCGCGATGAGTTTCCGTTTGTACAACTTGTACCTGGCGACCTTGCTGATTTTTCTAGTCTCGTTAGTGCACTAGAAATGGCACAACCAGATGAAGTTTATAATTTGGGTGCAATTTCATTTGTGGCAATGTCATTTAATCAGGCCGAACTCACGGGCAATATTACGGGGCTCGGTGTGCTGCGATTGCTTGAAGCAATTCGTTTGGTGGGTGGAGCAAGAAAAAATCCGATTCGATTTTACCAAGCCTCGTCTTCTGAGATGTTCGGTAAGGTCCGTGAGACCCCGCAAACAGAAATGACTCCGTTTCATCCGCGATCTCCTTACGGAGTTGCAAAAGTTTTTGCTCATGACATCACGGTGAACTATCGAGAGAGCTACGACATGTTTGCTTGCTCAGGTATTTTGTTTAATCACGAGGGACCAAGGCGAGGACTCGAATTCGTAACGCGAAAAATCACAAACTCAGTCGCCCGAATAAAACTAGGTTTGCAAAGCGAGCTCGTGCTCGGAAATCTTGAGGCTAAGCGAGATTGGGGTTTCGCTGGTGATTATGTAGAAGCGATGTGGATGATGTTGCAACAACCAACACCTGATGATTTCGTGATTGCCACAGGTATAGCGCATTCAATAGAGCAGTTGCTCGAAGTCGCATTTAGTACTGCCGATCTGGGTGACTGGCGAAAATTTGTGCGTCAAGATCAGAGATTCTTTCGCCCGGCAGAAGTTGACTTATTGATAGGCGATGCGACAAAAGCAAAAACAAAACTCGGTTGGCAACCAAAAGTTGGCTTTGAGACTCTGATTCAGATGATGGTTACAAACGACTTAGATTATGAGTCAAAGCGTCGGCGATAGCGAACGCAGTTTCGTGCGCAGACTTGTCGCAAACGAAATTAATCCGACTACAGAACTTGAAACGAGTGCAATCTCAACGCGCAAAAATAAATCGTCGCTGACGAGCCAGGCTGTGAGAATGTAGGCAAGAAACGCCAGTGACCAGCCGATTGCAACATGCTTGTGTCCATTGAGAGCGATAACTGCTTGGGCAATTGCCAAAGCCATCATGTAGATACCGCTTGCAAGTGCGAGCAGTGTGATAGTTCTGCGATCGATTCTTCCACCATAAACAAGGTCAAGAACATTTGGACCGATCGCAAATGCACTGACTGTACCAACTACACCAACACCAAAAACTAAAATTACTAACTGATTGAATCCTGATCGAAATTCTTTAATGTCACCACGGGCGGCGAGTCTGGTGAGTCTCGGTAAGAGTGCTGCCTGAACTGCTTGAAACAAAAACAATGGCACACGAGTTAACAGCACTGCATTGCCAAAAAGCGTGATGTGCTCGTCAGGGGAAGTCTCGCCAAGTAACGCCACTGTGATTGGCCCAGCATTCACTAGAGCCGCAGCAAAGATTGAACCGCCTAGCAATAGCCCGAGATTTGGCGTGATCTCAGACCAAGTCGCTGGTGGGCCGTCTTCGATTTTTAATTGACCTGAAAACAATATTGTTAAAACGCCGACGAGCGGTGTGAGCACGACCACCAGGGCGTATGGGCCAAGTTGGGTTACTCCAGCAATTAATAAAATCAAACAAACTACAACGCGGACTGCTCCGTCGGCGCCAACAATAAACCCGTATGAATTGAATTTTCCGAGTCCCGAACACAAACCCTTGACGATGTAGAAGACGCCATATACGGCAATAGAGATTGCCAAACTCGCGGTGACGATGCCGTGGCCTTCAAATAAATTGTCATTTACGAACGGTGCGAGTGCGACGATCGCGGCGATTAGTCCGACAACGATTACAGAACAAAGGATCAAAACTTTTCTTACGACTGGTCGAGCACCTTGGCCAAGTGCACGTCGATGGGCGATGGCCCGACTGATCTCTTGTTCAACTGGCAAAAAGAAACCTGGTGCGAGCGCAAACATAACGAACCAAAGTGAAACCAGTGGCTTAAATCCGTCTTGACCGAGTGCCTGCTGACCTATCTTGAAAAATGCATAGATAGTTAAGCCTGCAATTATTAAGCCAATTGAAATTGCAATTGTGCCTTCAGGCAGATCAACGCGCTTTTTTTTGGTAGCGAGCAACGAACTCGATGAACTCTCGTTTTGTAGCGACACTAATTAAATGAGGTATTTAAAATTGTTTTGCAATTTGATCTTGCAACTTTGACATCGCTTCGCGACGACAAACTTGCGCTTTCTGAAATGTCAATATTCCGAGTCCTACGGCAATATATGTAGCGTCTTTCGTTAATCGCAACAAACTTTGCGCCTTGATTGGCCCTAGTCGCAGATCGTCTAAATTGATGTCTCGCATGGTGTCTCCAATCTGCGTTTAGTTTATAGAGCGATAGACATCAAATCGGCACAAGTAGCCGCAAGTAGTCTTATAAAGCATGAATCGGGTCAGGTTTGGATCAAGTAGATCAGGGGAGAATTCTGCGCCACGTGTGGTGACTGCGATGGTTGTTCACCAACCGGGCCCATGGTTTGATGAAGTACTTCAATCACTAGCGAATCAAGACTATTCGGCGCTAAGCCACGTATTTTTTTTAACTTCCCAAGTTGTTAATGAGAAGGCTGATACTGCTGCATCGCAATTGTTGATGAAAAAGATTCAAACTGTGTTGCCTGAATCTATCGTTCGAATCGTTGAAGGAAACCCTGGATTTGGTGCCCTAATAAATGAAACACAGCGCATCATCGAAGGCAATCGAGGTTTATTTTGCGTGATGCATGACGATGTGTTGTTGCAACCATCAACAATCAGCCAGTTGGTGCACGAGATGATTGTGTCAAATGCTTCGGTTGTTGGCCCAAAACTTGTGCAATGGGATAATCCAACTATCTTAAAGTCGGTTGGTCTGTTTATTGATCGATGCGGTGAGGTTGACCCATTGATTGAGGTAAATGAGCGTGACCAAGAGCAACATGATTCGGTAAAAGATGTTTTTTTTATTAGTTCGGCGTGCATGCTTATCAGGGCTGACACATTTCGAGAATTAGATGGCTTCTGTCGAGAAATTTCGTTTTTTGGCGAAGATCTTGAGTTTTGTTGGCGCGCACATTTAAGTGGGGCAAGAGTAATAGTTGCGCCTTCAGCAGTTGTGCGACATCGCGAAATGTTTACTCAGCGAGCGCCAGAACTTTCAAGAGATGCATTGAGCGCTCGCCATCGTGTGCGAACAGTTACAACATTGACGTGGAGACTTGATCTTCCGCTCGTATGGCTGCAGATGCTTTTTACCTCAGTTATAGAAACCATCTTCGGGGTCTTCAGGGGCAACTTCAGGGGCTCTTTGGCGAATTTACGGGCAACCGTGTCGGTGTTCGTCGACTTTGCATACGTTTGGGGTCGCCGTCGCGAAGTGCGAAAAGTTCGGCGAGTACCAGCAAGTGATATCAGCAAAATGCAGGTCAGGGGTTCGGCGAGAATTACAAAATTTATCCGACATCGGCGTGCTCTCGAATCATCTTCAATTGCGTCGGCGGCGAAATCAAAAAAACTCTGGCGACAAAGCTCAACGAGAGAAGCCGGATTTGCTCTCCTCATTATATTTTCATTAATCATTATTGGTAGTCGCGGAATCATCCTTAACGGAAGCCGAACCGTCGGCGAATTTTTGCCATTTGAAGGTGGTGCCAATACCGCAGGTTCATTGATGCAGATGTTTCGATCGGGTTGGTGGTCGAGTGGTTTTGGCGAAGCAGCGGCAAACCCAACTGGTCTTGGGGTACTCGCGCTTGGCGGGTTTTTTGTTTTTGGAAACCTTGCATTGCTCGAAACTTTGATGATCGTTGGTTCGTTGTTTGTTGGTTTCTTTGGAATGTGGCGACTGTGTGGCTCGTTGTATAACACCCGCGCCCGACTAGTGGGGGCAACCGTCTATGTGGCTTTACCGCTTTCTTATGATGCAATCGCTCGCGGTCGTTTTTCGGCGTTGTTGATTGTTGCTGCATTGCCTTGGGTGTTTGACCTTTTGCGAAGAGCAGGTGGACTACAACCCAATGAACGAATCGATGGTTCAACGAATGTGCTTTTGCCTAATTCAGAGAAGTCAACTGATGTCGGCATCTCTCGTTTAACTCAACTAATCAGTGCTCTTGTCTTGATTCTCGGTTTAGTAACTGCTTTTGCGCCCCCAATTTTAGTGATCGCGCTTATCGGAGTTGTTTTATGGTGTGCCGCATCTTTTTTTGGTGCAACCTCAGTGCGCAGTATTGGCACAATGTTGTCGGTCGGGGTAGTCGGCGTGATTGGCTCACTTTTTATTAATTTGCCTTGGTCGATTCATTTTGTTTCAGGCAATTGGTGGGAGTTGCTAACGAATGACCAATCAATAGGCGAGCGAAACTTAGGGCTAGTTGCTTTAGCCAGTTTAAATCTTGGCAACATTACTGGCGGCACATTAGTACTTGCGTCATATTTTTGTGTCGCATGTTCGCTTTTAGTTGCTAATAGTTGGCGTTTTGTTTGGGCTTTACGCTCATCATTTCTAGTTGTGGGAGGGCTGCTATTAGCAGTCTTAGATGATAAAGGTTTATTGCCGTTTCAGTTGCCAGAACCAGTAATTATTTTGTCACTTGTAGCCTGCGGTTTGGCTCTGGCAAGTGCGACTTGTGCGAGTGTATTTTCTGAAACTTCGGCAAAGAAATCTTCTGACTGGCGACGGTCAGTTGGTTTGTTAGTTCCTGTTGCGATGTCGGTAGCGATCTTGCCGACTCTTCTAGGCGTGGTTGACGGGCGATGGCACCAACCAGATGTAACTGTGTCGCAACTTTTTGCGCAGATGCCTGATAATCCTGCAGACGGAAACTACCGAACGTTATTTGTTGGTGATAACGAATTGCTTCCAATATCGACAAATGCAGTTACGAACAAAGTCTCATACGGAGTTTCTGATGACGGACCGGTAAATATAATTTCGCATTGGGCGCCACAACGCACAGCGATGAACGCACTTGCAGATCATGCTTTAACCGCTCTAATTAATCGACAAACTGTTCGGATTGGACGTTTGATGTCTCCACTGGCAATTCGATATATCGTTGTGCCGATTGGTGATCAGCCGAGTCAGTCATCACGCTTGTTAATTGATTCACTCTCTAATCAAATTGATTTGCGCCGTTTGTACTTCGCTAAAGACCTAGTGATTTTTGAGAACTCGGCCTGGTTACCGATAGTTAGTTTGCTCGATGAAGAATCGGCAGTAGCGAGTGAAAAAGTTAGTGAATCAGCGCTGATCGTTCGCGAACTACGCTCAATGCGCCCTTTATTTATTGATGATCAGAGCGTCTCAAATAAAACTGTGTCTGATTCATTTGACGGCGGAACAGTGCACCTTGCGGTGCCATTTAATAAAAATTGGCAACTCACCGTTGATAGCGCGCGGCTTAAACCTCGAGTTGCTTTTGGTGCATCGACAGCGTTTGATGCTCCAATTAAGGGTGTAGCAAAGTTGAGTTTTCGAACCTCAAAATTTCGAGATCTCTATTTATTAGTGCAAGCCTTGATTTGGTTTGGTTTATTGATTCTAGCTGCAAATTTTTCTCGGTTTCGCCGTCAAGTGCGTGCTGTAACGGGTGAAAGTGTCAGATTAGTTGCTGACGATTCACAAAAAATAATAAAACTCGATCGATTCTCGAAATGAATACCACAAACGTATTAGGGAAAATTCGAAAACCATTAGTTATTTTATTGCTTATGGCGAGCGTCGTCGGAACGATTTTTGTTGGCAAGGTTTATTCGCCTGAAACCGTGAGCATGCCCATCGTCGAATTAGATTCAAAATTCTTGATGCCAAGCGTTGTTGGTGATTCTCTATCCTCGACTTGGTTTTGTCCAGGTGTGCCAGCCCGCGATGCAAAAGTAAAAAGCGAAATTGTTGTAGCCAACCCAACCCAAACGCCAATAACAGGAACAATTACTTTACTTTCAAGTGAAGAGCCAGCAACTTCTTCGACATTGATCGTCGCTCCCTTCTCTCGTGGGGTTTTTGACGCAACTGGTGGGCATAAGAGTCAGTTCATCAGTGCGATCATTGAACTTGATAGTGGGCAAGCCAGCGTTGAGCAGCGAATTATCCACCTTGCTGGCGACTCGGTTGCATTGTGCGCCAATGAAACTTCGGATCGTTGGTTTTTTGCTGATGGTTTCACTGGGGCAGAAAGCGAATTTGATATTTTGCTCACAAATCCGTTTCCTGACTCGACCGTTGTCGACTTGAGTTTTGTTACAACAGACGGAAAGCGCCAACCAGCGCTTCTTAAGGGCATTGTCTTGCGAGGACAAAGTGTTACCGGAATCTCGATGGGTGAACAAGGTGCGCGAAATGAATCAGTGTTGGCTGTAAGTGTGCGCGCAACTTCAGGTCGTTTCGTCGCAGGAAAATTGCAACACTTTTTAGGGCGTGGTCGGCTTGGCTTCACCTCTGCGCTAGGTGCACCGACCACAAGTGGCCAGTGGTGGTTTGCTTCTGGAGAAAAAGGCGCCGGAGTAGACGAAAACTTAGTTGTGTTTAATCCCACCGAGATTGATCAATCGGTAAGCATTGCATTTTTGACAGGCTCTGCTGAAGCGCTTTTGCGTGAGCCACTGATCTTGACTGTGCCTGCCGGGCGAGTGACGACTCTGTCAACTTCTAGTTTGCCTGCGATTGCCAACGGTCGTTATGGCATTCTCGTCTCAAGCGTTACTGGCGACTTCATTAGTTCAAATGACGACATGGCCACCGAATTTGTCGTGGTCGAACAAGTAGTTAGTCGTACTCGTGAAAACAAAACGGGTACATCAGTAATTTTAGGTGCACCTTCGGGTTCGCCTTCACTCGTCTGGACATCGCCGAGCGGCTTGACGGTAGGCGAAGTTGGTTCGATAGTTGTCGCAAATACGACTTCCCTCGACACAACAGTTCGGGTTTCTACTATCGGTCCTGCAGGTGCGGCTCCGATTGTCGGGCTTGAGCAAGTTGTGCTCAAAGCAGCATCTGTGATTTCAATTGAGATTCCGCCATCTATTGCTCAGTTGCAAATTTTGATTGAATCCGAAACCGAAGTAATTGTTCAACGCGAGTTCTCGCGCGGACATCAGCTTTATGGATTAAGTGGAGTTCTTGCGTTGCCTTATCGTTCGCAACAAGTTGTAAATAGTAAATAATGCAAAAAATCATTGCTTCGGTAATTCTGGTATTTGCAGCATCACTCAGTTTCTTTTTCCGTAGGCGCAAACCAGATGCTCCGTCGCAAACTTCTCACACTGTGCCGCAACAACTTAGTCGAGACGATTTTTTCTCCATAGAAAAACCGTGGTTACTTGCCGTGTTTACTTCATCAACATGTGATGCATGTCAAGATGTTGCAACTAAAGCAAAAGTTCTCGCCAGTCAAGATGTCGCAGTTCAAATTATTGACTTTCAAGAAATGTCAGATTTGCACGTGCGTTATTCAATTGATGCAGTACCGACAACGGTTATCGCCGATAATCGCGGAGTGGTGCAATATGGGGTACTCGGGCCGGTAACTGCAACAGATTTATGGGCAGCGATGGCTCGTTGTCGTGACCCGAAAAGTTCAACAGAACTTTGCTAACTAATTAAAAACAGTTGTTAATCTAGTTCTGTTCTGGTTTTTCGCTTGACTTGATTGCTCCTGGTGATGGCTCAACGATTTGTGGTCTACCCAAGCCCTGCTGCACGAGTTTTGCAACTGCTGCTCCGTCTATTGTCTCTTGTTCAAGCAGTGCTTGTGCAACAAGGTCTAATCCAGAACGGTTTTTTTCAATGAGTACTCTCGCCCGACTTTCTTGTTCGCGCAGAATCAGACCGATTTCAGAATCAATCATTCGTGCAGTCTCGTCTGAGTACTCGCGACCGCTAGTCATCAGATCTTCACCAAGAAACACTTGTTGCTGACCACTCCAGGCCATTGGACCAACCGCATCGCTCATTCCCCATTCGCGCACCATGCGTCGCGCAATTGAAGTTGCTTGTTCAAGATCGTTGGCGGCCCCGCTATTGAGATGGCCAAACACGATCATCTCGGCAACTCGACCTCCCATTGCTTTGCAGATCATGTCTCGAAAGTATTCACGCGAATAAGTGTGACGTTCTTCCGGCAGTGTCCATGTGATTCCGAGAGCCATTCCACGCGGCAAGATAGTTACTTTATGTAGTGGATCACTATTTGGCAAAACAGTAGCCAATACGGCATGCCCGCCTTCGTGATATGCAGTCGCACGCTTTTCTTCGGCATTGAGAATCAGACTCTCTCGGCGTGCTCCCATGATCACACGATCACGAGCATTTTCGAAATCGATATGCTCGATTATTTTTGAACCTCGGCGCACAGCAAGCAGCGCGGCTTCATTGATTAGGTTTGCAAGATCTGCGCCACTCATGCCGGGTGTTGCCTTGGCCATCGTTTCTAGAACGACGTCAGAACCCATCCGCTTTCCTTTTGAATGAACATTGAGAATCGCTAAACGCTCTTCGTATTCTGGCAATGGCATTGTTACTTGGCGATCAAATCGACCAGGGCGAAGTAGTGCCGCATCTAAAATGTCAGGACGGTTAGTTGCCGCCATCACGATTACGCCTTCGGTTGTTTCAAAACCATCCATCTCGGCAAGCAACTGATTAAGTGTTTGCTCTCGCTCGTCATGACCGCCACCCAGACCTGCGCCACGCTTGCGACCGATTGAATCGATCTCGTCAACGAAAATAATTGCTCGCCCCATTTTGCGCGCCTGCTGAAAAAGGTCGCGCACGCGGCTTGCGCCAACGCCAACGAACATCTCCATGAAGTCTGAACCAGTGACAGACAAAAAGCCAACACCGGCTTCGCCAGCAACTGCTCGGGCAAACAGAGTTTTACCGGTGCCTGGAGGGCCAACTAATAGCACGCCCTTTGGTACACGTGCGCCGATTTCTTTGAAACTTTCGGGCATCTTTAAGAAATCTACGACTTCTTTAATTTCTTGCTTCACACCGTCGTACCCAGCGACGTCAGCAAAAGTTGTCGCTGGTTTGTCTGCGTTGTAATTTTTTGCGCGACTGCGACCAATTGACATGATGCTGCCCGCTTGACCCATTGCGCGTCGTTGCATCCAAAAGAAAAAGCCCATTATTAGGATGAATGGCAGTAACAGCGGAATCAAATTCGTGAAAAAGTTGCCCTGGGGAGTTGAATAGTCGTAATCAACACCCTTTTCTTTTAACAAAGTTTCGTCGCTGGCCGAAAGGGCGACTGCACCAGTCGTCGTGAATTCGCCTCCGCCTTTAAGCTTTCCACTGATCACGTTTGAAAGGTTGTTGATCTCAATACTTGAGACTTGGTTTTCTTTAACTCGATCTAAGAACTCGGTATAACTGAGTTTGGCTGCTTGCGAAGCTGGCCAAATTCGAGGACCTGCAATAAGTAGAACAACAACGGCGACTATCGCCCACGTCGCCCAGCGCGGCATACCTGGCTTCTCGCCGTCTTTTTTTGGGCCAGTCGAATTTGGTACTTTGTTGTTCGAATTTTTGCTAGAGCCAAAGCCGACGAACGAACCAAATTTGTTTTTAGATTTTTTCTGCGACGGATTTGGACGCTTTGAAGAAGATGGCTTTGCTGGAGGTGGCGGCGGGGGAAGTTTGGTCACGGATTTAATGATACGACCAGCCTGTATCACCGAGCACAGCCAAGTCACTATTAGACAGTTAGTTTCGCGTTGTGTTTCGTGGTGTGTTTCGCAGTGTGTCAGAAAACTCGCTGTCGCAAGGTAATCCACCGTGACTGCACGTCAATGAATTACCGTATAGATATATGGCTCGACGATGTTCTCGATCTACTTGTAACGAAGTCGCCACAATTACATTGACTTATCAATACAGTCGTGCCTTGATTTGGGTTGATGATTTGACAGAAGATCGTGACCCGCATGCTTACGACCTGTGTGAACGGCACGGAGCACGACTGAGCGCACCATCTGGTTGGCGTCTTGAAGATCGTCGAAGTCGCTTTCAAGTTGCTACACCAAATCGCCTAGCGGGATGAGCCAGTCTCCATGGGCTCCGCCCTATGGGCAAGAGCCGATGAGTGGGCAAAATCAACAAGATCAGATTGATCAACAAAGTCAACTAGTTACAAAAAAATTCTCGGTCCGCGCAATTCTTGGCATTTGGACCGCAAGTTATGCGATTGCAATTCTTCTGACAACACTTGCTTTAGTATCGTCTGGCAACCTTGCTAACGAAGTTGGTGAGAAAATTGCTGAACCGAAATGGTTCCTCGGTGTGTCTGCGGTTTTGTTATGGGGGCCGTTCATTTTGGGTTTGAGCATTGCTTCGCGACGCATTGGTAGTGGCAATTTTGTCAAAGATTATTTTTTGAGTTTTCGATTAGTTGATCTACTCGGCATTCCGATAGGTGTATTAAGTCAAGTGTTTCTCGTCGGAATAGTGACCTGGCCATTTCATGTTTTGTTTCCAGAAAAATTTGATCCGAAAAATATTGAGAAGCGGGCTCGTGATCTTTTTGACAATGCTCATGGCATCTGGCTGGTTGTACTTGTGGTTGTCGTTGTGGTCGGTGCACCGATCGTCGAAGAATTGGTTTATCGTGGATTAATTCAGGGACACTTGCGTGGGTCAATCAATGAAATCGCAGCGCTATTCGTAACTGCAGTTTGGTTTGCTGGTATCCATTTGCAAATTGTTGAGTTTCCTGGATTATTTGCATTTGCAATTGTGCTCGGCAGTTGTTTTCATTTTACAAAACGGCTGGGGATGTCAGTTGCTGCGCACATCGCTTTTAATGCAACAGGGTTAATTCTCGTCGCATTGCTTTAAAAACTAGTGCTTTAAATAAATAGTAGAGTTTTTAAGTAATGAAAATTAAAAGCATCACTAGCTGGAGCCCGCAGCAAGTTATTTCTGCACTAATCGTCGTCGGTTCGACTTTGATGCTGTTCTTGACATTGCAGCCAGAATTAATTTTCGCAAACAATACACCAACAGGTGGTGACATGGGTGCCCATGTCTATGGACCCGCATTTTTGCGAGATTTCATGTTGCCGCACTTTCGTCTAAATGGATGGAGCAACGATTGGTATGCGGGCTTTCCGATGTATCGGTTCTACATGTTGATCCCGGCTTTATTGGTATTGGTCGTTGATTTGATCGCACCGTATGGCATTGCTCTGAAAATGATTGCGGTAATCGGCATTTTGACTTTGCCTGTCTGTACATGGCTATTCGGAAAGTTTTCGCGGTTGCTATTTCCAATCCCGGAGATTCTGACACTGGCTTCGGTCGTTTTTTTATATGACGAAAGTTTTACGATCTATGGCGGAAACATTGCGTCAACTATGGCTGGCGAATTTTCTTTCTCGATAGCGCTATCACTCGCGGTACTGACATTTGGATTATTTATTCGATCGATGAACGAAGGTCGTGGTCACATGATCACGGCTTGCATGCTCGCGCTAAGCGCTCTATCTCACGGAATCGTTTTGCTGTTTGTTTTTGGTGGCGTCGCACTGATTGCAATTTTGTGGCGGGTTCTAAATAGTGGTCGACGAATTTTGAATTCGGCAAGCTTAATTATTGGTACGGCTATTTTGTTGTCTGCTTTTTGGGTTGTCCCATTTCTGACGAGTCATGCGTTTATGACAGATATGAAATACGAACCTCGTCCGAGTGGCACTGCCGACTCGTTTTGGAAGATGTTTTTTCCATTGCCGCTTTACTGGAATATTTTCATCACATTGTTTGCAGTCGTCGGATTCGTCGCTTGCATATTGCGACGCAATCGAGTTGGTATCTGGATGGGTGTTTATTGCACAGTCCTTGTAGTTGGCGTTTTTATAAGTCGTGGCGGTCTACCGATAATCGGAATGCTATGGAACCCAAGACTGTTGCCGTTTCTTTTTTTGCTTCGCTACATGCTGATGATGATCGGACTGTATGAACTAATTGTTGGTCTATGGCGTGTATTTGGGTTACTGCAGGTTGCAAAAAATGCTCTGGCTAAAGAAAGTTACGAATCAGTGATGCCAGTTGTCTCGCTACGAAATATTGCTCAGTTCAATATGTGGTGGGCAACCGCAATGGCGATATTAGTAGTCGGTGTAATTGGCTTTAGATTTCAAGAACTTCCGTTCGGAAAAATTGTTGCAGATTCTGCTGGGGCAGTGCAATACAAGTGGGGACCGATATCGACTAATGCGTCAAACGATGGTTTTGTCGACGGCTGGGCACGATGGAACTTCACTGGCTACGAAGGCAAGACCGCCTACGCCGAGTACCACGATCTTGTTGAAACGATGAAGTCACTAGGCAACGACACTGCGCACGGTTGTGGTCGTGCACTTTGGGAGAGCAGTGGAGAACTAAATAAATATGGCACGACGATGTCGTTGATGTTGTTGCCACATTGGACAAAAGGTTGTATCGGCTCGATGGAAGGTTTGAATTTTGAAGCATCGGGGACGACCCCGTATCACTTCATTACTTCGGCAGCGATGTCAAAACAAAGCAGTAACCCAGTTCGTGAGTTGCGATACGACAATAATGACGCTGGTCTTGGTGTTCGATATATGCAAGAACTTGGAGTCAAATATTTTTTGGCATTTACAAAAGAAGCGATAGCTCAAGCCAACCTGCAAGCTGCACTTGTTGAAGTGAAACGAAGTGGCCCGTGGGTGATTTATCAAGTTGGCAATAGCGAGTTAGTTGTGCCACTCAAAGTTCAACCAGTGATCGTCAATAGTAGAGCTGGTGATGTAAAAGAACGTTGGTTAGAAATTGGTACAAGTTGGTTTCAGCATCCTGAAGATTGGTCAGCGGTGCCAGTCGAAAAAGGATTAGATACTTGGCAACGAGTTGATGTGGCTATTGATCTGAGTCGCCGTGACGGCGCACCGGGTGTATCAAGTCGGCGAGTTGATATTGTCACTCCGACTCAAGCAATAGATATAGTCGAAACAAAACCAACAAAAGTTACAAAAATTGTGCTTGAAGATTCGGCGATTTCATTTAGCGTTGACCAGATCGGTCAACCAATTCTTGTGCGGATGAGTTACTTTCCGAATTGGAAAGTTTCTGGCGCGCAAGGCCCATTTCGTGTTGCGCCCAACATGATGGTGGTAGTGCCAACGCAGAAAGATGTTCGTTTATATTATGGCTACACGAAGTTAGATATTTTTGCCTACTTATTAACAGCAATAGGACTCGCAGTTTTATTCATGCGATGGCGTCGTCGATTTAACACACGAATTATTGAGGCTGAAATCAACTAGCATTGCGAGGCGTGCCAAACTTAGAAGCAATCGTCAAGGCCTATGACATCAGGGGTACAGTGCCCGACCAACTTGATGCAACTTTGACTCACGCTCTCGGCGTGGCGTTCGCAAAATTCTCTGAAGCGAAGATAATCGTCGTCGCACACGACATGCGCCCGAGTGGCCCAGATCTTGTTGAAGCATTTCAAAGAGGGTTAACCGAGCAAGGCGTTGATGTAATCAATCTTGGTCTGGCAAGTACTGACTTGCTGTATTTCGCCTCAGGAAAACTCGGTACACCTGGCGCGATGTTTACCGCCTCACATAATCCTGCGCAATATAACGGCATCAAGTGTTGCCTTTCAGGTGCGAGATCTATTGGTATTGATAATGGTCTGCGCGAGATGAAAGTGATCGCTCAAGATGTATTAGACGGCAAAGGGCCAGCAAGTGCAAAAAAACTCGGTGAAGTGACCCATAAAAATATGCTTGCAGAATTCGTTGATCATGTCGTGAGTTTTATCGACACGAGTTCACTACGAAAATTAAAAATTGTCGCAGATACCGCCAATGGAATGGGTGGTCTTGTTGCCCCGGCGGTATTTGATCGCCTCAGCGAATTTGAACTCGAGGTGATGTATGGCGAACTTGACGGCACATTTCCGAATCATCCTGCCGACCCAATCCAGCCTGCTAACCAGCGCGACCTTCAGGCGAGGGTGATCTCAGGAAAGTTTGATGTGGGTTTGGCATTTGACGGCGATGCCGACCGTGTTTTTTTGGTCGATGAATTGGGCAGAAGCGTTTCGGGTAGCACGACAACAGCGTTGCTGGCATCGGTTTTTTTACGTGAAAACCCAAATGTAACAATTTTGTACAACTTGATTTGTTCGCGAATCGTGCCCGAGACGATTACCGCGATGGGCGGCAAACCGATTCGCACCAAAAATGGTCACAGTTATATGAAGCAAGTGATGGCGCAAACGGGCGCAGTTTTTGCGGGTGAGCATTCAGGTCATTATTACTTTGCTGATAACTATCGAGCCGACAGCGGTCTGATTGCGACAATGGTCGTACTTGGCGAAATGGGTCGAACAGGTAAGACGCTTTCAGAGTTGCGAGCGCCATTCGAGAAGTACGCGGGTAGCGGTGAAATCAATACGCAAGTCAAAGATATTTCGGTAGTTATAGAACGCGTGGCTAAGCAGTTCGCGTCTTATCCACAAGATCATCTCGATGGGCTGACGGTTGATTGTGGATCGTGGTGGTTTAACGTTCGGCCTTCAAACACGGAGCCGTTATTGCGATTGAATCTTGAGGCTGCGACACGTGAAGAGTGTGACGAGCATGTCGCCGAGTTATTGATGTTGATCACGGCATAAGTGCCGTAAGTGTTATCGTCTTAGCCGTGAGTATCAGTGAATTTTCGTTGAACCCTCGGTTGCTTGAGATTTTGGCATGCCCAAAAGATAAGGGAAGTTTGATCTATTACGAGGATGAACAGTTTCTCTACAATCCTCGTTTGCAGATGCGTTACGAAATCCATAATGGCATTCCAGTGATGCTGATTGATCAAGCAAAGACAGTGAATCAACTTGAACATGAGCGGCTTGCCGACAAGGCTAAGCAACTTGGTCTTAAGCCAACTTTTTAATCAATACAAATTAAAAACAACAATAACTAACTACAAAATAAAACAAAATAAAATAAAATAAAACAAAATAAACTGGAGTAAAAATGTCATCGTCAAGTTTTGCTGAACGAAAAGATTACCGCGTTGCCGATCTATCAATGGCACCGTTTGGTCGAAAAGAAATTCATCTCGCTGAGCATGAGATGCCTGGCTTGCGTGCATTGCGTAAAGAGTTCGGTGTGTCAAAGCCACTCAAGGGTGCGCGCATTTCTGGCTCGTTGCATATGACGATTCAAACTGCTGTTTTGATCGAAACGCTTGTTCATCTCGGTGCAGAAGTGCGTTGGGCAAGTTGCAATATTTTCTCGACACAAGATCATGCAGCTGCGGCAGTTGTAGTTGGCCCAAATGGAACCGCAGAAAACCCGCAGGGCGTTCCGGTGTACGCATGGAAGGGTGAGACCCTTGAAGAATATTGGTGGGCGACTGATCAGATGATGACATGGCCCGACGGCGATGGTCCGAACATGATTCTTGATGATGGTGGTGATGCAACGATGCTGTTGCACAAGGGTGTTGAATACGAAAAAGCTGGTGCGGTTCCTGATCCAACGACGGCATCTAATCCTGAACTCGCAATCGTTCTTGGATTGTTGCAACGTGGTTTAAAAACCAGCCCATCGCGTTGGACGAAGATGTCGAAACTCATTAAAGGCGTCACCGAAGAAACAACAACCGGTGTCAAACGTCTTTACAAAATGGCTCAAGATAATGAACTTTTGTTTCCGGCGATCAATGTCAATGACAGCGTCACGAAAAGTAAGTTTGACAATCTTTATGGTTGCCGACACTCATTGATTGATGCACTTAATCGAGCGACCGATGTGATGATCGCCGGCAAGATGGCTGTTGTTTGTGGATACGGCGACGTCGGCAAGGGATGTGCGCAAAGCCTTCGTGGTCAAGGTGCACGAGTTGTAGTAACCGAGATTGATCCGATTAACGCATTACAGGCGGCGATGGAGGGTTACATAGTTAACACTCTTGAAAATGTTGTTGGTGTTGCCGATATTTTTGTGACAGCAACCGGCAACGAAGCGATCGTTACCGCACAGCACATGGCAAAAATGAAGCACAATGCAATTGTTTGCAACATTGGTCACTTCGATAACGAAATTGATATGGCGGGTTTGTCACGCAGTGGCGCAACTCGCGACGAGCTAAAGGCTGGCACAGATCTTTGGACATTTACTGATGGACACGCTGTGATTGTTCTTGCCGAAGGACGACTTGTAAACCTTGGGTGTGCAACTGGACACCCGAGTTTTGTGATGAGTTGCTCGTTTACAAATCAAGTTATTGCACAGATTGAGTTGTTTAACAACACTAAAAATTATCCACTTGGTGTTTATGTGTTGCCAAAACATCTCGACGAGAAAGTTGCCGCGTTGCATTTAGATGCACTTGGTGCAATTTTGACAAAACTTTCAGACGAGCAGTCAGAATACTTGGGTATTGAGCCAAGTGGCCC
>ERZ889217.398-NODE-398-length-27150-cov-18.411220_pt1 | contig 27150 bp, 27 predicted proteins | sample MGYA00521098_ERZ889217 | MGnify/ENA primary metagenome ERZ889217 (study PRJEB32303, sample SAMEA104408613) | aquatic metagenome | biome: Brackish water; feature: Pelagic; material: water | place: Baltic Sea | collected 2014-06-10T22:04:00 | depth 2,362 m ... | reverse complement strand
GGGCGAATTGGCCGCAACCTTGACCCTGGCCCTCAACCCGGCCCTGACCAAGGCCCAGCTCAATCGACTGGCCAGCCTGGCCCCCAACGGCGACATCCAAGCCGCCACTGGCCAGCTGCCGGCCTTGATCGCAACCCTGGAGCAGGCCCCCAATCTCTCGGCCCTGTTTGTTGCCAACGACCGCGGCGAGCTGTTGCTGGTGTCCAGGAGTTCTGCGGTAGCGCCGAACCAAGTAATGCCAGCTGGAGCCGCCTGGACCGTGGTGAGCCTCAGCCAGCAAGCCGGACGCCCCCAGGCCCGGCAGTGGCTTCTGGGCCGCGACCAACGGCCCCTAGCCGCCCCCCAGCTCAAGCCCCTACTGCCGGCGGGCTTTAATCCACGCCTGAGGCCCTGGTACCAATTGGCTCGTCATGGGGGTCAGTTGGTGCTGGCCCCGGTCAGCCGCCTGGCCCTGGGGGGACGGCTCGGCCTGACCCTTTCCCAACCGATCGCCCAAGGACAAGCGGTGGTGGGTGCCGCCATCGATCCGGGCAACCTGGCTGCCGCCCTGGCCCGCCACCGGCTACCGGCTGCCTCGGAGCTCGCCATTGTTGATCGCCAGGGTCTGCTGCTGGTCACTAGCCCCAACCTCGCCAGCGCTGCCCTGGCTTCCCAGGGTCTTCCCAAGCTGAGTCAATTGGCCAACCCTGCCCTGGCCCAGTTGGCCGCTGACCTACCCAAAGAAGTCGGCCAAGGGTTTCACCAGGGACGTTTTGGGGGTCAAGACTGGTATCAGAAGGTGGTGCCACTGCCAACGCCCCTGGCGAACCAATCCCTCTATCTGGCCGTGGCCGTGCCCGAGGCCGCACTGATGGCCGATGCCCGTCAACGGCGCTGGCAAATCTTCTTGGCCACCTTTTTGTTGGTGGTCGTCACCATTTGGCTCTTGGTGATGCTGGCCGGGCGCCTAGCGCGGGACCTCAAACACCTCGCCGAGGAGGCGACCGCCATGCGCAACTTCCAATTCGGCACGGGTCCCCGGCTGCACTCCCTAGTGCGGGAAGTGGACGACCTGTCCCTGACCCTCGATGACATGGACCGCACGATTGGCCATTTCCTCAAGATTTCGGCGTCCTTGGGAGCTGAACAGGATGTGGATACCCTGCTGGCCAGGCTGCTGACGGAATCGATCGGGGCCTCGGCCGCCAGCGCCGGAGCCCTCTATTTGGCCCCAGCCCCAACCCTTTCCCAGAACAGGAACAAGCAGCCCATACCCAGCGCAAGCCAGGCAGATGGCCATGGCCATGACCAACGCGATAGCGCCGGCCTGTTTAAGGCGGCCCTTGCGATGGTGGGCGCCAAACCCACCGATCCCCAGGCCCTGCCGCCCTTGACCGAAGCGGAGCTGGCCTCGATGTTGCACGTGCAACGCTGCGACCGGCTCGTGGGTGCCCTGGGCCCTGGGGCCCAGGCCTGCATGCCGCTGCCCCTACACCAACGGGATGGCTCGATGTTGGGGGCGTTGGTGCTCTGGTTCGATGAAAGGCCCGATGCCAACCAGATTGCCTTCAGCCGGGCCCTATCGGGCAGTGCGGCGGTAGCCCTGGAAACCCGCCAGCTCATTGCGGAGCAAAAGCGCCTGTTTGAGGCCTTCATCCAGGTGATCGCCGATGCCATTGATGCCAAGAGCGCTTACACCGGTGGCCACTGCGCCCGGGTGCCGGAGATCGCCAAATTGCTAGCCGCCGCCGCCTGTGAGTCTGAAGAAGGCCCCTTTGCCAGCTACCAACTCAATGCAGAGCAATGGGAGGCCCTGCATGTGGCCGCCTGGCTCCACGATTGCGGCAAGGTCACAACTCCGGACCATGTGGTGGATAAGGCCACCAAATTGGAAACGGTGCAGGACCGGATCCATGAGATCCGCATGCGCTTCGAGTTGCTGAAAAGCGAGGCGGAAACCGAGCATTGGCGGCGGATCGCCAGCGGCGCAGAGCCAGAGGCCAGCCAGCAGACCCTCCAGGCGAGCTGGCGCAATCTCGATGACGATTTCGCATTCGTGGCCGCCTGCAACTTGGGCGGCGAACGGATGGCACCGGAGCGGATCGAGCGGCTCCAGGCCATCGCCACCCGCACCTGGCGCCGCAGCCTCGATGACCGGCTGGGGGTGGGGCCCGAGGAACTCCGGCGCCGCCAACGGCAGCCGGCGCCTGCCTTACCGGTGCGGGAACCGTTGCTGGCCGACCGCCCTGACCAATTGATCGAGCGGCCAGAACGGGATCGGATCCCCGCAGACAACCCCTGGGGCTTCCAAATGGAGGTGCCGATGTACCTCTACAACCGGGGCGAACTCCACAACCTCACGGTCGAGCGGGGCACCCTCAGCCCAGAAGATCGCTTCAAGATCAACGAGCACATGGTCCAAACGATCCGGATGCTCTCGGCCCTGCCCTTTCCGCGCCACCTGGCGGCGGTGCCCGAGATCGCCGGCGCCCACCACGAAACCCTCGATGGCCGCGGCTACCCCCGTCGCCTGCGCGGCGAGCAGATGGGGGTGCTGGCCCGGGTGATGGCCATCGCCGACATTTTTGAGGCCCTCACCGCCGCCGACCGTCCCTACAAGCGCGGCCTCAAGCTCTCCGAAGCCCTGACAATCATGGCCCGCATGGTCCAAGAGCGGCACATCGATGCTGATTTGTTCGACCTGTTCCTGACCTCCGAGGTGTATCTGAGCTACGCCCAACACCAGATGGACCCGGCCCAGGTCGATGGTGTCGACCAAGAAGCGCTCCTGGCCATCGCCCATGCCGCCGCCGCCTGAGCGGGCAGGCTGACCCCATAGGCTCGGGCCCAAAGCTGTGCGCCCCTTCGCATGACCAGCGCCCCAAGCGAGTCGCCCTTGCCCGCTTCCCAGCCAGGGTCGCCCCCCAGTCCAGCAGCTGCGGCGCCGATTCCGGTGGTAGTAGCTGGTGCCCTAGGCCGCATGGGCGCCGAGGTGATCAAGGCCGTGCTGGCCGCAGCGGACACGACCCTGGTGGCGGCCATCGACACCACCCCCGGCAAGGAGGGCCTGGATGTGGGCCTGGAGCTTGGTCTGGGGGAGCTGGAGGTGGCGATCACGGCGGACTTTGAGGGGGCCCTCTGCGCCAGCAGCCAGGCGGTGCGCCAGGCCGGCCCGGGCGCCGGGGCCGTACTGGTGGATTTCACCCATCCCAGCGTCGTTTACGAGCACACCCGCGCCGCCATCGCCTACGGGGTGCACCCGGTGATTGGCACCACGGGACTGGCCCCCCAGCAACTGCGCGACCTAGCCCTGTTTGCGGAGAAGGCCTCCATGGGGGGGGCCGTGATTCCCAATTTCTCCGTGGGCATGGTGTTGCTGCAACAGGCCGCCGCCGCGGCAGCCCGCTTCTATGACTTCGCCGAACTGACCGAGCTGCACCACAACCGCAAGGCCGATGCCCCCAGCGGCACCTGCATCAAAACCGCCGAATTAATCGAAGAGCTGGGCAAGGACTTCAACGCCCTGCAGGTGGAGGAACACGAAACCCTGGCGGGCTGCCGTGGCGGCCAGCGCCCCAGCGGTTTAAGGCTCCACTCGATCCGCCTGCCGGGCCTGGTGGCCCACCAGGAGGTGATGTTTGGCTCCGATGGGGAGACTTACACCTTGCGACACGACACGATCGAACGCTCCGCCTACATGCCCGGGGTCTTGCTAACCGTGCGGCGGGTGCGCCAGCTCTGCGGTCTGGTCTACGGGCTGGAGCGTTTGCTGTGATTGGGTCCAGCATGGAGGCGTGAGAGAAGGGCCATGCTGCTTCCCCTAAAAGACGGCGAACTGCAGCGCCTGATTCCGGCGATTGCCACCGGACCCCAGTTCAACGCCAGCAGCGGATCCCCCCAGCAGGTGCTGCAGCGGGTGCTGATTGCCGTTATCGGCGGTGTGCTGGCACTCCTGGTCAGCCAGAGCCAGTTCTCCACCCAGTGGGGTGGGGTGTTCATGGTGGTGGGCTTTGTCTTTTTCTTCTACCTGCTCTGGGGACCGATCCTGGCGGCAGGGCAACGCAACAACGTCCTGCGGCGCTATCCGGCAGCGGCGATCTTTGAAGGCCGCATCGCCGACCTCTTCACCCGAGAGCGGCTGGAGGGGCGCCAGGAGCAGACCGACCAGAGTGGTCGCCTGGAGCTGGTGGAAAACCGCCGCACCTGGCTCTGCCTGGAACTGGAGGATCAGGACGGCTACCTGGGCCAGATTCGCTTCCCCTACGACAAGAAGCACAAGCCGATCCGGCCGGGCATGGTGATTCGCTGCCTGGTGCTGAGTGAGCGCAAAGACTTTTCCCGCATTAGTGCCCTCAGCGATGGCTGGATTCCCCAGCTGAAACTCTGGGTGGGTGACTACCCCTACCTGCTGCGGCCCGCCTTTGAGGAGCTCTGCCTCAGGCGCCTGCGCTGAGGCTGGGCCCAACCAGCCCGAACCCCCAGGCCAAAACGGGGGCCCTCGGTTTCAGTCTCGTGACATTGGCGAAACATTGCGTTACAATTCGCCCATACCCCAGCGAGTTGCCCCATGGCCCAAGCCCCTTCCTCCCCCGCCGTCATCCGCGGCGCCACCGTGACCACCGAGGACGGCGGACGCCTGAACGCCTTCGCGACCGAGCCCCGCATGGAAGTGGTGAGTGTCGAAAGCAGCTGGGGCTTCCACGAGCGTGCCGAAGTGCTGAACGGCCGCATGGCCATGCTGGGCTTCATCGCCCTGCTGGCCACCGAATATGCCTTGGGCGGTGAATCCTTCACCCGCGGCCTGCTCGGCATCGGCTGAGCCTGACCATGGCAGTGGGGGCTCCAGCACCTCAGCCCCCACTCCCTACCAGTAACAGCCTTCGTCAAGCACCTAGGTCCTTGCTCCTGTCGTCAGTTCAGACGGTGGCAATGATCCCAACCGCGGTGCCTCCCTGGCCCGCGGTTTTTGTTTGACCATGCTTGGCTCCGCTAGGCGCCTGCAGCGATTCAGCCCCTTTCCCACCGGCGATTGCATCGCCCCACCCCCAATACCAAGCCAGTGCCGATGAGCCAAGCGCACGTGCATGGGGCCGGTCCCACCGGTTGCCTGGCGGCCCTTGCCCTGGCCCAGGTGGGCTGGCACGTGCACCTCTATGACCCTTTGGATGCCCCCGCGCTCCTGGGGCGCCAACGGGCCTACGCCCTCACCCACTCCAGTGCCTCCTTCCTGGATCGCCTGGGCCTTTGGCAGGCCCTGGAGCCCCGGCTGGTGCCATTTACCAGCCTGGAACTCTGGGACCAGGGCACGGGCCGCCAGTGCCACTTCAGTACCGCCGACCTGGGCCAGGGAAGGTGCAGGAGCAAAGGCAGGGGCAGGGCAGGCACCGGAGATCCTGACCGCGCTGCAGCAGCTCCCACGGCGGGGCCAGGATCCGCACGGGCAGGCGAAGCCGTGGGCTGGATCAGCCAGCACGGCCCGTTGATGACGCTGTTGTTGGAGCAGCTCCAGGCCAGCGCGCACGTCTCTCTCCATTTGGGCCGCTCGGCCTCCGCTCCCGAGGGCGCTGCAGCGGCTCCTGGGGATCTGGTGGTTGCAGCAGAGGGCAGCCAGTCCCCAAGTCGCCAGGCCGCTGGCCTGGGCTGGCTCGAGCGCCGGTACGACCAGGCCTGCTTAACAGTCCAGGTGCGCCTCAGGGGATCCCGGGCCAACCAGGCCTGGGAGCTGCTGCGCCCCGAAGGACCCTTTGCGGTATTACCCCTGGGCGGCGATGCCTTCCAGCTCGTCTGGAGTGCGTCAGCGCGACGGCTTCGCCAGCTGGAGAGTCTCGATGGCGCCGCCTTCCTTGACCAGCTAGCCGGCGCCCTCCCCGACCAGTTGCAACCGGAAGCCCTGCTGGACCAGCCACGGGCCTATCCGGTGGCCCTTGGCCTGGCCTGGCCCCTGGCCAAGGGCGCCTTGGTGCTGGTAGGGGACAGTGCCCACCGCTGCCATCCCGTCGGTGGCCAGGGCCTCAACCTGGGTTGGCGCGATGTGGCCTGCCTGCAGCAGTTAGCCGGCCGGGTTACGGCCGGGCGCCTGGCCCCAGGGCGGCTGGCGGCGGCCTACCGCTGGCGCCGTTGGCCCGACCTCGCCGCCACCTTGCTGGCTACCCACCTGCTGGTGGGGCTATTTTCCAACCGCTCGCGACTGCTCTTACCCCTGCGCCGCCTGGCCCTAGACCTGCTGAATGGGGCCCCCCTGCTGAGGCGCCTGAGCTTGGCCGCCATGACCCAGGGCCCTTGCCGCCTAGGGCAGCGATGACCACGATGGCGCCATGGTGTTCCCAACCTCGCCCCTGCCCCTGCCCGCCAGCGACCTGGTGCGCTATCTCCGCCAGGACCTGGGCTTGGGCGAAAACGCCCTCAACCTTGGTCTCAAGCAGGCCCAACGGGAACAGGCCCCGCTGCCGGTGGTGCTCTGGCGCTTTGGCCTGATCAGCCTGGAGCAACTCGATCAGGTGCTCGCCTGGCAGGACAACCAACCTTGAAGGATGGGGATCAGGAATAGATGATCAGCGACTCAACCGGCACGGCATCCGGCAACTTGGCGCGGCCGCCCAGGCCTGCAAGCTCAACCACAAAGGCAAAGCCGCAAAGGGTGCCGCCCACCTGTTGCACCAACTGGGAACAGGCACTGGCGGTGCCGCCAGTGGCCAGCAGATCATCAACGATCAGAACCCTGGGGCCGTTTTCAAAGCCATCGGCCAAAATTTCAAGCCGATCCGTGCCGTACTCCAGGCTGTAATCGATGCCATGGACAACGCCTGGCAACTTGCCGGGTTTGCGCACCGGCGTGAAGCCCAGGCGCCGATCTGTGGCCAGGGCCGTGCCCACGATGAATCCCCGCGATTCAATGCCCACGATCAGATCGGGCTGGAGGCGATCGCAGATCACGGCCAATTGCCGCACGACCTCCTGCCAGGCACTGGCCTGGCGCATCAAGGGAGTGAGGTCGCGGAACAGGATCCCCGGCTTGGGAAAGTCAGGAACATCGCGCACCAGCAGGCGCAGATCTATGGCAGACATGGTGAAAAAAGATCGTCAAGGGCCTTGGGGCTGGTCGAGGCAGCGACCCCCCCAGATGACGGATTGGCTCAGGCACTGGCAGTATCGCAGCCATGGCTGACGTTTCTACCGCCTTGATCCGGCCCACCCCCCTTTCCAGGCGGGGACTGGAGCGCCTCGATCTGATGCTCCTTTGCGCGGAGGCCCTCGACCTCAACGGGGGCGAGGCCATGGTTTGGATGAGTGAGCAACTGGGCTACCAAACCCTGTTCCCCAACCGGGTTGAACTCTGGAAGCGCCGTTGCCACAACCCCCTGCGCCGCTCCACCCGCCGGGGCCAGCTCGAGGTTCAGGACACCGATGCCCTGATCCGGATCCTGACCGCCATGGCCGAACGGCTCTATCCGATGCTGCGCCAGCTGCTTTCGGCTGCCGAGCCGGCGTCGGTGAGCGACCAGCGCTGGACCCTGTTTCGCTCGCGCCTTCAGGAGCTCATTGAGGAACGGTTGAACCTGCGCCGGGTCGGCGTTCGCAACCTGTTAGATCCAATCGAAGGGCCCCAGATCTGTCGCCAGCTGATCTTGAGCCTGGCCCTCAGTGCCGGCAGCGGTGGGGTCGAGCGGCTCAAGGCCAGCCTGCTGGATCCCGAACCCTGAAGCCAGCAGCCGCGGTTGAACCGCCGTTGCCCCTAGCCCCGATCCGCCCAGACCCCTCCCCAAGCTGCCCGCCGTGATCAAGCTCAGCCTCCGCTACGAACAGATCAGCTGTCGCCTGACGGTGGAGGGGTACCCAGATGTGTCGACGGGCCAGGGCAGCCAGGCGATCGGCATCCTCACCGGCTGGACTCTGGCCCTAGCCGGCCACACGGAACTGGAGGGCAAACGGGAGCATCTCGAAGCCCTACTGCAGGTGGTGGCCCCCTATGCCCGCCACCTGATCAGCAGCGCCCCCCGGGCCTTCGGCGCCCCGGACTCGCCGGTAGCGATCCACCCCGAAGACGCCCGCCACCGGCTCGAGCTACGCAGTAGCCAGCCCAACACGCCGCCGTTGACCCTGCACCTGGACGACGCTGAGCTCGCCGACCTGGTGCGCAGCCTGGACGAGCTCCTGCTGGATGGGCGCCTGCAGCTGAACCTCCAGACGCCCCCACCGCAACCGTTGCGACGTAGCGACCTGCGTAAGCGGGCGCCCCTGGGCCGCCGCATTGCGGCGCCCCTATGCGGCATGGCAGCCCTGGGGCTCGCCGGCGCCATCTCCTGGATGGTGCCAACCCCGAAACCGGGCAGCTTCAACCCGGCCCAGGAGAAGGGGACCACCACCCCAATGGCCGACCCTGGCAAGGCTGGGGGGCCCTCCGGGGCCAGCCAGCCCCCCCGTTGACGCTGGCGCTGCGATCGCCACACTGGAGAAATCCAGCCCCTGGAATGCCCCAGCCAATACCTCTCCATCTTGGGCCCATCGGCCCGCCCATCCCCGGCCCTAGTGCGATGTCAATCCAAATGAGCTGGCCTGAATGTCGCCGCCGCGTCACCCGCCTTGGGGCCTCCCTCGATGTGGTGGTGCGCAGTGATCCAGAAGTTTGCGGCCTGAGCGGTGACACCTTTCGCCTCTCCCTGCACCATGGCGGCCATGGCGATTGCACCGTGGGTGACCTCTCCTTGGTCGATTGCCCCAACGAATTGGTGCTGATTGAGTTCGAGCGCTGGATGCGCGGCGCCGGCCACAGCATCAGCCCATGAGCCGAGCTTCGAAACGACTCACCCTGATCCGCCCCGGTCGCCGCAGCCAGATCGGCCGCCAAGGCTCCCAGCGCAAGCGTCCGCCTGGCCGACTTCGCCAGCTGGCTGACGCCCTGCTGCTGCTCGCCGGCGGCGTTGGCCTGCTCCTCGCCCTCATGCGATTGCCTGAGCGCCTCGACACCCTGCTGCTGGTGAGCAATGCGATTGCGAACCTGATTGGCGGCCTCTCGAAACTGGGCTTAGGACTGTTGCAGCTATTGGGTGTGTTGGTGCTAGTTGGGGCCGTGCTTCTCGCCCTGGCATTCCTCGCTGGGGGGCTCGTTCGGCTGGCCCGGGCCCTCCTGAGGCCCAAACCAACCGCAACACCAAGCCCTAGGTAGGGCACTAACTAGAAGGCTGGGCCGCCTCGTGAAGCTCTGAACCGGTTTTGCACGCCGGCAGCGATTGCCGCTTAAAACGAGCTTGCACCCTCAAGCCCATGGGGAAAGGAGCTGGGAATGGGGAAAAACCATCGCAAGCCCAAGGGAAGTCCCGAAGCGATGTCCCCCCAAAGGCCCGTGATCAGCGATCGCCACTTCCCCCCGTCCCAGCTCGATAATCTGGCGCACCGCCAAGATCCAGACCGGGGCAGCCCCGCTGATCAAAAGAGGTCTCCAGGCCGGCTAGATCGTGAATTTTATGAAAAGGAGTTGATGCGTCTCCAGCAGGAACTGGTGACGATGCAGTATTGGGTTAAGGCGGAAGGATTTCGCCTGGTTGTGGTGTTTGAAGGCAGGGATGCGGCGGGCAAGGGAGGCACGATCAAGCGCATCACCGAACCCATGAATCCACGCGGTTGCAGGGTTGTGGCCCTAGGCAAGCCCTCTGACCAACAGCGGTCCCAGTGGTATTTCCAACGCTATGTGGAACACTTACCGACGGCCGGCGAAATCGTACTATTTGATCGCAGCTGGTATAACCGGGCCGGCGTGGAACGGGTCATGGGCTTCTGCACAGCGGACGAGTTGCATGAATTTCAGCAATCCTGCCCGGAGTTTGAAAGGATGCTGGTGCGCAGCGGCATCATGCTTGTCAAATACTGGTTTTCAGTCAGCGATGAGGAACAGGAAGCCCGCTTCAAATCCCGGATTGAAGATGGCACAAAACGCTGGAAATTAAGCGAAATGGACTTGGAAGCCAGGGATCATTGGGAGGATTTCTCCCGCGCCAAAGATGAGATGTTTACCCATAGCAATATTCCCGAGGCCCCATGGTTCACAGTGGAAGCCGATGACAAGCGCAGGGCGCGCCTCAATTGTATTAGCCACCTTCTAAGCAAAATCCCCTACCACGACATGACACCGCCAGCCTTTAAATTATCGCCGCGCAAAGCTGCTAAAGGATACAAAAGACCTCCCTTTGACGAGCAGTTTTTCGTGCCCAATGCCTACCCCTAGCCAGGGGCGGACAAGCTCGTTCTTGTCCTATCAGTGGTGCAGTTGTTGAAACCAGTAACCCGCTAGCTGCCAGCTGCTCAACAGGAAGATCCCCAAGAAAAGCCAGTTCAGCCAGGGAGGGCGTTGATTGTTATCGACGTTCATGGGGCAAATTTAGAACCGCAGGGTGCCTGCCAGGGAGATCAGCAGGGAAAGGTTGATCGTCACAATCGTACCGATGCAGAGCCAACTCAAAACCTGCAGGACCAGCGGCGAGCGCAGGTTGCCCATGGTCCTCGCCTGGCCACAGAACCAAACCAGGGGCACTGCCGCAAAGGGAAGTTGCAGGCTGAGGACCACCTGGGACAGAACTAGGAGCTGGTTGGTGGCCCCCTCTCCCAGCAGCAGCACGGTGGCCAGGGCAGGGATGAGGGCCATACCCCGGGTGAGGAGGCGCCGCTGCCAGAGGGGCAGGCGCAGATCCAGAAAGCCTTCCATCACCACCTGGCCGGCCAGGGTGCCCGTAATCGTGGAGCTCTGGCCCGCCGCCAGCAGGGCCACACCGAAGGCCAGGCTGGCCAGGGAGGTGCCCAGCATGGGCGTGAGTAGGCGATAGGCCTGGCCCAGGTCGGTTACCAAAGGCAGGCCCTGGCCATGGAAGGCGCCCCCCGCCAACACCAGGATCGCCGCATTGACCAGAAAAGCCATGGTCAGGGCAATCGCCATGTCGGCTGTCGCCAGCCGCAGGGCCCAGTGGCGGGCTTTGGGATGGTCTGGCCACTGGCGGGTCTTCACCAGGGAGGAGTGGAGATAGAGGTTGTGGGGCATCACCGTGGCCCCGAGGATTCCCGCCGCCAAAAACAGCTGTTGGTGGTTGCCCATGGCCAGGGGATTGGGCACAAAGCCATGGGCAACCGCGACCCAATCGGGCTTCAGCAACACCAACTCAACAACGAAACAGGCCCCGATCAGGGCCACCATGGCGATCACTAAGGCTTCGAGGCGGCGCAGACCCTGGTGCTGCAAGACAAGCAGCAACAGGGTGTCGGCAGCAGTCAGGCCCACCCCCCAGGCCAGGGGCAAGCCAAACAGCAATTTCAAGGCGATGGCACTGCCGACCAGTTCAGCAAGGTCGGTAGCAATCATCGCCACTTCGGCCAGGAGCCAAAGGGGCAGGCGCCAGGCAGGTGGCAACAGCTGGCGACAGGCCTGGGCCAGGTCCAGGCCCGTGGCGATTCCCAAGCGGCAACAGAGCGACTGCAGCACCATCGCCATGGTGCTAGAGACGGCTACCACCCACAACAGGGCGTAGCCGCTGGTAGAGCCGGCCGCCAGATCCGTGGCCCAGTTGCCCGGGTCCATGTAGCCCACGGCCACCAGGTAGGCCGGACCAAGCACCTTGAAAAAGCTAGCCAGTCCAGGGGGACCGGCGGGGATTTTCACTGTCGCCGCCATCGCCAACCGCGGAATGGAGACCATCTTGCCAGCCGTTGAAGACTGGGCTGGCCAAGCATCCATCCCAAAGCCCCACCAATCCACCGGCGTAGGGCCAGACCCCCACCAAAAGAAGCACCAACCCAGCCCTAGGGCTTAGCGCCTACGGCTGCTGGACTGGCCTGGGGGGCTGCTTTGGCCTGCATGGGCCTGGGGTCTGCCCTGTCCCTGGGCTCAGCCTTGCTGAGCAAGACAGGCCGAGCGAAGACCCTGTACTTCACCTGGAGGGCAAGCCTTTAGGACAAGGCAGGTTCAGATAGAGCGGACGCCGGCCGCTGGGTGCGGCGCAGGTCATGGAGGCCTTCGAGCTGGTTGTAGACAGCCACGAGCTGGCGCCGGATGTGGTCAGTGTTCTCCAGCCGATCAAGGTTTAGCAGCACCGCCTCAATCTGGGCCTTGCTGTCAATCAGCAAACGGCACTCGCTAGATCCGGGTTCGTAGCCCATGGATGGGTGTACTCAGGCAAGCAACTCTGCCATCAAAGCCCTCCTGCCCAAGGCCCGTGGTCAAAACGGATGCAGTTCTGCGGCAGAGAGACGAACGAAGACAAGCCAACCCGGTCGATAGGACGTGGACCTGGCCCGATCAGGGCGTATCAGGGTAAGGCCGGCCCCATCAGGGGCGCGGCAACCCGATTGCCGCCGGCTTGCACCAGCTTCTTCAGGGCATCCTTGAGGTTACGCTGCATCACAAAGGTATGACCGTCAGTCACCACGACCCGCACCAAGGTGGGCAGCTCACTGTTTTTAGATTGCAGATAAATTGGCTCCACATAGAGCAGGCCGTCGCCCACTGGTACGACAAGCATGTTGCCATGCACAACCTTCGATCCCTCCCGATCCCAGAGACCGAATTGGTAGCTGATCGCTGGATCTTGCTCGATCAGGGCCGACACCTGTTGGGGGCCCAGAACCAGTCGCTGCCTAGGGAAGCGCACCAACAATTGTTCGCCATAATTGGGCGGATCATTTCGCACCGCCAGCCAGCCAACCAAATTCCCGCGCTTCGAGGGAGTGAAGGGAATCAGCAAGATAAATTCGGGCTTGCTTTCACCCGGCAACTGCAAGGTTGCGTGGTATGGTTGCATCTTGATAGTTTCAGATCCATAGATCTCAAGTGGGAAAGACCAGGCATCATCACCGTCATAAAAGCTTTTAACGTTTTTAACGTGGTACTGCAGCAATTTTTCTGATTGAATTTGAAACTGGCGCTGGGGCACCTGTATGTGGCTCAACAACGATTTTGGCATGGCCGAAAGGGGCCGGAAAAGATTCGGGAAAATCCGTTGCCAAGTGCGTAAAATCGGATCATTGGGGTCACTCACATAGAGCCAAACTCTGCCGTTATAAGCATCAACTACAGCCTTAACCGGATTGCGCAGATAACGCAGTCCCGTGGAGCTGGGATCGGAATACGGGTAGCTACGGCTACTTGTGAATCCATCTAGAAACCAATATTGATACTGATCTCGCCTGTAGCCATCGCCTTGCTCAACCTTGGCTGTCACAAGATAGGGCTGGCTTTCAAAGTCGAGAAAGGGTACAAGGGCCTTGAGCCGCTGGTTAACTTGCTGCCGAATCAATAGAATCGAATCAGGACTAAGGGAAGAAAGAAACAACAGCCTAGGCTCGCCTAAGTAGATCGCGGCCATCAAGCGATCGAGATAATTATGCAGCTTGATGCCACCCCGAGCCGTCAAGCTACTATTAACGGCCCCCAACCCTGCATCGGGATAGTCAAATTCTGCAACCTTGCTAGGGGCAATCATATAGGGTTTTTTCATCGTGCCAAAATAGATGCGGGGTTGGCCCACCGGCAACGCTTTCCTTACCGAGGCAGAATCGATTCCCAGCTTTGGAATTCCCAGAACCTTGGCGCTACTACCAATATCTTTAATGAAATAGAGGGGCAAGCCATCTTCACCAGCCGTATTAACAGGTGACACAGTAAAACCATAGCCATGGGTATAAACCATGTGGGTGTTGAGCCAGGAGCGGGATTTTTTTGATAAGGCGCTGGTATCAAACTCCCGAGCCGCAATGATCACCTGTTGAGACCCCTTAGTGGCAGCATCAGCTGTCAGGGGATAGCGGTCCACCGCTGCAGTTGGGAAGCGGTAGTAAAGGCGCAATTGCTGTAGTTCACGGTTGGTGCTCAGCAGCGGTTTCGTATCCCAGAGGCGAATATTGGCCAGCGTGCCAGGACTTTTGGCCAGATCAGCAGCTGAAAGCCTCTCCTTTGGCCGCATGGTCATGTAATTCATAATATCGATCGCAAATGCTGATCTTGTTGCCTTAATGCTGCGGGCCAGATAGGGGGTTTCCAACGCTAATTCCCTCGGCTGCACCCAGAAGCGCTGCAGTAGGGGGCCAACAATGGCTTGCAGCAAGGGCACGCCGATGGCGGCCCCAACCAGGGGAATCACTAATTTGCGCCGCATCCAGCCCGCCGGCATGGGCAACAGCAGGCTGAGACCAATGGCCACCAGGAGCAGGGCCAGCAGTAACAGCAAGGGCACGCTGACATGCAGGTCGACAAAACCAGCCCCTGCGGACACGCCCGTGCCCTCGACCATCAAATTGAAGGGATTTAGGCATTGACTAATCGCCGCCACAAAGGCCAATACGGCTAACTGGGGCTGCAGCATTTGCTGCTGGCTACGGGTCAGGCCGGGGAAGGCCAGATCGCTGAGGCTGCTGCGTTCGGTGAAGGTCAACCAAAAACAACTGGCCAGGCCAACCACCCCCTGGGCGAACACCACACTGAGGAGTAGACGTAAGGCAGGCAGCTGCAACACGCTGAAGGAAAGGTCCAATCCGGTAACCGGATCGGGCTCACCGAAGGGAACGGCCATCAGGGCAGGCAGCCAGAGGCTCCAGCCCCGGGCCAGCGCCGTGGCGGAACCTGCCAAGGCCAACGCCAGGGTGATGCGCAAGGTGGTGAGCGGCCAGATCAACAGTGGCCCCAGCAACCCCCCGATCAAACCGAGCAATAAACCGGCGGGCAGATCGGCCAGCACGGGAATGCCCGTGATCACCTCACCGCTGAAGGGGGCCACAATCAGGTCCTGGGCCTGGATCACCAGATAGGTGAGGGCCCCGGCCAGCAGGAGCAACAGGCCCCCATACAACAACAGCAAGGTCCAGCCGCGTAGGGCGACCAGCGGTGATGGGGGCAGGTCCTTGGCGTCGATCACCTTGCGAAGGCGCCAGGAGCGCTGCAGCAGCTTCCATTGCAGGTAGCCCCCCAGGCCCATCACCAGGCAGAAGGTGACGACCTGGATCAACCAGCGCTTGAGGGCCGCCCCCTGGGCATTGAACTGACTAAACCACTGCCATTCGATCCCCAGGCGGCTAATGGCGATGGCCAGGCCCGCCACCAGGGCCACGGTGGCTGCGAAGCGCAGTAGGGCATTGGGGCGACGCAAGGGAAACGAACGCGAGGAGGCTGGTAGTGCTGAGGCTAGGCAAGGCTGCCGCTGCCAGCTGGTGACACCAGGGGGCAGGCCAAAAAGCGACCTGATTGGGCTGGGTAAGGGCAGCACCACTGGGCCGCAAGGCCCGGGGTACGGACCCCTCGCCGCCTGCAGGGGAGGGGAGTTTTCAATCCCGAGGCCTCGGATCGGGTATTGAGAGACGGGCCAAAAGCCGCTGCTAGCCTCATGCCATTACTGCGGTAGCGCCGTGACAGCCACCCTGTCCCGTTCCACCTTCACAGGCCTGCGCTGCAAGGAATGCGGCCACCCCTATGGCGCCGGAGCCAAACACGTCTGTGAGGACGTTTGTTTTGGACCCCTAGAAGTGGTCTACGACTACGACGTGATCAAGTCGCGGGTGACCCGCGCCACGATTGAGGCCGGTCCAGTTTCAATCTGGCGCTATCGAGAGTTTCTGCCGATTGAGGGCGACCCCATTGACGTGGGCACGGGCTTCACACCCTTACTCAAGGCCAACCGTCTCGCCAAGCGCCTAGGCCTCAAGAATCTCTACATCAAAAACGACGGCGTCAACATGCCGACCCTGTCCTTCAAGGACCGGGTCGTGTCCGTCGCCTTGACCCGCGCCAAGGAACTGGGGTTCACGACGGTGAGCTGCGCCAGCACAGGCAACCTGGCCAATTCCACGGCAGCGATCGCCGCCCATGCCGGCCTCGACTGCTGCGTGTTTATTCCGTCGGACCTGGAGCTGGGCAAGGTGCTCGGCACCCTGATTTACAACCCCACCTTGATGGCGGTGAAGGGCAACTACGACCAGGTGAACCGACTCTGCTCGGAGGTGGCGAACACCTACGGCTGGGGGTTCGTCAACATCAACCTGCGTCCCTACTACTCGGAAGGCTCAAAAACCCTGGGGTATGAGGTGATTGAGCAGCTGGGTTGGCAATTGCCCGACCACATCGTGGCGCCCCTGGCCTCAGGCTCCCTGTTCACCAAAATCCGCAAGGGATTCGATGAGTTCATCAAGGTGGGGCTGGTGGATGAGAAGCCTGTTCGCTTTAGCGGTGCCCAGGCAGAGGGCTGTTCGCCCATCGCCCAGGCCTTCGCCGCAGGCCGCAATTTCATCACGCCAGTGAAGCCCAACACGATTGCCAAATCGATCGCCATCGGCAACCCGGCCGATGCCCCCTACGCCATCGACATCGCCAACCGCACCGGCGGCACGATTGCGGCCGTGAGTGACGAGGAGATTGTGGCGGGCATCCAGCTCCTCGCCGAAACCGAAGGCGTGTTCACCGAAACCGCCGGTGGCACCACGATTGCGGTATTGAAGAAGCTGGTCGAACAGGGCAAGATCGATCCCAGCGAGACCACCGTTGCCTATATCACCGGCAATGGCCTGAAAACCCTGGAAGCCATCACTGGCGCCGTGGCTGAGCCCCTAACGATTGAACCCCAACTGGCTAGCTTCAACGCAGCCTGGGAACGGGCCCAGGCCTTGCATCGGGCCAACCCCAAGCCCCTTGACTGAAACCAGGCAGCCCAGCCGGACATCAAATCCCCTAAGCCGCTCCAATTAAATTTTTTCCATCAACATTCCGCCATGGCTGTTCTGGTTCTGATCCCCACTCCCCTGCAGAAATTCACCGCCGATGAGTCCAGCGCCGAGGTGGAAGCCAGCAGCGTCAATGGCCTCCTGCAGGCCTTAGAAGGCCGTTATCCAGGTATCCTTAGTCGCCTCTGTGATGAGGGTGGCAAACTGCGGCGTTTCCTCAACGTGTACGTGAACAGCGAAGACATTCGTTTCCTTCAGAATCAGGAGACACCGCTTAAAGACGGCGATGAAGTCTCGATTGTGCCGGCCGTGGCCGGTGGTTAACGCAAACCCCTCCGCTTCCCTGTTGCCACGATGACCCAGGCAATCCGTCCGTTTGCCCCCCAGTCACCGAATCCCAGCGACCCTTCCAACCGGGGCGAATCTGATTCGGCCAGGGATTCCGCCATTCGCCAAGGGTCCCAGGAGGACAAGGCCCGCTTCTTCGACTACCGCGAAGCTGCCAATCCGGTGCGTAAGGGCCTGACCGAACCCATCGGCTACCGCCAATGGGGGCCCTCCCTGCACAGCTCAGGGCCGACGGCGTTGCTGCCCCTTGATACCAGCGCCGAACTGGGCTGCCCGGCCCCGGCCACCAGCCCGGGGTTGGCTGCCAGCTTCCTGCGTCTCCAGGCTGGCGACAGCCTGGCCGCCTCGGCCCGGGCCAGCAGCTCCCTGTTCTTTGTGCTCCAGGGCCACGGCCAAGTCGAGCGCAAGGGGTCGGACCTGGGGGATGCCATCCAGCGCCCCTGGGGCCAGGGCGACCTGTTCGTGCTGCCGGCCGGAGCGGTGCCAACCCTGAGCGCCGATGTCACCAGCGTTCTCTATTGGGTCCATGACGGCCCCCTGCTCACCTATCTGGGGGTGCAGCCCTGTGAGCCCCGCTTCCAGGCCACCTTCTACGGCGGTGAGCGGCTCAAAGCAGAGCTGACCAACCTGATGGAGGATCCCAGCTCCCAGCGCAGTAATCGCCTCAGCATCTTGCTGGCCAACGCCGACCTGCCGGCCAGTCGCACGGTGAGCCACACCCTTTGGGCCATGTACGGCGCCGTGCGGGCCGGCTCCTGCCAACCGCCCCACCGCCACCAGTCCGTGGCCATCGACCTGATCATCGACTGCGACCCGGGCTGCTACACCCTGGTTGGCCCAGCCCTAGCGGACAATGGCTCGATTCTCAATCCAAAGCGAATCGAATGGGAACCGGGCGGGGTGTTTGTGACGCCCCCCGGCCACTGGCATGCCCATGTCAACGAGAGCGGCCGGGTTGCCCACCTACTGCCGATCCAGGACGCCGGCCTCCATACCTACCTGCGCAGCCTCGATATCCGCTTTACGGGCTAGGGCACACGGGGAGTTCCGCACTAAGCCTTACCCTGCGGCAACGGGTTCGCAGGCGGTTTCGTAGCGACGAACAACCGCGCGGAACGCTTCGCCGCCCAGGGTTTCCTGCTCAATCAACAGGGCCACCAACTCATCGATCAGGGGTCGCCGCGGTGCCAGCAGGTTGATGGCTTCCTCGAGGGATTCCCGGGCAAGGCTGCGCACCAGCACATCAATACGATTGCCCGTTTCGCGGGAATAGTGGGGATCGGAACGCAACCAATCCCGCCCAAGGAACACCTCGCCAGCATCCGCTTCTAGGGCCACCGGACCGAGGCTTGAAAAGCCATAACGGGTGACCATTTCACGGCAGATGCGGCTCACCATCTCCAGGTCACCACTGGCCCCCTGGGTGACCTCACTGGGGCCAAACACCACCACTTCCGCCGCCCGGCCGCCCATGGCTACCACCAGGCGGGCCCGCAGGTAGGCCTTACTGATCAGGCCTGAATCGAGAATTTCCTCATCGGGCATGGTGCGGGCAAAGCCGCCGACGCCGCCGGCCCTGGGCAGGAGGGTGACTTTGTCGAGCTGGTCGGCCTGGGGCAAGAGGGTGGTGAGCAGGGCGTGGCCGATTTCGTGATAGGCAATCAGGCGCTTCTTGGCACTGTCCTGTAGGGGCGCCACCCCCAAACCCATCGTGATGCGTTCGAGGGCATCGTTGAGGGCCTGGTCGTCAATGGTCTGGCGATCCCGGCGGGCCGTGAGGATCGCCGCCTCATTGAGCAAATTGGAGAGATCGGCGCCGGAAAATCCTGGGGTGCGGCTGGCCCAATCGCTCAGAGAAACCTCAGGATCCAGAGGCCGGCTGCGGGCGTGCACCGCCAGGATCTGTTCGCGCCCGCGGCGATCGGGTAAGTCAACAACGATGCGGCGATCAAAACGACCGGGCCGCATCAGGGCCGTGTCGAGCACATCGGGCCTATTGGTGGCGGCCAGCAGGATCACTCCAGAATTGTCCTGAAAGCCATCCATCTCCGTGAGCAACTGATTGAGGGTTTGCTCGCGTTCATCGTTGCCACCGCCAATGCCAGCACCACGCTGGCGACCAACCGCATCGATCTCATCGATAAAGATGATACAAGGTGCCTTTTCCTTGGCGCGTCGGAATAAATCGCGCACCCGCGATGCCCCCACCCCCACAAACATCTCAACAAACTCAGACGCGGCGATCGAAAAGAAGGGAACGCCTGCTTCGCCGGCGATCGCTTTTGCCAAGAGGGTTTTCCCCGTGCCAGGGGGGCCCACCAACAACACCCCTTTGGGGATCTTGGCGCCAATGGTGGTGAAGCGTTCGGGCTGGCGCAGGAAGGTAACCACCTCTTCGAGCTCCTGCTTGGCCTCGGCAATGCCGGCCACGTCTTCGAAGCGCACATCGATGCTGCCCTCCGGTTGGATACGGGCCTGGCTGCGGCCAAAGCCCATGGCCCGATTGGCCACTTGGCTGGAGCGACGAATCAGCAGGGTGAGGCCGCCAAACAGCAACACCACCAACAAAATGTTGCCGATTAAACCGGCGGTGGCCTCATCGCGGCGGTCATCGCGCACCGTCAAGGGCACCCGGGCCTGCTGGGCCGTGCGCAACAGCTCCTGGTCGTTACTGAAAACAGGCACCTGGACCTTGGCGCCGGCCGGATAGGTAACCGTGACTTCCCGGCGCACTAAGGACAGCTCAAGGTCCTTGACCTTGCCCGTGCGCACCTGTTGCAACAGCTTGCTGTAGCTAGGCGGCGGCGGCTTGGCCAAACCAAGATCCCGCAGTAGGGAGGGGCCTTCCGCGGGTCGTTGCGCTGGCGGCGCTAGGGGCTGGGCTGCTGGCTGTGGAGTGCTGCTGCTCACAAGACCCAGTCAATGGAAGGGAGTTTAGCGATTTGACGAAAGGCGAGGCGGCAGCGGAAGATTGTTGTTTGGTTGCGCGTAAGGGATGGCTGTTCCCAAGAAGAAAACATCGAAAGGCAAGCGCAATCAGCGCCACGCCACCTGGAAGGGCAAGGCCCGGGTCGCGGCCCAAAAGGCCCTCTCGATCGGCAAGGCCGTGCTGAGCGGCCGGGCCCAAGGCTTCGTCTATCCGATCGCTGAAGAGGACGACAGCGAAGGCTGAGCCCAGTAGCCACCTTGGCTTGCTGAGACCTAAAAGCCCCTGGAGCATCACCAGGGCAGATTGGTTGTTTGGTTCGACGAACCCTTGGGCCCTAGCTGGGATCAAACTCCCGCCCAGGTCCTTCCCACAGGCTGCGTCTGCGGCGATCGAGCAATCGAAGCTGATCTGCCCCAGCCAGCAGGGGCTGCAGATACAACTCGGGTGGCAGGGAGCACAAGCTGGAGCGCACCAACTGATCAATCTTGGTGCCCCTGAGCCAGCCGCCACCTAGGCGCCGTTGCTGGGCCTCGGCCTGAAAGCGCCAGCGCCGGGGCAGTCGCCAATCCAGCGGCCAAAGCACCCAGAGCCCACTGAGCTGGCGCCAAAGGGGTTGGTAGGCCTCCAGGGCCTGGTTCCAGCGTGGTAACCAAGCCCATTCAGCCGCAGTCAGGGAGGGGGATCCGACCAGGCCTGCTCCTGACCCCCTGGCGGCCTGGATCTGGCCATCCCTAAGGGGGCTGCAGCCGATCAGCCAGCCCTCCAGCAGCAGGCCATCGGCAGCGTGCTGACTGAAGCCGCATCGGTCGCCGGCCCCCTGGCGCAGCCGTTTATCGAACCGGGGCAACCGCAACAGGCCATCGCTGCCTTGGCGCCATTGGTCGATCGCCTCAACCAGCAGCCCAGGGTCATGGCTGCCTGGGGGCACCCGATCCACGCCGAAGGGATTGGCCGCCATCGCCTGCAGCCGAGGCCCATGGGGCAGGTAGGCGTCATCGATGGAGGCCACGGCCAGGCGCAGGCCCTGGGCGGCAGCCTGCTGGGCTATCCGCCGGGCCAGGGTCGATTTGCCGGCGCCCACGGGGCCATTCAGCCCGATCACGGGGCACTCCCCCTGGCCGACTAGGGCAACCAGCCTGGTGAGCAGGGATGCTTCAAAACTCATGACCCCAGCTTGAAGGCCTCGAGCACCACCGCATAGACCAGGCCGATGCGCAGGTTGTCGGCCACGATCCAGGCCAGGGAGGCGTCCTCTTCAACCAGGCGACTGCGTAGTCGCACCCCGGCCTCAATCACCAGCAGCCAGATCAACACAACAACGGGGCGGTGGCCAATGATGTGCAGGTAATAGGCCGTGAGGTTGTTGCCGGCGAAGAGACCCACTAACAAAGCAAGCAAGCCGAGGCTGCGCCGGCGCCAGTTGCCACGCAGGTTGCCCACCAGGGACCGGACCAGCTGGCCCAGCAGCAGTTCAAAGCGGGTGCTCTGCAGCTTGGGAGGGGTCATGGCTGCAACAGCTGGTGGAGATAGGGAAGGCAGATCTGGCCGCCGGGGCAAGGGGGACCATGCAGAACATGGGCTGGTTGATGGGGATCGCCCAGGTGGCTAACCAGGGCGCCGGCCCCAGCAAAGGCGTCCGTTGGCTGCTCAGCAGTGGCCAGGCTCTGGGTCACCAAGGTGGCGATGCCCGCCCCTACGGCGGCCGCCAGGCCCTGGGGCGAATCCTCGATCGCCACAACCTGCCCTGGAACCAGGCCCAGCAGCGCAAGGGCCCGCTGGTACCCCTCGGGATCGGGCTTTTTAGCCACCACATCCTCACCGCAAACCCACACGGCCAGCTGGGGCATCAGATCGGGCAGCAACTGCAGCAGCAGGGCCTCCACCGCCTCGCGGCCACTGGTGGTGACGATCGCCTGCACCAGGCCCGCCGCCGCCGCTGCCGCCATCAGGCGGCCGACCCCGGGGCGCAGGTGCAACTCACCGGCCTGAACCAGCTGGCTGTAGTGGCCCTGTTTGGACCGTTGCAAGGCGGCCAGGCGATCGGCCGGCCATTCCTCGCCCGCCACTGTGATGGCGTAATGGCGCATGCGTTCCTGGCCACCACTGATCGCCAGCAGGCTCCGGTAGGTGTCCAGGTCCCAATGCCAGGACAGCCCCGCGCCGGCGAAGGCCCGGTTGAAGGCGAGGCGATGGCCCTGGAGCTCCGTTTCCGCCAGGGTGCCATCCACATCCCAGAGCAGGGCAGCAGGCGCGCGATCGGAGCCGGATCCAGGCATCAAGGCAGGCTAAAGCCGGAGTCCGGCTGCCTCGGATCCAACAGCAGCTACTTGGGCAGGCAGACCCCTCTTGGCAACGGCCCTGCCCATGGGCGGGCGGGACGACACAGCGCAGAATGACCTCCTACCGGATCCCCGCCTTGGCGCCATTGCCAACCGAGCCCCGTTGGCAGTTGCCGGCGCCGCTAGTCCACGAGCCCCGGTGCCTGGCCCAGCCAGACCTGCCCCCCCCCCTGCTGGCGGTGTTGCAACGACGGGGCTTTGACACGGCGGAGGCGATCGCAGAACTGCTCGATCCCCCCCCAGCTCCCGAGCCAGGCGACCATTTCGCCGACCTAGCCAAGGCCGTTGCCCGCCTGCGCCAGGCCTGCAAGGCCGCTGAGGCCGTGGCCATCTGCGGCGACTACGACGCCGATGGCATGACCAGTACGGCCCTGCTGGTGGGGGTGTTGCAGCGCCTAGGGGCCAGGCCCCAGGCCGCCATCCCCAGCCGCCAAGAGGATGGCTATGGACTCAATGTCGCCATGGTGGAGCGGCTCCATGGCGAGGGCGTTGGCCTCCTGGTCACGGTGGACAACGGCGTGGCCGCCCGGGACGCACTCCTGCGGGCCCGGGCCCTTGGCCTCGATGTCATCCTCACGGACCACCACAGCCTTCCTGACGAACTGCCCCCTTTTTTGGCCCTGCTCCATCCGGCCTGTACGCCGGAGGACTCCCCCTACCGGGGTTTGGCCGGCGTGGGGCTGGCCTACGTGCTGGGGCAGGCCCTGGCCCTAGCCCTGGGCGATCAGCAGGGCCTGGCCAATGCCCGCGACCTCTTTTGTATTGGCACCATTGCCGACATGGCCCCCCTGTTAGGGGTCAACCGTCGCTGGTTGATCGATGGCCTACCGGGGCTAAAGGGCAGCGCCTTACCCGGTCTACAGGCCCTTCAACAGGTGGCCGGCCTCGATGACAGCCCCATTGACGCCGGCAGTGTCGGCTTCCAACTCGCACCGCGCATCAATGCGGTTGGGCGGCTCGGCGATCCCCAACTGGTGGTGGATCTGCTCACCACCGCCGACCAGGCGGAGGCGCTGGAGCTGGCCCGGGCCTGCGAGGGCTACAACCGCCAGCGGCGGGAATTGTGTGAGGCGATTGAGGCGGAGGCCGTGGCCCTGGTCGAGGCCGATGGCGACCAGCAAAGCCCGTTCCTGCTATTGGCCCAGACCCATTGGCACCACGGGGTGATCGGCATCGTTGCGTCGCGCCTGGTGGAGCGCTTCAGCCGGCCCGTGGCCCTGCTGGCCTCCGAGGGGGATGGGCGCCTACGGGCCTCGGTGCGGGCCCCGGCTGGCTTTGCCGCCGATCAGGCCCTTAAGCACTGCCACGATCTGCTGATTCGTTACGGCGGACACCCGGCAGCTGGGGGCTTCACCGTTTTGGCGGAACGGGTGGCCGAGCTGCATGGGCGCCTCAATGGCCTGGCGGAGGCCTGGCTAGCGCAACGGGGCGAAGGCTCCATTGTTGAACCGGAAGCCCTGTTGCCGATCGAGCAGATCGATCGGGGTTTCTGGCACCAACTGCAACGCCTAGAGCCGTTCGGGATTGCCATGCCGGCACCCCTGTTCTGGAGCCACTCCTGTGAGGTGCTGGAGCAGCGTGAACTGCGGGGCGGCCACCTGCAGCTAACCCTGGCCCAGGGGCAGGGACGCATCCGGGCGATGGCCTGGCGCTGGCAAGGCCCCAAGCACCAACCTGCCGTGGTGGATGTGGCCTACAGGCTGCGCAATAACCGCTGGCAGGGGGAAGAACGGCTGCAGCTCGAGGTGGTGGCCCTAAGGGCAAGCGGGGGCGAGGAGATCTGCCTGCAACGACGCCAACGGCTGTACTGGTGCCGGCGCCATGGGGATGGATTGATGATCCGAAATGGCTCCGGTGAGGAATTGCGGGCCACTCCTGCGGCAGGTCCGGGCCAGGCCTTCAACCTGGCAGACAGTGGGAATCACCCCCAATCCAGCCACCCCTACCTGCGGAGCTTGGTTCAAGATGCCGCCATGGCCCTGGGCCTGGTGGCCTGAAGCTGGTGAGCGCAATGGTCACGATGGGGCAACTCTTTTCTCTCGTTCTCCTGGGTGTGTTGGTGGGCCTGGCCTGCTGGCCCCTGAACCTGGTCGACCATTGGCAGGACCTGCTGCTCCGCCAGCTGCCTGCCTTCAGTTCCGCAGGTTGGACGCCCCTGGCCAAAGGCCTAGCCCTGGCGCCCCTGGTGGTGATGCCCTTGCTCCTGCTACTGCAAAACGGGGCCTTTGCCCGGGGGAAGGGATCAGGCATCCCCCAAACCGTGGCCTGCGTCGAAGATCCGGAGCAGGGAGCCCAGTTGCTCGGTGCCACCCCGACCGTGCTGCGGCTCTCCCTGTGGAGCCTGGCCAGCCTGGCCCTGTTCCCCCTCGGCCGCGAAGGGCCGCTGGTGCAGGTGGGCGCAGCCGTAGCCCAAGCCCTGCGCAGCCGCTGGCCAGGCCTATTTCGGGGCCTGAAACCTGAGGAGGTGTTGGCCGTGGCTGCGGGAGCAGGCCTGGCAGGGGGGTTCAACACTCCCCTGATGGGGGTGGTCTTCATCGTCGAAGAACTGATGACCCGTTTTCAAGCCAGCCTGATCTGGCCGGCCCTGCTGGTCTGCGGCGCTGCGGCGGGCATGGCCCAGATCGGCGGACAACCGATGTTTGCCCTGGGGTTGATCACGATTCAAACGGGGGAAATCGCCCAATACTTGTGGGCAGTTCCGATTGGCATCCTCGGTGGACTGTTGGGTGGACTATTCGGTCGCCTGCTCCTGCTGGTGACCTCTTGGTTCACGCCGATCGCCAAAAGGCAGCCAATTTTGATCGGCCTACTGCTGGGGGGCCTGCTCAGTGGCCTGGCCCTGGCCAGCGGAGGCGCCAGTGGCGGCGATGGCGAAGCGCTAATGACCACCTGGATCAGCGATGAATCCGCCTGGCCCGGCCGGGGACTCGGAATCCTGGTGGTGCGCCTAATCGGGCCAGTGATTGCCCTAGGCGCTTCGGTGCCAGGGGGCCTGATCGACCCGGCCTTTGCCCTGGGCGCCGTGTTTGGCCACGGCTTCATGCATCTAGTTGGCGGCCCCGCCGACCTGGGGCTGGCCCTGGGCATGGCCGCAACCCTGGCTGGCATCTCCCAGTTGCCCGTGATGACGATCGCCTTTGCGATCCGGCTCGCCGGCGATCAGCAGCTAGGCGGGGGCCTGCTGATGGCTGCGGTGGTCGGGGCGATGGCGGGTCGACTGGTGCTGGATCGTCCGATTTACCATGCCCTAGCCGATCTTCAGAGGGCGCCGCGGCGATAGAAAAGGATGAAGACAACGGCAGGACCCGCCAGGGTGATCAAGGCGAGGGCTGCGAAGTTGGCGATCAGGTGAAAGTCAATTCCCATGGTGGAGCGGCTCAAGGCTTGCAGGCTGCCCCGGAGTTTAAACGGCCCACCTGACAAATCCGCCCCTGGCCCCTGGCCCCTGTGACCGCCTGTTACAGATCGGGAGTCAACCCGGGAGCTGGCAATTATCGGGCAGCCGAAAGTTGGCCTGCAGTGGGACTGAGGGGCGATCGGGAAAACTGCCCCATCGCCACCAATTGGGGCCCAAAAGCATCACACGAGTATGGTGAGGTTGGGCAAGGATGGACTAGCTGCGGGCGGCATACTTTAGGCCTGATTATTAATACTCAATTTGGCCAAAATCATCCTAAGGATAGTGGCCCAACAGCTGGCCAAAACCTTCTCAAGTGATGGGCTTTGTGGCGATTACAGCAAAGAAGGGATCCCCCTGGCCCCCTAGCCAGCCCAGCGGGCCTGGGGAACGGGTGGGTTCGGCCAGCAGTTCCGGCTCGGGCCACCCCTGGGCCACCAGCACCCGGGCCACCATCAACAGGTGGTCCTGGTCCGTGCCCTCCAACCAGAGTCGAGGTGCTTTTTGGGAAAACATCCGATTCGAAAAAGCCACAATCAGCTGGCCACCAGGCCGCAGAATCCGCAGGACTTCAGCTGCAATTGCTTCAGGCTGCTGCAAGTATTGCCAGCCGGCGGTGATTAATACCGCATCAACACTAGCCGCCTCAAGGGGCAGGGTTTGGTCCCTGTTGAAGTTCTGAACCCAAAAGCGATTAAGGCGCCCATTGGCCTGGAGCTCTTCAGCATTGAGGCCATGGCCGATCACACTCGGATAGGGGATCTCCTCGGGCAGGTGGCTGACCCAGCTGGTCATCAGATCGAGCAGCTGGGCGCCCTCGGGGAGCCGTTGGCGGTAAAGGTCCGTGAGACGGGCGCGGAAACCGCCATCAAGATGCTGCACAAACCGGGGGACGGCATAAAAGAGGGCGTCATCGGCCCCATCGAGTTTGCGTCGATCCGTCCCACTGAGAACCTGAACCACCATGTGGGTGTGCCTGACTAAGGCCATCCTGGCTAAATCGGAGCCAGGGCCGTGGCGTTGCCTGGGTTGGGGGCAGCACAATGGCTCCACCAGCCCAATCCGGGCTGATCAAAAGATCGAGAGCCTCGATGCCGTTGCGGACAAGCCTGGTGCTGGCGGCCGATGACAGCCGCAGGCTTGCGAGCTTTTACGGAAACCTGCTCGGCTGCCAGCCCAAAGAAGGCTTCAGTGCCAGCCACTGGCAGTTGACCTGGCCGGGGGGTGGCCTATTGGAGATCTACGAGCCCTCCTCGACCCGGCCCCTGCCCCGCCAAATCGGCCGGCTCTCCCTCTGCCTCCAACAGGATTGCGCTGACGACAAGCCCCTGGCCCAGCTCCAGGCCTGGATCGACTCGGCCTTGGCGGCGGGGGCGATCCTTGAGCAACCCCCACGGCTAGAGGCCTTTGGCGCTGAAGCCTGGCTGCTCGATCCCGAAGGCAATCGCCTGCTGCTTTTGGTCCATCTCTATAGG